>Ga0207712_10000111_pt1 | contig 89223 bp, 76 predicted proteins | sample KBSS44metaG_FD_184402 | JGI IMG/M metagenome (GOLD analysis project Ga0207712, IMG submission 184402) | Switchgrass rhizosphere microbial communities from Kellogg Biological Station, Michigan, USA - KBS S4-4 metaG (SPAdes) (version 2) | ecosystem: Host-associated > Plants > Roots > Rhizosphere...
CCGGCGTCACGATCAGCGCATCCCCGTCCGCATCCGACGCATTCGCCAGCGCGTTGAGACCGACTGTCGCGCCATCCTCGATCGCAGCCACGTTCACGACACCCGTCACCACCGGCGCGTCGTTCGTCCCCGTCACCGTGATCGTCAGATCCGCCGTGTCGGTGGCGCCGAACGCGTCGGTTGCCGTATAGGTCCTCGTGATCATCAGGGTCTCGCTCTGCGCCAGCCCCTGATAGGCCGCGTTGGTTGCGTCGAACGTGTAGCTTCCGTTCGGATTCAGCGTCAGTCCGGCGACCGGCGACGCGATCGAATAGGTCAGCGTCCCATCGGGGTCGGTCGCGTCGAGCTGACCGCTGACCATCGAATCCTCGTTGACGAAGACCGACTCGTCCGCCGCGACCGGCGCATCGTTCGAACCGGTCAGCGTGACGACGATCTGCGCATATTTGGAATCGCCGGCGCCGCCGTCATCGACCGCATAGGTGAATGTGTCGGTCGCGGTCTGACCCTGCGTCAGCACATCCGAATTGTTCGCGACATAGGTGTAGCTGCCGTTCGCATTCAGCGTCAGCGTGCCGTAGGTGCCGGCCACCGTACCGCCCGGCGCCGTGCCAAGCGGACTGCCGGTCGTGATCGTCCCCGCCGCGAAACCGGTGACGACCTCATTGTCGCTGCCGCCATTGTCGTCGAGGTTGATGTCGTTGACCAGCACGCCGCTCGCTTCGAGGATGCTGAACGATCCGTTCTCGGCCACCGCCGCAGCGTCGTTGACGCTGTAGACGACGGCATTGCCCGCTGCGACGTCGATCGTGATCGGGCCGCCCGAATGGGCGAGGAAGCGAACATGTTCGAAATTGGTGAGCTGGTCGCTGCCTTCGCCGCCCGCGTTCACCGTTAGCACGGCGCCGGCCTGTGTCGCGATGCCATCGGCCGCAATCTGGGTGCGGTAAACGAACGTGTCGGTCCCGCCGAGGCCATTAGCGGTGTCGTTGCCGGCGCCGCCCTCGACGACGCTGTCGATGCCATTGCCGACGAACGAGTCGTTGGCCTGGCCGAGAATCACGTTCTCGATGCTGACCAGCGTGTCGAACTCGCCGCCGTCACCGACAATCGCAGTGCCCGCGGTAAGGCTGACCACCACCACTTCGGTGACCGCGCTGTAATCGGCCGTATCGCTGCCGTTGCCGCCGTCGAGCGTGTCGTCCCCCGCGCCGCCGATCAGGATGTCGTCGCCGTCGCCGCCGTGGATCGTCTCATTGGCATTCGACCCGCCGAGCGTGTCGGCGAAGGCGGTGCCGGTGAGGCTGAACGCCGTCGCCGTCGTGAACGGCGCGCCATAGCTCTCCTCAGGATTGATGTGCAGCCCTTCGAACGTGATGCCGGTGAAGCTGTTGCCCGAAAGCACGGGCGGGGTGCTCAGGCCGAGCGCGCCGCCGGTATAGGTGTAACCGTAGATGCCATAGGTGGCATTGATGAACTGGTTGTTCGAGATCGTCACGACCGCGCCGGTGGTGTCGCTGAGATCGATGGCAGCGAAATCGCCGGCCGCGCCCGCGCCGGTGATGCTGTTGCCGTCGATCAGCAGCGCGCCGGTCGGCTCATAGGCGATGATGCCGGCGGAGTAATAGCCGCCGCCCGAATAGGCAACGCCCGAGATCGTGTTGCCCGAGAGCGTGCCCGAGGAATTGCCGATCTGGATCGCGTTCTGCGCGGTGAGCGCCGTGGCACCGATGCCGGTCACGTCGTTGCCGGTAAAGGTCACGGCGACACCGAAGATCAGGGCGCCGGTCTTCTGGAAGTCGGAGATCGCGCCATTGGTGAACGACACCACCGGCGCCGGGCCGACGCCGTCGTCGCCATCGATGAATAGTCCCGAACCATGCTGCAGGCCGAACAGCCCGCCACCGGTGCTGTTCGACACGTCGGAAATCTCGACCTGATCGATATCGCCCGACGAATTGCCGTAGAACAGCCCGCTGATCTCGTCGCCATTGCTGCCGGGCGTCGTGTCGCCCGAAAAATTGCCGTCGATGTTGATGTTGGTGATGTCGACATCGGTCGAGTTGGTGACCGCGACGACCGCACGGACATTGTCGCCATAATGGCTCGACACGCCGTTGACCGCGAGCACCGCCGGCGATTCGATGATGACGTCGCCGAGACCGACCAGCGTCAGCCCGGTCTTGCCCGTGATCGTCAGCTGCTCGGTGTAGGTGCCGGCTGCGATCATGATCGTGTCGCCCGGGCCGGCTGCGTCGATCGCGGCCTGGATCGTCGTGTAGCTTCCGCCGACATCGACCAGCAGGAAGGTCTCTCCGGTGCCGTCGGTGACCTTTTCGAAGTGGACGAGCGTGTCGGTGCCGTCAGAGGACGTGACCGTCCAGGTGTTGGTGCCCGCATCGTAGCTGAAATCGGATGAGTCGAGATCGGCATCCACGACGAACGACTGCGTGCCGGTCGGGCTGCCGAGAAGATGATCATTGCTGGCCGTGCCGTCGACGACGGTGTTGGCGCCGAAGAAAATGATGTCGGCACCGGTGTTGCCGCCATATTCGCCAGCATCGCCCTTGTTGTCGACGAGGATGCCGAGGCTCTCGCCGGTGAAGCTGTTGCCGGTGATGTCGGTATCGGCACCACGGGTGCGCAGTGCGTAGCCCGGTCCTGCCGTATCGCCGCTGAAAATGTTGTTCGAGACGGTCGAATCAGGCGCATCGATCGTCACCATCTGATTGCCGCGGCCGACGCCGTTGATGTCGAGACCGCCGGCATTGCCGGTCAGCTCGTTGCCGGTGAACACGATATCGTGCGAGGTGAACGGCCCCGAGCCGCCATTGCCGAGCACGACGAGCTGGCGCGGCACATTGTTGCCGACATCGAACTGCGTTCCGAAGCCGGCGACGGCATCGGGATACAGGCCAGTGAAGGTCTGGCCCGAGAAGATGTTGCCCTGGATCAGATAATTGGTCTGGGCGAAGCCCGATTCGCCCGACAGCCCGGCATCGCCATTGGCGACGACATCGTTGCCGAGGATCGTGATGCCGTCGTGCGCGCCCTGCAGATAGATCGCCGCGCTCTCGCTCGCGCCGTTGCCGTTGAGGCCGGTAACCGTGAAGCCCTGCCCGACGCCGCCGATCACGACGTTGTCGGCGCCGGGCGCCAGCGTGATAGCGCCGAGGCCGAGGCCGGAAGGATCGCCGGCGATCGTCGTGCTTTCGCGCCCGCCCGACGAGACCAGGGTCAGATCGTCACGGTTGATCACGACATTCTCGTCGTAGGTTCCGGGACCGGCGACGATCGTAACGGCGCCGACAACGGACCCAGCCGCGTCGACAGCCGCCTGGATGGTCGCGAAAATGCCCTGTGAGACATTGCTGGCGTTGAACAGTTCGACGGAGTTTACGATGGGCATGGCAGGTTTCTCCCGGAGAATATCGCTAATCTGGATTGGCTAGAGCCGCGGCATTCCTGTGCCACGGCGGGATTCGGGCCGGCGCCGCTCTGGCGGTCCGGAGGAATGCGGGTCGCGCAAAGCGGGCAACGCCCGCGCGCCGGGACCCTTTGGCCGACGTGACGGACGACGCGAGGTTGACGGTACAGTGGAAGCGCCGAAGTCCCGGCGGGTCGAAGCCGCGAAAGGCTCGCCCAGGAGATCGGTCGGCAACGTTGAAGCGGTCAGGCCAGCGGCAATTGCCGAAGAGCAGGCTCGCACCGGGTGCAAGCGCATTTGGGTAACGCCAGCCAGGAACACTGGGCCGTTCAAGATTACACCCCCACATGCCCCGAAAAAAATTCGCGGCGCCCCTCTCGAATTTCAACTCGGCAACTTGCCTTGTTTTGATTCGGCAGTGGCGCTCAGTCCTAGTGAGGGAGGCGGGGCCGGCGCATCATCAAGGTTGATGAGGGGTTAAAACGACCGCGACGCCGGCCAAAGCCGTCACGCTACCGTAATGTTATGAGAATCCGTCACTTCTTCGGCGCGTGGTAAAGTTCGGCACCTTGCTTTCCTGCCACTTTCGGATGATCCTCAGCGAGTCGAATCGTCGCAAACGTCAGGAAGAGTCACAGAATCCGGTCACAGGTCACGGTTAACAAACGATTTCTGATGTTGTGGGATTTTCAGAGATCGAATCGTGAGCGCCTGGGTCGGTTCGGTGAAGTCCGCTTCCAACGTACTTTCGCGGCCTTTGGGTGGGGGACTATGCATGGGATCGTACCGTAATTGGGCTTTTAGTACCGTTTCCGAGGCCACGGAGCCGGCGTCCGAAACAATCGTATCCATTTCGGATCATTTCGAGGTCGCGACAGCTCTGGTCGATGCGCGGCAGAACATCGTCCACGTCAACGCCGCCTTCCGCAGGCGCGCCGAGCGGCCCGGCGTAGAGCTTCGCCAGGGCCATTTGTGGTTCGCGGCGTCCGAGGCGCAGGCCGAGTTGCGACGGGCCTGCGAACGCCTCTCCGCCGGCGACAGCGACATCTATGCGGTCGTGCCGGTCGACCAGTCGATGCCGATCCGCGAGATTGCCGAAATCCGCACGGTCGAATGGGAGGGCGCGCGGCGCGTCATGATCTGGCTGATCGATCTGCATCGCGAGCATCGCGGCGTGGAGCGGATCGGCAGGGCCAGCGGGCTGACCGAACGCGAGCAGGTGGTGCTCGGCCTGATCGCGAAGGGCCTGGACGCATCGGAGATCGCGCGCAGCCTGGGTGTGGCGCTGTCGACGACACGCACGCACATTCAGCGCATCCTCTACAAGATGGGTGTCGACAGCCAGCAAAAGGCGCTGCACATGGTCTGCGGCGCCGCTTTACCCTGATCATGTCACGGTCTGACAGTTGACTCGGCCTGACCTCTCCCTATGGGAAACGGCGGACGGACAGGGAGCGATGTGGGCTTATGAGTAATCCGGACGCGGTGCGCGAGCGCCCGCCCCGTTTCGCCGCCTGGCTGATGGAGCCCATGCAGCGCAACCGGCAGACCTATGTCAAGGTCGCGGTCGCGGCCGCCATGATCAACATCTTCGGCCTCGTCACGTCGCTGTTCACGATGACGGTCTATGACCGCGTCGTACCGAACAACGCGACCGCGTCGCTGATCGCGCTGACGATCGGGCTTGCCGTCGTCATCGTCTTCGATTTCGCGCTGCGTACGCTGCGCGCCTATTTCGTCGACATCGCCGGATCGGAGATCGACCATGAGGTCGGCGCCACCGTCTTCCAGCGGCTGCTCGCACTGCGGCTCGAGACCCGCAAGGGATCGACCGGCGCGCTGACCGCGTTGATGCGCGAGCTGGAAACGCTGCGCGACTTCTTCGCCTCCGCGACCCTGACCGCACTCGTCGACGTGCCGTTCATCCTGATCACGCTGGGCGTCACCGCGATGATCGGCGGCCCGGTGGTGTTCGTGCCGCTGGTGATGATCCCGCTGGTCGTCCTGATCGGCTGGCTGACCCACCCGGCGATGGACCGGCTGTCGGCGCGCGCGATGAGCGGCGGCCTGCTCAAGCAGTCGGTGCTGGTCGAGACCGTCGGCGGGCTCGAGATGATCAAGGCATCCGGAGCCGGACCGCTGCTGGCGAAACGCTGGGCGAAGGCGGTCGACGATCATGCCGACAGCTCGCTGCGGCAGCGGCTGGTCTCGTCGATCAGCGTCAATTTCGCGCAATCGGCCAACACCATCTCCTATGCCGGCGTCGTCATCGTCGGCGTCGGCCTGATCGCGACCAACGACCTGACGATGGGCGGGCTGATCGCCTGTTCGATCCTCGCCGGCCGCGCGGTCGCGCCGCTCGGCCAGATCGCGCAATTGCTGTCGCGCCTCACCGCGACGCGGACCTCCTATCGCCAGCTCCAGGAACTGATGGCGACGCCCGCCGAAGGTCCGTCGCACGAGCCGTTGCGGCTCGCCCGGGTCGAGGGCAGGATCGAATTCCGCAACGTCGCCTTCCGTTACCCGGGCGCGACCGAGCGCGCGCTGGACGGCGTCAGCTTCACGATCACACCGGGCGAGCATGTCGGGCTGCTCGGCCGCGTCGGATCGGGCAAGTCGACGATCGCGCGGCTGATCCTCGGCCTCTACCCGCCCGAAGACGGCATCGTCATGATCGACGGCACCGACATCCGCCAATATGATCCCGCCGACCTGCGCCGCAACATCGGCGCGGCGATGCAGGACAGCGTGCTGCTGAGCGGTACGGTGCGCGAGAACATCACGCTCGGCCGCGACGGCGTCGACGACGAGGAGCTGATCCGCGTTTCGCAGATCTCGGGCACGCATCAGTTCATGGGGCAGCTCGCCAACGGCTACGACCTGCGCCTCGCCGATCGCGGCGAGAGCCTGTCGGGCGGCCAGCGCCAGTCGATCGCGATCGCGCGGTCGCTGGCCGGAAGGCCGCCTTTGGTGGTGTTCGACGAACCGTCGAGCGCGATGGACGCGCAGACCGAGGCCGGCCTGCTCCAGCGGCTCGGCAACGAACTGCAGGACCGCACCCTGATCCTGATCACCCACCGCCCGCCGCTGCTGCAACTGGTCAGGCGCGTGATCCTGCTGGACCGCGGCAAGGTCATTACCGACGGCCCGCGCGACAAGGTGCTCGAGCAGATCCGACCGCCGGCGAAGGCGGCATAGGGCGCTTTCATTCCCGGTGGCGGCAGCGAGGATCGATGGTATCGCCGGCGTCATGAAGCGCCTGCTCCTGCCCGTTACCGCCCTGCTCGCGCTCGCCGGCTGTTCGGGTCCCGGCCTGCTCGACGCCGTCGACAATCTGACGCCGGGCGACAAACGCGCGGTCAGGCTGGTCTCGGGGGCGTCCTATGGCCAGGATCGGCGCCAGAAGCTCGACCTGTGGCGCGCGGGCGATGCCGACCATAAGGTGCAGCCGGTGCTGATCTTCTTCTATGGCGGCAGCTGGAACGCCGGCAACCGCCGCGACTATGGCTTCGCCGCGCGCGCTTTTGCGGCGCAGGGCTTCACCGTGATCGTGCCCGATTACCGCCTCGTCCCGCAGGTGCATTTCCCGGCCTTCGTCGAGGACGGTGCGGCCGCGATCCGCTGGGCCAAGGATCATGCCGCGGCTTATGGCGGCGATCCGCAGCACATCCTGCTCGCCGGCCATTCGGCCGGCGCGCAGATCGCGATGCTGCTCGCGCTCGACCGGCATTATCTGGCCGACGCCGGCGTCGATCCCGGCACGATCCGCGCCGTGGCGGGTCTCGCCGGTCCCTATGACTTCCTGCCGTTCGACGTGCCGGCGTCGATCGCAGCGTTCGGCCGGGCGCCCGACCCGGCGCTGACCCAACCGATCCATTTCGCGCGCAGGGATGCGCCGGCGCTGTGGCTGGCGACCGGCAGCGCCGACACCATTGTCCGCCCGCGCAACAGCCAGTCCCTGGCGGCAGCGCAGACCCGCGCCGGCGCCACCGTCGTCTATCGCGAATTTCCGGGCCTCGACCATGGCGACATCGTCATGGCGCTGAGCAAGACCTTCCGCCGCAAGGGACCGGTGCTCGCGGAGAGCAGCGCCTTCCTGATGGCGCATGCCGGATTGGCTTCCGCGCCCTAAAAGGCGAAGCGCACGCCGACATTGACGTTGTGGCCGTTGCCGCCGCCGAATTCGCCGCGATAAACCCCGAATAGCGACAAGCCTTCGGACAGTGCGACATCGGCGCCGGCACCCGCAGTGACCATCGTTTCCTTGCGCGCGGCGCCGGCGACGGTGAAGCGCGAGGACACGCCGACGAAGCCGGCGCTCGCCCTCGAAGTCTCGCCGTCCAGCTGATGCCGGATTCCCGCGGACAGCCAGGGGTGAATCGTCGCCTTGTCGGCCTGCCCGCCGCGCAGTGTCAGCGCGCCGTCGATGAAGGTCGCCCGGCTTCGCGCCCGATCGACCGCGAGCGCAAAGGCGGCGCTGCCGCTCTCACTGACGCCGCTGCGCCGCGTCGAAACATGGGTGATGCCGATTTCGGGCCGCAGTGCCCAATCGCTGGACACGGCCAGGCTGTATCCGGCCGATGCGTCGAATATGAGGCTGCGGAGAGCGTAATCGCCCGAATTGACGGTGCTGCCCGGCACCGCGCGTCGCGTGTGCGCCTCACTCGCATCATAGGCCATCAGCGCGGTCAGATCGAAGCCACCCTGCTCGGCATGGCCCGCAATGCCCGCGACGATGCCATCCGCCTCGGTCCGTGCGCCGAGCGCGGCGATCGACTGGCTACTGTCGACATAGCCGATGAAGGCGCCGATCGCGGCTTCGCGGCTGCCGATGCCGATGCCGCCGATCATGCCATGGCTGTGGCTCTTCGCACGCGAAACGCCGCTGGTCGCGTCCCCTTTCAGCGTCCGCCAGTCGCCGATCCCCTCGGCAAAGGTGAATGGGCCGCTTTCCTCCCGCGTCGTCGTCGCCATGCCGCTGCGGGACGCCTTGGCGAGGCTCTGGCCCTGCTCGATGCCGAGCTGCGAAGCCGTGGCATAGGCTTCGGGGTTGAGTTGCGCAAAAGCGGGGGTTTTCGCGCTGCCATCGGTATCGAGCAGCGACGGGATCGCCGCCAGCAGCGCGACACTGCCCTGCCCGGCGACCAGCACGTCGTTGACATAATCGATCGTGGCCGCAGTCTGCCCGGCCGTACCGGCCGGTGTCACGAACTGGCCGAGCAACTGCAGCTTCGTCGATGTCTGCAGCAGAAAACCGAGGATCGTCGATGCCTTGTTGGTGGTGCCGAAGCTGCCGTTGATTCCGCCGCCCGCGACGATCAGGTCGAGCGTGACGCCGGGCGTCAGCGGCCGTTCGCCGACGAGGTTCAGCGTCGTGCCGTTCGCAATCTTGAGCGTGCCGGAGATCGCCAGCCTGTCGGTCACCGACGGCGTGAATTCCAGCACAGTCGTCGAACCACCGGCGAGCGAGACATTGCCGGTGACCATCATAGTGCCTGGCGAAGCGCCGGGCGACAGCGTGCCGCCCGATGCTACGCTGATATTGCCGATCACCGCGCCCGCGCTGCCGAAGGTCGCGCCGCTGCCGACGGCGACATTGCCCGTGATCGTCGAGCCGGCGCGACCGATCAGGCGGCCGCCCGCGACGTCGATCTGGCCGAAGCCGCCTGCGCCGGAGAGCGCAACGGTGCCACCAGTGTTGCGGAGGATCTCGAACTGCGTGAAGCGACCGAGATCGAGTTCAACCGGCACCGCGGCGGTGCCGCTGGTCGCAAGCGCAAGCGTGTCGGATCCTGCACCGCCGCTGACTCCGGTACCGAAAGCGGCGCGTGATTGCAGCGTCACCAGATCGTCACCCGCGCCAAGATCGACGGGTCCGACGATGCTGCCGCCATTGGTCAGGCTGTCGCCGCCGCCGCCGAGCGCGATGCCGCCGGTTATCGTGCCGCGATTGACGATCGATTCGATGGCGTCAGTCCCGGTCACGGTGACCGGTCCGATTGTACCCAGCGACGTGCCGGCAGCAACCTCCAGCATCGTCCCGTCGAGGATCAGGGTCTCGACATGCAGATCGCCAGCGGCGAGTAGCGATCCGCTCCCCGAGACGGCGAGTTGCTCAAAATCGGTCAGCCGCTCGAACAGCGGCAGATCGAGCACCGTCTGACCAGATGCGCCCGCCGTCAGCACCAGATCGATGCTGTCGACGCCGGCCCCGCCCGATACGCTGCCGCCGATGCTGCTGCCGCCGGCAGGCGCAAAGCGGTCGGCGCCGTCACCGAGATCGAGGTCGCCTGTGATCGAACCACGGTTGTCGAAACTGTCGTCGCCTCCGCCGAGATCGACATCGCCGATGACGGTGCCGGCGTTGGTCAGGCTGTCGCCGCCGCCGCCGAGCGCGATGCCGCCAGCTATCGTGCCGCGATTGACGATCGATTCGATAGCGTCAGTCCCGGTGACGGTGACCGGTCCGGTCGTACCCAGCGACGTGCCGGCAGCAACCTCCAGCATCGTCCCTTCGAGGATCAGCGTCTCGACCGGAAGATCGCCGGCCGCGAGCAGCGCGCCCCCACCCGAGACGGCGAGTTGCTCGAAATCGGTCAGCCGCTCGAACAGCGACAGATCGAGCACCGTCCGGCCAGATGCGCCCGCCGTCAGCACCAGATCAATGCTGTCGACGCCGGCGCCGCCCGAGACGCCGCCGCCGACGCTGCTGCCGCCAGCAGCGGCGAAACGGTCGGCGCCGTCACCGAGATCGATCGCGCCCGTTACCGTGCCGCGATTGTCGAAACTGTCGTCACCCCCGCCGAGGTCGACATCGCCAACGATCGTGCCGGCGTTGACGACATGGTCCCCGCTCGTGTCGCTGCCTGTGATCGCCGTGGCGCCAAGCGTACGCAGCGTCGATCCGGCACGCAGTTCCAGCGTGGCGCCGGCCAGTTCGACGGTCTGGAAGGGCACGGTGCCATCGGCGGTGATTGCGCCGTTGCCGATCAGGCCGATCGATTCGAAGCCGGTGAACCGGCCATAGAGCGCCGCGTCGAGCGTACCGCCGCCGGTGATGTCGATCACCAGCGCATCTGTGCCGTCGCCGCCATCGGCGGTGCCATCGAACACTGCGCCGATGCCGTGAACGAAGCTGTCATTGCCGGCGCGCAGGAAGACATCGCCGTCGATCGCGCCATAATTCTCGAGGCGGTCGCCGAAGGCGCCGAGATCGATCGAGCCAGTGATGATGCCGGTCGCAGTGTTGGTGACGTGATCGACCGAACCCAGCGTCTGGATCGCGCCGGCGAGATAGACGGTGCCTTGGGCGAGATTGAATGCGCCATTGATGAGCAGCCGGTCGAGTGTGAATGCCGTTCCGCCGCCGCCGCGAATCGTGCCGGCGTTGACGATGTCCACGGCATCCGCCGCGGCGGCGACCGCAACCGAAAACGCACCGACGGGTCCCGTGCCGAGCACCGTGCCGTCGAACTGCCTGATGCCGAGTGGCCCGTTCGCCGAAATCAGCGCACCGGAGCGGTTTTCGATCGATATATGGCTGGATCCGACGCTGTTGACGCCCACCGCAAGGCCGGCCGCAAGCGACGCGAAATCGAGACTGCCGGACGGGATGTAGACGGCGCCGCCGTCAGCAAGGATCGATCCACCGTTGACCACGGTCAGCATGCCGATTGGTTCACGCGCTGCACGCCCGCTCGCTACTTGCAGAAACAGCACTGCCGCACTGCCGCGGCCTTGATTTCGGATCACGCCGCCAACACCCGTGGCGTCGGGCGCGTTCACCAAGGTCAGTTGAGCGTCGCCGATCCCGCGCCCTTCGAAATCGAGTGCCGTTAAGGCAAATGGCACAAATTCACGCCGGGAAACGGTCCCGGTATTCGTAAAGGCATTCGCGTTCGCATCGCCAAATATCTGCACGCCGTTGTCGATCGACCCGCCATTGGTCATGGTGACACCTTGGGCGGTTCGCGGGGGCGCGGTTTGCCCGTAGCTGCCGTACATCCCCGCCTCCAGCCGCAGTGCGTCAGAGATCTGCCCCAGATTGTCGAATCTGGTCACATCGGCCAGAATGAATGCGTCGAAACTGCCCATGATCCGGCCCGAACCGGAATTCGTCACGGTGACGTTTGCAGCCACATTTTCAAAGCGCGCGTTGTCGGCAGGTCGTGGCAGGGACCCGACATCGAGAGACACGCCATCAATCGTGCCACTGTTGCGGAAATTGACGGTTTCGCCGACCAGGCCGACATCCAGCAGTCCTTCGATCGTACCGCTGTTGAAGACGTCGGCCGTTGCCAGCACGCTGCTGTCCGGCGCCGAACGCAGCCGGATCGTCGCATCGGAACGGCCCAGGCCGACTTGCTCCTCATACCGGACGAATTCCGGGCGCGGTCCGTCCTCTGTCAGCCCGATCGTGCCGCGATTGTCGAAGGTGAAGTCGCTGTTCGCAGCGGAAAAAATCCGCGTGCCGTTGGAACTCGTCCGGAGATTGATCGCGCCGGTGTTGACGAAGCTCGCGGTCGAAATCCGGATATCCCCGTCGATCGTGCCGTTATTGGTGAAACCGCTCAGCGCAGATCCATACAGAATTGAGACTGAACCGTTGAACGTGTCGATTGGCAACGAGCGTGAAACGCCGGGCTCTCCGCCATAGCCGATCGCATCGAAGTTGAATTCGATTCCACCTGGAAAGCCCGCCCCGTCTGCGCTGAAAGGCCCGACGTGCGCGTTGTTCACGAACTGGCCGTCACCGTAAAGCGCGATGCCGCTGGCGGTGCTACCCGGCGCGCTGTTCAGCGTGACGATCGTCTCGCGACCCAATGCCTCGACACCCTCGAACTCGAACGTGGCGGCCAATGGCGCACCCAGCGTGACCGTCGTCGATTGCGCATGGGACCGGACGAAGATGTCGATGCCGTTGCCCGCACTCACGGTGCCGGTGACACCGGTGGTCGCACCGCGCTGAATGAAAACCTGCGAACCGAAGCCGGTGCCGCCCATGATCAGATTGCCGTTCAGCGTGCCGCCCGCCGACACGAATGTCGATTGTGGGAACCTGTCCGGCAGACGCACGTCGCCATTGATCGTGCCGGCATTGATCACCGTCAGATCCGAGTCCAGCACAAAGCCGGGGGTCGATCGGATCGCATCGACAGCCCCCGAGATGACGCCGGTCGCCCGGTTGTCAATCATCGTCCGGCCACCCGTCGTTACTGTCACCCCGGTATCGCCGCTGATCGTGCCGGAATTGGTCAGGGAGGTCGGGATCGCGATCGTCACCGCGCCGCGCGTGCCGCTGTTGGTGACGGTGCAGACGCCGTCCACCACCATACCGGCGCACGCCGTCTGCGCCTCGGCCGTGCCGCTCAGCGCCAGCAGGCTCGCGCCGACACCAAGCCCGAGCCGCGCGCTCGCGCGCACGCCGAATTTCGCCATTTCAGACACCCCCCAATTTACGGGGGAGACGTTATCGTCGCCGGCTTGGCGTGCCTAGCCTAATTTTGAAGACTCTTTCGTTACGGCGCCGATGTCTAACTATTCGACAACCGGCCGTTGACCAGGTCTGAATAATCCTTCGCCAGCTGCCGGCTCAGCGCGCCGACCTCGAAGTTCCAGGGTCCTGCCGACTGCACCGGCGTCACTTCGGCGGCGCTGCCGGTCAGGAAGAATTGCTCGAAGGTCTCGAGTTCTTCCGGCCAGATCGTCCGTTCCTGCACCTCGATCCCGCGCTTCTTCGCCAGTTCGATCACGGTCTGGCGGGTGATGCCGTTGAGGAAGCAGTCGGGCGTCGGCGTGTGGAGCACATTGTCGCGGATGAAGAAGGCGTTGGCGCCGGTCGCTTCGGCCACCTGGCCGCGCCAGTCGAACATCAGCGCATCGTTGAAGCCGCGCCCTTCGGCATGATGTTTCGACAAGGTGCAGATCATGTAGAGGCCGGCCGCCTTGGCGTTGACCGGTGCGGTATAGGGCGCCGGGCGGCGATAGGGGGCGATATCGAGTCGCAGGCCCCGGTCGAGCGCCTTGTCGCCGAAATAGGCGCCCCATTCCCACGCCGCGATCGCGACATGCGGCTTGGTCGCCTGCGCCGACACGCCCATCTGCTCCGAGCCACGCCACGCGACCGGCCGCAGATAGGCGTCGGTGAGGTTGTTGGCCTTGAGCACCTGCTCGCACGCCGCATCGAGTTCGGGCACGGACCAGGGCAGTTCGAAGCCGAGGATGCGTGCGGAGTTGACCAGTCGCTCGCTATGGCGGGTGAGCGCGAAGATCTTGCCGCCATAGGCACGCTGGCCCTCGAACACCGACGACGCATAATGCAGCGCATGCGTCAGTACGTGAACATTGGCCTCACGCCACGGCACAAGCTTGCCGTCGAACCAGATCCAACCGTCGCGGTCGTCAAAGGTGCGGGTGTCGGCCATCGTCGATCCTCATCGATTCGTGGGAATGAAATCCCTTTTGGGGCTTGAAGCGCTGTATGTCCCGCGCCAAGATACGTCAACATGGCTGTCATACCTCCTTCCGCATCGGCGCTGTTTCTGCGCGAGGCCGAGATCCGGCGCGGCGTCGAACTGCTCTATTTCGGCTACAGCCATCTCTATCGCGGCATCGACGCCGGTCTCGCCCACCAGGGCCTGGGCCGCGCCCACCACCGCGCGCTCTATTTCATCGCGCGCAGCCCCAATCTCAACGTCAGCGATCTGCTCGGCCTGCTGGCGATCACCAAGCAGTCGCTGGGCCGCGTGCTCAACGAACTGGCCGAGCGCGGTTTGGTCGAGAGCCGGCCGGGCCAGACCGACCGGCGCCAGCGCCTGCTGCGGCTGACGCCGGCGGGCGCGGCGTTGGAGGCCGAATTGTTCGAGTCCCTGCGCGAGCGGCTGTCGGTCGCCTATGCGCAGGCCGGACAGGGATCGGTCTCGGGCTTCTGGGCGGTGCTGGAAGGGCTGGTACCCGACGAGGAGCGGCCACGGGTCGAGGCGCTGCAGAAGCAGGGGTGAGCCGACTCTCCTCCCACCAATGGAAGGGGAGAGAGGATCAGCCGCCCTTCGCCAGTTCGGCGTTGCGCTTCTCCGATGCCGCCAGCGTGCGCGCGAGCAGGCTGGCGATGCCGTCCGGCGCATCGAGCACATTCAGCCCCGCACGCGTCGAACCACCCGGACTCGCCACCCGATCGGCGAGCACGGCCGGCGGCGCATCGCCGATCTCGGCCAGCGCCGCCGCGCCCGATACCGTCGCCAGCGCGAGCCGCGCCGCCTGATCGGGGGGGATGCCGAGCAATGCCGCGGCGTTGCCGAGCGCGTCGATAAAGCGGAACAGGAAGGCGGGACCGCAGCCCGCCAGCGCGGTCATCGCATCGCAAAGGCCCTCGTCGGCGAGCCATTCGACGTGGCCGAGCGGCGACATCAATTCGGCAACCGCCGCCGATTCCGCCGATTGGGCATCCGCTTCGGCATGGAGCGCGACGACCCCCTTGCCCAGGGCAACCGGCATGTTGGGGACCACCCGCACGATCGCGCCGGCCGCCGGAAAGGCCGCGCGCAGCCCCGCGGTCGTCACGCCGGCGAGAACCGAGATCAGGATGGTCTGTGCGCCGATGGGGAGTCCGGCGATCTCACCCAGCTTCTGTGGCTTGATGCCCAGCATCAGCATCGCCGGCGGCGCTTCGTCGGCGGGAAAGCCGGTCAGCACGCGCACGCCGGGCGCGACCGGCTTGCCGCTCGGCCGGATCACCGTCACCCGCGCCGGATCGAACCCCGTCGCCAGCCAGCGCGTCAGCATCGCGCCGGCCATGTTGCCGCATCCCAGCAGCCAGATCTTGTCGTGTGCAGTCACCAGCGGAAAATCGGCTCAGGCCTCGCCCTGCGTCTCGATCAACGCCGCGGCGATCGCTTCCTTGGGCGATTTCCCGCCCCACAGCACGAACTGGAACACCGGATAGAAGCGCTCGCACTCGTCGATCGCCGCCTCGACCAGCGCCTCGGCCTGGTCGAGGCTGATCGCGGCGTCGTCGCCGCCTTCGAGCAAGGCGGCATGACGGAACAGCAATATGCCGCTCGACGACCACATCTCGAAATGGCCGAGCCAGAGCTGCTCGTTGATCAGCCCGATCGTCTCGTAGATCGCGGCGAACTTGTCGGCGGCGACGCGGATGTCGGGGAAGCCCAGGAACTGGAGGACGCGGTCTTCCTCGCGCCACACCGAGCGCAACTCATATTGCGCCCAGCTGCCCTGGACGGTCGCGACGATCTCATCGTCGCCGACGCGCTCGTGCTGCCACCCATGCGCTGCGAAATAGCTTTCGAGCATGTCGATCGGCGCTGCGTCGTCACGTCCGCCTTCAAACTCGTCGAGGTTCATTCAGCCTTCCCGGGCGCGGAACACGCCCCTGCACGCCCGAAACCCTGACAACAGAGCCTCGGGGGCGCAAGCTGCGATTCGCGCAGGCGTGGAAAAAGCTGTGGATAAGCGCGGTATATCCTCAGATATCGGTCTTGGGCGGGCGCTTGGCGAGCTTGGGCTTGCCGGCCGCGTCACCCGCCGCCGCTTCCAGCGCATCGAGCCGGGCACGCAAAACCTCCGCTTCGTCGCGCGCCGCGGCCGCCATCGCCTTGACCGCTTCGAACTCGTCGCGGCTGACGAAATCGAGGCCGCCGATCCACTCCTTCGCGCGCGACCGCGCAGAGGCCTCGGCCTCGCGGCCGACGCCGGCGAGCGTGCCGGCGGCACCGTTCATGATCTTGACGAAATCTTCGAAAAACCGGTTCTCGGACTGCATCCGTCGCGCTCCCAATCGGCCCCGCGGGCGCTTCGCACCCGCCGCCTTCCATCAAACACTCTGCTAGAGCAGTATCTGGGTCTTGCGGGCAGCCGGCACAAGGGTTTCGGCATCGGGATTGAGCCGGTCGATCTCGTAATTGAGCGCGCCGGCCACGCACAGCCACAGCAGATAGGGCAGCATCAGCCAGCCCGCGAGGCGGCGGATGCGATGGAACAGCCACGCCGCGGTCGCCGCCGACACCAGCATCAGCGCGATCACCCACAAGGCGGTTTCCACCTGATGCGCGGCGAAGAACAAGGGGGACCAGGCGAGATTCAACAGCAGCTGGACCGCGAACAGCGTGATCGCAAGCCCGCGTCCGCGGGCGCTGCGCGCGTTCAGGATCATCGCCAGCGCGATGCCCATCACCACGTACAGCGTCGTCCACACGATCGGGAACAGCCAGCCCGGCGGCGTGAAGGCGGGCTTGAGCAGCGCCGCATACCAGCGATTGGCCTCACCGGCGCCGGCAATCAGGCTCGATGCGATCCCCAGCAGCAGGATCAGCGGGACGGTGACCAGCGACCAGCGCAGCAGCGATGCCCGCAATTGCCCCCGAGACGCCAGTTCCCCCATCTTGTTCCCTTCATTCGGCGGGAGCCGCAGCCGGTGGGTCCAGCGCTGCATCCAGTGCCCGACTCACGGCTTCGGGCGAACCGGTGCGCTTGGCAAGCCTGGAATAGAGGATCGGGATCAGGAACAATGTGATCAATGTCGCCAGCGACACGCCGAACACGATCACCGCGCCGATCGCCGAGCGCGCCGCCGCACCCGCGCCGCTTGCCAGCACCAGCGGCAGCGCGCCCATCACCGTCGCGATCGAGGTCATCAGGATCGCGCGCAGCCGGCGCGACGCAGCCTGGCGGATCGCGTCGCCGATCGGGACGCCCTCGTCGCGCAGCTGGTTGGCGAACTCGACGATCAGGATGCCGTTCTTGGCGGCGAGGCCAACCAGCATGACGATGCCGACCTGGCTGTAGAGGTTGAGCGTCTGCCCGGTCAGCGCCATGCCGACGAGTCCGCCGGCCACCGCCAGCGGCACGGTGGTGATGATCACCAGCGGGTGGACGAAGCTCTCGAACTGCGCGGCGAGGACGAGATAGACGATCAGGATGGTCAGCGCGAAGACGATCAGGATCGAGCTGCCGGTGTCCTTGAACGCCTTGCTTTCGCCGCCATAGCCGATCGCGCTGACCTCGCTCGCGCCCGCCGCCTGCTGTTCGAGAAAAGTCAGCGCCTCGCCCAGCGAATAGCCGGGGGCGACCGCGCCCGTCAGCGTGATCGCGCGCAGCTTGTTGTAGCGTCCGAGATCGCGCGGGCCGGAGACTTCGCGCGTGGTGACGAGGTTCGAGAGCGGGATCAGGCTGCCGGTGCCGCTGCGGACATAGATCGAGGCGAGGTCGTCGATCGTCGATCGCCCCTCGCGCTCGGCCTGGACGATCACGCGATATTCCTCGCCGCGATCGAGATAGGTCGACACGCGGCGCGAACCGAGCAGGCTCTGCAACGCCTGGCTGACGTCATTGACCGAAACGCCGAGATCGCCGGCGCGGGTGGTATCGACGTCGATCCGCAGCTGCGGCTTGGTTTCCTTATAGTCCGAATCGAGATTGATGATCCCCCGATTCTGCGCCGCCGCCGCAAGGATGCGGTCGCGCACGCGGGCGAGGTCCTGGAAATTGCTGCCGGCGATGACGAAGTTGATCGGCTGGCCGCGTCCGCGCCCCAGTGCCGATCGCACCGCCGCATTGCCGCGGATCGCGGTCTGCTTCGCGAGCACCGCGTTGACCTGCCCGACCACCTGCTGCGTCGTTTCCTCGCGCTCCTCCCACGGCTTGAGGAAGATGATGAAAGCGCCGCTGTTGAAATCGTCGCTCGCGTTGAAACTCTGCGGCGTCCGGCTGATGATCGTGCGGACGGTGCCCTTATCGATCAGCGGCAGCAGGTCGGTTTGCGCGCGGAGCATATAGGCGTCCATCGTGTCATAGCCGGTGCCCTCGGGTGCGGTGATCTGCGCCTGCGCGATGCCGACATCCTCTGCGGGCGCCAGTTCGGACTTGAGTGTGAAGAACAAGGCGCCGGCGCCGGCGACGAACAACACGGTCGCCGCCAGCGGGATCAGCGGCTTGCGGATCGCGCCGTCGAGCCGGCGGCCGTAAAAGGCTTCGAGCCGGCGGAAGCGATCGTCGATCCATTGCGCGATCCGGCCGCGCTGCTGGTGGCGCAGCAGCTTCGAACACAGCATCGGCGCGAGGCTGAGCGCGATGAAGCCAGAGAAGGCGACGGCGCCGATCATCGCCACCGCGAGTTCGCGGAACAGCAGGCCGGTCTGCCCCGCGAGGAACATGATCGGCACGAACACCGCGCACACCACCACCGTGGTCGAGATCACCGCGAACCCCACCTGGCGCGTGCCGCGGAACGCCGCGACCAGGGGCGTCTCGCCCTGCTCGATGCGGTGATAGACATTCTCGAGCACGACGATCGCGTCGTCGACGACGAGACCGATCGCCAGCACCATCGCCAGCAGGGTCAGCAGGTTGATCGAGAAGCCTGCCATCCACAGCACGGCGAAGGCGCTGAGCAGGCAGATCGGCACGGTGACGGCGGGGATCAGGGTGGCGCGCCAATTGCCGAGAAACAGGAAGATCACCGCGACGACGAGGATCGCGGCCTCGGCCAGCGTGTGCCAGACGCCCTCGATCGCGCGGCTGATGAACTGCGAATCGTCCGATCCGACCACCATCGTCATGCCCTGCGGCAGGGTGGGCTGCAGTTCGGCCATCACCTTCTTGGCGGCGTCGGCGACGGCCAGCGTGTTCGCGCCCGATTGCCGGACGATGCCCATGCCGACCGATGGCACACCGTTCATCCGGAATGACTGATACTGGTTCTCGGCGCCGCGCTCGATCCGCGCGACGTCACCCAGGCGGACGAGGTAGCCGTCGGGGGCGCGACCGACGACGAGCCGCGCGAACTGTTCGGGTGTAGCGAACGGCCGTTCGACGCGCAGGGTGACGTTCTGGTCGGCCGATTCGAGCCGGCCGGCGGGCAGCTCGACATTCTGGTTGCGCAGCGCGGTCTCGACGTCGGCCGGGGTCAGCTGGAACGCGGCGAGCCGGCGCGGCTGCATCCACACCCGCATCGACTGGCGCGCCTCACCGCCGATGAAAACGCGGGCGACGCCGTCGATCGCCGACATCCGGTCGACGATCTGGCGATCGACATAATCGGTGATCTGCAGCTGGCTCCAGCCGGGCTTCGACACGACGATGAAGATGATCGGCTGCGCATCGGCGTCGACCTTGCGGACCTCGGGCGGCAGCGCCTCGTCGGGCAGATCCTCGGCGGTGCCGCCGACGCGGTCGCGCACGTCGTTGGCAGCTGAATCGACGTCACGCGACGGGCTGAATTCGATCGAGATGTCCGACTGGCCGTCGCGCGAGCGCGACGTGATCGTCTGAATGCCCTCGATCCCGGCCAGCGCTTCCTCGAGCACCTGCGTCACCCGTGCTTCGACCACGCTGGCGGCGGCGCCGGTATAGACGGTCTCGACCGAAACCACCGGCGGATCGGTATCGGGATATTCGCGCACCGACAGGCTGAAGAACGCGACGATGCCGATCACGCACAGCAGGATCGCGACGACCATCGCGAACACCGGACGCCGGACGGAGAGGTCGGACAGCTGCATGGGCTTCTACGCCCCTCCCGCTTCGCGGGAGGGGAGAAATAGGTGCGAATCCTTCATCGCGGCGCGCCCGCCAGCCGCACCTTCATCCCGTCCGAAATCTTCACCACGCCTTCGGTCACCACCCGCTGCCCCGGTTTCAGCCCTTCCAGAATCTCGACCACGCCGTTCTGCCGCCCGCCGGTGCGCACCTTCACCCGCTTCGCGACGTGATCGGCGCCGATCACGAATACGAAATTCTGCTCGCCGTCGCCGACCACCGCCAGTTCGGGGACCGACAGCGCCTCGCGCGGCTGCGCCTCGATCGTCACGGTCAGCAGCATGCCGGGCTTCAGCCGGCCATCGCGATTGGGCAGGATCGCCCGCACCGTGACCGCGCGGCTCTGCGCGTTGACCACCGCGTCGATCGTCGCGATCGTGCCGTTGAAGGGCTGGCCGGGAAAGGCGGCGGCCACCGCCTGGATCGCCTGCCCCTCGGCGAGCGTCGACAGCAGGGTCTCGGGCACCGCGAAATCGAGCTTGATCCGCGACGTATCGCTGATCGTCGCGATCTCGGTGCCCGCCGCCACCACCGCGCCGGTCGAGATCATGCGGAGCGACACGAAGCCCGAGAACGGCGCGCGCACCACCCGGTCGCCGATCGTCGCTTGCGCTTCCTGCGCCTGCGCGGCGGCCGAGGATGCGAGCGCGGTCTGCGAGTCCACCGCCGAGCGCGTCGCGAAGCCGCGCCGGCGCAGTTCCTCGAGCCGGCGCAGCTGCTGCTGCGCCTCGGTCTGGCGTGCCTTTGCGTCGGCGAGCGTCGCCGCCTCCTGCCCGCGCGCGAGTTCGGCGATCACCTGGCCGGCGCGGACATAGCCGCCATCGGAAAAATTGAGCCTGGTGATCCGCTCGGTCACCGGCGCCGCGAGCGTGACCTGCTCGTTCGCAAGTGCGGTACCGACAGCGTCGATCCGCTCGACGAAGCGCGCCGGTTTCACGGCAGCGGCCGCGACCAGCGGTGGCTCGCGCGGGGTGTCGCCGGCTTGGCCGCCGCACCCGCCGAGGGCGAGCAATAGGGCTGAAAGGACTGGAAGGGCGCGCATATCTGCGGACAAGGGGCTAGCTGCCGCCTCCTTCGTTGACAAGGCCGGCGGTGGTCGCGCTCCCATGTGGTTGGTCGAAAAGCTTCGGTTTGTGCGCTGCAACGAGGAATTCGACATTGCCCTCCGGCCCGGTGATGGGGCTCCGGGTGAGTCCCTCGACCTGCCAGCCGATGTCCGTCAGCCAGCCCGCAACCTCGGCGCAGACCCGCTCATGCACCGCGGCATCGCGCACGACGCCGCCCTTTCCGACTTCGCCGCGCCCGGCCTCGAACTGCGGCTTGATCAGCGCAACCAGCCGGCCGCCGGGCCGGACGAAGGTCAGCGGTCGTTCAAGCACCTTGGCGAGACCGATGAAGCTGGCGTCGCAGACGACGAGGTCGATCGCCTCGGCGATATGCGCCTCGGTCAGGATACGCGCACTGGTCTGTTCGTGGACGATCACTCGGCGGTCCTGCCGCAGCTTCCAGGCGAGCTGGTTGGTGCCCGAATCGACCGCATAGACCCGCATCGCGCCGCGCGTCAGCAGCACGTCGGTGAAGCCGCCGGTCGACGAGCCGACGTCGATCGCCACCACGCCGCCGACATCCCAGCCGAACGCGGTCAGCGCATGATCGAGCTTCAGCCCGCCGCGCGACACCCAGGGATGGTCGCGGCCCTTGACCGCGAGCGGCGCATCCTCCGCCAGCATCTGCCCCGCCTTGTCGACCTTGCGATCGCCGGTCGACACCAGCCCGGCGAGAATCAGCGCCTGCCCGCGCGCGCGCGACTCGACGAGTCCGCGTTCCACCAGCAGTTGATCGGCCCGAATCTTCGCCATCCGCCCAGCTAGCCGGTTCCGCGCAAAAAGGGAAAATGGCGGATTCCCGCGCTCCGCTACGCGGACACAATCTCGCCATATTCGGACCGGCGCATGCCGCATTCATTTCGTCGCCAGCCTATTGTCTATCGAGATGATAGGATTTATCCGGAGATCGTCGAAAGACAGCGGCCGCGCGACGTCCCCTAGAGCGGCGCGCGGCCGCAACCTACCGACAAAGGGGCATGGAGAAGGAGGCTGCTCGATGGCGCAACTATCTCATGACTTCGACGGCCGGCCGCCGCTGGTGCTGACCGTCCCCGGCCTCAACAACAGCGGCCCGGCGCATTGGCAGACTTTGTGGGAGCAGTCGCTCGACGATATCGGCCGCGTCGATCTCGGCATGTGGAACACGCCCCACCGCAACAGCTGGGTGACCAAGCTCGACCAGGCGATCCGCAGCGCGCCGGTACCCGTGATTCTCGTCGCGCACAGCCTGGGCTGCCTGGCGGTCGCATGGTGGGCCGAGCTTTCGGGCCAGCCCTATGGCTGGCCGGTCGCCGGCGCACTGCTGGTCGCGCCGCCCGACGTCAACCATCCCGATGCCCATCCGGCGCTCAGGGATTTCGCACCGATGCCGCGCACGATCCTGCCCTTCCCCGCGATCCTCGTCGCCAGCGAGGACGATCCTTACGCCTCGATCCAGGCCTCGTTCGACATGGCCCGCAATTGGGGCTGCCATTTCGAGAATGTCGGCGCCTGCGGCCACATCAACGGCGAGAGCGGTCTCGGCTGGTGGGACGATGGCCGGAAACTGTTCGAGCGCGTGGTGCGGGCGTCGGGCGCCAATATGGGCAGCCATGTCGCGGGCAATGCGCATGCGTTGCTGGGCGCGAATGAGATCAGGCCGGAACTGCGGGCATGACGATCGAGCGGTTGCGCAAGCATCTGGCGGAAGGCGCCGAAGAGGCGAGGGCCGGGATTTTCGTTGAGGATTATTCGGTCGAGCGTCTGATCGCGGAGCTCAACGCTGAGGGGGCGGAGGAAGTACCGTCGACTGAGGCGCCCTCGAGCAATGCGGGGTCGAAGTCAGGATTCAATCGGTGACGGCGCAGACCCTCCCGTTTCCGGGACGATAATGTCCGGGCGCGCGGAATTGGTGGATTTCGGGCAGATTCCTCCTCCCACCGCCATTCCCGCGCAGGCGGGAACTACGCCCGCGCGCCCTCCACGACCCCCGCCGAATTATGCCGCAGCGTCGTCAGCACGGTCTGCACGATCGCCGCCGCGTCGAGGCCCGCCTCGGCATGCTGCTTCTCGGGCTTGTCCTGTTCCTGGAAGATGTCGGGCAGCCGCATCGTGCGCAGCTTGAGTCCGGCGTCGATCAGGCCCTGATCGCTCGCCATCGTCAGCACATGCGCGCCGAGGCCGCCGATGCTGGCCTCCTCCACCGTCACCGCCACTTCGTGGCTGATCAGCAGCTTGCGGATCAGCGCCTCGTCGAGCGGCTTGGCGAAGCGGAGGTCGGCGACGGTGGTCGACAGGCCCTGCGCCTCGAGCTGATCCGCGGCCTTCAGCGCCTCTTCCAGCCGCGTGCCGAGCGACAGGATGGCGACGGTCTTGCCCTGGCGGACGATGCGGCCCTTGCCGATCTCGAGCCGCTCCGGCGTCTCGGGCAGCGCGATGCCGGTGCCATTGCCGCGCGGATAGCGCACTGCGATCGGACCGCTGTCGTGCAGCGCGCAGGTATGGACCATGTGGACCAGTTCGGCCTCGTCGGCCGCCGCCATCACGACGAAATTGGGCAGGGTCGCGAGATAGGTCACGTCGAAGCTGCCGGCATGGGTGCTGCCGTCGGCACCGACCAGCCCGGCGCGGTCGATCGCGAAGCGGACCGGCAGGTTCTGGATCGCGACGTCGTGGACGACCTGGTCGTAGGCACGCTGCAGGAAGGTGGAGTAGATCGCGCAGAACGGCCGCATCCCCTGCGCCGCCAGGCCGGCAGCGAAGGTGACCGCATGCTGTTCGGCGATGCCGACGTCGAAGGTGCGGTCCGGGAACAGGTGTTGGAACTTGTCGAGCCCGGTGCCGCCCGGCATCGCCGCGGTGATCGCGCAGATCGTCGGGTCGCGCTGCGCTTCGGCGACCAGCGCCTTGGCGAACACACCGGTGTAGCTGGGCGGTCCGGCCGGCGCCTTGGCCTGCTCGCCCGAGACCACGTCGAACTTCTGGACGCCGTGATATTTGTCCGACGCGGCCTCGGCGGGCGCATAGCCCTTGCCCTTCTGCGTCACGACATGGACGAGGATCGGCCCCTCGGTGGCGTCGCGGACATTTTCGAGCACCGGGATCAGATGGTCGAGATTATGACCGTCGATCGGGCCGACATAATAGAAGCCGAGTTCCTCGAACAAGGTGCCCCCCATCGTCATGCCGCGGGCGAACTCGTCGGTCTTGCGCGCGGCCTTGTGGAGCGGCCCGGGCAGTTTGCGCGCCACCCGCCTGGCGAGTTGGCGCAGCCCCAGAAACTCGCGGCTGGAGACGAGGCGCGCGAGATAGGCCGAGAGGCCGCCGACCGGCGGCGCGATCGACATGTCGTTGTCGTTGAGGATCACGACCAGCCGGTTGCCGGCTTGGCTGGCGTTGTTCATCGCCTCATAAGCCATGCCGGCGGACATCGCGCCGTCACCGATCACCGCGATCGCCTTGCCCGGCTGGCCGGCGAGCTTGTTCGCCACCGCGAAGCCCAGCGCGGCGCTGATCGAGGTCGAGCTGTGCGCCGCGCCGAACGGATCATATTCGCTCTCGGTGCGCTTGGTGAAGCCGGACAGGCCGCCGCCCATGCGCAAGGTGCGGATGCGGTCGCGCCGGCCGGTCAGGATCTTGTGCGGATAGCATTGATGGCCGACGTCCCACACCAGCCGGTCGCGCGGCGTATCGAACACATAGTGAATCGCGGTGGTCAGTTCGACGACGCCGAGCCCCGCGCCGAGATGCCCGCCGGTGACCGAGACCGCCGAGATCGTCTCCATGCGAAGCTCGTCGGCAAGCTGGCGCAGCTGGTGCGGCTTGAGCTTGCGGAGCTCTGCGGGTGAGCCGACGGTGTCGAGCAGCGGCGTCTGCGGTAGGTCTGACATGCTTATCCTCTGTGTCGCGGCGGTTTAGCCGAGCGAGGATCGGGTGTCGAATGGAGATGATGTGGAGGCGGTCAGGCAGCGACCTGCTGGCACGCCGCACATTGGCCGCGCACTTCGATCACCGGGCGAACGGGCAGGAAGCCGGCTTTCAGCGCCGCCTTGCGGACACTGTCGGACAGATGATCGTCATCGATGTGGGTGGTCTGCCCGCAGCTGTCGCAGACCAGGAAGATGCAGTCGTGCATACAGTCCGGATGCGCGTTGGCGACATAGGCGTTGGCGCTTTCCACCCGCCGCGCGAGGTTCGCGCCGACGAACAGATCGAGGATGCGATAGACGCTGTTGGCGGCGACGCGACGGCCCTCGGTCTTCGAGACCGCCTCGGCGATGTCATAGGCCGAAGCGGGTCGGTCGAACCCGGCCAGCGCCTCGAACACGCTCGCGCGCATCGTCGTCCACTGCTCGCCGGCGCGCTCCAGCGCCCCCTGCGCCGCATGGGTCAGCGACTCGCCTTCGTGCAGCGCGTGATCATGTTTCGTCATGGCCGGAATCTAGGGCCGTGGGGTCGCCACGGCAAGGCGGCAGGTCAGATCAGTGCGCGGCGGTTCAGATGATGGCCGAAGGCGACGAGGCCGACGCCGAAGATCGTCGACAAGGTCTCCATGCCGCCATGCGGCAAAGTGAGCGCGCCCGCCATCACGCCGAGGCCGAGAAAGCCGACCGCGACCGGCAGCAGCATGCCATGTTCCAGCGCGCCGCGGCCGAGCGCGACGGCGCCGATGCCGATCGCGATCACGAGACCGACCTCATGGAAGAGCGGATGGAGCAACAGGCCGCCGGCCGAGGCCATCAGCGTGAGAATCACGGTGGTGGCGATGCAATGGACGAGGCAGATCCCCGACAGGCCGATGGCCAGCCGGTCCAGATATCCTTCACGTGCCAACAGGCTGCCCACAACGACTCCTCTTTCGCGGCATCTGCCACGATCGAACCTAAGTTACAATATAACATTTGCAAGACTTTCGACGGCAGGCGCTTGTTTGCGGCAGGCCGCGGAGGCATAGGCGCGGCATGGCTCAGACCCTTGCCGCCGATCGAACCGCCTGCCCGGTCCGGCCGCGCCCGCTGCGCATTTCAATCTGGCTGCTGGCGGTCGCCGCGCTGGTGTTCGCGATGGTGGTGGTCGGCGGCATCACCCGCCTGACCGAATCGGGCCTGTCGATCACCGAATGGAAGCCGATCACCGGCGCGATCCCGCCGCTGACCCACGCGCAATGGCAAGCCGCGTTCCACGCCTATCAGGCGACGCCGGAATATCAGCAGATCAATCGCGGCATGAGCCTCGCCGATTTCAAGTTCATCTTCTTCTGGGAGTATATCCACCGGCTGCTCGGCCGGCTGATCGGCCTCGCCTTCGCACTGCCTTTGCTGTGGTTCGCTTGTCTGCGCGCGATCCCGAAGGGCTATGCGCCGCGGCTGGTCGCGCTGCTCATGCTCGGCGGGCTGCAGGGCGCGATCGGCTGGTGGATGGTCGCCTCGGGACTCGTCAATCGCACCGACGTCAGCCATGTCCGGCTGGCGGTGCATCTGCTGACCGCGCTCTTCATCCTCGGCGGACTGGTGTGGACCGCGCTCGACCTGCGCGCGCTTGCCCGCGATCCTTCGGCCCGCCCGGCGCGGCTGACCGGCTTCGCCGCGATCGCATTGCTGCTGCTGTTCGTCCAGCTGCTGCTGGGTGCGTTCACCGCGGGGCTCAATGCCGGCTATGCCTTTTCGAGCTGGCCGCTGATGGGCGACGCCTGGTTCCCCGCCGCCACCGCGATGATCGAACCGGCGTGGCGCAATCTGGTCGACAACCCGATCGTCGTCCAGTTCACGCATCGCTGGTTCGCATGGATCGCCGCGACCGGCCTGGGCCTGCTCGCGTGGCGCGCACGGGCGCGCGGCGGCCCGCGCATCGCTTTGCTGCTGGCGGCACTGATCGTCACCCAGATTGCGCTCGGCATCGCCACGCTGCTGAGCGGCGTGCAGATCGATCTCGCGGTCGCGCATCAGGCGGTCGGCGCGCTGCTGGTCGCCACCGCGGCGGCGGCCGCGCATCGGATCGGCCTGCGCCAATGACGGCACTCGCGTGCGTCTATGCGGTCTTCGCCGACGCGGACGAGGCGGAACGGATCGCACGGTCGATGATCGAGGAGGGACTGGCCGGCTGCGTCAACATCCTCGGCGCCTGCCATTCGATCTATCGCTGGGACGGCGCGATCGAAACCGCCGTCGAGGTTCCCGCCCTGTTCAAGACGGTTCCGGCGCATGCCGCGGCGCTGGCGGCGCGGATCGCCGATCTCCACAGCTATGACGTGCCGGCGATCAGCCACTGGCGGGCCGGCACGACCACCTCCTATGCGGCCTGGCTCGCCCGCGCGACGCTGTGAAGCTGCTCGCTTTGCTCCTCTTGATCGTGCCGGCCGCCGCGATCGCCCAGCCGCCGCCGACGGATGCCGCCGCGACGACGCTGGTTTTCGCGCCGCCGACCGGCCGCAAGCTGCGCTATGAACTGACGCAGTTCCGCGAGAGCCAGATCCACGGGGGCAAGGCCGGCAAGGTCCGCGTCACCCTGGTCCGCGAGGTCGAATTCACGCCCGTTGCCGACGGCTATTCGATGACGATGACACGGGTCGACGCAACGACCAGCCTGACCGGCAAGGAGGCAGAAGGCTATCGCATATCGATGGCCGCGATGGCCAATCTCGTCGTCCGATACCATCTCGATCGCGCGGGCCATGTCCTGGCGGTCGACAATATCGACCAGATCTGGGCGGCCTTGCCGCGCGCGCGCGACGGTCAGCTCCTGGCCAGTGCCGGCGACGCGAACCGGCGCGCCCAGATCGAGCGCATCTTCGCCGCCCTGATCGCGCTGCCGCCGGCCGCGCGCGAACGCATGCAGCGCGACGATGCCGAGCGGCTGCTGGCCTTCGCCGGCGCGCAGCCGAAACCGGCCGCACCGGTGACCGAGACGCGCGAAAGCCCGTCGCCGTTTGGCGGCACGATCCCGGTCACGGTCACGTCGAACTGGGTCGCGGTCGATCCCGAATTCGCCGAATATCGCGCGGTGACGCGATCCGGCGGCGCGGCGCTGCGCCAGCGCATCAGCCAGATCGCGCGCGATCTGGCTGCCACCGCCAAGCCATCCGAACGCGCGCAGCTCGAGCGCGATCTCGCCGCGATGTCGTCGCTGTCGTTCGAGGAGACCGTCGATTATCGCGTGTCGCGGGCCTGGGGCGTGCTGGTCTCGTCGCACTCGGTGAAGCGGGTGATGTCCGACAAGGGCGAACAGATCGTCGAGGAAATCCGCAGGTTCGGCGACTGGGTATCCTGATACCCGTCAGCAAAGCCGCGGCTTTGCTTGACTTTCGGGCATCGACTCGTCATTAGCCCGCCACCAGCGCCGCCCCTTGTACGGGCGGCGCAGTCTGTTTGAAGAGGTCTGGCCCGATGAAGGCGCTGATGAAGACCACCAAGTCGGTGAAGCCGCACGAGGTGGAGAAAAAATGGCATCTGATCGATGTCGATGGACTGGTTGTCGGCCGCGTCGCGTCGATCATCGCCAATATCCTGCGCGGCAAGCACAAGCCGAGCTACACCCCGCACGTCGATTGCGGTGACAATGTCATCGTCATCAATGCCGAGAAGATCCGCTTCACCGGCAACAAGCTGCTGGGCAAGGTCTATTACCGGCACACCGGCTATGCCGGCGGCATCAAGGGCGTGACCGCCGGCAAGGTGCTGGATGGCCGCTTCCCCGAGCGCGTGCTCGAGAAGGCCGTCGAGCGCATGATTCCGCGCGGGCCCCTGGGCCGCCAGCAGATGCGCAATCTGCGCATCTTCGCCGGCACCGAGCATCCGCATGAGGGGCAGAGCCCCGAGCTGCTCGATGTCGCCGCGATGAACCGCAAGAACAAGGTGGGCGCATAATGTCCGATACCCGTCAGTCGCTGTCCGATCTGAAGGACCTCACCAGCGCGGCCCCGGCCGCCGCCGCTCCCGTCGCCGCCGAGGCCGATGCCCCGCAGGCGCCGGTCCAGATCCTGCCCGTCACGCCGCTGCGCGAGCAGATCATCGACGCCCAGGGCCGCGCTTACGCCACCGGCCGCCGCAAGGACGCCGTCGCCCGCGTGTGGATCAAGCCCGGCAGCGGCAAGATCACCGTCAACGGCCGTGACCAGGAAGTCTATTTCGCGCGTCCGACCTTGCGTCTCGTGATCAGCCAGGCGTTCGAAGTCGCCGATCGCGTCGGCAGCTATGACGTCGTCGCCACCGTCAAGGGCGGCGGCCTCTCGGGCCAGGCCGGCGCGGTCAAGCATGGCATCAGCCAGGCGCTGACCAAGTTCGAGCCGATCCTGCGCGCGCCGGTCAAGGCCGCCGGGTTCCTGACCCGCGACAGCCGCACCGTCGAGCGCAAGAAGTACGGCCGCGCCAAGGCGCGCAAGAGCTTCCAGTTCTCCAAGCGCTAAAACGCCGGGGAGTTGGATGGAATATGGGCGGCCCGGAAACGGGCCGCCCTTTTTTCTTGAGGGTGGCTGGTGGCGACGCGGGTCATGATCGCATGGCCTCAAGCCGCGAGATCGTTGCGGCGCTGGACGTTCAGCCAGAACTCCGGACTGTTGCCGAACACCCGCGCGAGGATTCGTGCCGTCGCCGCCGTGACGCGCCGGCGGTCGTTGCAATATTCGTTCACATCGTTGCGCTCGACGCCCATCGCCTCGGCCAGCGCTTCCTGGGTCATCGCCAGGGGTTGCATGAATTCCTCGGTCAATATCTCGCCGACCGTCGCCGGTTTGCGCTTGGTCAACAACATGGCTCGCCTCGTTTCACCTGTGGTGTGCAGATGGATGCCTGCCGTTTAAGAAGAATCCCCTGATCATACCACATTTCGACGCCGCAGCGTGTCAATTACACCCCTTGCCCCTTGATGAGGGAAGGTTGCGCAGACTTGGGTCCGCGTCTTCGCGGGCCCTAGTCGGAGCTGGATGGGGGTGATGTTCGGCATAGAGCCATTTGCCAAACATCACCCCCATCCAACTGCGACTAGGCCCGGCGGCGCCGGACCAAGTCTCCGTATCCTTCCCCCATCAAGGGGGAAGGGGCGCCATTGACAAGCTGTTGCGTCTGTTGCTGAAACTACGCCAAGCTGCCGCTCCACCAGCAGATCAGCCGCCATCCAGCTTTGAAGCCAACCGAATCCACCTTCCTTTCAGCAGGGAAGCGCGTTTCGACGCCACACGCCGTATCGTCTTCTCCGGTTGAAGATCGGCAGGCACCGGCGCGGGCATGGATACCGGAGTCGGCGCAGCGACCTTGACGCCCTTCTTCGCCTTCGTCGTCACGTCCCGTTTCGCCGGCGCCGTGACCCGAACCGCCGGTGCCGGCTGGACCGCCTTGCCCGTTCGTTTCGGCTTTGCCACCGGCTGCACCGGTTCGGACGCCACCGCCGCGGCCGGCTTCGGACGCGCGACCCGCTTCGGCGCGACCGGCGCCGGCGGCGCATCCGCGTCCGCCATTTCGAGACCGAACAGCGCGGACATGTCGTCGGCTTCGAGGAGCCTCCCCGCAGCCGGCCCCGTTTTCGACAGCGCCATGCCGGCATCGAGATTGGCGAGCAGATCCTTCTCGTCGACCGCCCTCAGCCGGAACAGCAGTTCCGGCGCCTCGTCCAGCCGCGCGCCGATGCCGTAGAGAGTCGCGGCGACATGCTTGCACATCGACGCATAATCCATGCAGTCGCACGAGAACCGAATCTGCGACGGCTTTGGAAACAGGCCCGCATCCTGACGGCAGAGCCGCTCCATCACGCCCTTGGAAAAGCGGCCCTGCAGCAGCTCGACCAGCGAATCGATGCCGCCCGTGCAATCCCGGCAGATCGATTGCCACTGCGCCCCGGGCACCGGATCGATCCGGATCACGACGTTGTAGAGCGACGAGCCGCTGACGCGCGCGGTCACCTTCAGCGGATCGATCTGGAGATCGACGACCGATCCATTCCGCACATAAGTACGGCCGCGCGGCAGGCGGCTTTCGAAATCATGATAGCTTTCGAGATTCTCGGACCACGCCTTGCCCCAGAACGTCGTGGCGATCGCGCGGCCTTCAATGACCACCGGTGCAACCGGATGGCCCTGCTTGCGCAATTTCTTCATCTCACGCTCGGCCTTCAGGCGGCGCTCGGCGACCGGAACATAGGCAGGCCAGCCGCCATCATCATAGCGTGGCATCGCTTCAGTCCTTCATCGCGGCATCGAGATCGAGCGCGACCAGCCGCAGCAACTCGTCATCCTTCATCTCGGTCAGCCTGATTTCGCCCGATCCGGCGAGCAGTTCGTCGGACAGCATCTTCTTGTCGCTGATCATCGTGTCGATCTTCTCCTCGACCGTCCCCTGGCAGACGAATTTATGCACCAGGACATTCTTCTTCTGCCCGATCCGGAACGCGCGATCGGTCGCCTGATTTTCCACCGCCGGGTTCCACCAGCGATCGAAATGCACGACGTGCGACGCGGCGGTCAACGTCAATCCCGATCCGCCGGCCTTCAGCGACAGGATGAAGAATGGCACGGATTCGTCCTCCTGGAAGGTCTGGACGAGCGCCTTGCGATCCTTGACCGCGGTTGCACCGTGCAGCACCAGCCCGGACCGGCCGAAAATCCCCGCGAGAAAGGCTTCGAGCGGTGCCGCCATCTCGCGAAACTGGGTGAAGACCAGCATCTTTTCCTGCCGCGCCGCCACCACCTCGGCGATCTCGCGCAGCCTGGCAAGCTTGCCGCTGTCGGCTTCCGCCCAGAGATTGTCGCCCAGCCATTGTGACGGATGGTTGCAGATCTGCTTGAGCCGCATCAGCGTGGTCAGCACGACACCCTTGCGCGCGATCCCCGCCGAATCCTCGAGCGCGGCTTCGAGGTCGGACACCGTCTTCGCATAGAGTGCGGCCTGCTTGCGGCTCAGCGAACAATAAGCGACGAGTTCGGTCTTGTCCGGCAGGTCGGCGATGACGGTCTTGTCGGTCTTCATCCGCCGCAGGATATAAGGCCGCACCAGTTCGCGCAGCGGTCCGTAGGGGTTGTGCTCGCGATCGGCCAGCGTCTTGACATAGTTGGTGAATTGCCGGGCGGTGCCGAGCAGGCCGGGATTGATGAAGTCGAAGATCGACCAGAGATCGCCGAGATGATTCTCGACCGGTGTGCCGGTCAGCGCGATCCGCGCATCGGCCTGCAGCGCCTTGGCCGCCCGCGTCTGCTTGGCGTTGGGGTTCTTGATCGCCTGCGCCTCGTCGAGCACGACGAACCGCCAGCGCATCGCGGCGAGGACCGGCATGCGCAGCAGCGTACCATAGCTCGTGATCGCGAGATCGACCTGCTCCAGCCGATCGGCCCCGATGCGCTTCACCTCGTCCGCGCTCATCGCCGACGGGTGGACGATCAGCGCGTTCAGGTCCGGCGCGAACCGCTCGATTTCGGCGGCCCAGTTGGCGAGCAATGACGCCGGCGCGACCAGCAGACTCGGGCGCCTCGCGCCACCCTGCCCGGCCTCGTCCCTGCTGGCCTGCACGAGCAGCAGCGACAGGATCTGGATCGTCTTGCCGAGGCCCATATCGTCGGCAAGGCACGCCCCCAGCCCGAGTCCGGACAAAAGGTGCAGCCATTGCAGGCCCGCCTTCTGATAATGCCGCAAGCTTCCCTTCAGCGCCGGGCCGGGATCGACGCCGCCCTCATCGGGGTTGCGCAATGCGGCGAGCGTTTCCGCCAGCCAGGGACCGGCCTTGACCTGCGCCCATTCGGCAACCGCCGGATCGCCGTCGTCCCCCGCGACCCCGGCGCCGGCCAGCATCCGCATCGCTTCGGCGAAGCTCAGGCCTTCGCGCGCGGCCAGCGCCTGCGCCGCTTCGAACTGGCGCATCGCGCGTTCGAGGCGCACCCGATCGATCTCGACCCAGATGCCGCGCAGCATCACCAGCGAGTCGGTGCCGGCGAGCAGATCGGCGACTTCGTCCTCGTCGAGCGGCTCGCCGTCGAGCGTCAGTTCCGCGTGGAAGTCGAGCACGCCATCGAGTCCGAGCGCGGACGGCGTCCGCGCGCCGACGGTCGCGGTCACGCGCGGCCGCGCCGGACGGTTGGCGCGCCAACTCGCTGGCATGCGCAGCACGACGCCGGCGCTTTCGAGATCTGGCACGCTCGCCAGGAACCGGCCGGCCTCCCTCGGCGTCCAGCGCAGTGGATGGAAGATCTCGCCGGCATCGACCATCGCCCGCAGCCAGCCGCAGCGCTCGGCCGCGCGCTGGACCGGTGCCAGCAGCGACAGCAATTTCTCGCGATTGGCCGAACCGGCATAGTCGCGCATCGCCTGGCCGAGCGGCAGATGCTGCGCCTTGGCCTGCGCCGACAGACGGACGACGTAGGTGGCCATGAAGGCGAACGGATGGTCGGGATCCTGCCGGTTCTCGGCGAGGTTGAAATGCACGCGCCCGACCAGATTCCACGCCGGATTCAGGCTCTTGAGAAAGGCTTGCAGGTCGGTGCCGCTGGACGCCAATGCTGCGGCGAACGCGCCCGCAAGCTCGGTCCACAGATCCCGCATGACCTGCGCCGTCAGATATTCCGCGCCCGGCATCATCGGCGCGGTCAGCGCGAGCGTCGCCAGCTCGCCATCGGTCGGCGCGGGCACGATGGGCGGCGCGGCGGCATCGGTCGACGCGCCGGAGGCGATCACGCACAAGGCGCCGACATAGCGCGCCGCGAAGTCGCGCCACCAGATGAAGGCCGGCGGCAACGCCCGCCCCACTTCGCCCGCGCCGAGCTGGAGCAGGCCGAAGCCGGCGCCTTGTGCGAACGCTTCGGCGAGCCGTGCGGCAACCTGGTGATCGAGGATCGGCGCGTCGGCAGCGGCTTCGAGCAGAAGCCGGCCATGCGGCGTCAAGCGCAGGCCGAGGCGCGGCGAAGTTGGTGCGCTGTCGTTCAAAAGCTGTTGTGCACCTGCGTTGGGCAGGTAACTGAACTCGGCATCAATGTCCCCGATCGAAGCTACCCTCTACCGCTTGCGGGAGAGGGAAAGCCGCCGCAGGCGGCGAGGGTGAGGGCCAGAGCAGTTCTCGCCCTTCAGGCCCTCACCCTGGTTCGCTACGCGAACCTGTCCCTCTCCCGCAAGCGGTAGAGGGAGCGTCAGCGAATTCCCGCGATCAGTTTCGTCAACTTCCTTCGTAAGGCTACGCCATGCGCAGCCATCCCGCATAGTCGACGATCTTCCCGATCAGCGGCAGCGCGATGCCGACCTCGAAGCGGAAGCGGTCGCCATCCTGCCATTCCCGCGCCTGGACCCGCGGCCCGAGCACCGACGGCAGGCGCACACCGAAACAGCTCCATCGCCGAAACTGCATCGTCAAACCATCCTGATCACCCGTCAGCGCGAAACCGAAGCGCAGCGGCCCGAAGCGCTCGATCACGAGGCCGCGACCTTCGGACAGCCGGCTGCTGAAGCAATGGCCGCCAAAATTCCGCGTCCAGGTTTCAACGCCATCCCGCTCGGCGAAATCGACGTGCAGATCATGATCGCCCGGCGGCGGAAAGCGCATCAGCCAGCCGATCACCCTGGCAAACGGATTGCCGCCGCGCGCTACGTGCCCCTGCCCATCCGCACCATCGTCGCCGCAGATGGCGTGGATGCGGCGGACGACGGGCGGCAGCGCCACGAACGCCGGCCCCATCACCCGCTGGTAGAGCGGCGGCGGCAATCGCCGCTCGACCCGCTCATGCACGATCGCGAGGGCTGCGAACATCGGCTCGAACCGGTCGAGCGTGAGCAGCAGCGAAGCATCGCGTGCGCCCGCTTCCAGCCTCCCCGCCAAAATATCCTCGGCGATCAGCGCCGCCGCCATCGTCGGAATCTCCGGCCCGTCGCCTTTATCCGCGACCAACGTCCAGCGGCGCTCGACGACTTCGCCGGCGACGAGGCCTTTCACCGTCACGCTCATCGCCGACCGATTGCCGCCGAACCGGATCGTCAGCCGCTGCAGCCGTGACAGCCAGGATGCGCCGCCCAGCGACGACAGCCAGCCCCAGCGGATCGGCCAGCTCGCGGCCCACAGGAACAGGTTCTGGAACGCCAGTTCGGTGCCGGCACGGAAGGTGACGGCCGGGTGTCCCGGCAGCATCGGCGGCATCAGGTCATGATCGGGCACATCCGCCAACGCCACCCAGCGGCGGATCGCTGGTCCGGTGCCCGCGCGGAACGTCTCGCGCCGCAGGTCCTGCCAGCCGAAGCCGTTGGTCCAGCGCCGGCCGCGCCACAGCCGCACCGGCGTGCCGACGTAGCTGAGGATCGCGTTGGTCACCGACGGTCCGGCGCCTGCGCGATTCGATGCGGTGATCGCGATGTCGACCTGACGGACATCGTCGATACCGCGGCTGAGGTCACGCGCCACGGCGCCCGACAGCGCCGGTACGCTCGATGCACCGGCGATCACCACGACGCCGGCCGCGCGCCCCGCCGCGTCGAGGACGCCGATACCGGTCACGAAGTCGCGCGCATCGGCGAGGTCGAGATAGGGAATGCCCGCAGCGATGCAGGCTTCGGGGACGGCGTAGCTGCTCGACTGGAACGGGCCGGCCGCATCGATCACGAGGTCGGGGCGATGATGGGCGAACAGCGTCGCAAGGTCGCCGTTGCGGTCGGCTGCGACGGGCGCGGCACCGGGAATGTCGGCGCAGAAACGGCTGGCCTTTTCGAGACTGCGGCCAGCGACAATCAGGCTATGGCCCCTTGATGCGAGCCGCCGCGACAGGCGCGCGCCGAAGCCGCCATAGCCGCCGATGATCAGGATCAGGCTCATGCCAAATCCTCCCCGGAACGGGGAGGGGGACCGCCGCGCAGCGGTGGTGGAGGGGCAGGGGCAGAACTCACAATGCCCCGGAGCGGGTCCCCTGCCCCTCCACCGGCTTCGCCGGTCCCCCTCCCCGTTCCGGGGAGGAATTTGCCTTCGCCCTCAATGCAGCCACCTCAGTTCGGTGAACGGCCGGCTCGCCATCACCGGCTCAACCATCTTCGCCCCCACAATGGTCGCCAGCGCCGGCCCGATCTGCGGATACCGGAACCGGAACCCTTCGAACACCGCCTTCACCGGCAGCACGCGCTGCCCGCCCAGGAACAATTCCTCGGCGAAGTCGCCGAGCACCAGCCGCAGCGGCGCCGCAGGGAGCGGCACAAAGGCCGGCCGACGCAACGCCCTGCCGAGCGCGCGCGCGAAGTCGGCGTTGCGCACCGGATTGGGTGCGGTCGCGTTGACTGCGCCGTCCAGTTCGGGCGTGGCGATCGCGAAGGCGATCAGGCGGACGAGGTCGTCGCGGTGGATCCAGCTCATCCATTGCCGGCCACTGCCGATCCGCCCGCCCATGCCGGCCTCGAACGGGAACAGCAGATTGCCGAGCAGACCGCCGCTCGCGGCCAGCACCAGCCCGATCCGCAGCCGCACCACGCGCATGCCGAGCGCCGCGAAATGCTCGGTCTCCGCCTCCCAGGCCGCGCAGATATCGCGGCAGAAACCAGTGCCCTGCGCGCTGGTCTCGTCGATCAGTTCGTCGCCGCGATCGCCATAGAGGCCGATCGCGGAGGCGTTGATCAACACTTCGGGTCGGTGATCGAGCCGCGCGCACAGCCGGTGGAGCGTGCGCGTCATGTCGATCCGGCTGGAGAGGATCGCGGCGCGGCGGCGGCGCGTCCACAGGCCGCCGGCGATGCTCTCACCGGCGAGATTGACGATCGCGTCGATCCGCGTGGCGCTGGCGATATGGTCGAGACTGGTCACGATCCGCAGCGGCGCGCCGAGATGATGCGCGTGCGTGGCATCACGGGTCAGCACGGTCACATCGTGGCCGGCGCCGGCGAGCGCGGCGATCAGCCGCGTGCCGACGAAGCCCGTGCCGCCGGTGACGAGGATCGTCCGGCGCCCGCCGAGCGCGCCGGCAAGCTCGGCGGCATCGGCCTCGACCAGCCGTGCGCTGCGACTGGCGGCGGCGAGATCGCGCAGCCCACACACCACGACGCCGATCGCCGCGAGCGCGAAGATCACCGAGAAGAGGCCGTTCCAGACCACAGGCAAGGCTGTCGGAAGCGCCGCCCGTGCCCACAGTTCGGGCAGCAACAGCGCCAGCACCACGCCATAGTTCAGGGTCAGCAGCGTATGCGTGACCCGCTCGGTCGCGGGTAGCAGGCGGGTGCGGTCTTCCTCGACGAAGTCCCACAAAGTAACGATCAACTCGCCGGTCATCAGCGCCATCAGCGCGATCGCCCAGGCGCCGTGCGGCGCGCTGAAGCCGAGCGCGGCGAAGATGATCGCATAGACCAGGTTGCGCACGCCGTGCAGCCGCAGCTCGGTCACCTGCGCAGGCTTCCACGCCAGCCGCTGCGTGACCTCATGGTGCCAGATCGTGTCGAATGCGCCCATCGCGATCTGCGCCATCAGCAGGATCCAAAGAGTCAGATCGATCATGTCCGGTCTCCCTGGTCGGGGTCGGCGAAGATCGCCACCTGATGGATCAGTTCGCCCGCTTGGCGGTGGACGAGGTCGAGCGTGAAGGCGAAGCGGCCGCCGCCGCAATCGACATGGCCGATCGTCAGCGCGCCGGGGCTCAGCCAGCGCGGCAGCCGCAGCCGGATGCCACCGAGCTTGAGGAAAATATGATCGCCGAGGAACCAGAGCCCGCCATCCTCGGCGGCCAGCCGCAGCGCAATGCCGAAGCCGAGCCCGAGATATTCCTCCAGCCCGGTCGGGCCGCTGAAGCGCTTGGCGCTGAAGATCACCTGCGGGAAGCCGGCATGCCGGCCATATTGCCGGGTCCAGTATTGGCCGCCGCCGGCGCGGTCCTCGGTCACGGTCACGCAGGCGGGCACGTCGACATCGCGGTGCAGCGGCAAGGGCGCGCCGATCAGTCGCGCCGCCTGTGCGAGCGCCCGGCCGAGCCGGCTCATCCGGCATTCAGTCACCTCGCCGACATAGGTGACGCAGGCGCCGGCGGCGACCTTGCGCTGGAAGCGGTCGCGAACCGCGGCCGGCAGGGCATTCCAGCGTTCGGCGCCGAGCAGCCGGCGGAACGGATGGTCGTCGCCGGACGCGGCGATCGCCGGCGCACGTCGCCAGAGCTGGTAACGTCCCCGCAGCCCCCTTGCCGTCACCATCATGTTCGCCTCCATCGGTTATTTCTGTACAGAGAGAAACTATCGCTCGTGACGCACCGGCGTTGCGCCGGTCGCCTCAGTCCTTTGGGGACACCCGTCCGCCGGGCAGGAATGCCAGCACCTTGCGGCCCATCTTGATCAGGGTCATCAGCCGCGACGGCGAGACATGGATCATCTCGTCGTGCCACTGCTCCATCGTCCGGACGAAATCATACATCGCATCGATCCGCCCCTTGGCGATCTTGCCGATGCGCGGATCGCCTTCGGCCTCGGCCTTGCAATGCTTGAGCGCGGCGACCGCCGGGTCGACCTCGCGTTCCTTGCGGCCCTGCGCGATGCGCGTCAGCATCTGCCACAGATCGACCTCGGCCTCGAAATGCTCGCGCCGGTCGCCCATCACCGGCACCCGCCGGATCAGCTTCCAGTTGAGCAATTCCTTCAGCGAGGTCGAGATGTTGCTGCGCGAGATGCCGAGCTTGTCGCCGATCTCGTCGGCATTCAGCGGCCGTTCGCTCAGGTAGAGCAACGCATGGATCTGCGCCACCGAACGGTTGACGCCCCACTGCCCGCCCATTTCGCCCCAGTGCAGCACGAACTGCCTGACCGCGAGCGGGAGTGTTTCGGTCTGTTCGTCTATTTCTGTCATGACAGAAATTTATGGAATTGAGGAAGGAGAGTCAAGGAAATTGAGTGGGGCTGATGCTTTGGTGTCCAGTGCCACCCCCGGCCCCTCCACGAAGGCGTGGAGGGGAGTTCGTTCGGCGATCTTCGCAAAAGTCAGTACCAGAACGCCCAAGCAACTCCCCTCCAGCCCTTGCTGGAGGGGCTGGGGGTGGCCCCCTTCTTCCTTACCCTGCCCGCAAATAAGCCAGCACCGCACTCACCGCCTGCCGCTCGATCGCCGCCTCGTCGCGCGGCTCGGGCGGATGGACCAGCGCCGCATGCGCCAGGCTGTGCGCGATCTCGGCGACCACCAGCGGCGCATGGGCGGCATCGACGCAGCGTATCTCCGCGCGGACCGCCTCGGGCAGCAGCCCCATCTGCTCGGCGACTGCCTGCTTGGTGGTCGGATGATGATGCGCGCCGGGGCCATGGGCGAAATCATGGTCGAGCGCGTCGTGCAGCCCGGGATCGATCCGGTGCGCGGCGAACACGGCATGGACGACGCGCCGGATCGCTTCGTCGAGCGTCTCGGGCGGCGGCTGCATCGCCTCGGTCACCAGCGCATGGATGCGGTGTCCATGGCGATGCACCAGAGCCGACAGGATCGCATCGCGGTTCGGGAAATATTGGTAGAGCGATCCGATGCTGACGCCGGCCTCAACGGCGATCGCATTGGTGTTCGCGGCATCGCGACCACTCCGAATCAAAATGTGAGCCGTCGCGTCGAGGATCGCCTCGACCAGCGCCTGCGACCGTGCCTGACGCGGCAGTTTCCGGGGCATTGAGCCATCCATGCGACGATATCCCCTTGCGAGTATCAAACGCGATTCTTTGCTCGCATTATGCCACTTCCTAGTTACGCGACAGGGGGATGATCGGATGCCGCGTAACAGGGGCAATCGTGCGGGCGGAAAAGGCTCTCGAACTTTCGTCTGCACTTTGGCCGCCCACCGGTTCGCGCCGGCTACAGCCCCGGCTTGACGACCTGCCTGACCGCCAGCCCATCGGCGAGCTGGTCCATCAGCATGTTGATGTCCGCCAGCGGGCTGACCGATGTCAGCAGCCGTTCGACCGGCAGCCGGCCGGCGCGCCACAAGGCGATGTAGCGGGGGATGTCGCGGGCGGGAATCGACGACCCCATATAGCTGCCGGCCAGCGTCTTGCCCTCGGCGACCAGCGACAGCGCGGGAATGGACAGCATGTCGGCCGGATTGGGCAGGCCGACGGTGACGATCCGCCCGCCGCGCCGGGCCGCGCAATAGGCTTGCGCCAGCACCGCCGCCTGGCCGACGGTCTCGATCACGACATCGGCCTTCGCCAGCCCGGCGGCATCGTCGGGCGCGACCACCTGCGCGGCGCCGAGTTCGCGCGCGAGCGCGCGCTTCTCTGGAAACGGATCGACCGCGGTCACCGGCTGCGCGCCGGCCGCCAGCGCACCGAGCAATGCCGCGAGGCCGACGCCGCCGAGACCGTAGATCAAGACGCTCTCGCCCGGCCGCACCCGCGCCGTATTCATCACCGCGCCGACGCCGGTCAGCACCGCACAGCCGAACAAGGCCGCGGTCTCCGCCGGGATGTCGCGATCGACCTTCACCGCCGAGCGGCGGTCGACCACGGCATGGGTGGCGAAGGCCGAGACGCCGAGATGATGATGGACGACATCGCCGCCATCGGACAGCCGCCGGCCACCGCGCATCAGCCGCCCCTCGCCGTTCGCCGCCGCCGCGTTGGCGCACAAATAGCCCTCGCCCGAGGCGCAGGCCACGCAGTCGCCGCACGCCGGCAGGAACACCAGCACGACTTGGTCGCCAACCGCGAACCGGCCGTCATCCACGTCTCCGGTCGCCAGCACGGTCGCCGCGGCCTCATGCCCCAGCGCCATCGGCATCGGCCGCGGCCGATCGCCATTGATCACCGACAGGTCCGAATGGCAGATGCCCGCCGCGTCGATCCGCACCAGCAGTTCGCCGGGCCGCGGATCGTCGAGCCGCAGCGTCCGCAGCGCGAGCGGCCGGGTGGTCGCATAGGGCCTTGCCGTATCGCCGCTGCTCGCCAGCACGGCGGCGATGATCTCGATGCTCATGCATCGGACCTTTGCCGATTTCTTCGCTTATGCCCAGACCTGCGCGAAGCCGATCGGGCTGATGTCACCGGGGCATGGCTACCGATTCATGACCCTCCCGATCGCGACACGCTACTAAGTTTGGCGTAGGTCGAATGGGTAAGCCCCTCCCCTTCAGGGGAGGGGTTGGGGTGGGGGCGAGCGAAGCGAGCCCATTTTTCCGTCGAGGATCAGCGCTTATTTCGAATTCCCCTGAGGTAGATGACTCCCCCACCCCAACCCCTCCCCTGAAGGGGAGGGGCTTGAGCATGTCGAATCGCCCCGCTCAATATTTGAAGCCCAGCTCCACGCCGAAGGTCCGCCCCACTTCGCGGCTGCCGAACGAGAACGGCCCGGTGATGACCTTGCGATACAGCCGGCCATCGCTGTGGAACGCGTTGTTTGCGAACACCGAGAGCTTCCAGGTGCTGCGCGATGCGAGCTGGCCCTCATAGCCGATCGTGGCGTCGAACGTGCCATAGGCGTCGATGAAGTCGCGGTTCAGGCCCAGCGTGTCCTTGATCACCGCAGTCGCGAACTTGTCGGTCCATTTGTAATTGGCGGTGACGATCACTTTGTTGTCGCCGACCGGGATCGTGCCCTCGCCGCCGAAGTTGACCGACCATTTCGGTGCGCAGCGCAGGTTGCGCAGGTCGCGGACGTCGGTGCCGAGACTGACGAACTTGTCATATTTGCCGTCGATATAGCCGACCGCGCTGCGCAGGGTCAGGCCTTCGATCGGCACCAGTTCGAGTTCGCCCTCGAACCCCCTTGATCGTCGCCGCGCCGGCATTTTCGACCAGCGTCTGGGTGACGGCGGGGTTGAGCGGCGACGCCGTCAGCACCTCTTCCCGCTTGTTCGTGTAATCGGTGTAGAAGCCGGTGAGGTCGCGCCGCTCTGCGACACGATTGCCAGATGCCCCCTGAACCAGCCCGCCTCGACCGGGAACGGCGACACCGGCGTGACATCGGTATAGTTGATGAAACCCAGGCTGTTGGGACCCAGCAGCCGCATGCCGCCGGCACGCGCGCCATCGACCATCGCGGCCTGCGCGGCGGCGCCGTCGGCCCCGGTTTCGGCATAGCCCGACGACAGGATCAGCGCATTGCCGACCCCGGATGCCGCGAGATCGGCGAGCGCCGCCGGTACCGCATCGGTCGGTACGAAGACATAAGCGAGATCGGGCCGCGACGGCAGATCGCCGCACGATGTCACGGCAGCCTGCCCGTGGGCCGGCGTTCCGCCCCGGTTGACGAGGAAGACCTTGCCCTCATAGCCCATTTTCGCGAAATTGGCGTGGATCAGCCGCGACCATTCGGACTTGTCGGTGGCACCGACCAGCACGACCGATTTCGGCCTGAAGAAGCTTTCGAGACCCATGTCTAGCGCCCGGTCCAGCGCGGCGCGCGCTTTTCGACGAAGGCGCGCGGCCCCTCGGCGAAATCCTCGGTCGCGAACAATATCTCCATCGTGTCGCGCATGGCCGCGATCGAACCCGCTTCGGGCGTTTCGTGCGCGGCGCGGGCGATCTCCAGGCTGGCACGAACCGCGAGCGGCGCGTTGCCGCAGATCTTGCGCGCCATCTCCAGCGCGGTGTCCAACACCGCGGCATCGGGGACGACCGCGTTGACGAGACCCAGCGCATAAGCGCGCCGCGCATCGATCGGCTCGCCGAGCGCGATCATTTCCAGCGCGATCGCGCACGGAATCTGGCGCGGCAGACGATAGATGCCGCCCGCGCCGGCGATCAGCCCGCGCTTGACCTCGGGCAGCCCCAGCACCGACGTTTCCGAGATCACGCGCAGATCGCAGGCGAGCGAGAATTCCAGCCCGCCGCCCAGCGCGCTGCCGCGCACCGCGACGATCCACGGCTTGATCCGCTTCGATTCGACGAAGCCGCCGAAGCCGCCATCGGGCGTGCTGAGTTCGTGGGCGCGACCGGCGGAAACTTCGGCGAGATCGGCGCCGGCGCAGAAGGTGGGTCCGCCGCTCGACGTCAGCACCACCGCCCAGATCGACGCATCGGCCTCGGTCTGCTTGACGAGCGCGCCCAGCCGGCGCGCGACCGCACCGTTGACCGCGTGCCGCTTCTCCGGCCGGTTCAAGGTGACCAAAGCAATATGATCGTCGATGCGTTCGAACAATACGACGTCTTCATCCGACATGCGGAATTCCTTGGGTGGGGCGCGAACCGGCACCGGCCGCAGCGAGGGCGACCTCGGCAATTCAACGCGCGATTATTCTGAAAGCGGGAAAAATTATGTCCGGCTTACCGGATCGGCCTGACCATGACCTGTCGCCCTCCTGATCTCATCGATGCCGCTTCATTCCGGGAGCGGCTTGTCCGGCATCAAGCTAGGATCGGGATGAAATCCTGTCTAATAGGGAAACGCACGATGTTGATAAGATATTCGTATCAACGTGTGGCGCGTGCAGACTATTTGAGCCAGTCAGCGGGCGCGGGCGCCTCGTTCGGGGTTCCCCATTTCGCCAGCCACGCCGCAACCGCGGCATGATCGACCACGCGGCCCGCCGCAAGGTCCGCGTCGGCTTCAGCGTCCGCCAGTGCGTCGGCTTTGTCCTCGTCAGGACGGTCGAAGATTTCGCGTTCGCCGTTCATCCTGACAATGTAGCAGCCTGGCGGAAAGATGCGAGGGCAAGCGAGCCCTCGTGTTCATTCGGCTCGCTTGGCGGGCGTGATGCCGCGCCCACACCGGATTGAGACTCACATAATGAACCGCATGCGTCAGATGCGTTCCGTCCATCGCCACCGCGTCGAGGCGGCCCCTCCACAAATGTGCGCCTGCGAGTTGGCAAAGGCTGTGTAGCGCCGGTGCGTATCACCAAAGGCCCGCGCCAGACCGCTCTCATCGGCGGGCACCACGACGTTGTGCACATGGTTCGGCACCAGGCAATGGCACCAAATCTGCGTGCCGGCCTTCATGGCGCTTCCTGCACGAGCAGGTCGCGATAGAGCGCTTCGGCGCCATCTTCGAAGAAGGTCTGCGCAGGACGATTGTTGCGCTGCGTCACGTGACAGGGCATGCCGGGGATCACGAAGTGGGGGAGCTTTGCAATAGTCGAGGCTTCGCGGATTTTGGTGATTTAGTAAAGTGGCACGGAATCCGATTTCACCTATACACGCCATATAACAAATTGGGCAAAATCTCGTTCAACCCCTCAGCCAATATGGTGATGAAATGGCCGACAATCCAACGAACCTCCCAGTGTCATTGATAGCTTCGTTGATATTTTCGCAATTTATGCTAATTTATGTATTTATATATGCCGAGCATATTAGAAATCAAATATTGATAATTTTAGATCGCGGTGGATTAATCAATGATTTTTATAGGGGTAAATTTAGAATATATTGGACATATGTGATGAGATCTGCATGTCTATTTTTTTTCATACTGATATTAATGATGGAATTGTTGTGGGTGTGGACGGCGCTCTGTTGAGGAATTACGTTGACAGGTGCGATAACCCCCAAACTCGGACTTGGCAGCGTCGCGGCGAAGGGCGCGAACAGGTTGCGGCAGGAGAGCTTCAGCTACGACAGCGCCGGGGGCTTTGGCGCTCGCCTGCACTGTCTCCGGATGGTCGCCGCCATCCCTCGTGTGACGCCCGCCTCACCGAACTTCGCGCAGGAACGTCCGAAAGGCCGCGAGCTGGCGCGCGGTGATGACGGCGACCAGACCTCGGTGATTATCGGCGTCGGTGGCGATGCGAAACACGATGGACATCTTGTCCTCCCCCGTTGAACCGCTTGGCCGCTCCGCAGCCTTCGCAACGCAGCGGTTCGGCCTTGTCGGACAGGTCGGGACTTCAAAACCGAGCCCGCAATTACCCTGCAAATTGAGAAAATTGCTCGTTTGCAGGGTAAACGCCCGAACGCTGAACACAGGTTGGCGAGTCCGGCTTGCGGCTGGGCCTTGGCGCGTTGCCCCGTGCTGGAACGCATCTGCAATTTCCGGGCGATTCTGGGACAGGATTTCGATGAGGCCCTTACCTATGCCGCCCTGCGCAAGTCCGAGACGATCGGCCGCCCGATTGGCACACGCGCGTGGCTGGCCGACATGGAGGCCCGGATTGGGCAGCCGCTCATCCGCGCAAGCGGGGGCCGAAGCCGAAGAATGTCTAGGGGTTTTCGCACCTGTCACGGTAATCCGAACTCGACCCCTCCGTGCGCGCGTGGCTGGCCGACATAAAGGCCCGGATCGGGCAGCCGCCCATCCCCGGGAAGCGAGGGCCGAAGAATGTCTAGCGGTTTTCGCACCTGCCACTGTAACTCATAACTCATAACTCAGGACCATCAGCGCCAACATCGAAATGGTATCGTCGCCGGCGCTAATGCGCTGTACACGATTGCCGGGATGCGGAGACACGATGAAACGATTGTTGATAGCGGCGCTGTTCATGATGGCCGGTTGCACTGACCCGGACCAGCCCATCCATGAGAAGCTATGCACCGCTGCGGCTACCAAGAATGCCGATCCGTCAGTCAAGGTAGCGCTCGGCGGCTTCGAACGAATCCGCGCTGACCAAATCGACGAAGAATCACCCTTTTACGTCCTGACCACTGGGAGAGAGTTTTTCACGTTCTACGAAGTGACCGTACTCATCACAGAACCCAAACCGGCGGTCGGAAAGTTATTTTGCGTTGCCTTCAAAACAGAATCTTGCGAATGCACTACCATGTAATCGAGAGACCCGCATTCAAACCGACCCACGCGGTTCGACGCCGATCATGGAATTAATTGGCTCCTCGCTGTTTGGAGTGGGTAGCGGTAGGGGCATACCCGTTGCCGGGCCACTCCGCCCCGTCGATCGCTTGGCAGTAGGGAATGTCGTCCGCCAACCCCTTGTCAAGGCCGAAGCCGCCGAAAGCAGTGGCCAAAGTCGATCCTTTACAAGGGGTTGGCGGACGACAACAATCGTTCGGCCACATTAACGATCTGCACCGCTGCACCGTCGTTCATGCCGCCAGCGTGGGATGGGAGAACAAAACGCTACCCACTCAAAACAGCGGAGAGCCAATTAATTTTCGTCCAGCGGTCGGCTTGCATATCGATCTTTGACATACGAGCAGACCTTCTCCGCCCTCACTCAACCGCGTATCGTGATTTCTACCGCGGAAGGATCGACCCCAAACGTTTCGGCGAGACCGATTTTCGCATCGGCGATGGTCAGGCCGCACTTGGTTGCTAATGGGACGATGTTGCCTTTCATTGTCGGCATTGGCCGCCAATCGAGCTCATCGAAATCAATGTCTCCATCATATTGATCAGTGGTATAGAAGCGCACGGGATTCCTTCCTTCCCACTGTTCGCCTACATTAACTACTGCATACTCACTGAAACGAACGAGCCACCGACCTTCGGTTTCAGTGGAAGCAACGACATCTGCAACCTTACCAATCATAAAGGCTGACCCATGAGCCTCATTGCCTTCCGCTTCGAACGTTCGTGCATTACGGCAACACACCACATACTTGCATCCTTTGGCGCGATTTGGATCGAGTGCCCAAGATTGGGTTCCACCCGATTTGAGAATCGTTTCTACCGACTTAAACGTTAGAACTTGAAGAACATTTTCGCTCACTGGCTTACTCCTGCGCCGCCCCGTTGGCGCCGGCAAGGTATATGCTACTTTTGATATACATTGGCAAGATGTATCTGAATTTTATCTCATACCTTCGCGCGATAACCCCCAAACTCGGAATATGGCAACGTCGCGGCGAAGGGCGCGAGCGGGTTATGGCAGGAGGGCTGCAGCTACGACTGCGCCGGGGGCTCTGGCGCTCGGTCGAGACGCGCGGTCTGCTCCGCCGGAACGATATGATGACACCATGTGAACTGTCGCACGCGCATCTGCAGCGCGGTCGGCTCGGAGATGTCGTAAACCGATGCGCCCGGCTCCGCGACCGACGTCGTCTGCGAGGTGGCAGGCCCGTGACGCCCAACTCGCCGGCTTGACGCCGGTTTTCATCATGACCTGTTATGCAGCGAATTTGACCTGTTACGACATCGAAACCGACCTGTTGTGCAAAATTTCTTCCCCTGTTATGCACGATAACAGGCGACACCCGATTTCTCTGCACATCGCCTTGAAATCATTGAACTAGTGCTCGGCCACGCCACGCCGAAAGCCCGATTTTTCCCCTGATAAACACGAAAAAACGCGAAAAACGCCCTGTTATCGACGACGAGCAGGCGAATTCGGGTCCATATCGGAGAGCCAGAGACCATGGCCGGAGACGCGCCGACCTCGGTTTCGAACAGACCAAGGGCCGGCCGGTGACCTTGTCGCCGCCGACGCGGCGCAGACCGCCGCTTTGACCGCCCATCTCGAACCGCGCGGCTTGGCGACCCGGCTGTCGATCGCGAAATTGCTCACCCTCAAGCGCGGACCGACGACGTCCACGCCTCAATTCTCGATCATCTGCAGCGCGGTTTCCCACAACGCCGCGATCTGCGGCGTGCGGTCACCGATGCGGCGGACGAGGTTGAGGTTGAACGACAAGGCCGGCTCGTCGAGCGCGGCGACCACCAGCGGATCGGGAAATGTCGTGCTTTCGGCCTGCCAGTCGCCGACCAGGACCGGCACGCGGGTGCGCAGCGCCTGCTGCACGAGCGCGAGATTGCCGGCCTCCTGCAGATGATCGACGATGATACCGGCCGCCTCGAGGATCGGCGCGATCGAATCGTGGAAGGCGGGGTTGACGTTGCGGCGGAAGATCGCGACCTCGCGGCCGGCCAGCGCGGCGAGCGGTACCGGCTGCGCAATGCCGGCGATCCGCTCGCGCTCGACCAGCAGCGACAGCCGGTAACGCTTGATCACCATCGCCTCGCTGTGGGGATCGACGTGCGGGCCGAGCGTGAACGCGACGTCGATCTCACCGTCGCGCAGGCGGCGCAGCAGTTCGACCGTCCAGGCGTTGACGACCTCGATGTCGAAGCGGGCGTGACGCGCCGCGAACGTGCGCAGGATCGCCGAACGGATCGGCATTTCGACCGAGAAATCGGGCGCGCCGAGCCGCAAGGTGACCGCCGCCTCGTCGCGGATCCGCTGCGCGCGATCGGTCACGCGTTCGACCGCGACCAGATATTCGCGTGCGAACGGCAGGAACGCCTCGGCCTTGGACGACGCCGTCACCGCCTGGTTGCGATTGCGCTCGAACAGGCGGAAGCCGAGCTGGTCCTCGAGCTTGCGGATCTGCACCGAGAGCCAGGGCTGGGCGACGTGGAGGCGATCGGCCGCGCGCGTGAACGAGCGCTCGTCGGCGACCGCGACGAAGCTTCTCACCAGGCGAACGTCCAGCTCCACCCTGCTCCTCCCCTCACGCCATGCCAGGCAGCATTCACGACCTTAGCCATAGCAGCTTCTCATTCCGGCTCTCGCAGCGCCCCGCCGACCCGACCGGCTGCGCATCCGCCGCCATCAGGAAATCGAGCGTCTCGCGATCGTCGCCCGGCACATGCGCGAGGAAGCGCGCGCCCGCCGGCGTGCGGGCGATGATCGTGGCGTGGAGCGGCTCGCCCTTGCGGCCGAACGGGATCGTCCAGGTCTCGATCACACCCTCGCCCTCATAGCCATCGATGATTTCGGGCGCGGGGCCGCGGCGCGCATCGGCCTCCGCCTGCACATTATAGTCCTGCGGGAAGGCGCCGGCCGGCACCGGCCGCCTGGTCAGCACCAGCGAATGGCTGTGGGTGGCGTAGCCGCCATTGGCGACGATCAGGCCATGCTCGCCGCCGTCGCGCAGCTTGTGCACCATCCTCGCCGCGGCATGCATCATGCAATTGCCGATCGGGCCGCCGCCGAAGGTCAGCCCGCCATAGACGCTGGCGGGCCGGTCCGCCGGCCAGCCGAGCACGCGGCGCGCCATCTTGGGCACGCACGGGAAGCAGGAATAGAGTTCGACATGATCGATGTCGGCGGTCGTCAGCGCATTGCGGTCGAGCGCCGCCGTCACCGTCGTCTCGAGGCTGGCCGAGCGCGCATAGCTGTCGCGCAGCAGGAAATCGTCGCTCTCATGCGCGGCGGCGCCGGGTCCGACATAGACCAGCCGATCGTCGGGCACGCCCAGTTCGCGCGCCATCGCGAGGCTCGCCACGATCACCGCCGCGCCCATGTTGACCGAAGCATTGGCGACCATCAGCTTGGTGTAGGGGAAGCTGATCATGCGATTGTCGGCGGTGACCTCCGCCACTTGCTCGGGCGTCACCGGCTTGCGCATCCACGCGAACGGATTGTCGGCGGCGACCTGCGAGAAGCCCGACCAGATCGCGGCGGTCTCCTGCTGCCCCTCGTCGAGCGTCTGGCCCCAGGCGGCGCGCGTCGCATTCTCATAGAGCGGATAGACGTCGATCGGCGTGAGCAGATGATGCTTGCGCGCCAGCGGCGTCGCATTGGCGGCGGCAACCTCGGCGACCGACGATTTCGGCGGTTCGCCACCGGCGGCGACGATTGCCGCGGCACGCCGCGCGGCGGTGCGCAACGCCTCGGCCCCGACCGCGGCGGCCAGCCTTATCTCGCCGCGACCGATCAGATTGGCGGCATCGTTGATCAGCTGCAGCGGCCCGTCGCCGCTCGCCTCGAACGTCTTGACCAGATGCCCGGGGGCGACGCCGAGCCGGTCGGCGAGCACCTGCTGCGGCGCCGGCATCGGGAAACTGATCTCGTCCTCGACGCCCAGCCAGTCGAGCCGGTCGAGGATATCGGCGCCGACATCGGTCTCCGCCGCGCGCAGCGCCGCGACCATCAGGTCGATCGCGTCGAGTCCGTCGGCGTCCGCCGCGGGCCGATCGCAGATCTCGCCGACGCCGATCAGGACGGGAATATGGTCGGCATCGCTCGTTCGTTGCATCGTTTGGTTCCTGACTGGCGTTACGGACTGGACGATCGTGCCCGGAAGCGTGAGCGGCCTGCTCGCGCGATCGCGGGCGAGTCATAAATCAGGAACTGGAAACCGATCGCCTAGCCTTTGTGTCTGGTCGAGCCGAACGGCGGCAACGCTAACTGGACGCAAAAGGATAGCGTCGCCGAATTGCTCGGACCAAAATCCTCCCTATGGCGAAGCCATGGGGAGGATTTGAAATTTTCCGGGCGTCGCCTCAGGCCAATCGCGCCGCATGTTCCTTGCTGCACTGCGCCGCATAATAGACGTTGGCGGCGGCGCCGGGCATTTTGATGTTGAAGAGGCGCGCGGCATCGAACATCTGCATGGCGTTGGCCGAACTCAGCCTGTCGAGCCAGCTGTCGCCGAACACCGTCATCTGGATCGCGTAGAGACACGCGCCGATCACACATCCGATCCAATAGGCCGCCAATATGCCGGCCACCGCCTTGACGGTTCCGATCGCGACGACGCCGACGCCCGCCGCCCCCACGCCGCCGACACCGCTCCCGGCCGTCAGCACGGCGATGAGTTCGCCGAGCGTGGCGCGCGCCCCGATCAGCTTCGCGGCCTCCGCCCATGTCACGATCGCGGCGGTGGCGGAGGTCGCGCTCGCGAAACCCGATGAGGGGATCGCCTCGTCGGGGATGCCGGCGGCGCGCATCGAATCGCGGAAATGATCGTAGAACGTCTTGTCGGCCATCATCGATCCCCTGTTATCGGTCACTCTTCACTGAAACATGTAAGTAAATCCGCCCTCGCCCGCCGTCACCGCGATCGTCTTCACCTCCTCGCCGCTCATCTGCCTCTCCAGCAGCGCGATCGACATCTCGGGCAGCATCGTGTTGGTCAGGATCGCATCGATCATCCGCCCGCCCGACGCCACCTCGTTGCAGCGCGAGACGATCAGGTCGACGACGTCCTGGCCATAGTCGAAGCGGATGCCGTGATTGTCGGCGATGCGGCGGCGGATGCGGTTCATCTGGATGGTGACGATCCCGCCCAGCATCGCCGGCGTCAGCGGATAATAAGGCAGCACCAGCAGGCGGCCGAGCAAAGCCGGCGGGAAGACCTTGAGCAGTTCGGGCCGCAGCGCGTTGGCGAGGCCATCGGCATCGGGCTTCATCTCCTCATCCTCGGTCAGGCTCATCACCAGATCGGTGCCGACGTTCGAGGTCAGCAGGATGATCGTGTTCTTGAAATCGATGTGACGGCCTTCGCTGTCGTTCATGAAGCCCTTGTCGAACACCTGGAAGAACATCTCGTGGACATCCGGGTGCGCTTTCTCGACCTCGTCGAGCAGCACCACCGAATAAGGCCGCCGCCGCACCGCCTCGGTCAGCACGCCGCCCTGGCCGTAGCCGACATAGCCGGCGGGTGCGCCCTTCAAGGTGGAGACGGTATGCGCCTCCTGGAACTCGCTCATGTTGATGACGATCATCGATTCGTCGCCGGAGAACAAAAGTTCGGACAGGACATGCGCGGTCTCGGTCTTGCCGACGCCCGACGGGCCGCACAGCATGAACACGCCGACCGGCTTGTTGGGATTGTCGAGCTTGGCGCGGCTGGTCTGGATGCGCTTGGCGATCGCATCCATCGCATGGTCCTGGCCGATCACGCGTTTCTTCAACTGATCGGCGATGGTCAGCACCGACTGGATCTCGTCCTTGACCATCCGGCCGATCGGAATGCCGGTCCAGTCGCCGACCACCGCCGCCACCGCGTCCTGATCGACGACGCCGAACACCATCGGCGTATCGCCCTGCGCCGTCGCCATCCCGGCGAGCGCGGTGTCGAGCGCCGCCATCAATGCGGTCTCGTCGGCGGGGCTGTCACCCTCCCCCGCCGCTTCGCGCGCGTCGGTCAGCGCCTTGCGCGCCGCGACCGCCTGTACGAGCGCCGCCTTCTCGCCGTCCCATTTGACGGTGACCGCGTCGACCGCCGCCTTCGCCGCGGCGATCTCCTCGTCGAGCTTTTCGACGCGATCATCCTTGCGATACTGGCCGGCATGTTCGCGCACCGCCACCTCGCGCTCGACCTCGAGCAGTTCGAGCCGGCGCATCGCATCCTCGACCCGCGCCGGCGTCGCGTGTTGCGAGACGGCGACGCGCGCGCAGGCGGTGTCGAGCAGGCTCACCGCCTTGTCGGGCAATTGCCGCGCGGGCACGTAGCGCTGCGACAGCGTGACCGCCGCCGCCACCGCCTCGTCGAGCACGACGATATGGTGATGCGCCTCCATCATCGGCGCGACCGAGCGGAGCATCGCGATCGCCTTGCCGGTCTCGGGCTCGGCGACGTCGACGGTCTGGAAGCGCCGCGTCAGCGCCGGATCCTTCTCGAAATATTGGCGATACTCGGCATAGGTGGTCGCCGCGATCGTGCGCAGCCGCCCGCGTGCCAGCGCGGGTTTCAGCAGATTGGCGGCGTCGCCGGTGCCCGCCTGCCCGCCCGCGCCGATCAACGTGTGCGCCTCGTCGATGAACAATATGATCGGCACCGGGCTCGATTCGACCTCGTCGATCACCGCGCGCAGCCGCTTCTCGAACTCGCCCTTCACGCTGGCGCCGGCCTGCATCAGGCCGATGTCGAGCGAGCGCAGGGTGACGCCCTTCAGCGCCGGCGGCACGTCGCCATCGGCGATCCGGCGCGCAAAGCCCTCGACCACCGCGGTCTTGCCGACGCCGGCCTCGCCGACGAGGATCGGGTTGTTCTGGCGCCGGCGCAGCAGGATATCGATCACCTGCCGAATCTCGCCGTCGCGTCCGACGATCCGGTCGATCTCGCCCGACTTCGCCTTCGCCGTCAGGTCGATCGAGAATTTGGCGAGCGCCTCGCCCGCGCCGACCGGCCCGGCCTCGCCGCCGCCGCCGCCGTCACCGATCTCCGCCGGGCCGGCATCGCGCTGCGTGGTCTCGGACGAGGCGCGGACGACCTGCTCGAACTCCCCGGCGAGCTTCTCGACCTGGACCTTGCGCCACTCGGACGACAGATTGAATAAAGCGTTCTTCAGCGTCGGCGTGCGCAGCATGCCATAGATCAGGTGGCCGGTGCGAATCCGGCCGGCCGAATATTGCAGCGACGCATAGAGCCAGCCCTTCTCGATCGCCTCCTCGATCTGCGGCGAAAAGTCCGAGATCGCGGTGGCGCCGCGCGGCAGCGCGTCGAGCGCCGCGACCGTGTCGCGCGCGAGCTTGCTGTCGTCGATGCCGAACGCCGAACGGATCGCGGCGATGTCGTTCTGCGCATCCTGCAGCAGGATGTGCAGCCAGTGGACCAGTTCGACGTAAGGGTTGCCGCGCATCTTGCAGAAACCGGTCGCGGTCTCGATCGCCTTGAGCGCGGTGGGGTTGAGGCGCCCGAACAGGGCTGAGCGGCTGATCTCGGTCATGGTGTTTCTCTCTCCTTCTTGCCTTCCCCCTTGATGGGGGAAGGTTGCGCAGACTTAGGTCCGCCTCTTGGCGGGCCTTAGTCGGAGCTGGATGGGGGTGATGCTCGGCATCGAACTCGACGCCGAACATCACCCCCACTGGCTGCGACTAAGCTCGCTGCGCTCACTAAGTCTCGCGTCTCCCCCATCGAGGGGGAGAGGATTTCGAGCCGCGCTGACATCACGGCAGCCCACCTGCAGCAACTTTACCAGCCGGCTTTTTCCGCAAATGGGTATCGGCGCGGATGCGATCGGACGATCCCGGCTTCATCCATGCGGTCCAGCCGAGCCGCGCCATGCCGTCGAGCTTCGCCGGCCGGGCGTGGCATTCGGCCAGTTCGATCGTCAGATCCCATTCGAGATGCGCCGGCGCGAACGCGTCGAGCGCGGCCGAGGCAATCGCGAAGCGCGGGCCCGACGGCAGCAACTGGTGATAATCGTTGAGGCTGTTGGCGCGGATCACCACCTTGAACGCGTCGGATGCGACGCGCACGCGCCGCCCCAGCACGAGATCGTCGCCCAAGGTGCTGAAGCTGCGCCCCAGCCGGCTGCGATCCTCGGGTTCGATGTCGCGCCAGCGCGCCTGGAACTCGCGCACCTTGACCGGCTGGCGCAGCAAATGGCTCATGCCGTCCTCGATCGCGGCGGCGCTGCGGCGCGATGCGAACAGCCCGGCATAATGGACGCGCGCGCGCGACGGGAAGATCGAGTCCGGGGCGACCCCCTCGGTCGCGCCCGAGAGCGCGCCCAGCCAGGTCGCGAAGCGGTCGTCGTCGATCCGGTCGGCCTGCGCCGCCGGCTGCGAATCCGCCCAGGCACGGTAGAAATATTGCAGCATCCTGGCAGCGATCAGATCGAGGAAATCGCCGAACGGCTGGGTCTTGGCATAACGCCGCTCATAGGCGGCGAATTCGGTCAGATGCGTCGGCAGCGGCCCCATCGGCCCGGTCAGTCCGAACCAGTGGCCATGGAGCTTGGCGCGGCCCTTGCGCAGTTCGACCTTGTCCAAGGTCGCATCGGGAAAGGCCAGGCTCGGCGTCTGCGCGAGATCGACGACGCTCTGGTTCGGCCGGCGCGCGGTCCCCACACGCGGCAGATGCTGCGCGCGCGCCTCCGCCCCCCGCACCACCGGAAACAGCCCCGCGCGCCGCACGGTTGCCGCTGCCGCCAGCAGGAAGCTCAGATGCTGTTCTGGCGGCCTATCCTCGGCGGCCATCGCGCGAACTCTCCTTCCAGTGGGCTTTCGAAGATCGTCTCGGTGAACGAATTGATACTGGCGAATTCGGCGAGGAACTGCTCGAGCACGGCACCGAACAGGAACATCCGCGACCGGTCGAACGCGACGTCGTCGAGCTTGATGCGGATGCGATGGCCGCGCGCGATCGCCATCCGGTCGAGCCCGGGCACGCGCCGCGCGACCAGCTTCGAGCGGACCGCGAGGATACCGTCGATCTGGCGCCTGAGCGCGGCATCGTCCTGATGGCCGTAGAGCGCGAGATGGTCGCGCAGCACCGCCGGATCGTCATGATCCTCCGGCGCCAGCGTGGCATAATTGGGCGTCAGATGCGCGATCACCCGCCAGGCGGCGTCGCCCATGCCCAGCGGCGGGCGCGGGCGCGTCGGCGCGCGCAGCACGGTGACCGCACGCACCGGCACGCCGGTGACGGTGAAATGCTGGTCGCCGCGGAAGGTGAGCAGTTCGGGCAGCTCGCGATTGCTGACCAGCGCGCGCACCGCCAGTTCGGTGATGTCGTCGAGCCGGGCGGGATCGCCCGGCGCGGTCAGGCTGATCCAGGTCTCGGTGCCGACATAGTCGGTGCGGCGGCGAACGCGCTGCTCCTTGGTCGACAGCCGCCGCCAGCGCAATATCGTCGTGTAGAACAAGGCCTCGCGCCAGTCGTAGAGCAAGGCGCCATAGGAATAGAGCGGCGCCACGATCCGCGGATCGACATTGTCGCGGGCAAAAGCCTTGACGTCGAGCAGCCGGAACACCTCGAAATCGAGCGGCCGGGTGCGATCGGGCAGCACCTGGAATTCATGGTCGAACGGCGTGATCTCGACGCGGCCGAGCTGCTTTTCGAACAGGTTGATCGCCGGCGTCGCGAACAGGCGGAAATTGGCGGGCTCGATCGCGCCGGTCAGGATCGGCGACGAGCGCGAGAACAGCAGCACGACGTCGCAGGCGCCTTTGACGCCGGCGAAGGCGCGGTCGAGGCCCTTCAGCGCCATGAACAGGAAGCGTTCGGGGCAGGCGAAATATTCGGTCAGCAGCCGATAGCCGCGGAACGAGCGCAATTCGGCCGGCAGCAGCGCCTCTTCGGTCGCGAAGCCGACCTGCTCGGGCAAGGGCAGCTTGCGCCATGATTCGGTCGACGCCGACGACGCCGAGCGCGCGATCACGGTCAGCGTCTCGCCGGCGATCTGGCGATAGAGTTCGCCCGGCACCGATTCGGCGCCGTCGAGATAGATCGGCAGCCGCTCGGGCTTGAGCAGATCGAGCTCGGAACCGCCGGTCGCCTCGAAGCGCAGCCGCAGCCCCGCTTCGGCCTGCACGCCGGCGACGCCGGCATAATGCGCGATGCCGGCGCGGCTCGACAGATATTCGACCTCGCTGATCTTCAGCGGCCACAGGGTCACGTCATGGCCGGTGCGGAACAGCACCGGCGTATTCTCCTGCTCGCGCGCCATCGCGGTCAGTTCGGTGCCGCGCGGCACCAGATGCCCCTTGTTGAGGATCTGATCGCCTTCCTTGGGTTCGAAGCCGGCGATGCAGATCGACGGCGTCGGCGCCAGATAATGCGGCTGGATCGCGTGCAGCAGATGCTGGGTGAATTCGGGATATTGATCGCGCAGCTTCAGCTGCACGCGCGCGCCGAGGAAGGCGACGCCTTCCAGCAGCCGCTCGACATAAGGGTCGGGATCGGTCGGCGTCTTGAGACCGAGCCGGCCGGCGACGGTTTCATGCTCCTCGCCGAATTCGCGCGCGGCTTCGCGGAGATAGCCGAGCTCGTCATTGTACATCCGGAGCAGGCGCGGATCCACGGGCCTACTCCGAGACGTCCACGGACGCGCTGTCGCTGTCGACCTCGGTGCGGAACTTGACCGGCATCGCCTGCGCGGCGGCGGTGATGTCGCCGTGGATGATGTAGGTCACCGAATTGGGCCGGTCGGCGTTCGCCATCGGCTCGACCGTCAGCGACTCGCCCTTCAGCCGCGGCTCGAACGCGCGGATCGCGGCGCGCATCTCGCGCGCGCGGTGGAGGATCGTGCGGCGATGGAAGGATTTGCCGGCGAGATCGGGCACACCATAGTTGATCACCGAGGTCTTGACCCGCGGATAAGGTTCGAGATCGTTGAGCGCGCCGAAATTGGTGGTGTTGAGCAGCCAGGCGATGTCGCGGCGGATCGTCGCGCGCAAGGCGGTCTCGTTGAAGCGTTCGAGCCGCGGCACCGCATAATGGCGCATCGCCTCGCGCGCGATCACCGGCGTCTCCTCGGCTTCCTCACGCAGGCCCGACATCTCGACGTCGGCGACCAGCTTGTCGAACAAGGTCGGGGTCAGACGCTGTTTGACGGCCACCGGGCGCGGCCTAGTCGAAGATCAGATTGCGGACGGAGAGGATCTCGCGATCGTCTTCGCCATCGAGCGACCACAGATGCACGCCCGATCCGGCCTGGCCCCAGGCGGTGTCGGTCCAGCCGGTGGCACGCGCCAGACGTTCGGCGGTGTCGGCCGAGGCCTCGCTCCCCGGATAGCGGGTCGGCAGCATCGCCGCGACCGACTGGCCGGCCCGGAAATGGATCTGCACCGGATACCAGACGATATCGCGCAGATCGCGCGGCCCTTCGCTTTCGATGCGCGCGACGACATCGAACGGAACGATGCCATAACGGCCGCCGATGATCGCCTCGCACGCCGGGCCGAAGCGGCTGTCGGCGTCGGCGATCCAGCCGAAGCGGGTGCCGTCGAGTTCGCCGGGCATGTCCGGCGCCAGATCGAACGCGCGATCGCGCGCAGCCTCGCCTTCGGCATCGCGGCCGGCCGCGAAATGACCGATCGCCTCGACCAGCCCGACCGCCCAGTCCGAATGGGCGAGCAGATCGGGCGCGGCCTTGCCCGCGAACACCGCGGCGCGCACCGCCTCGGCATCGATCGCCTGACCATAAGCGACCCCCAGCATCTGCGCTTCGGGTGCCAATTTGGCCAGGGTCGCCAGTTGCGTCCGCGCCTTGTCCCATTCGCCCGCGACCGCGAGCAGCTGGAACAGGAACATCCGCGCCTGGTCGTTGGCAGGATTTGCGCGGACGAACTCGACGAGCGCGCGCCGCGCGCCGTCGAGATCGCCATCACGCAGCAGCTGATGGGCTTGCTGCACCATTCAAAGGGTTCCAGTCGATGAGACGGATCAGACCTTCTCGCCCGCGCGGACGTCGAACCCGCCCTTGACGGTCTTGCCGGCGCCGCCCTTGGCGTCCTGCTCGACATAGGAGAATTCGATCTTGGCGCAATTGAGCGAGATCGACTCGAGCACGCTGTCACCCGAGCTGTTGCCGCTGTTGTTGGTGCTCGAAACGATCAGGTCGGACAGTTCGACCTTGTAATATTCGAGCGGCTTGTCGCCCGCCTTGCGGACGTAGATCGTCGCCTTGGGGAAGTGGGTGCCGGCACCGCAGGCCTGGAACAGCTTGGGCGACGATTTATCGACTTCCTTGACGATGCTGATGTCCTGGAACTCGGCCTTGCCGGCGCCGCCGCCGGCACCGCCGCGCGCGAACGATCCAGACTGAACGGCACCGAAGCTGAACGAAAGTATGTCGATCTGGCCTTCATGCCCTTTCTTCGACGATTCGCCGGGGGTTTCAGGGAGATCGAGGAACATATCTACGGCCATGAGTAACTCCTATTTGCATGTTGTTCTTCGGATTGTTTACTCGACCCTTATCATTGTCTCTGTGATTGCCGGCACATGGCCGAAAAAATTCCGGAAAATCGGCTCAGCCCTTACCCTTCGGGAGGCGCGAGACCATCGAAAGCGCGATGTCCATGCCCTCGAGCTGATAGTGCGGCACGAACATGAACTTGCCGCGGTAATAGCCCGGATTCTCGGGATCGGGCACGATCTCGATCTTGGCGTCCTTCAACGGCAGCTTGGCCTTGGTCGCCTCGCTCGACAATTCGGGCGAACCGTCGACATATTGCATGATCCAGTCGGACAGGTCGCGCTCGAGCTCGCGCTCTTCGCGCGTGCCGCCCACCCAGTCGCGCACCATGCATTTGAGATAATGGGCGAAGCGGCAGCTCGCAAAGATGTAGGGCAGCCGCGCCGACAGATTGGCGTTGGCGGTGGCGTCGGCGCTCTCATAGGCCTTGGGCTTGTTGAGCGTCTGCGCGCCGATGAAGGTCGCCTGGTCGCTGTTCTTGCGGTGGATCAGGGCGAGCAGGCCGGCGGCGGACAATTCGGCCTCGCGCCGGTCGGAGATCGCGATCTCGGTCGGGCATTTCATGTCGACGCCGCCATCGTCGGTCGGGAAGGTCGCGGTCGGCAGGCCTTCGACCGTGCCACCCGATTCGACGCCGCGGATCCGCGTGCACCAGCCATAGTTCGAGAAGGCGTCGTTGATCCGCGTGCCCATCGCATAGGCCGCATTCAGCCAGAGATGCTTGTCGTGCTCGCCGCTGGTATCCTCCTCGAACGCGAATTCGTCGACCGGCTCGCTCTTCGCGCCATAGGTCGGCCGGCCGAGGAAGCGCGGCATCGTCAGCGCGAGATAGCGGCTGTCGTCGGAGGCGCGGAAGCTGCGCCACGCCATATAATCGGTCGCGTCGAACAATTTGCCGAGATCGCGCGGATTGGCGAGTTCCTGCCAGCTTTCCATCCCGAACAGGGTCGGCGCCGCCGCGGCGATGAATGGCGCGTGGCTGGCCGCGCCGATCTTCGCGAGGCCCTTCATGACCTCGAGATCGGGCGCGCTGTGATCGAAATTATAGTCGCAGACGAACGAGCCGTAGGGCTGGCCGCCGAGCTGGCCGAATTCCGATTCATAGATCTTCTTGAACAGCGGACTCTGGTCCCATGCCGCATCGCGATATTGCCGGAACATCTTCCGGCATTCGTCCTTCGACATGTTCATGACCCGGATTTTCAGGTCCTTGCCGGTCGACGTGTTCATGACGAGATAGTTGAGACCGCGCCACGCCGATTCCAGCCGCTGGAATTCGGAATTGTGGAGGATCAGGTTGACCTGCTCGCTGAGCTTGCGGTCGAGCGCCGCGCGCATCGCGTCAACGGTGGAGAATACGTCGTCGCCGATCACCGCGGCATCGGCCAGCGCCTGCTGCGCCAGCGTCTGCACCGCCTCCTCGATCCGGCCCTTGCGGGCGTCGTCGTTGGGCCTGAACTCCTTCTTCAGCAGCGCCGAGAAATCGTCGAACGCGACCGTTTCGGCCTGCGGCTGTGCGCCCTGACCCTGAACAGCTTCCTGCGCCATAAAAATCCGTCTCCAGCCTGATGCCTGCGCCGCGCGCCCGTATCGTCTCCGGGGCCAGCCTTATTCGCCCATCTCGCTTATTCGCCGATCTCGCTCATTCACCCGCCTCGCCCGCGCCGTCCGGCGCCGCCGCTTCGTCCGACTGCGTCTTCGCCGCCGAGATCGCCTGCAGCAGCGCGGGATCCTTCAGCACCTTGTCCAGCAGTTCCTGCGCGCCGTCCTTGCCGTCCATGTAGAGCAGCAGATCGTTGAGCTGCTGGCGTGCCTCGAGCAGCTTGGCGAGCGCCGGGATGTTCTTGGCGATCGCGCCCGGGCTGAAATCGTCCATGCTCTTGAACGTCAGGTCGACGCCCAGCTTGCCGCCGGTGCCCGACAGCGTATTATCGACCATGAAGGCGGCGCGCGGCGCGATCGCCTCCATCCGCTGGTCGAAATTGTCCATGTCGAACTCGGTGAAGTCACGCTTGTCGGGCGACTTCTTCTCGACGAGGCTCTTGCCCGACAGATCGGACATCACCCCCATCACGAAGGGGAGCTCGACCTTCTGGCGCGAGCCGTAGGTCTCGACCTCATATTCGATGTGCACGCGCGGCGCACGATTCTTCGCGATGAACTTCTGTCCGCTCTGGATTGCCATATCCGAATCCCCAGCCATAAGCGTTTCAAGATCTATAGCGCAGGCGACCCTTATCGGGTCACGATACGCTCACCCATTATCCGTAGCAAACCCTTCATTTCGCGACCTTGTCAATCGTCGGAATCCTCGCGCTGCGACACCAGGACCTTCTTTGCGTCGGACAGGCTGTCCGGCGCGATATCCTCCAGCAAGGTGAGGAAATCCATTTCGACCCAATCGCGCGCGCGCCGCAGCACCACGGGGACCGGACTCGCCGGTTCGCGCCGGCGATAATAATCGACGATCGCGTCGATCGCCTTGACGACATCCTCGCGGCTGTCGACCCGGCCGGCAATCCGCGCGCCGCCGCCGCGCGGCTCGCCCGCAGCCGCCGACGCCGATTCGCCGCCATCGTCGGCATCACCCGCCGGGGATGCCGCGTCGTCCGCCTCGGCCAGCCCCGCGAACGGCATCAGCCCTTTGCGGATCGCCTCGATCGCTTCATAGGTCGCGGCGAAATTGGTGCCGGTCTCGCCGTCCGCCTGCGCGGTCAGCACCGTGTCGATGCGGCGGATGGCATCGCGGATATGGTCGACGCGGTCGATGGCCTGGCTGATATCCTCGACCGGCAGATCCTCGATCGCGGCGCGGAACATGCCATAGCCCTCGGCGGAATCGCCGTTTGCGGCGAACCGGTCGAGATCCTGACCGGTATAATGGCCGAGTCGCGGATGCGCGATCAGCACCGTGCGCTTGAGCGGGCCGACGAACTCGCCGACATGCGCCAGCGAGTCGCACGGTCCCTTGCGCCCCTGGAACCCCAGCTCGTCGAGCATCGGATGCATCGCATCCCAATGATCCTCGAACAGTCCCGCCAGATAGAGGCAACCCGCCTCGACGACGACGAGGTCACCCGCGCGCGCGCCGGCGCGCGCCAGATAGACCGCCAGCCAGATGTCGCGCGTCTGCCGCGCCTGGCCGACGATCAGCTTGATGATGCTGCGCCAGTCGACCGGCGCCTGATCCTCGTCGCCGGCGAAGGAACTGCTGAAGGCGTCCTCGATTTCCTGGCGCTGGGGATCGTAACCCAGATCCGGTCCGGCCGGCTCGTCGTCCGAAATCGGCGCCAGCAGCTCTTCGAGGGGGATCAGCAGTCCGGAAAACTCGCTCATTCCCCAAGGCTCTCCGCTAGGCGCATATCATCGCTCGGGCGCACGCCCGTCAGCGGATCATGCAGGACGGATACGGCGGAGACAATCCGGGGAGACAATCCGGTGCACCCGCCCACGCTATCAGCGGATCAGCACGGCCTCGACGCGGCGATTTTCCCTGCCATTGGCGGAGATCGGCTTGTCGGGGCCATAGCCGACCACCTCGATCCGATCGCTCGCGACGCCCGCGGCGATCATCGCGTCCGCGACCGACTGGGCGCGGCGGCGCGACAGTTCGAGATTGCTCTGCCGGCTGCCGACCGCATCGGTATGCCCTTCGATGCGGATGCGCTTGTCGCCGCTGGCGGCGAGCATCGCCGCTGCGAGCGTCCGCACCCTGCTGAGATCGCTGCCGAGCAGCTCGGTCGACCCGCTGCCGAACTGCAGTTGCAGATCGGCGCGCCCGATCCCGGCCTGTCCGACCCCCGCCTGTCCGACCCCAGGCTGCGCGGCGACCGGGCGCTTCGCGACCGCCAGCGGCGATGGGTTGCGGCCCGCGTCGACCTGCGGACGGGGCAGCGCCCGTGCCACGCCGTTGCGGGACTCCTGCGGTCTTTGTACCGCAACCGGTACGGTGCGCGGTGCCGCCAGACGGAAACCGCGGGTGTCGGGCGCCTGCTCGACGGTGGTGGTGGCCTCGCCGCACTCCTTGAAGACCTGGCACTTGAGGTCGGCCGCCGAAGGACCTGCGTCTTGGGCGAAAGCGGCGGCGGGAACGACCATCAACGCAAACGCGGAAATAAGGGTTGGAAGATGCATGTTAACCTCCGGAAAACGAATCTCGTTTTTCTGATTTCGGTATAGGCCGACTCGGGGGTCCCCTCAAGTGACGGGCGTCACAGCTACCGGACCCTTTTTTTCGGTGCCACGCGTTTGCGCGCGGTTTTGGCGAAGTCCGTCCCGCGCCGCGGCAGAAGACCGGACGCCGCCCCGAAGAAAAAGCGTCGAATCCAGGTGACGGGCGGCACAGCCCTGTGGCCGAGGCACCGCTAAAGATCGGTGCGAACGGACAGCGTCCATTGCGGGCCATCGTGCCGGGGTGGCGATGCCGCGTCCGGGCGACCGTCAAATTCGGTGCGATTGCACCGAACGCCTTGTTCTATATGATCGGCCGGCGGCATGCGGCCGATCGCCGTTGGGAGATTAGAGGGGATGGCCTCCGAGTCCAATCGTCAGACGCAGCTCAAGATCGAGCTGGGCGGCGAGCAGGTCGAGATCGAGCGGATTCGGGCGACCGAAGCGCTGTCCGAGCCGTTCCACATCGCCCTCGACCTGATCGCCGAGCATGAAGAGATCGATCTGCTGCCGCATCTCGGCAAGCTGGCGACGATCACGCTGCGCGAAGACGACGCCCATCGCCGCTATTTCACCGGCTTGCCCGTCGACGGCGCCTTCATCAAGGAAACCACCGAGGGCTTTCATTACCGGCTGACCCTGGTTCCCTGGACCTGGTTCATGACGCAGAATTCGCAATTCGCGATCTTCCAGGACATGAGCGCGGTCGACATCATCAAGAAGGTTTTCACCGACGCCGGTGCGTCCGATGTCGAATACCGGCTCAACGGCAGCTACAAGCCGCGAGTCTATTGCGTCCAGTATCGCGAGAGCGACTTCGCGTTCGTCAGCCGGCTGATGGAGGAAGAGGGCATCTATTATTTCTACCGGCACGAAGCGACCCGCCATGTGCTGGTGCTGTGCGATGCGCCCTCTTCGCACAAGGCCGGCGACCCGGCCGAACTCCATTACAATCCGGACTCGGTTTCGGTGTTCAACATCGATTCGGCCGCGCGCGCCGCGACCGACACGATGTTCTATCTGCAGCGCTGGACCGAACGGGTGTCGAGCCTCAGCGCCGCCAAGGTGACGATCCGCGACTTCGACTTCGAGAAGCCCGAAAAGCCGCTGGAAGCCAGGACCGAAGCGGCGCGCGCACATCCGCGCGACACGCAGGAAATCTATCATTATCCCGGCCGCTATCCCGACGAAGGCGTCGGCGGCAGCTTCAGCCAGGTCATGCTCGACGCGCGGCGCGCGGCGCGCAAGCTCTATGTCGGCAATGCCCAGTCGCAGGCGCTCGCATGCGGCGGCAAGGTCAGGGTCGACGGGCACGACACCGAGCGGCTGAACGGCGAGTTCCTGATCGTCCGGACGTTGCACAGCATCACCGCCGAGAAATACCGCTCCGGCGAAGCCGACGAGGAGGATGATTTCAACATCGAATTCCAGGCGGTTCCAGCGGCGGTGCAGTGGCGCGCGCCGGCGTCCACGCCGCGCCCGGTGATCAGCGGACTGGAGACCGCGATCGTCACCGGGCCGCCGGGCGAGGAAATCTATTGCGACAAATATGGCCGCGTGAAGGTACGCTTCCCGTGGGACCGATCGGGCAGCCAGAGCGAGAAGAGTACCTGCTGGATGCGCGTGTCGCAGACCGGGGGACTCGGCAACATCATCCTGCCGCGCGTCGGCCACGAAGTGCTGGTCGACTTCCTCGACGGCAATCCCGACCGGCCCTTGGTGGTCGGCCGCGTGTTCAATGCCCAGAACATGCCGACCTATGCGCTGCCCGAAAACAAGACGCGCGCGCTGTGGCGAACCAAGCGCTATGGCGAAACCGGCGATTACGGGCACGCCAAGGCGCTCGACACCGGCCAGCCCGGCGTCAACGAACTGCGGTTCGAGGACAAGGGCGGGCACGAGGAGGTATTCATCCACGCCGAGCGCGACATGAACACGCGCATCCGCCACAAGGAAACCCACCATGTCGGCCATGATCAGGGGATCATGATCGGCTATAATCGCGACGAGGACGTCGGCAACGACGAGACCGTCAAGATCGGCAAGAACCAGACCAACGACATCGGCGAGAACCAGAAGGAGACGATCGGCAAGAATCGCGACGTCACGGTCAAGTCCGACGACAATCTGGACGTGAAGGGCAAGATCACGATCAAGGCCGGATCGACGATCGAGATCGAGGCGGGCGCGAGCATCACGCTGACGGTGGGCTCGACGACGATCAAGCTCGACCCGATCGGGATCAAGCTGGACGGGACGATGATCAACGTCACCGGCAAGGCGATGGCCGAGTTGACGTCGCCGATGACGACGGTGAAGGGTGACGGGATGCTGACCGCCAAGGGCGGCATCGTGATGATCAATTAGGGCGCCGGCGGGGAACTGGGACGATGGAGAACTGGACCATTGTCAAATGGGCCGAGGCGGTCCAGATCGCCGGGTTGATGGGTGTGCCCGAAACCGATCTGCCCGCCGCGGGCACCACGCCGCAGGCCTGGTTCGCGGACATCCGCGGCGCCGGCCGGCTCGAAAACGCGACCGCGATCATCGGCCATGCGCTGCCGCGTTTCGAGGCGGTGGTCTGGGCGGCGCACACGCTCGACACGCTCTCGCGCTCGGCGCCGCTCAGGATCCGCGATCGCCAGGCGCTCGACCATGCGCTGCGCTGGGTGGGCGAACCCAATGACGGCCGCCGCCGGGCCTGCCAGCAGGCCGCGGAAGCCGCCGGCGGATCGAGCGCCGAGGCCATGCTGGGCCATGCCGTGTTCTTCTCCGGCGGCTCGATCTCGATGCCCGAGCTCGAGCCGGTTCAGCCGCATCCCGGTCTCGCCGGCCGCCTTGCGTCGAGCGCGGTGATCATCGCCGCGCATCGCAGCGGCCAGGCCACCGCCGTCTTCACCGCCGCGCTCGACACCGGCGAACAGATCGCGGCGCGCGGCCTCGGCGCGCTGCCGCCGATATGACCCGCCAGCCATGACCCTCACACCATGACCCTCACGCCATGACCCTCACTCTGGCCATCCGCAATGTCGACCGGCTCGACAACGGCGTGCCGACCGAATTCGTGCTGCACCGGCGCGGCGCGGTGATCGGGCGCTCGCCGACCTGCGACTGGAGTCTGCCCGACCCGCGCAACCATATCTCGTCGCGCCATTGCGAGGTCACCTACCGCGATGGCTATTATGTGCTGAACGACATCAGCACCAACGGCACCTATCTCAACGGCGCACCCGAGCGGATGTCCGGCGAGCGTCGCGTGGCGCCGGGCGATATCTTCCTGATCGGACGGTTCGAAGTCGTCGCCACCTTGAGCGGTGCGGCGGCCGCGGCGGCGGCCGATCAGGACAGTGCCGGCAGCGCGCGCGTGCCGGGCTGGGGCGGGTGGGAAAGTCCCGGCGCGGCGCCCGTCACACCGTTGCCGGCCGGTCCGGACAGCGGTTGGGGTCCACCCCCCGATCCCGGTGGATCGGGCTGGGGGCCGCCCCCGCCCGGAACCGGACGCACCGGACCGTCATGGGGACCTGCGCCGCCGTCACCCCCGCCGCCGCAGGGCGGCGGCTGGGCGCCCTCGCACCGCGCACCCGATCTTCCGCCGGTCGCCTCGACCTGGGAATCGGCGCCGGCGCCACCACCGCCGCCGTCGGGCTGGTCGAGCGCGGTTCCCGACCGGCCGCCCGAGCCGACGCCCGACGATGTCTGGGGCAGGCTTGCCGAGGGCAATGTCGTCGATTGGGCACGCGGCGGCTTCGGTCAGCCGGTCCCGCCGCCGCAGCGCGACCCACTGGGCCTCGATCGCCCGCGCCCTGCCGAGGCGCTGCCCGAGGCGCCGCCGCGCATGGCCGATTTCGGCGCGCCGCCGGCCGCATCGGGCTGGGCATCGCAACCCGCCCCGCCACCGCTGACGCCGCCGCCGCCGCTGGTGGCACCCGCGCCGCCGGTTCCGCCGCCGCAAGCCCGGCCTGCCCCGCCGCCGGCTCCCGCTCCGGCGCCACCGGCCGCCCCGGCCGGCGCGCATCAGGTGCTCGGGCAGATCCTCGCGGCGAGCCAGGTCGATCCCGCTCAGATCCGGATGCCCCCGCAACAGCTGACCGAGCGGCTCGGCCAGATCCTCAAGCAACTGGTCGCCGGGCTGGTGGTGATGATGGAGGCGCGCGCCCGCGCCAAGGCGCAGCTCGGCGCTGAGGCGACGATGCTGGTGTTCGACGGCAACAACCCGATCAAGTTCGCCAGGACGCCCGAACAGGCGCTGGCACAATTGCTCAACCCGCCCGAACGCGGCTTCATGGATGCCGACCGCGCGATCGAGGACGCCTATTTCGACCTCCAGTCGCACCAGATGGCGACCTTGAAGGCGATGCAGGGCGCGCTCAGGGCCACGCTCGACCGCTTCTCGCCGGCGGCGATCCGCAGCCGCGCCGAACGCGGCGGCGTGCTTTCGAAGATCCTGCCGGGCGCCGCCGACGCCGCCCTCTGGCAGGCCTATGAACGCGAATTCGGCGGCGTCGCCCACGGCTCCGACGAGGCGTTCATGGACGTCTTCGCCAAGGAGTTCCGCCGCGCCTATGAGGAACAGTCGCGGCAGCGGCGCTGATGCCGGACCGTCTCGTCCGGCTCACGCCAAAAGATCGGTGACCACCGAAGGCTTGCGCGCGATCATCGCGAGCAGCACCTGCGCTGGCCCGTCGGTTGCCTGCGACCATGCTCCCAGTTGAGCAGCGTGCCCTTGGCCACCCCGATGCTGCGCGCAAAGGCGGTTTGCGGCAGGCCCGTGCCGGCCCTGATCTGCGCGACATCGATCACCGGCACCTCGATCCGGTGGACCACGGCACCCGTATCCTTGCCTCGTGCAAAGGCCAGGGCTTCGTTCAGCCCCTCCATCAGGCTCTCATAGACCTCGCTCATCATGCCCCTCCGTAGCTCGCGACCAATCTCCCCCGCAACATTTCCCAATCGCATGTTGCATCGCACAAGCTGTAACGCCAAGGTAATGGGATTGGGGAAGGGAGCCTGTGCGTGACGCTAAATCTGCCGGCGGGTCGCAAGGCGCGGCGATCCGGCCACGGCCAGGCGCATGGCTGAGCCGATGACCGCCGCCCCGCCCGATTCCGCGACGATCGCGGCGCGCTGGATTGCGGAATATTGCGCAACGTCCGGCGACGTGCTGTGCGACTCGCGCGGTGGCGCCGCCGAGTCGTGGCGGACGCTGCTCGCCGAGATCGCCGGAGTCACCGATGGCGACCTCGAAGCGTTACGCGACCGGGTACAGCGGCAGGCCGACGACATCGGCACCGGCTATCGCATGCCAGGCGACAGCGAAGAGCGGCCATGGCCGGTCTCGCCGCTGCCGCTGCTGATCGCCGAATCGGAATGGACCGCGATCGCCGAGGGCGTCGCTCAGCGCGCGCGGCTGATGGAATTGCTGCTCGACGATATTTACGGCGCGCAGCAGCTGACCCGCGACGGCCTGCTGCCGGCCTCGCTGGTCACCGGCAATCCCTATTTCCTGCGGCCGATGGTGGGGCTGCAGCCGCCGGGCGGCCGCCATCTCAGCTTTTACGCCGTCGACCTCGCGCGCGGACCCGATGGCGAATGGCGCGTGCTGGGCGATCATCTGCGCGCGCCGGTGGGCGCCGGCTATGCGCTGGAGAATCGCCTCGCGATCTCGCGCGTTCTCGGCGGGCTGCAGACGCGGCTCAACATCCAGCGGCTCGCGCCGTTCTTCTCGGCGTTTCGCGCCGGCCTCGCGGCGATGTGCCATCGCTCCGATCCGCGCATCGGCCTGCTGACGCCCGGCCGCTACAATCCCAGCTATGCCGAACAGGCGCATCTCGCCCGCTATCTCGGCCTGCTGCTGGTCGAAGGCGACGATCTCGCGGTCCACGAGGACCGGCTCTACGTCCGCACGATCGAGGGACTGAAACGGATCGACGCAGTCTGGCGGCGGCTCGATCCGCGCCTGCTCGACCCGCTGGCATTCGATGCGCGGTCGCAGATCGGCGTGCCCGGACTCGTCGACGCGATGGCCGCCGGCGAGGTCGTCGTCGCCAATGCGCCGGGCGTGGGCGTGCTCGAATCGAACGCGATCAGCGCCTTCCTGCCGCGGCTCGCGCGCAAGGTGATGGGCGGGGCGCTCAAACTGCCGAACATCGCGACCTGGTGGTGCGGGCAGGACGCCGAATATGCCCATGTCCGCGACAAGCTCGATTCGCTGGTGATCGCGCCGGCGTTCGGCGTCGTGCCGGCCGGCTTGCAGGGCATCGGCACGCGCGCGGCCTCCGAGATCGAAGGGCCGGCGCGCGCGCGGCTGCTCGCCGACCTCGCGTTGCGGCCGATGGACTATGTCGGGCAGGAGGTGGTGCGGCTGTCGACGATGCCGACCGCCGGCACCGACGGCCTCGTTCCCCGCCCGTTCACGTTGCGGGTGTTCGCCGCATGCGACGCGCAGGGCGCGTGGCAGGTGATGCCGGGCGGCTTCGCGCGCATCGGCGAACATCAGGACAGTCGCGCCGTCGTGATGGGCGAAGGCGTGCGGTCGGCCGATGTCTGTATCCATGGCCGCTCGCCGGTCGCACAGGTCACCTTGCTGGAATCGACCAAGACGGTTCGCCTCCGCCGCAATCCCGGCACCTTGCCGAGCCGCGTGGCCGACAATCTGTACTGGCTCGGCCGCTACCTCGAACGCGGCGAATCGATGCTGGGCATCGTCCGTGCCGCGATCGGCGGCAGCATCGACGCCGATGGCGGCGCCGCGCTGGCGCCGGGAACGATCGACCGCCTCGGCAAGCTCCTGATCGCCGGCGGCGCGGCCGCGAACCGTGCCGAGGACGGCAAGAGCGATATCGTGTCGCTCGCCCACGCCGCACTCGACGATCGCGAAGAGACCGACAGCGTCCGCAGCCTGCTGAACCGGGCCTGTGCGATCGGCGAGGGTTCGCGCGACCGGCTGTCGGCCGATTTCTGGCGCCTGCTCGACGAAGTCCATCCGAGTGACGGCAGCATGATCGTGCGCGCCGGCATTCTCCAGCAGCGTTTCGCGGCATTGATGGGGCTGGCCGCCGAGCATATGAGCCGGACCGACGCCTGGCGTTTCCAGGAACTGGGACGGCGGATCGAGCGCGCGATGTCGGTCACGCGGCTGACGCGGACCTTCGCCGGCGCCGACGCCTCCGCCGACGATCTCTCGACCCTGCTCGAATTGACCAACAGCCAGATCGGCTATCGCCAGCGCTATCTGACCGGCGTCGCGCTGCTGCCGGTACGCGATCTCGTGCTGCTCGACCCATCCAACCCGCGCGGCCTGGCGTTCCAGCTCGAACGGATCCAGCGCACGCTGAACGAGCTGCCCAGCCTGACCGACGACGGCCTGCCCGAGGACCAGCAGGCGCAGGCGATGGCGCTCGCCGCCGTCGTCGTGACCACGCCGGTCGACGGGTTCGACAGCAAGGCGCTGCAGGGCATCGACAACCGGCTGAAGACGATCTCCGACGCGGTCGCGCGCCGCTTCTTCCTGCAGGGCAGCGAACCGCTGCGCGCGCACGGCCTGACCCTGGCCTGATCGGGACATATATTGCTGTACGCCATTCGCCATACCACGAGCTTCGAATATGACGTGCCGGTGCGCTTCGCGCGCTGCAACCTGCGGCTGAAGCCGATCGCCTGGCCCGGCCAGACGCTGCTCGAGCACAAGCTCAGCGTGAAACCCGGCGGCGTGCTGAAGGAAGCGCGCGCCGGCGCGACGCTCGCCAACATCACCCGGCTGGTGGTGCCGCAGGCGGTGACCGAGCTGACGATCGAGAGCCGGGCGCTGGTCGACGTCGACCGGTCGGAGCCCGTGCCCTCGCCGGATGACCCCAGCGTCACCGCGGTTGCGCATCTGGCGCGCGAGGATCGCGACCTCGGCGGCGCCGGCCCGGCCAATTATCTGTTCCCGACCGCCCTGATCCCGCACGATCCGGCGATCACCGCATGGTGCGCCGAGACGCTGACACAAGACCGGCCGATCCTGTCAGCCGCCTACGCGCTCGCCCGCCGCATCAGCCAGGAGTTCGATTTCGACCCCGAAGCGACGATGCTGGAGACCAGCCCGGCCGAGGCTTTCGCCAAGCGCGGCGGCGTGTGCCAGGACTTTGCCCAGATCATGATCACGGGTCTGCGCGGCATCGGCCTGCCCGCCGCTTATGCCAGCGGCTATATCCGCACGATCCCGCCACCCGGCAAGGAAAGGCTGGTCGGCGCCGATGCCACCCACGCCTGGGTGCTGCTGTGGTGCGGGCCGGCGATCGGCTGGGTCGGTGTGGATCCGACCAACGGCATCTGGATGGCCGGCGACCATGTCATCACCGCGATCGGCCGCGATTATTCGGAAATCGCGCCGGTCGACGGCATCTTCCTGGGCTTCGGCGCGCAGCACATGGAGGTTGAAGTCGACGTCGAACCGCAAGAGACGCTGGCGGGGCGGGCATGACGTTCCTATCTGTCGCGCAACGAACACCAGAAACGATGGACCGGCATGGCTGACCCTTATGCAACACTAGGCGTGGCGCGCGGCGCCGACGAGGCGACGATCAAGAAAGCCTATCGCACGCTCGCCAAGGAACTCCACCCCGACCGCAACAAGGACAATCAAGCGGCGTCCGACCGTTTCAGCAAGGTCACGGCCGCCTATGACCTGCTGAGCGACAAGGACAAGCGCGCGCGTTTCGACCGCGGCGAGATCGATGCCGACGGCAATCCGGCGATGCCGTTCGGCTTTGGTGGCGGGCCGGGCGGCGGCGGCGGCTTTCGCGGTCAGCAGGGTGGCGGATTCTCCACCGACGATGTCGGCGACATCTTCGAGGGCCTGTTCGGCGGCGGACGCCAGCGCGGTGGTCCCGGGGGCGGTTTCGGCGGTTTCGGGCGCGGCGGACACCAGGCGCCGCCGGCCAAAGGCGCCAATGTCCCCTATCGGCTGCGCGTGCCGTTCGAGGATGCGGCGGCGCTCAAGGTCCAGCGCATCACCTTGCAGGACGGCAAGACGATCGACCTCAAGCTGCCCGCGGGTGTCGAGAGCGGCACGCAGATGCGCCTGACCGGCAAGGGCCAGCCCGGTCCTGCCGGCGCAGGCGACGCGATCGTCACGATCGAGATCGAGCCCCACCGTTTCTATACGCGCGATGGCGACGCCGTTCGCCTCGACCTGCCGGTCACGCTCGACGAGGCGGTGCTGGGCGGGCCGGTGAAGGTGCCGACGGTCGACGGCGCGGTGATGCTCAACATCCCCAGGGGTTCGAGTTCGGGCAAGGTGCTGCGGCTGAAGGGCAAGGGCTTCCACGGCAAGGGCGGCGTGCGCGGCGATCAGCTGGTGACGCTGATGATCGACCTGCCGGCGGACGATGCCGCGCTCGCCGCGTTCGCTGAGAGCTGGGGCGACAAGGACCGACGCAACCCGCGCGGGGCGCTGGGCGTTTAAGCGCGCATGCAGGAGGTCTCCCCGCAATCGCCCGAGGCGCGGCGCAAGCGGCTGATCGAGGCCCGGGACCAGCTTGGCGCCCAGTTCGACCAATATTATGCGAAGGTCGGGCCGGGTTCGCACGTCTTCCAGGTGATCAAGCGGGTCGCGGTCGGCGTCTATTCGGATGGCTTCATCCACGCCGGCAATCTCGCTTATCTCGCGATCCTGACGCTGTTTCCGTTCTTCATCGTCGCCGCCGCGATCGCCCGCCTCGCCGGCCGCACGCGCGACGGCGTGCTTGCGGTCGACGCCTTCCTGCGCACCGTGCCGCCGGGCGTCGCCCAGGTGCTCAAGCAGCCGATCAACGACGTGATCAACGCCCGCACCGGCAATCTGCTGTGGTTCGGTGCGCTGATCGGGCTGTGGACCACCGCCAGCTTCATCGAGACGATCCGCGACATCCTGCGCCGCGCCTATGGCGTCAAATATGGCCGGCCGTTCTGGGAATATCGGCTGGGTTCGATCGGCATGATCATCGGATCGGTGATCCTGCTGATGGTGGCGTTCAGCTTCCAGGTCGTGCTGGTCGGCGTCGAGCAGTTCATCCATCGCGTGATTCCGTTCGCCGACGACACCGCGGCTTTGATCGCCGCCGGCCGCACCGCGCCGGGGGTCGCCTTGTTCGGCGCGATGTACATGCTCTATTACTGGCTGACGCCGCGCGCCTATCGCAGCCGCGACTATCCGAAATGGCCGGGAGCGCTGCTGACGACCTTGTGGTGGCTGGGCGTGACGGCGGCGATGCCGATCATCCTCTCGCATCTCGGCTCCTACGATCTGACCTATGGCAGCCTCGCCGGCGTGATGATCGCCTTGATCTTCTTCTTCTTCGTCGGCCTCGGCGTCGTGATCGGCGCCGAACTCAACGCCGCGCTGGCGGAAATACCCATTGTCGGTCTAAAGGACGCCGACCCCCAATCGGACGAGGGGCAGACCGCGCAACGAGGCCAGGCCTCGTAACAAGGAGCGACGAACACGTGACGGGCTTGATGCAAGGCAAGCGCGGGTTGATCATGGGCCTGGCGAACGATCGCTCGCTGGCCTGGGGCATCGCGAAAAAGCTGAGTGAACATGGCGCGGAGCTTGCCTTCAGCTATCAGGGCGAGTCGCTCGAGCGCCGCGTGCGCCCGCTCGCCGAGCAACTGGGCGCCGACTTCCTGATCGATTGCGACGTATCGGACATGGCGGCGCTCGACACCGCTTACGATACGCTGGCGGCGCGCTGGCCGACGATCGACTTCGTCGTCCATGCGATCGGCTTTTCGGACAAGAACGAGCTGCGCGGCAAATATGTCGACACCAGCCTCGACAATTTCCTGATGACGATGAACATCTCCGCCTACTCGATGGTCGCGGTGGCGAAGCGCGCGCGGGCGATGATGCCGGAGGGCGGCAGCCTGCTGACGCTCAGCTATTACGGCGCCGAGAAGGTGATCCCGCATTACAACGTGATGGGCGTGGCCAAGGCGGCGCTGGAGACCAGCGTCAAATATCTGGCGATGGACCTGGGACCCGAAAAGATCCGCGTCAACGCGATCTCGGCCGGCCCGATCAAGACGCTGGCGGCCAGCGGCATCGGCGACTTCCGCTACATCCTGAAGTGGAACGAACTGAACTCGCCGCTCCGCCGCAACGTGACGATCGACGATGTCGGCGGCGCCGGCCTCTATCTGCTGAGCGATCTCGCCAGCGGCGTGACCGGCGAGATCCATCATGTCGACGCGGGATACAACGTCGTCGGCATGAAGGTGGAGGACGCACCGGACATCGCCTTGGCGTAGGCAAAATACCTCCCTCTCCCCTCCGGGGAGAGGGTCGGGGAGAGGGGCATACGGGGCGCCTCACAATCGTGCTGCAACAGCACGACTCCCCCTCTCCCAACCCTCTCCCCGGAGGGGAGAGGGCTTTAGTCCGCATGAGCTTCAACACGTTCGGCCGCGTCTTCCGCTTCACGACCTGGGGCGAATCGCATGGACCCGCGCTCGGCGCGGTCGTCGATGGCTGCCCGCCCGGCCTCGCGCTCTCCGAGGCCGATCTTCAGCCGTTCCTCGACAAACGTCGCCCCGGCACATCGCGCTTCACGACGCAGCGGCAGGAGCCGGACCAGGTCCGCATCCTCTCCGGCATTTTCGAGGGCCGCACCACCGGTACGCCGATTGCACTGCACATCGACAATGTCGATCAGCGCTCGAAGGATTATTCGGAGGTCGCCACGGCCTATCGCCCGGGCCATGCCGACTATGCCTATGACGCCAAATACGGCTTTCGCGACTATCGCGGCGGCGGGCGCAGTTCGGCGCGCGAGACCGCGGCGCGAGTCGCGGCCGGCGGCGTCGCGCGGCTGGTGATCCCCGAGGTTCGCCTCCGCGCCTGGGTGTCCGAGATCGGCGGCGACGCGATCGACCCGGCCGGGTTCGACGATGCGCAGATCGATGCCAACCCGTTCTTCTGCCCCGACGCGGCTGCCGCCGCGCGCTGGGAGGTGCTGGTCGATCGCGCGCGCAAGGCGGGATCGTCGCTGGGCGCGGTGATCGAATGCGAGGCGACCGGCGTGCCCGCCGGCTGGGGCGCGCCGCTCTATGCCAAGCTCGACGCCGAACTGGCGGCGGCATGCATGAGCATCAACGCGGTCAAGGGCATCGAGATCGGCGACGGGTTCGGCGCCGCCCGGCTGACCGGCGAAACCAATGCCGATCCGATGCGGCCCGGCGCCGACGGTCCCGAATTCCTCGCCAATCATGCCGGCGGCATCGCCGGCGGCATCTCGACCGGCCAGCCGATCCGCATCCGCGTGGCGTTCAAGCCGACCAGCTCGATCCTGACCCCGGTCGAAACCGTCACCCGCGCCGGCGAGGCCAGCGAGATCATGACCAAGGGCCGCCACGACCCCTGCGTCGGCATCCGCGGCGCGCCGGTGGTCGAGGCGATGATGGCGCTCGTGCTGGCCGACCAGAAGCTGCTGCACCGCGCCCAATGCGGGTAGGTGTTGCGGGTAGGCTTTGCGGCTGAGGCGGAAATTGCCCCCTGCCCACTAGTCTGCGACAAGACATGAATCGTTCGAGAGGAGTCGCCTGAATGCCGCCACGCCTGATCCCGCTCGCCATGCTGTCGCTGACGCTGGGCGTGGCGGGATGCGCGACGCCGATCGCGCCGGTCGACGTCACCCGCTTCCACCTCGGCGCGCCGATCGCGCGCGGCACGGTGGCGGTCGAGCCGCAGCCGGGCACCGATTCGGGCAGCCTCGAATATCGCGCCTATCTCGCCGCGGTCTCGCGCGAGCTGTCGCGGATCGGCTATGCCGATCGCGCCGAGGCGCCGGACTTCCTCGCCGTCGTCGGCTATAGCCGCGCCGTGCGGCCGGCGAGCGAGGTGCGGCGGTCACCGGTCACGGTCGGTGTGGGCGGCGGCACCGGCGGGGTCGGCCTGGGGATCGGTTTCGGGATCGGTGGCGGCGGCCGGTCGCAGGACGTGATCGCGACCCAGCTCAGCGTCCAGATCAAGCGGCGGTCGACCGGCGAAGTGGTGTGGGAGGGCCGGTCGCAGACCGAGGCGCGCGAGAAGGCGCCGGCGGCGCAGCCGGGACTTGCCGCGGCACGACTTGCCGAAGCGCTGTTCAGGGACTTTCCGGGAGAGTCGGGGCGCACTATCACCGTCCAATGACCCTCAGCATCACCAGCGCCTTCGATGGCGGCAACATCCGCGTCACCGCCCAGACCGACGACGGTGCCGATCTGGAAATCGTCCACGATCACCGGTCCGATTTCTATCAATGGTTCCATTTCCGCGTCGCCGGTGCGGCCGGACGGCCGATCACGCTGCGAATCGTCAACGCCGGCGGTTCGGCCTATCCGGGCGGCTGGCCGAACTATCGCGCGCGAGTGAGCGAGGACCGGACGGCGTGGCGGACGGCCGATACGACTTACGAGGGCGGCGTCCTCACCATCAGCGTCACGCCGGCGCGCGACGCGCTGTGGGTCGCCTATTTCGCGCCCTATTCAATGGAGCGGCACCATGATCTGGTCGCGCGGATCGGTGGCATGCCCGGCGTCACCCAGCACGAACTGGGCCGCACGCTCGACGGCCAGCCGCTCGACATGCTCGCCATGGGCACCGGCGCCAAGCAGGTGTGGCTCTATGCGCGCCAGCATCCCGGCGAGACGATGGCCGAATGGTGGATGGAAGGCGCGCTCGAGTTGCTCACCGACCCGAACGACGCCGTCGCGACGGCGCTGCGCGCGAAAGCGACCTTGCACCTCGTCCCCAACATGAACCCCGACGGCAGCCGCCGCGGCCATCTGCGCACCAACGCCGCCGGCGTGAACCTCAACCGTGAATGGCACGATCCCAGCGAGGACCGCAGCCCGGAAGTGCTTCACGTCCTGAAGGCGATGGACGCGACCGGCGTCGACTTCGCGATGGACGTCCATGGCGACGAGGCGATCCCCGCCAATTTCATCGCCGGCTTCGAAGGCATCCCCTCGTGGAAAGACGCGCAGGGCGCCTTGTTCTATCGCTATCGCGACGCGCTGGCCGCGCATTCGCCCGATTTCCAGACCGAGAAGGGCTATGCCACGGCGTCGCCGGGCCGGGCCAATCTGTCGATGTCGACCAACCAGCTCGCCGAGCGCTTCGGGGCGGTGTCGATGACCTTGGAGATGCCGTTCAAGGATCATGACACCAATCCCGACCCGGTGTTCGCCTGGTCGCCCGCACGCTGCAAGGCGCTGGCGCGCGATTGCCTGATCGTGCTGGCGGGGATGATCGACGATTTGTAGAACTACCCGAACAATTCCGCCAGGAAGTCGGTCATCGCCTTCCAGCTGCGGCGATCGGCATCGGGCTGATAGACGACGCCGCGTTCGGGCATGTTCGCGCTCCTGTCGGTGAAGCCATGGCCGGTGCGGCCATAGGCGTGGATCTGCCAGTCGGCGCCGCCTGCGGTCAGTTCGGCGCCGAGCGCGACGGTGGCATCCGGCGGGGCGATCGGGTCGTCCCAGCCGTGGCAGACCAGCAGCTTCGGCACGATCGGCACGACATTGGCATAATCCGGGCGGTCGTAGACGCCGTGGAAGCTGACCACGCCCAGCAGGTCGGCACCCGACCGGGCGAGATCGATCGCGCATTTGCCGCCGAAGCAGAAGCCGATCGCCGCGGCCTTCGCGTCATCGACCTGCGGCTGCGCCTTCAGCACCGACAGCGCCCCATGCAGCCGGTCGCGCAGCAGCCCGCGATCGGCATTGAGCTCGGCCATGTAGATCGTCGGGTCGGGCGATTCGCGCGTGGTTCGCCGGCCCTGGCCATAGACGTCGGTCGCCAGCGCGACATGGCCGAGCGCCGCCAGCCGCTCGGCAACGAGATTGTCCGACTCCTTCTGGCCCAGCACATTGGGCAAAACGAGGATGCCGGGCCGCGGCCCCGCGGCCGCATCGTCCCACGCCAGCACGCTTTCGAACAGGCCGCCCGGTCCTTCGTGAACGATGGTCTCGCGCTGGATCGCCATACACTCAATCTCCTTCGACGCCGATCGGATGGATGCAATTCGATCCGACCTTGGTCTATGACGCCGGCAACCTCAACCACCGGAGTGCTCCATGCCCACGCTCGTCCTCATCCGCCACGGCCAGTCCGCCTGGAATCTGGAGAATCGCTTCACCGGCTGGTGGGATGTGGACGTGACCGAGAAGGGCGCCGGCGAGGCGCGCGCTGCCGGGCGGCTGATGCGCGACAAGGGGCTGGATTTCGACCAGTGCTTCACCAGCCTGCAGACGCGGGCGATCATGACCCTGAACCTGGCGCTGGAGGAGATGCGCCGGCTGTGGCTGCCGGTGGAGAAGGACTGGCGGCTCAACGAACGCCATTATGGCGGGCTGACCGGCCTCGACAAGGCGGAGACCGCGGCGAAACATGGCGATGCGCAGGTCAAGATCTGGCGCCGCAGCTTCGACGTGCCGCCGCCGCCGCTGGAGGCCGGAAGTCCCTGGGACCTGTCGGCCGATCGCCGCTATGCCGGCATCGCGGTGCCCGCGACCGAGAGCCTGAAGGATACGATCGCGCGCGTGCTGCCCTATTGGGACGCACGGATCGCGCCGGCGCTGAAGAGCGGCCAGCGCGTGCTGATCTCGGCGCACGGCAATTCGCTGCGTGCGCTGGTCAAGCATCTGTCGGGCATTTCGGACGACGAGATCACCGGGCTGGAGATCCCGACCGGCCAGCCGATCGTCTATCAGCTCGACGAAGGGCTGAACGAGATCGAACGTTATTATCTGTCGGAGCGGTAGCCGTCGAAAGCCCGCCGGGGCAGGTCGGCGTGCGCCCGCGCCGCGCCGGGCGTCTCGCCGCGCTTCTCTTCCTCGATTTCGGTGAGGCGAGCACGCAGTCCGGCGTTCATCACTTGCAACCGGGCGATCTCCTCTTGCAAGCGCCGCAACTCACCATCGTCGATGCTCATACACGGATACCCCAACTCTTTCGTTCTCTTTATGGAATGCTTCGCAGTTGCGAAAGGGCATCGGGCAAGCATTTTCACTCCGAAATGGAGTGTAATTTCGTCGCCACAAAGACGGTTCCCCACCCTGCTTGCTTGGGCTAGACGCTTCCGCTTCGCCTAAGCCGGAGAGGGGTGAGCTTTGCCGACCAGAGGGCCGATCGATGGGCCGCAGCCAACCGCACCGAAAGTGGGCGTGATCATGGGCAGCCGGAGCGACTGGGAGACGATGCGCCACACCGCCGAGACGCTCGACGCGCTCGGCGTGCCGCACGAGTGCCGCGTCGTGTCGGCGCACCGCACGCCCGACCGGCTCTATGATTATGCGAAGGGCGCGAAGGACCGCGGACTCAAGGTGGTGATCGCCGGCGCCGGCGGTGCCGCGCATCTCCCCGGCATGGCGGCGGCGATGACCAGCCTGCCGGTGCTCGGCGTTCCGGTCGAATCGAAGGCGCTGAGCGGCATGGACAGCCTGTTGTCGATCGTCCAGATGCCCGCCGGCATCCCGGTCGGCACGCTCGCGATCGGCCGCGCCGGCGCCGTCAACGCGGCCCTGCTGGCGGCGGCGATCCTGGCGACCGCCGACGAGGCGCTGGCCGGGCGGCTGGCGGACTGGCGCGCGAAACAGACCGCCGAGGTTGGCGAAAGCCCGGAATGAGGACGATTCCGCCGGGCGCGACGATCGGAATCCTGGGCGGCGGCCAGCTCGGCCGGATGCTGGCATCGGCCGCGGCGCAGCTCGGCTATCGCTGTCACATCTACGCCCCCGAGGCGAGCGGCCCCGCCGCCGACGTCGCGCCGCTGTGGACGCGCGGCGGCTATGACGATGTCGCTGCGCTGGCGCGCTTCGCCACCGCGGTCGACGTCGTCACCTATGAATTCGAGAATGTCGACGCCGGCCCGCTCGAGGCGATCGCCGCGCTTGTGCCGGTGGCGCCGTCGCTGAAGGCGCTGCGGATCGCGCAGGACCGGATCGCCGAGAAGAGCTTCGTCGAAGGCCTGGGCGGCAGGCCGGCGCCGTGGCGGCCGGTGCGATCGGCGGCGGAACTCGCGGCGGCGGCGGCGGCGATCGGCGGCCCGGCGATTCTGAAGACCGCGCGCTTCGGCTATGACGGCAAGGGCCAGTGCCGCTTTCGCACGCCCGATCAGGCCCTGGCGGCATGGGACGAGATCGGCCGCCAGGAAGCGGTGATGGAGGCGATGGTCGCGTTCGACCAGGAATATTCGGTGGTGCTGGCGCGCGGCGCCGACGGCGCGGCGGTGATCTGGGACAGTCCGGACAATGTCCATGAGGACGGTATCCTCGCGCGATCGACCTTGCCGGCCGGCGGCCTGATCGCCGCGCAGCAGGCCGAGGCGCAGGCGCTGGCGCTGCGCACCGCGCAAGCGCTCGACCATGTCGGCGTGCTGACCCTGGAGTTCTTCGCGGGCGCGGACGGGCCCGTGTTCAACGAGATGGCGCCGCGCGTGCACAATAGCGGCCACTGGACGATCGAGGGCGCGGTGACCTCACAGTTCGAAAATCATATCCGCGCGGTCTGCGGCCTGCCGCTGGGATCGACCGCGCGCATTGGCGCCCGGGTGGAGATGACCAATCTGATCGGCGACGCCGCCGCCGGCTGGGCGGAGATCCTCGCGGATCCCGACGCGCATCTGCACCTGTACGGCAAGCATGAATCGCGGCCGGGGCGGAAGATGGGGCATGTGACCAGAGTTCGGAGATCGGAGATCGGAGATCGGAAGTAGGAGATCGTCGTTCCGATCTCCGACCTCCGATCTCCGTTTACGGCTTCCGCGTGCCCGTCATCGGGAATGTGCCGAACGCGCCGGCGGTCACGCTGGCGGTCAGCGCGTCGCCTTCGACCGTGCCCTTGCAGTCGAGCGTGATCGGCATCGGGACCTTGAGGTCCATCTTCCAGGTCAGCGTGTTGCCGTCGACCTTGCCGTCGATCACGTCGAGCGACCCCATGTCGCCGACATTGCTGCCGGTGAAGACGTCACCATCGGAAACCACCGTGAACACGGTCTTCTGTTCGCCCAGCGGCGACTTGATCAAGCAATCATATGCGCCGTCGACAGCGGCCATGGCGTCCTCCTGGTTGTCGCGGCGATGGTCCGCCGCGTCGCGCCGGTTTAGCGCCGTCCCGCGCGAAGTCGAGTGACCCGCGCGGGACGGTGCGGCGCTATTTGCGCAGTTCGACGACCTCGATCGGCAGACCGATCCCCTCGAGTTGCGGCTTGACCTTGGCGGCATCGCCGACGACGACCCACAGGAAGCGATCGGGCTTGATCTCGGCGCGCGCGGCGGCGTCCATCGCGGCCGCGGTCATGCCGCGATATTTGCCGGTCAGCGTGTCGTAATAATCGTCGGGACGGCCGTAGGTATCGTTCGACTGCATCGCGCTGAGCACCGCCGGCGAAGTCTCGAAGCTGCCGGGCAGTTCGCGGACGAGGCCGTTGATCGTGCGGACATGCTCCTCGGGCGTCACGCCCTTGTCGCTGAGGAAGGCTTTGAGCTGCCCCTGCAGCGCCTTGATCGAGTCGCCGGTGCGATCGGCCTGGACCGGCGCCAGCACGATATACATCGGCTTGCCGACCAGGCGCAGCAGCCGGCCGCTGACGCCATAGGACCAGCCTTTGTCCTCGCGCAGATCCATGTTCATCCGCGACAGGAAGCTGCCGCCGAGCACGTCGTTGGCGGCATCGAACAGATCGAGATCGTCGGTGCCCTTCGCCGGCAGCAATTCGCCCGCGAGGATCATCGACTGCGGCGAATCGGGCCGGTTGACCAGCACGATCCGCGGGCTGACCGCGGCCGGCTCCGCGCTGATATCCTTGGTGCCGGCGGGTCCCGACGACTTCCACGCGCCGAAGCTGCGCTCGAGCGCCGCCTTGACCTCGGCGAGCGGCCTGTCGCTGACGACGAAGAATTTGGCCTTCTCGGGCCGCAGCCAGGCATTGTGGAAGGCGACGAGATCGGCGCGGCTGACGGTCTTGACCGCGGCGGGATCGCCGGTGCCACTATAGGGCACGCCATAGGGATGCGACGCGCCGTAGAGCAGAGGCGGCAGCGTGCGCAGCGCGATGCCCTGCGGCTGGGTCATCTCGGCATCGATCCGCGCCAGCTGCTGGCCGCGCAGCCGCTCGACCTCGCCGGGCGCGAAGGCCGGGTTGCGGACGATATCGGCGAACAGATCGAGCGAGCCGGCGAGATTGGCCGAGAGCGCCGAGATCGACGTGGTGGTGCGGTCCATCGACTGGCCCGAACCATAGGTCGCGCCCAGCCGTTCGAGCTGCTCGGCGATCTGCACCGAGTTGCGGGTCGTCGTGCCCTCGTCGAGCAAGGCCAGCATCAGCGACTGGGTGCCGAGCTTGGCCTTGGGATCGGCGGCGTTGCCGGCATCGAAGCTGAGCGCGACCCGCGTCATCGGCACCGCATCGCGATGCGCATAAGCGATCTCGATGCCGTTCGAGAGTTTCGCGCGCTCGATCCTGGGGAAATCGAGGTCGGCGATCGGGCCGACATCGGGCAGTTTCGAACGGTCGACGCCGCCCACCGCAGCCTTCGCCGGCACGGGGGCATCGGCGACCACTGAACCGGCCGGGATCTTGGAGGCGGGCGCGAGCGGCTTTTCGTCGACCGCGGGCACGCGATAGTAAGACGGCGCGAAGCTGGACGGCTTGGCCGCACCGGCCTCGTCATATTTGGCGCGCTCGCCCGGGCTGACCGTCAGCGCATAGACCGGCCGGCTCAGCCACTTCTGCAGCGCCGCCTTCACCGTCGCCGGGCTGGTGCTGCCATAGGCGGCGAGTTCCTTGCGGTAGTGATCGGGATCGTTCGAATAGAGCAGGCCCTGCGCCAGCGCGGTGGCCTTGCCGCCGAAGCCGCCGACCGATTCGAGTCCGGCGATGCGGCCCGAAACTTCCCTGGTCGCGACGCGCTGGACCTCGTCGGCGGTCGGCCCGGTCTTGATGAAGTCGGCGACGATCGCGTCGAGCTTTTTCTCCACCATCGCCGCGTCGACGCCCGGCTTCACATCGACCGTGATCTCGAACATGCTCATCTGCGCGAACTGCTGGACGCCCGCGCTGACCGCGACGGCGACCTTGTCCTGCCGCACGAGGCTGTTGTCGAGCCGCGAGCTGGCGAGGCCGCCGAGCACGGTGCCGCCGATGTCGAGCGCGACGATATCCGGATCGTTGAGACCGGGGACGATCCAGTCGCGATAGATCCGCGTGGTCGCGACGCGGTCCTTCATTTGCTCGTGCACCGGCGCGGCGAGCGTCGGCACGGCGATTGCCACCGGACCCTGCTGGGGCCCGCGCGCGATGTCGCCGAAATATTTCTCGACGAGCGGCTGCGCGGTCTTCGCGTCGATATCGCCGGCGAGCACCAGCACCGCATTGTTGGGGCCATAATGCTGGCGGAACCAGTTCTTCACATCCTCGAGGCTGGCGCCGTCGAGATCGGCCATCGAGCCGATGGTCGAATGGCGATAGGGATGGCCCTCGGGAAACAGCGCCGCGAGCTGGGCATATTCGACGAGACCGTAGGGCTGGTTGTCGCCCTGGCGCTTCTCGTTCTGGACGACGCCGCGCTGGTTATCGAGCACCTTCTGCGTCACCGCGCCGAGCAGATGGCCCATGCGATCGCTCTCGAGGAACAAGGCCCGTTCCAGCGCCGGCGTCGGCACGGTCTCGAAATAATTGGTGCGATCGAACCAGGTGGTGCCGTTGAAGTCGGTCGCGCCGACCTGCTGCAGCGGTTCGAAGAAGTCGCCCGGCGAATTTTCGGAGCCGTTGAACATCAGATGTTCGAACAGATGCGCGAAGCCGGTCTTGCCCCTGGGCTCGTGCTTGGAGCCGACATTGTACCAGACCGACACCGCGACGATCGGCGCCTTGCGATCGGTGTGGACCAGCACCTGCAGGCCGTTGGCGAGCGTGAAGCGCTCATAGGGAATCTCGACCGCCTTGACCAGTTCGGCGACCGGTGCGGGGGTCGGCGCGACGGGGGCCGGCGTGCGCGCGAAGACGGGTGTCAAAGCCGTGCTGCCCAGCGCGAAGACGGGGGCGAGCACCAGCGCGGCGAAGGTTCGGCGCATCAAGATATCCTCTGGAAAGCGGGAAAGCCGGGGAGAGCCCGGACCATAGCAGCGATCGTTACCGGTGCAACGGAGTTGCGGCGGCGCAGGGCGATGGCTGTGGCTGACATTGGGCAGCAGCCTAGCCGAAGCGATCGCGAGTCGCCGCAAGCCGGGTTCGACCAACGACCGCCGGCCATCGACGAACTTCAACGCCGCCACCGGCCATCGCCCGTGGCGGGCGGGATTCTTTCGCTTTCGTAACGATCCTTCGAACATTAAATTTTTGTCAGTTGTAAGCGGCCGAACCGGCAATTACGCACGGCATCGGAACCGCTTGTCGCCGCAACGGCGGATCGGTCCCGAAGGTCGTGATCGTCGAGTCCTTCTGGAGAGAATGCCGCCATCGCGATGTGGGCGCGGGGGCAGGTATCGGATGTTACAGGATCTGGAGCGCGCATGTTTTCCTTCTTCCTCAGCGATCCCAATCGCGACTGGCACGAGCAGCGCAAGGCCGCGCTGCTGATCGATACGCATGGCGAACAGGCGATCGGCTATGTCGACCGGCAACTCGCGGACCGCACGCACAGCGGCCGCAGCCGGCGCTACTGGCAGCGCATCCGGCGCGCGGTCGTCAAGTTGCAGGCCGAGGAGCCGGGCGCGTCGCCCTGACCACGAAGTCAACTGGACAAATTTGACCGGCAGGTCGCGGCACCGGCGGAATCGCCTTTTACGACCTTCGAAACCATGCGAATGCTGCGCGACCACAACGGGTTTGCGCGTTGCCGGTAATGCCGTTCGGGGGCCGATTTGGAAGGGATAACCGAGGCTGCCCGCGCCGAGACCTGGGTCGTCGATCTCGTCGGGCGCTGCAACGCCCTGATCGCCGATCCGGCCTATCCCGCGGCCGCCCGCGCGATCGCGACGAACTTCCTGGCGCTGGGCGATGCCGACAAGGCGCTCGGCAGCGTCTTCAAGGATGCCGGACGCTATATCACCGCGATGTCGGTGGCCTTGCTCCATGGCGCCGGCGGGCTGACCTTGCCGCGGCTCAAGGAAATCTGCGCCGCCTCCGGCTTCCTGAGCTCCGGCCGTGCACGGACCCTGGTCCAGTTCCTGCTGCATCTCGGCTATATCGAGGCCGTGCCGGTGCGCGGCAATCTGGTCAGCTATATGCCGACCCCCGCTTTCTTCGCGGCGTGGCGCAGCCATGTTCGCGCCGGCCTCGACGCCGCGGCCCGCGTGGAGCCGCGACTGACCGGGCTGATCGCGCGGCTCGACGACGCCCGCGTGCTGGAGGTGTTCCTGCAGATCCAGGGCCAGGGTCTCCACGCGCTCGCCCGCGTCACCGATCAGACGTCGATCATCCAGCAGCTGTTCCTGCACCGCTATGGCGGCATGCAGATCCTCTGGACGCTGCTCGCGGCCGGGGACGACGACATGTTTCCCTCCGATCGGCCGATCAAGATCATGCTCGGCCCGACGGCGCGGCGCTTCGACGTCTCGCACGTCCATATCAGGCGCCTGCTGACCGACGCGATCGCCGCGGACCTGCTGTCCAGCGACACGCGCGGCACGGTGATGTTTCGGCCGGGCACGCGCGACTTCCTCCAGTTCCAATATGCCGCGCAACTGATCGCGCTGATCGACAGCGGCATGGCGACGCTGGATGCGATCTAAGCAGCCGCTTAGTGTTCGTGCCGCGTTTCGAGGCTGGAGATCGGTCCGACTCCCTTCCCCCTTGATGGGGGAAGGATACGGAGACTTGGCGGCTTTGCCGCCTAGTCGAAGTTGGATGGGGGTGATGTTTGGCATATGGCTCTACGCCGAACGTCACCCCCATCCAGCTCCGACTAAGGCCCGCCAAGGGGCGGACCCAAGTCTGCGCAACCTTCCCCCATCGAGGGGGAAGGGGCGCGGTTGGCATGCCATCGCGCTCGCGGCCGCGCCGATCGCCACTCCGACGGCAGCGCAGTCTTCGGCCCAGTCCGACGCGATCATCGTCACCGCGCGGCACCGGCCCGAACGGGTCGACGAGGTGCCGCTGTCGGTCACCGTCGCCAGCGGCGACGATCTGGCGCGGCGGGGGATTTCGTCGCCCGACCAGCTCGACCATGTTGTGCCCGGCTTCTCCTATCAAAGCACATTGCTGGGCAATCCGGTCTATACGCTGCGCGGCATCGGCTATCAGGACTTTTCGATCGGCGGCAATCCCGCGGTCGGCATTCTGATCGACGGCGTACCTTTGCCCTATTCGGCGATGGCGCGCGGCGTGTCGCTCGATCTCGATCGGGTCGAAGTGCTCGCGGGACCGCAGGACAGCGGCTATGGCCAGGGCGCGATCGGCGGGATCGTCGACTATATCGCCGCGCCGCCGACCGACACGCCCGCAATGGGGGTCTCGATCAGCCATGGTCGCTTCGCCGCGACCGATGCCGAGGGCTGGGCGAGCGGTCCGCTCGCGACCGGGCTGAGCGTGCGGATCGCCGGCCGTTATGAGCATCGGGACGGCTGGCAGAAACCGTGGCTGCGCAATGACGGACGCTTCGGCCTGTCGACCGGCGACCGGATCGGCGCGCGCCGTTTCGCGACCGGCCGTTTTTTGCTCGACTGGCGGCCGCAAGATCGCCTGCACCTGAGTCTCGCCGTCCATGGCTGGCAGGACGGATCGGAGAGTCCGGCCAATCGCTTCATCGCGTTCGCGCCGCTCGCACCGCGCGACCCGTTCAACGGCGCGGTCTTCGACGCGCTGGCGCCGCTCGCCGAGCCGCCGCGCGATCCCCGCCTCGCCGGCTGGGACCGCGACCGCGGCTTCGCGCGCCATGATCGTTTCGGCCAGATCTCGCTGCGCGGCACGCTGGGCCTCGGTGGCGACACGGTCCTGTCGTCGGTCTCGGCATGGTCGCGCTATCGCGAACGCAGCGTCACCGACGGCGACGGCACGGGTTTCGCCAATCTGCTCGACCAGCGCCGCGGCGATATACGCTCGATCTTCCAGGAGCTGCGCGCCGCCGGCCGCGCGGGCGAGTTCCACTGGACGCTGGGCGGCAGCCTGGCCGACGATCGCTCGAACGAAGATCAGGTCAACAATCTCGGCGCGACGATCGGCGGCATCGGGCCGTACCGCTTCACCGGCGTGGCCGAACATGTCCGCCAGCATGTCCGAACCGAGGCGGCCTTTGCCGGCCTCGATCTCGACCTGACGCCACGGCTGACGATGCAGGGCAATGCGCGCTTTACGCATCAGCATCGCGGCTTCGCCGGCTGTACCGCGGACTCCGGCGACGGCGCGGTGGCCGCCGCCTTCAACGCGGTCTTCGGCATCGCCGTCCAGCCGGGCGGCTGCCTGACGCAGAGCGCGCCCGGCATGCTGCTGCCGATCGTCAGGGCGGACACCGCGGAGGACGATCTCGCCTGGCGCGCCGGCATCGACTGGCGGCGCGGCGACGGGCTGCTCGCCTGGCTGTCGGTGGCGCGCGGATACAAGCCGGGCAATTTCGCGGTGGTGCCCGCGACCTTCGCTGCCCAGTTCGATCCGGTCCGGCCCGAGCGGGTGACCGCCTGGGAGACCGGCGTCAAGCTGGCGCTGGCGGATCGCCGCGTTCTGATCGAAGCGGCAGCCTTCTATGACGATTATCGCGACAAGCAATTGTACGGCAGCGTGATCGTGCCGCCGTTCGGTCCCGAGACCGCGCTGGTCAACATCCCGCGATCGCGCGTGATCGGTGCCGAATTGCAGGCAGTGCTGCGGCCCATGGCCGGCCTGCGCGTGACGGGCGGATTCAGCGTCGCCGCGTCGCGCGTGAAGCGCGGTCCGGCGGCGTCGTTCGACGCTTATGGCGTCCCCGCCAGCTTGGTCGGCGAGCGATTTCCGGGCACGCCACGGTGGCAGAGCGTGGCCGATGCCGAATATGATGTCGGCCTCGGCGATGCGGCCGGCGTCTATTTCGGCGGCGGGCTGACCGCGCATGGCGCGAGCTATGGTGCGTTCGGCGAGAACGCCGCATTCCGGATCCACGGCTATGCGCTGATCGACCTGCGCGCGGGCGTCACGCTCGACCGCAGTCATCTGCGCGTCGAGCTGTGGGGGCGCAATGTGGGCAATCAATTCGCCTATTCCGCGATCCAGCATGCCGGCGACGTGGTGTCGGGGATGGTGGTGATGCCGGCCACTTATGGGGTGACGATCGATTGCCGGCGGTGATGTCGATTCTCCCGGGCCGCCGCATTCACAGATTTTTCGCTTCAATCTCAGCGGTATAAGCCCCTCCCCTTCAGGGGAGGGGTTGGGGTGGGGGAAGTCAGCCACCGTGCCCGATGCTGAACTAAGCGATTGATCGTCAAAGTAAAAGGCTCGCTTCGCTCGCCCCCACCCCAACCCCTCCCCTGAAGGGGAGGGGCTAAAAAGCTCCACATCCGCGCGAATCCCAAAAATCCGTCCCCACCCCCTTCTGTTGCAAATCTGCAACACTATATCGGCCTTCATCCATAGGGGAGCCGTATGAACCTCGAGAAATTCACCGACCGCGCGAAGGGATTCCTTCAGTCCGCGCAAACCGTGGCGATCCGCATGAACCATCAGCGGATCAGCCCCGAACATCTGTTGAAGGCGCTGCTGGAGGACGAGCAGGGCATGGGCGCCGGGCTGATCCGCGCGGCGGGCGGTTCGCCCGAGGTCGCGACGCGCGACACCGATGCGGCGCTGGCGAAGGTGCCGGCGGTGTCGGGCAGCGGCGCGCAGCAGACGCCCGGCCTCGACAATGATGCCGTGCGCGTGCTCGATCAGGCCGAGCAGGTCGCGCAGAAGGCCGGCGACAGCTTCGTCACGGTCGAGCGGCTGCTGCTGGCGCTGGCGCTGGCGACGACCACCACCGCGGGCAAGGCGCTCGCCGCCGCCGGCGTCAAGCCCGAGGCGCTCAACGCCGCGATCGAGCAGCTGCGCAAGGGCCGCACCGCCGACACCGCGGGCGCCGAGGACCGCTATGACGCGCTCAAGAAATTCGCGCGCGACCTGACGCAGGCAGCGCGCGACGGCAAGCTGGATCCGGTGATCGGCCGCGACGAGGAGATCCGCCGCACGATCCAGATCCTCGCGCGCCGGACCAAGAACAACCCGGTGCTGATCGGCGAACCCGGCGTCGGCAAGACCGCGATCGCCGAGGGGCTGGCGCTGCGCATCGTCAATGGCGACGTGCCCGATGGCCTGAAGGACCGCAAGCTGATGGCGCTCGACATGGGGAGTCTCATCGCCGGCGCCAAATATCGCGGCGAATTCGAGGAACGGCTGAAGGGCGTGCTCGACGAGGTGCGCGCGGCCGAGGGCGACATCGTGCTGTTCATTGACGAGATGCACACCTTGATCGGCGCGGGCAAATCCGAAGGCGCGATGGACGCGAGCAATCTGCTCAAGCCCGCGCTGGCGCGCGGCGAGCTGCACTGCATCGGCGCGACCACGCTCGACGAATATCGCAAGCATGTGGAGAAGGACCCGGCGCTGCAGCGGCGCTTCCAGCCGGTGTTCGTCGGCGAGCCGACGGTCGAGGACACGATCTCGATCCTGCGCGGGCTGAAGGAGAAATATGAGCTGCACCATGGCGTGCGGATCACCGACGGCGCGCTGGTGGCGGCGGCGACCTTGTCGCATCGCTATATCAGCGACCGTTTCCTGCCCGACAAGGCGATCGACCTGATGGACGAGGCCGCCAGCCGGCTGCGGATGGAGGTGGAGTCCAAGCCCGAGGAGATCGAAAATCTCGACCGCCGGATCATCCAGCTCAAGATCGAGCGCG
>Ga0207712_10000117_pt1 | contig 86479 bp, 71 predicted proteins | sample KBSS44metaG_FD_184402 | JGI IMG/M metagenome (GOLD analysis project Ga0207712, IMG submission 184402) | Switchgrass rhizosphere microbial communities from Kellogg Biological Station, Michigan, USA - KBS S4-4 metaG (SPAdes) (version 2) | ecosystem: Host-associated > Plants > Roots > Rhizosphere...
GAAGTGATCCAGGGTCTTTTCGAAGCCGCGCGCGCAATCAGCGATTCCCTGCCTCACTCCAACCTAGGCTGACTCGTGGAACGACGCGATTTTCTCGTGACCCTATCCGCTGCCGGCGGCGCTCTGGCGCTGCAGGCAAATGACGCCAGCGCAGAAAAGTCTGCGTCGCCACTCGCAACGGACGAGCGCGGCGAATGGGTAAGCTGGTTGCATCGCATCGCCCGACCCGTGTTGTCGAATCTGGCCAACGGCACGCTGCGCCGGAACATGCCGTTCGAGCGCGGCCCGGGCTACGACCTGCACCCGGACGCGACCTACGTCGAGGCCGCGGGTCGCACCCTGGCCGGCGTCGCGCCATGGCTCAGCCTGCCCGACGACACATCGAGCGAAGGGCGGCTGCGGCATGATCTTCGCGAAGATGCCTTGCGCGGGCTGACACATGCCGTCGATCCGAAGAGTCCGGATCGCCTCAATTTCAGCGCAGGCCAGCAGCCCATCGTCGATGCGGCCTATCTCGCACACGCGTTCCTGCGCGCGCCAAAGGCGCTGTGGGAGCCCCTCGATGCAAAAACCAAGCGCGGTGTGATTGCCGCGTTCCAGTCGCTGCGCGATCGCAAGACGGCGTACAACAACTGGCTGCTGTTCGCGGCGATGAGCGAGACGTTCCTGCGCTCGATCGGCGAGGCGTGGGATCCGATGCGCGTCGACTACGCCCTCCACAAGATCGAGGACTGGTACGCCGGCGACGGCTGGTACAAGGACGGGCCGGAGTTCGCGTTCGACTACTACAACTCGTACGTGATCCACCCGATGCTCGTCGACCTGCTGCGCGTGCACAGCGCGCAGGGCAAGGACGAAGCCATGAGCGCACGCTACGAGCTCGCGCGCAAGCGCATGCGCCGCTTCGGCGCGATCCTCGAGCGGATGATTTCGCCCGAGGGCACCTACCCACCGATCGGGCGTTCGATCACCTACCGCACGGCGGCCTTCCAGGCGCTGGCGCAGTTGGCGCTGGCCGACGATTTGCCCGAAGGCATCGCGCCAGCGCAGGTGCGCAGTGCCCTCGGCACCGTGCACAACAGGATGTACTCGAGCGCAGGCGTGTTCGATGCGAACGGCTGGTTGCAATTGGGCTTTGCCAACCATCAACCCGACATCGCAAACATCTACACCTCTACCGGCAGCCTGTACATGGCGACGCTGTCGTTCCTGCCGCTGGGACTGCCGGCAACGCACGCCTTTTGGACCGCACCGGCAACCGACTGGACCGCGAAGAAAGCCTGGGCCGGCATACCCGTGCCACAGGACCACAAAATCGAATTCTGAGACCACCGACCTCTATGCAACGTATTCTGATCACCGGCGCGGCCGGCGGCATGGCCACTCTGCTGCGACCACACCTGGCGCGCGCAGGGCGCATTCTGCGCCTGTTGGATATCGCGGACGTTCCCGCAAACAACGATGGCGCGGAGATCGTCCGCGCTTCGATCACTGACATGCCGGCAATGCAGGCCGCGTGCACCAATGTCGATGCGATCGTGCATCTCGGCGGGTTGTCGATCGAACACGAATGGGCGCCGATTCTCGACGTCAACATTCACGGCACCTACGTCACCCTCGAAGCGGCGCGGCGCGCCGGCGTGAAGCGCGTCATTCTGGCGAGTTCGAATCACGCCATCGGCTATACCAGCACGCAGCACGGCGAAGTCAGCGCCGGGGCCTTCCCGCGTCCGGACACGAACTACGGCGTGAGCAAAGTCGCGATGGAGGCGCTCGGCAGCCTGTACGCGGATCGCTACGGGCTCGATGTCATCGCGATCCGCATTGGCTCGTGTTTCGAGAAGCCCAAGGATGCGCGCATGTTGCGCACGTGGCTATCTCCCGGCGACGGCGCGCGATTGATCGAGGCTTGCCTCACCGCGCCGCCCGGCTTCCGCGTGGTTTGGGGCGCATCGAACAACACCCGGCATTGGGTCTCGCTCGACGAGGCACGCGCGCTCGGCTACGAGCCGCAGGACGATTCCGAATGGTTCGCTGCCGAGCTGCTGGCCGAGCAAGGCGAGCCCGACCCCGCCAGCCCGCTCATGCGCTATGTCGGCGGGGCCTGGTGCAGCGAGGATTGGAACACCGCGGTCAAAGAGCAATCCAAAGGGTAGTCGAAATGAGTATTCAAGGGTTCAATCCGCGTACGGGCGCGGCTGTCGGCGAGCCGATTCCCAAGACGACCGCTGCCGAAGTTGCAGCGCTTTGCACTCGCGCGCAGGCGGCGTTCGCGGTCTGGTCCGTGACTTCACGCGAAACGCGTGCGCTCGCGCTGGACAAGGTCGCCGCGGCGCTCGATGCCGCAACCGGCGAACTCGCCGCAATTGCCGACAGCGAAACCGCACTTGGCCTGCCGCGGCTCAATGGCGAGATCAAGCGCTCGTCGAACCAGCTGCGCCTGTTCGCCGGCGTGCTGCGCGAGGGCAGCTATGTCGAAGCGACGCTCGACAGCGCCGACGCGGGCATCGTGCCGCCGCGGCCGGAATTGCGCCGCATGCTGCAGCCGCTTGGCCCTGTCGCCGTGTTCGCGGCTAGCAACTTTCCCTTCGCGTTTTCGGTCGCCGGCGGCGACACCGCATCGGCACTGGCCGCAGGCTGCAGCGTCGTGGTCAAGGCCCACCAGGCGCATCCGCAGACCTCGCTGGCGACCGCGCGTGTCGTTGCCCAGGCGCTGGAGGACGCGGGTTCTCCCGACGGCATTTTCGCGCTCGTCTTCGGCACCGATGCGGGCGTGCAGCTGATCCAGAATCCGGCGATCAAAGCCGGCGGCTTCACCGGCTCGACGCACGGCGGGCGCGCGCTCTTCGACCTGGCGAGTGCGCGGCCCGAACCGATTCCGTTCTATGGCGAACTCGGCAGCATCAATCCGACCGTGATCCTGCCGGGCGCTGCGGCCGAACGCGGCGCCGAGATCGCACAGGGCTACGCGCAGTCGCTGACACTCGGCGTCGGCCAGTTCTGCACCAACCCCGGGCTGACCTTCGCGCCCGCGGCGCTCGTCACCGCGCTGGCCGCCGCGGTCGACCAATCCACTGGCGGCGCGATGCTCACGGCACGCATGCGCGATGCATATGTCGCCGGCACGAGCACCCTCGCCGCATCCGCCGAACGCGTCGCCGAGGGTGCAGCCGCCGCGGACACGGCGTTCGGCGCAACGCCACAGCTGTTCCGCGTCGACTTCGCCACGTTCGCGGCCGACGTGGAAAAGTACACCGAGGAATGTTTCGGCCCGGCCGGACTCGTGGTCGCCTATGACGACGTAGAACGCGTGCTCGACCTGCTGCCGCGCCTGCCCGGTTCGCTGACTGCGAGCGTGCAAGCCGCCTCCAGCGACGCGCCCATCGCGGCGCGCGCCGCCGACGCACTGCGCCGCATCGCCGGCCGCGTGGTCTACAACGCCTGGCCGACGGGCGTCGCGGTCGCGTGGGGCATGCAGCACGGCGGCCCTTGGCCTTCAACCACCAACCCGCTGCACACATCGGTCGGCGCGACCTCGATTCGCCGTTGGCTCGCGCCGATCGCGTTCCAGAGCTGGCCCGATTCATTGCTGCCGTCCGAACTGCAGGACGCCAATCCGTCGCGCATTCCACGCCGCCGCGACGGCGTGCTCGGCCAGCACTAAATTGGCGGCGGCGAAGCCGCAGATGGGACTCAGCTGCCTCGCTGCCCACGCAGCGCGCGGGCAGTTGTGGCCGTGCATCCGATGCAACGCATTGTTCCATCAGTGGTTATCTCAAATGAAGGATCTTTAACGCTGAACCGGTCCCATTCGTGTACTATGCGGTCCAACAAAAGGATGTTACTGTTCGGTCACGGAACTTTTTACGCGCTTTAGCACTCTCTTAACCCGAGTGCTAAACTGCACCGCCTGAGGAGAGCCCATGTCCACCGCTACAGCCCTGGTTGCGAACAATCTGCCGATTCCGAACGCGCTCGGCAGTCTGGATTCCTATATCACCGCCGTGCACCGCTTTCCGGTGCTGACGGTCGAGGAAGAACAAACCCTCGCCAAGAATTTTCGCGCGAATGACGATCTCGATGCCGCCAAGCAGCTCGTCATGGCGCACCTGCGCTTCGTCGTCCATGTGGCCCGTGGCTATTCCGGTTATGGCCTGCAGATCGGCGACCTGATCCAGGAAGGCAATATCGGTCTGATGAAGGCGGTCAAGCGCTTCGACCCCGACATGGGCGTACGCCTCGTCTCGTTCGCCGTGCACTGGATCCGCGCCGAGATGCACGAGTTCATCTTGCGCAACTGGCGCATCGTCAAAGTCGCCACGACCAAGGCGCAGCGCAAGCTGTTCTTCAATCTGCGCAAGTCGAAGAAGCGTCTGGGCTGGATGAACAATGCCGAAGTGCAGGCCGTAGCCAAGGATCTGGGCGTAACGACCGCCGACGTGCTCGAAATGGAAGCGCGCCTGTCCGGCCACGACATGGCTTTCGACGCACCCACCGATGCAGACGAGGACGCCAAGCCCGCACCGGTCGCCTATCTCATCGACGACAACGCCGATCCATACCAGTCGCTCGAGAGCGAGAGCCAGGAAGAGTCCGATCTCGGCATACTCAAGAACGGCATGGCCAAGCTCGACGCGCGCTCGCGTGACATCATCCAGCGCCGCTGGCTCAAGGACGGCAACAAGGCGACGCTGCAGGAACTGGCCGACGAGTACAAGGTTTCGGCCGAGCGCATCCGCCAGATCGAGGTCAATGCGATGAAGAAGATGCGGACGCTATTCGCAGCGTGAGATTTACGCAATTCCGATCGAGCAACGGCCCGGGCAACCGGGCCGTTCGCTTTTCTGCGTGGGCACGTTCGGCTCAGCCCGCTTCAATCTCGTCCCGGTCATCAGCGGGCCCTTTGTGGCCGATGATGATGCGTGCCGCACGCTGGTAGCTCCAATACGCCACAGCCCAGTTGATCAACACCGACAGGCGGTTGCGAAAACCGATTAGGAAGAACACGTGCGCCGCGAGCCAGAACCACCAGGCGAGCACGCCGGACAGTTTCACGCCGTGCACGTCGACAATCGCGGCCATGCGTCCGATCGTGGCGAGGTTGCCGTAGTCGCGATAGCGGAACGGCGGCGGCGAGCGTCCAGCCACGCGGTCGCGTATCACCCGCGCCACGTAACTGCCCATTTGCTTCGCCCCCGGCGCGACGCCGGGCACGGGCTTGCCGTCCTGAATGACCGTGGCGAGATCGCCGGCGACGAAAATCTCCGGGTGCCCTGGCACGGTCAAATCGGGCAGCACGGGCACGCGTCCGGCGCGATCGAGTTCGACGCTGAGCGAGCGCGCCAGCGGCGAGGCCGCGACGCCCGCCGCCCAGACCACGGTGCGTGCGGGCACGAAGCTGCCGCCCGAGCGATAACCTTGCGCATCGATCGCCTCGACCGGCGCGCCGGTGAGGACTTCGACGCCGAGGCGTTCAAGCTGCTTCCGCGCCTTCGCCGAAAGCGATTCGGGAAAGCTCGACAGGATGCGCGGCCCGGCTTCGATCAGACGCACGCGCGCCGAGGCCGGGTCGATGTGGCGGAACTCGTGTTTCAACGTGTGCCGCGCGATTTCGGCGAGCGTGCCGGCGAGTTCGACGCCGGTCGGGCCGCCGCCGACGATGGCGAAGCTCAACCACGCCTCGCGTCTGGCCGGATCGGTTTCCGTCTCGGCGTGCTCGAACGCAAGCAGCAGACGCCGGCGCAGCAGCAGCGCGTCGTCGAGCGTCTTCAGGCCCGGTGCGAACGGCGCCCAGTCGTCGTGGCCGAAGTAGGCATGCGCCGCCCCGCTGGCCAACAGCAACGTGTCGTACTCGACCACGCCGCCATCGTCGAGGCACACGCGTCGCGCGTCCGGCTCGACGCGTTCGACCGTCGCCAGACGCACCTCGACGTTCTTCTGCTCGCGCAGGATATGGCGCAGCGGCGCGGCGATGTCGGGCGAGGACAGGCCCGCGGTGGCGACCTGGTAGAGCAGCGGCTGGAACAGATGGTGGTTGGCGCGGTCGATCAGCAGGATGCTGACCGGTGCCGAGCGCAGCGCACGCGTGGCCCAGAGTCCGGCGAAACCGCCGCCGACGATGACGATGCGATGAGTTGCCATGCGTGCATCGTAGTCGCTTGCCGGGATGCGAGAAAGCGTCGCGATATCAGTACAAATCGAGTGGATCGACGTCGAGCGACCAGCGTACGCGACGCGCTTCGCGCAGCGCGCGTACGCCGGCGATCCACTCGGGCAGAAAGGCATGCAGGCGCGCGCGCGCGTCGGCGCTCAACAGCAACTGGCCGCGCTGCAACCCCGCACGACGCGGCATCGGCGCGGGCATCGGACCGAGCAGGCTGACGCCCTCGGGGTGTGCCGCCAGCGCGAGCGCCGCATGCAGGAATTCGTCGACCTGGGCCTGCTGCGGCGCATCGGCACGCAGCAGCGCGAGGTGCGCGTACGGCGGCAGATCGGCCTCGCGCCGCTCGCGCAGCAGGCTCTGCGCTGCCGTGGCATAACCGTGACCGAGCAGGGTGCGCAGCAGCGGATGATCCGGATGATGCGTCTGCAGCCAGACCTGCCCCGGCTTGCGCGCGCGTCCCGCGCGGCCGGCGACCTGGACGACGAGCTGCGCCAGACGCTCCTCGGCGCGGAAGTCGACGCTGAACAGTCCTTCGTCGACGCTGACGATGACGACCAATGTGAGGTTGGGCAGGTCGTGGCCTTTCGCCAGCATCTGTGTGCCGACAATCAACGCAGCACGGTCGGGCGCAAGCGTGGCCAGCAATTCGTCGAGCGCGTTCTTGCGCCGTGTCGTCTCGCGGTCGACACGGACCAGCGGCGTGCCGGGGAAAATTTCCGCGAGCGCGTCTTCGAGGCGTTCGGTGCCCAACCCTTGCGGCACCAAGTGTAAATTGCCGCATTGTGGACAAGTGGACGGCACGCGCTGCTCGGCACCGCAGTGGTGGCAGCGCAGCCGCGCCGCGCCGCGATGCCAAGTCAAAGCCTTGTCGCAGCGTGCGCAGGCGGCGTGCCAGCCGCATTGGCGACAGGTCAGCACGGGCGCGTAGCCGCGACGGTTGCGGAACACGAGCGCCTGCTCGCCGCGCTGCAGGCAGGCACGCAGCGCGGCGATCGTCTCATCCGCAAGGCCATGGCGCAGCGGCTTGCCGCGCAGATCGACGAGGCGGAACTGCGGCAGCCGCGCGACTCCCGGGCGTGCCGCCAGATGCAATTTCGCATAGCGTCCGGCTTCGACGTTGGCCAGCGTTTCCAGCGACGGCGTCGCCGTGCCGAGCACGACGGGCACCTCGAGTGCGCGCGCGCGCACCAGCGCCAGGTCGCGCGCCGAGTAGCGCCAGCCTTCCTGCTGCTTGTACGAGGCGTCGTGTTCCTCATCAACAATGATTAGTCCCGCGTGAGTTAACGGCGCGAACACGGCCGAGCGCGTGCCGATCACGACATCGGCCTCGCCGCGAGCGCATGCCAGCCAGGCGCGCGTGCGCTCGCCGTCGGCGAGGCCCGAATGCATTACTTCGATGCGCGCCTGGGTGCGTTCGCGGAAACGGCGCAACGTCTGCGGGGTTAGGCCGATCTCGGGCACGAGCACCAGCACCTGCCCGCCGCGAGCTACGACCTGCTCGATCAGCGCGAGATAGACCTCGGTCTTGCCGCTGCCGGTGATGCCTTCGAGCAGGGTCGGGGCGAAGCTGCCGAAGCGCGCGGCAACCGCGGCGACGGCAACATCCTGCTCCTCGGTCAATCGCGGCCCCGCGATTTGTGCGCGCGGCAAGGTGCGCAGCACGAGCTGTGTCGTCACGACCAGGCCGCGCTTGCGCAGGGCGGTCGCGGCACTGCGCCAGCCGGGCAGTTGCTCATCGAGCTGCGCATAGGTGCGCGGCCCGGCGCCGAGCAGTTCGAACAGCGCTGCCGCACGCGAACCGGCGCGTGGAGCACTTGCCGGCTGCGCATCAGTGCGCGCGAGGGCGCGCTCGCCCGGCGCGATCGACGGCAGCGGCTTCGGCGTACGCAGACCGACCGGCAGTGCCGTCTCGAATACCTCGCCGAGCGGGTGCTGGTAGTAGCGCGCCGCCCACGCCAGCGTTGCCGACAGTTCGGTCGACATCAGCGGCGTGGCGTCGAGCACGCGCAACGCGGGCTTGAGCTTGTGTGCGTCGACGGTCGAATCTCGTGCGTGGCCGATGACGACGCCGACCCGGGTCTTGCCGGCGAACGGCACCGCCAGACGCGTGCCGACCGCGACCGTACTCGCCTCGACTCCTGCCGGCGGCAGGTAGTCGAAGCCCTGGGCCAGCGGCACTGGAATCGCTACCTGCAGAATGGTGGGCACGCCGGCTTCCGGTGCGGGTAAGAACGAGGCTTTTGCTGTGCAATCATCAGTTGCGCGAAGAACGTGATCCAAGCCTCAACTTTAGGCGGCAAGTCGCCGCCCCTGTTGAGCTTTTTTGCTTATCCACAGCAACTGTGGATAAGTCTGTGGAAGAGAGGGTGAATCAAGCCGCAGAGGGCGCATCGTAGCGCGTCCCCGTTCGCCTTGGACAATCTTTAACCAATTTGAAATATATCATTACAATCAATTAGTTGCGTTTGTTTTTCCGCACGATAACGAGGCTCGAACCGGGCGCTTCGCGACACCCTTGCATGACCGCAAGGCTTGTGTACAGAGCGGACGGCACGGGAACAAAGTCCGCACAGCGTCAACCATCGGCGCGCCGGCGCGTTGGTTGTCACAGCGGCACACAGCAAGGTTCAAGATCATGGCCGAAATCGCTGGCACAATGACAGGCTCGCAATTGGAATTCGCCCGACGCGTGGATGCGACCAGCACGAATCAGCGCGCACTCGACCAGTTCCTGCGCGGCGTCGAACGGCGCGCCCTGCGCATGGCCGAACTTGCCTGCGGCAGCCGCGATGATGCGCTCGATGTGGTCCAGGACGCGATGTGCGCGTTCGTCAAGAACTACGCCGCCAAGCCGGAACCCGACTGGGCGCCTCTGTTCCATCGCGTGCTCGACAGTCGGCTCAACGATTTCCATCGTCGCCGCACGGTGCGCAAACGCTGGTTGGCGGTGTTCGAGCGCAAGGAGGACGATGACACGCTCGATCCGATCGAGCAGGCGCAGGATCTGCAGGACCCCGGTCCGCTGCTGCGCCTGGCCGGCAGTGAAGCAGGCAAGGCCCTCGACGCGGCGCTGAAAGCGCTACCATTGCGCCAGCGTCAGGCGTTTCTATTGCGCATGTGGGAAGGCTTCGACGTGGCGACGACCGCGCGGGTCATGCAATGCAGCGAAGGCAGCGTGAAAACGCACCTGTCGCGCGCGCTCGCCGCGCTGCGGCGTGCGCTGGAGGATCACCAATGAACGGCAACCATCATTCCAACGACCGCCCCGCCTGGATCAATCGGTCGACCCAGCTGCTCGACGATTCGGTGCGCGATCTCGACGCGGTCACGCTCTCGCGCCTCAACCGCGCGCGCCAGGCGGCACTAACGCAGCAACGTCCGCACGCGCCGCGCGTGTGGCTGCTGCCCGCCGGCCTCGCCAGCGCTTGCGCTATGCTGCTCGCCGTCGTCGTATGGCAGCCGCATCACCGCAGCGAAACGCAACCCTCGGCAGCGCCCGTCGCCGTCGACGACGGCGACAGCGAGGAAACCTCGACCGAGTTCTATCAGAACCTCGAGTTCTACGCCTGGCTTGACGCGCAGAACAAGGGCGGCGACGGTTGAACGCAATGCGCGTGTTCGTTTTCGCTGCGACGCTGCTCGCCGGCGCGGAGGTGCATGCCGCACAGCCGGCGTCCGCTTCGGCGACGGTCGCGCCGACGGAAGCGGCGTTGCCGGCGCAGCCGTGGTCCGGATTGACCGATGCACAACGCGATGTGCTCACGCCCGTGCATGCGATCTGGGACGAACTCGCACCCGACGTGCAGCAACATCTTGGCCAGGTCGCTCAGCATTGGTCGAAGTTGACCGAGGCGCAGCGCGAGCAGATCCGCAAGCGCATGCAGAAATGGGCGGACATGCCGCCGGCGCAACGCATTCGCTTGCTCGAACGTTACCGGCAATTCCACCAGTTGCCACCCGAGCAGCAGACGCGCATGCTCAACGCGTTCAAGCGCTTCGACGCGCTGCCCGAAGCCGAGCGTGCGCAGCTGCGCGAACAGTTCGAGCGCATGAGTCCGACCGAACGCAATGCCTTCCTCGCCGGCGCCGGCATGGCCGGCCATGTCGGCATCGTGCGCGAAGTGCTGCAGACCGTACCCCCGCCCGAACGACGCGCGACGCGCGAGATGTTCGACACGTTCACGCCGGACCAGCGCCAGGCGTTCGCCAAGGCATGGCGCGCGCTGCCCGAGGATCAACGCGATGGCTATCGCCGCCAGATGCTGGCGATGTCGTCCGAGCAGCGCAGCCAGGCCCTGCAAGCCAAGCCCTGATTACTGACCGTTTCGCATGCGCAGCACGATGCGGCTATAGTCGCGCGTCGATCCGCAGGACCCGCCTTCGCGCATGCGCAACACGGCTTTTTCCCCGACCCCAGCCGCAAGCCTGCCGCGTCGCTGGCGCATCGCCGCACTGCTGATCGCTCTCGCCCTCGGTGCATGGTGTTACGCGCCGGGACTGCGGGCCTTCTTCGCCCAGGACGATTTCGCCTTTCTCGCTCTCGTGCGCCTGCTGCACCAGCCATGGCTGCTGTTCGTGCACAACCATTTCCCCGACTACGCCTACTTCCGCCCGCTCGGCGTGCTGCTGTGGTGGCTCGTCGCCGACGCGGCCGGCGACGTCGCGTGGCCGCAGTACGTGCTCAACCTCACCCTGCATCTCGGTTGCATTGCGGCTTTGTATGCATTGTTGCAGCGCCTGCGCCGTGACGCGCCGTTGAATGCGTTGTGGGCGGCAGTGTACGCCGTGCATCCGCTCGCGATCGGCACTGCGTTGTGGCTGTCCGATCGCTTCGATCTGCTCGCCACGCTGTTCTCGCTGCTTGCCGTCGCCGCGGCACTGGCCCATGCCGAGCGGCCACGCGCCGCCGCTTTGTTCGGAATGCTCGGCGCACTGCTGTCGGCCCTGCTGAGCAAGGAACTCGGCATCGTCGGCGCCGCGGCCGCGTTCGCCGCCATCGCGCTCGCGCCGCGCGCACGCCTGGACGCCAGGCAGCGCGTGCTCGCACTCGTAGCGATCACCACGCTGACACTGGCTTGGCTCGCTTATCGCCGCGCGATGCTCAGCGTGCCGAACGGCGACGGCGCGATGCATCTGCCCGCGCTCGCCGCATTCGCGAGTGGATTCTGCAACTGGCTGCGCGCCGGCGCCGTCTATCTGTTCGCCGATCCGCGCGCGCCGCGCTGGGCCATCGTCTGCATTGCGTTCGCGACCGCGGCATGGCTCGCCGCGGCGCTGCTTGCGCGCCGCAGCGCGGCGAATTCACGGCCGCGCCTGCACGTGACCGCGGCTCTGCTCGCGCTGATCCTGCTACCGGGCCTAGTCCAGGCACCAGTCGCGGCCAAGCATCTCGCTGCAGGCATCGGTTCGGATCTGTTCTTCTTCAACCTGATCGTTCCCTCGCGATTCTTTCACCTCGGCCTCGCCGGATTGATCTGCGGCCTCGCGCTGATCACGACGTCGCCGCGGGTTACCGTGAGGTCGTCGACGCTGCGCCTGTCGACGGCGGGCATCCTGCTGGCCCTGGTCGGACTCGTGCCCGTATCGCAGCGCATCGCACGCGACTACGCAGATGGTACGAACAAGCAGGCCGCCGCGTTTGTCGCGGCCGAAACAGCACTCGCGCAGGCGACGCTGCCGCAGCACGGCTGCCAAGTATACTTTTTGCAAACCTCCACGCTGTGGGGCTTCGCCGGCCTCAGCGACTCGATCGCCAAGGGCCTCTCCGCGCAACCGGAGCGCCTCGCCCACTGCCTGATCAGCACGGAGCAACCCGCATGGACCTACTTCGTGCGCAAGGACAGCGTGCAGCCAGACGACTACCGTCCGCTGCACCCGCTCGAGGTTGCAGGCAAGCCGTTCCCCGTGCTCGAAATCGGCGACACGCAAGCGCTGTACTTCAGCATGGGCGAGGACCTGCGCTCGGCACCGCCCGCCAGTGCGATCTTTCTCGAATACCGTGACGGTGCTTTTGTCGACGTGAGCACCGCGGTGCGCAACGGCGAACTCAAACCTAAATTTGCAACGTCAAATCAGAATTGAAAGATTTGATTGAGACGTGCGGCCACGGGTGGACGCTTCGTGATTTTCGCGATCACGGACGATTGCTACTGAGCGCAAATCATACGGTAGCGAGGCTGACCAGAAACGCCGCCGCCGCGCAGCACGAGATCAGGATCGTATAGCAGGTGCCGATCATGCCGTACTTGAGCATGGTCATGATCCAGCCCTGTTTGTATACTTTTTTCTGCATGAGAAACAGGTAGATCGGCAGCCACCACCCCATCACGAACAGCAGCAGGTTGAGCCAGCCGACGAGCCAGGGTGCCGCACCCTGCGCCCAGCTCTTCGCCATGCCGACGAGCACGAGCAGGAACAGCGACACGAAGATGAAGGCATGGCTGTGCAGGGCAACGATCATGTGCTCCATGTACAGGCGCCGCTTGAACACATACAAGATCTTCAGCAGCAGCGCGAACACCGGCATCAGCACGAACAGTACTTGCGGCAGCGAGCCGATCGCGCCGAGGATCAGTGGCTTGGGATCCTTGCCGAGCTTGTTCAGATTGTCCTTGGCGTGTTCGAGCAACTGGGTGAGCTTGTCGTCGAGGAATTTCGGTCCGCCCAAGTGCACCGGATTCGCCTTCGGATCCCAGGTCTTGTCGGCGATCGGGAAATTGAGATCGTCGCTGCTCGTATCGGCGGGCGCGGCTTCGCCCTTGGCCTTGGCTTCCTCGACCTTGTTCAGATATTGCAGACGCTTGTCGGCCTTCTTCTGAATTTTCTCGATAGCTTTGTCGATGCCGCGCTTGCCCGCATCGGGCGTCACCGACTGGGCCTGCTTGAGGCCGGCGATCGCCTCGTCGCGGCGCTGGTTCACTTCTTGTGCCGTCTTCGCCTTCGCGATCGCATCGTCACCATCATTGCCAGCGTTGCCGAAGTTGACGTCGCCGATCGCGAACTGCATGAGGAAGAACGCGAGGATGCTGAGGAAGAAATACAGGCGAAACGGGGTTACGTAGCGTACGCGCCGGCCTTCGAAATATTCGTTGGTGAGATAACCCGGGCGGAAATACAGCGGCCACAGCGTGCGAAAGATGCGCGAATCGATGTTGAGAATCGTATCGGCCGCGTCTGCGAGGATGCTCGACAGATGCCGCACCATGCCCTTGACCGGCTGGCCGCAGGCGTAACAATGCGGGCCGAGCAGCGTCGTGCCGCAGTTTGCGCAGGTCGCCTGCACGGGTGCTGGCGCGGACTCGCCGCTTTCCGCGTGCGTGCCGAATTCCGCGTCGTGTGCGGCCGCTTCCGGCGGCATCAGCGGCACGGGTGGCAGGGGGTCGAGCGGGGCTTGGTCGGCTGCGGGTGTGGTCATGGCGGGCAATGCTAACCCGGATCGGTTCCGATGTAGCGCGAGCGCTCACGCATGCCTGGAGACCGCTTCGGCTAGACTTGGGCATCCGCAGTTTGCAAGTCTCTCCCATGCCTCCCTCTCCCGCCGCACCGCCCGCGGCAGGCGCCGCGCCTATGTCGTTTGGGCGCGAATTGCGCGACACACTGATCCTCGCCCTGCCGCTGATCGCCGGCCAGCTGTCGGCGATCGGCATGAACGTCGTCGACACGATGCTCGCCGGCCACTACAACGCGCACACGCTCGCCGCGGTCGCGGTCGGTGCGGGTGTGTGGTCGCTCGCAATCGTCACCGGCATCGGCGTGATGATGTCCGTGCCGCCGAGCGTGGCCCAACTCGCCGGCGCGCAGCGTCACGGCGAGATCGGCCCGCTGTTCCGCCAGGCGCTTTGGATGGCGTTGCTGCTCGGCATCGGCCTGCTGCTGTTCGTCCGCTACGTCGGACCGATGCTGCTCGGTGGTTTCGGCGTCGATCCGGGCATCATCGAGGACACGACGAAGTTCGTCCGCGCGATCTCCTGGGGCGCACCGGCGCTGACGCTCTACTTCGCCATGCGCGGCCTTTCCGAAGGACTCTCGCTGACCCGGCCGACGATGTACTTCGGCCTGTTCGGCCTCTTGCTGCTCGCACCGATTGGCTACACGCTGATGTACGGCAAACTCGGAGTTGCACCGCGAGGTGCGCAAGGCTCCGGCGAAGCGACCGCGCTCGTACTCTGGATCGAAGCGATCGCATTCGCGCTGTATCTGCATCGCCATCGCAATTATCGCGAGATCGCGCCGTTCGCTCATTTCGAGGCACCGCGCTGGCACGAGATCGGTGCGCTGCTGCGCCTCGGCGTGCCGATGGGCATCGCCCTGCTGATGGAGTCGGGGCTGTTCGTGTGCACCGCGCTCTTGATCGCCTCGCTCGGCGCGGTCACCGTGGCCAGCCATCAGGTCGCGCTCAACGTTGCGTCGATCACCTTCATGGTGCCGCTTGGCCTGGCGATAGCGACCACAGTGCGCGTCGGCAATGCGGTCGGCCGCGGCGATCGGCATGGCGTGCGCTCGGCCGGGCTGGCCGGCATAACGCTCTCGCTCGGCACTCAGTTCGTCGCTTCGACGGCGATGGCGGTGTTTCCGCAAGCGATCGCGCATGCCTACACCGACGATACGGCCGTCGCCGCACTCGCCGCGCAGCTGCTGGTCCTCGCCGCGATTTTCCAGCTCTCGGACGGTATCCAAGTCACCGCCGGCGGCGCGTTGCGCGGACTCAAGGACACGACGATGCCGATGATCATCACCGTGCTCGCCTATTGGGCGATCGGCATGCCGGTCGGCTACTGGCTGGCGTTCAGACAAGGATTGGGCGCACGCGGGATGTGGATGGGCCTCGCGGCTGGGCTGACCGCGGCGGCGGTATTGCTGACCCTGCGTTTTCTACGCGCCAGCAGGCCACGCAGGGCATGACTTAAGGCGGTATGCCGGTCGTCGGCAATTCGGTTAATCTGCGTCACAGATCACTTTCGATATTTTCCCGAGGAAGATTCCGTATGGCCGAGAAAAGCCGCGGCGTGTTCGCCACCCTGTTCTTCTGGGCCTGGAGCCTGTTCAACTTCATCCGCCGGTTCGTGTTCGGCGTGATCGCGCTGTTCCTGTTGCTGATCTTCTTCGTCGCGCTGCGCGCGGGCGGCGGCAAGGTCGTATTGCAGGAGCGCACCGCGCTCGTGCTCGACCCGAAAGGCAATATCGTCGAGCAGTACAGCTCCGATCCGGCGCAACGCGCGTTTGCGGGCGCGTTCGGCCAGAAGATCCGCGAAGTGCAGCTGCGCGATCTCATTCGCACGATCGACGCCGCCGCGGCCGACAAGCGCATCGAGCGTCTCGTCATCGAACCGGACCAGATTGCCTCGGCCGGCATGTCCACGCTGCACGAGATCGGCGCCGCAATCGAACGCTTCAAAGCCGCAGGCAAAGAGGTCGTCGCCGTATCGAACTCGATGAGCCAGGGCCAGTATCTCATCGCCGCGCACGCGAACGAGGTGCTGCTGCACCCGGATGGCGATCTGCTGCTCGAAGGCCTCGGCCGCTACCGCACCTACTACAAAGATGCGCTCGACTGGCTCGGTGTCGATGTGCACCTGTTCCGCGTCGGCGAGTACAAGTCATACGCCGAACCGTACATCCGCAACGATGCTTCGCCCGAATCGAAGGAAGCCGATCTTTACTGGATGAACGGTGTCTGGGGCGACTACCTTAAGGAAATCGGCGGCGCGCGCAAGCTCGACCCGAAGGCGATCGCCGCGCAGATCGAGAACTATTCGACGTCGATCAAGGCCGCCAACGGCGATCTCGCCAAGCTCGCGCTCGACGCCAAGCTGGTCGATAAGCTCGCCACGCGTGACGAAGCCGAAGCGCTGCTGATCCAGAAGGGAGTCAAGGAAGAAAACAGCTTCCGCCAGATCGACTTCCAGGACTATGCCACGCTCGTGCAGCGTGAAAATCCGCTCGATACGCGCCCACAGGTTGGCGTCGTCGTCGCCCAGGGCGAGATTCTCGACGGCGACCAAGCTGCCGGCACGGTCGGCGGCGAATCGACTGCCAAGCTCGTGCGCCAGGCGCGCGAGAACAGGAACATCAAGGCGGTCGTGCTGCGCGTCAACTCACCGGGCGGCAGCGCATTCGCCTCCGAACTGATCCGCCGCGAAATCGAACTGACCAAGGCCGCGGGCAAGCCCGTCATCGTCTCGATGGGCGATGTCGCCGCGTCGGGCGGCTACTGGATCTCGATGAACGGCGATCAGATCTTCGCCGAGCCGACCACGATTACCGGTTCGATCGGCATCTTCGGCCTGTTCATGAACTTCCCGAAGACGCTGGCCAAGCTCAATGTGCACACCGACGGCGTCGGTACGACCTCGCTCGCCGGAGCGCTCGATCCGCGCCGCGCGCTCGACCCGAAGGTCGGCGACATCATCCAGAGCATCATCGACAAGGGCTACCAGAACTTCATCACCAAGGTGGCTGCCGCGCGCAAGAAGAAGCCCGAGGAAATCGACGCGATCGCGCGCGGCCGCGTATGGAGCGGCGCGCAGGCGAAAGAGCGCGGCCTCGTCGATCAACTCGGCGGCCTGCGCGAAGCGACAGCCGCGGCGGCGCAGGCGGCCAAGCTCGGCGACAACTACCAAGTGCGCTACGTCGAGAAGTCACTGTCGGCGTGGGAGCGGTTCATCGTTAGCCTGTCGAACGACACGTCGGCGAGCTTCGTTCACAGCCTCGTGCCCGAATCGATGCGCACTCTGCTCGCTCAGCCCGACGTGCAGGGCCAGCTCAAGTTGCTGAGCTCACTCGACTCGAACAAGGTCGGCGTGTTCGCCTACTGTTTCTGCGAGATCAAATGACCTCTGGATAAGGTCATCCCGCATGGGCCGCGGACGACCGCTGCCACGGAATCCAGTTCAGCGACTACAAATCTGTCCCAGCCAGCACGGGGATCTGCGATGAGCCGGGATTCAGCTTGCGCACGCGTCACTCGGCGCTGGCGAAGACGTTTTCCCCGTGCCACCACCGCTGTTCGGCAGTCGGATCGTTCAGCGCTTTCAACACGCTGGAAATGAGTTCGCTCGGCTCGGACGGCCGTTTGTTGCGTGCATAGGCAGCTTTCATTCCCAGCGTGACCGCCTCGGTCTTGTAGTACATTTCCGCGTCGCCCGGCACTGTTTCACTCATCTGCCGGCATTGCTCCACGTCGAGTGATACGCACTTTCGACAAGCCAGGGGCCGAACGTCATAAATGGAGCAGGCCTGATCGACGAGCAAGGGACACGGCTCGCGTTGCAACCGATCGGTTCCGGGTGGGTTGCGCTCGGCGTGCTCGGACAACTTGGCGACGACCGCCTGGACGTCGGCTCTCCCGGAAAGCTCGCGGGCAATCCGAAAAGTCTCCTGCGGATATGAGTTCACCTCGAGGCTGCAACAATAGCTGCATCCTTTCGCGCAGGCGAAGCGAACACCTCGCTTCACTGCATCTTCGGCAATTGCGTCCGCTTTTCGCTGCGCGAACGAAGCGAGGCGGACTGCGAAGACGGCAGCGGGGTTGTCGCGCAATCGACGCAGCATTTCACGCTCTGTCTCCCGCATCAGTTCTGTGGCGGACACGGATTGCTTGGAACTCATTGCGATGTATCTCTTTGACCGGGCGGGTTTTCGCTCTCTTCCATCTGTTTATCGAGCGCCTTCGTGCGCTGATCGAGTGTACTCTGCACGGCCTTCGCCTTGTCGAGGGCTTTGAGCTGCGCATCGATCACCGTCTTCTGCCGCTCGGCCGGCTTCGGCTGCGCCGCAGGCGCGGGCGGCGGTGTACCGCGTGAGCAAGAAACGGAGAGCACGGCGAGGACGAAAATCGATAACGTGGCGATACGCATGGCGAACTCCGCAACCAGTCGCTAAAGTTTGCGCCGTGGAGTCTTGCGTGTACAGGCAAGTCGATCGCGCTTTGCCGAAGGAGACAGCCATGACGACAAATACCGCGCGCTGGCGCCTGGATGGACAAGTCGCGCTGGTCACGGGCGCGAGCCGCGGCATCGGCTATGCCACCGCACGCGAACTCGCGTTGCTCGGCGCCGACGTTCTCATGGTCGCGCGCGACGAAGCGCATCTGGAATCGGCCCGCGCCGAACTGGCCGAGGAATTCCCCGCCAGCGACATCGTCGCGTTCGCCGCCGACGTGGCCGACGCCGAACAGCGGCTCGAGGTGTTCGACTGGGTCGCTGACCTCGAGCTGCCGCTGTCGATCCTCGTCAACAACGCCGGCGGCAACACGAGCAAGCCGACGCTCGATTACGCCGCAGACGAAGTGCGCGGGCTAATTGAAGTGAACGTGATGAGCGCATTCGAGATGAGCCGACTCGCGCACGCGCAACTTGCCGAGCACGGCAACGCCGCGATCGTCAACGTCAGCTCGGTATCGGGACTGACCCATGTGCGCACCGGCTCGCCCTACGGCATGACCAAGGCCGCGCTCGCGCAACTGACCAAAAACCTAGCCTGCGAATGGGCCGAGGACGGCATCCGCGTCAACGCCGTCGCGCCGTGGTACATCCGTACGCAGCGCACCGCGGTCAAACTCGCCAACGAGGAGTACCTCGACGAAGTGCTCGAGCGCACGCCGATGGGCCGCATCGGCGAGCCCGAGGAGGTCGCCGCGGCGATCGCCTTCCTGTGCCTGCCCGCCGCGGCGTACATCACCGGCGAGTGCATCGCGGTCGACGGCGGCTTCCTGCGCTACGGATTCTGAGGCGTGAGCGAAAAGATCCGCCTCGAATACCAGCCGCCGCACGACTTCGCCAACCTGCTCGGGTTCTTCGCCAAGCGCGCGATCCCTGGCGTCGAGCGGGTCGATGATGCGAGCTACCGGCGCATCTTCACGCTCGATGGCCAGGTCGGCGAACTCGCCGTCACGCAGACAAAGCGTGGTCATGCCCTCGACCTGCATATCGATTTCGCCGATACGGCATGTTTCCCCGACATCGCAGCGCGCGTGCGCCGCATGTTCGACCTCGACGCGGACATCGCCGCGATCAATGCGCATCTCGGACGCCGTCGGCACCTGAAGGGGTGCATCGCGAAGCACCCGGGCCAGCGCCTGCCCGGCGGCTGGGATGGCTTCGAGATCGCGATCCGCGCCGTGCTCGGCCAGCAGGTCACGGTTGCCGCCGCGCGCACGCTGACCGAACGCGTGGTGCGCAAGTTCGGCCACGAAGTCGAGACGTCGCGCAGTGGCAAAGCAGTTTTGTTCCCGACGCCTGCCACGCTCGCCGACGCGGATCTCGGCGGACTCGGCATCACCGGCGCGCGCATCGCCACGCTGCGCGCGATCGCCGCGGCGGTGCGCGACGGCCGCGTCGATTTCCGCTGCGAGCGTCCGCTGGCTGAGTTCGTGTCGATGTGGACCGCGCTGCCGGGAATTGGTGAATGGACCGCGTACTACCTGGCGATGCGCGGCGTCGCCCATGCCGATGCGTTTCCGGCGGGCGACATCGTGCTGCGCAAGGCCGTTGCGCGCGACGGCAAGCCGGTATCCACGCGCGCGCTCGAGGAGATGTCGCAGGCGTGGCGGCCGTATCGCGCCTATGCCGTGCTGCATCTGTGGCGCTCGACGATGGCGTGATAGAACTGACCGGTTTGCCCTCCCCGCGCTGCTGCGGCGGCCCTTGCGCGGCGAGGCGTGCACGCTATGCTCGACGCAGCGAAACATACACTCGAGGACCGTCATGAACGAAGCCGCTTTCCACACCGGCGACGATGCGCGCCGCGAAGTCGACCGCTGGCTCGGCAACTACAGCGAGGACCATCGCAATCCGACCAACATCACGATCCATTGGATCTGCGTGCCCGCGATCCTGTGGACCGTGATCGCCCTGCTCTGGGTCGTACCGGTGCCAGCAATGGTGGGGCGCGCCGGGCTCTGGGCGGCATTGGCGATGGTGCTCGCGTTCGCGTTCTACCTGCGCCTGTCGCGGCCGCTCGCGTTCGCCATGCTCGCAATGTTCGTCGTGCTCGGCCTAGTCACCGAGGCGCTATACCGAGCGCTCGGTGCGACGCAATTGATGTGGCTAGCGATCGGCGTGTTCGTCGTCGCCTGGATCGGTCAGTTCGTCGGCCACAAGATCGAGGGCAGGAAACCGTCGTTCCTGACCGATCTCGCCTATCTGCTGATCGGTCCCGCATGGATCGTGGCCAAGCTGATGCGACGCGTCGGCATCAATTACTGACCGGATAAAAAAAGGGCGCGATCGCTCGCGCCCTTTGCGTGGTCGTTGCCGCGCCTGGCTAGAACCGATACTGCACCGAAACCGCGAAGGTGTTGTCGTCGTTCGCGGTCTTGCCGACGAGATGGTCGAACGTCGCGCTGGTCTGGTCGATCTTGCCGTCCTCGACGAACAAGTGATAGTAGCCCGCGTCGAAACGCAGCTTGTCGCTCATCTTGTAGCCGAGTCCCAAGGCCACACCCGTGCGCGAGCCGTCCGGCACGCGCGGGTCGCGCGTCTCGTCGACCGTGGGCGTCTTGTCGTAGCCGAACCCGGCGCGCAGCGTCCATTGATTGTCGAGCTTGTATTCGCCGCCCAGCGATCCCGACCAGCTGTTCTTGTAGTTGAACAGCGTCGGCCGGTTGTACGGCGCCTGCGCCGTATTCTGGTACGAGATCACGAGCTCCTTGAAGCTCGACCAGTGCGTGAAGCTGAAATCGGCGCCGAGGCTGAGGCGGTCGTTGACCGTATGCCACCAGCCGACGTTGGCGAACCAGGGCGTGTTGACGTCGGCCGTACCGGTCGTATTGGTGAATGCGCCGCCGAACAATGGCAGGAGATTCGACGGTATGAGGAACGTCGCCTTGCCGTTGATCGTGTGGTCGATCTGCGAGTGGAAATTGAAGCCGACGCGGTCCGCCGGCGTCGGTTTCCACAGCACGCCGAGGCCGAAGCCGAAGCCCCAGTCGGCGCCCTTCAGCCCGCCTTGGCCGTCGGCTTCCTGCGGCAGTAATGCACCGCCGGTCGGCTGCATGAGGATCGTGCCGAGGTTGATGTCCGATTTCAGTTCGGCGCGCAGGCGCTGCGCGATCAGGCTCGCGCCGATCGACAGCGTGTCGTCGATCTTGTACGCCAAGGCCAGCGTCGCCGCCGGCGCCTTGAGGTTCGTCGAAACGGCCTGGTAGCGACCGACCCAGCGGTCGTCATAGTAGGTCTTCAGGCCGAACGGCGCGTTGAACCCCGCGCCGAAAGTGAGCTGGTCGTTGATCGGCATGACGAAATGCGCCGCGGGAATCGGCACGGTGGCGCCACCGTCGCCGCCGTTGCCGCCGGTCAGCGGATTGCCAAGTGCGTCGGTACCGCCACCGGAGAACTTGATGCCGTAGTCGATCACGACCACGTCGGTTTGCACGCAACCGCCCTTGATATCGGACATCGCGGCGGGATTGTTCTCGACGACGGCGCAGTCGTCCGGCGCGGCGGTGCCGCCGGCGCCGTAGCGGCCGACGCCTTGCGTATCGTTCTGCCGTCCGAGCTGGAACGCACTGGCATACACGCCCTGGCTGACGAGGCTGGCAGCGACGGCGAAGCTCAGCGCAGTCAGGGCCGGAACGATTCGCTGCTGTTGTTTGATCTTGATCATGGCGAGATGGTCCTTGAAGGTTCCGGGTTTATTGCTTCACGACGGCGCTGTTCGTGATCTGCACGGCAGTGCCGTTGGTCGCGAAGAAGCTCGCGGCCTGGGTCTGCATCTCCACCGTGGTCTGCGGCGAGGCGGACGGATCGAGCAGCGAGGAGTGCACGCCGCTGACGAACTGCACCGAATTGTGGATGCCGGTGGCCGACTGCGTCGTCGTACTGATCCGCGTGAGGCCGAGCGCGGAGATGATCGGCAGGCCGCCCGACAATGGGGAGCCGGCGACCGTGTTCGGGATCACTTGGTCGGGCAACCAGTTGCCGTTGGCGTCATAGAGCTTCGCATTGATTGCATCGCCCGGCAGCTGCGGGCTGCCGCCGACCACGGCCTGGGCGAGCAGGTTCTTCTTCGCGAGTACGGCGCCGGTGCCGGCATCGCCCGCGTAATTGATCGGGTCGCCCGAGTCGATCACGCTCTGCGTGGCGACGACGAAGGTGTTGAAGTCCGCCGTGCCGGGCTTGATGCCGGCCGCGCCGAGGCCGGCAATGATGACCGGACCGAACGTCGGCGAGCCGACGAGCAGGTTGGTGACGCCGCCGCCCGGCACGTTGAGCACCGCGTTCTGCACCGCGGTGTTCGGCGTCGCAGCGAGCGCCATGAACGTCGTGCCTTCAATGCTGCCGAGCGAGATGCCGAGGAAGGCGACGCGCGCCGGATCGAACAGCGGCGTGCCGTCGAGGCCTTGGACATAGGGGATCGCGCTGCGCAGTTCGAGCAGGTCGGACACGCCCTGGCGCAGGTTGTCGCGCGAGGTGCGCAGGCTGGTCAGGTTGATGAAGTAAGAGCCCGACGACGCGACCGTACCTGCGGCAACGGCGCCAGTCGCGGTATTGATCTGCGGTAGATCAAAAGTGCGTTCGCCGGTGACCAGTCCCGCCGCCGGCGTGCCGGTGAGGAAGGCATTGCGGTAGAACGGATTGCTCGGGGCGAGACCGTGCAGCGGCAGATCGATCGCGATCGCGGCGAAGCCGGCCTGGCTCAACGCGCCAACCGCGGCGAGCATCGTCGTGCGGTCGCTCGTGATGCCGTGCTGGTAGATCACTACCGGCCAGCCCGCTGCGGGCTTGGTCTTGCCCGAGTTCGCGTTCGGCACGCTCATGATGACCGGCACGGTCTGGTTCGAGGTGGCTGCCGGCAAGCGGTTGGCTGCGGTCACGTTGGTCGATGTCGGATCGAGACCGAGCGCCTTGCACGAAGCAACCTGACCGCAGGGCGGCGCCGTCCAATAGTTGGTCAGCGGCGCGACCGGATTCGCCTGGCTCGGCGCGGACAGGTAATACGGCACGGTCAGCGCGCCAACGTAGATGTCGGCGATCGGCGGCTGGCCCGGGATCACGTCCGCCAGTGTCTTGCCAATCGGCACGACGGCGATGTTCTGGTCCGGCACCGCATCGACGAGTCCGGCGATGGTCTGCATCGTCACCGTCGTCGCCTGCGTCGTCGCCGTCCACGACAGCACGATGGTCGAAGGATCGACGCCTGCGGTCTTGGCCGCGCCTTCCTGCAGGTTGGTCAGTTGGCGCAGCGGTTCGAGCGCGCAGGCGTTCGCATCGCTCAACGCGGGGAGTGTCGACTTGCCGCCCGTGCACAACGGACTCGTGCGCTTGGAGAAACCGTAGATCAGCGACTGGCGCACCGGCGTACCGGCAGCGTCGGTGATGCCGTTGGTCAGCACCGCCATATACGAGGTCAGCTGCTTGAGCGGCTTGGTCGGCACGAGCGCGAGCGTCGCGCCTGTAGCCGCGTTCGAAGCGAGCGTGGCGACATATTCCTGCGGCGAGGCGAGCTCGCGCACGACACCGAGGACGGCACCTGTGCTCGGATCCGTCTTCACCTCGAACAGATGCACGCTCTTGCCGCTGCCGCCGGCGACGCTGCCGGGAGTCAGCGGGCCGGCAAACGCCGTGCTCCACGGCGCGGTCGTGCTGAAGCCGTCGAGCGAGTTGAGCGCGTCGAATACCGGCACTTGCGCCGCAGGCGCGCCCGCGGTCGGAATGTTCAGCGTCAGATCTTTGGAGCCCTGACGCAGCAGGTCGGTCGGGAACGGCACCGTGCTCGTGGTTGGGTCGAATTTCGCCGTCGTGTGCAGCGGCACCGGCGCGGTGTAGTCGTAGGCCTGCGCACTCTGGCCGGCAAGCGCCGTCAGCAGCAGGGACGGCAGAATCAGTGGGCGAAGAGCGAAACTGCGCATGGTTATCTCCTCCGCGCGGGGGCGGCATGCTTGGGTAGGTACGGAAAATTCAAACGCTTGTTTTGAGGATTATGCCGAGAACTTGCGGGCTCGGCTCGCTGCATCGCAGCACCCTGCCCGCTCACCCTTCGCGACCCGAAGCTCGGCGGAAGTCTCATCGAATGCATGTCGGCCATGCGACGCTCCCCTGTCGCGGCGATCTTCCGCCTTGCCCTCCACCTCGTCAATCGGCGCTTCGCCAATCCGCGCAGCCGAGCACATCCTGCGCGCGAAACGCACGCGGCGTGTAACCGAAGTCACGCTCCGCCGCCGTATTGTCCGCGATCAACGGTTCGCTCAGGCGTGCGAGCGCACCCGCACCGAGGCGACCGCGCAAGAGCAGCGCACCCGCGCGCGCGAAGGTCAACGGCACGGGCAACGGCAACGCCAGACGTGGCGGTCCCGCGGCGATGCGCCGGAGCAGCGCGTCGAACCGCAGGCGCTCGCCACCACCGAGTTCGTAGATCTTGTCGAATGTCGCCGCATTGTCGAATGCGGCGAGGAAGGCGGCGGCAAGGTCGGCCGCATGCACCGGTTGCCGCAATCCGTCCGCGCGCGGGATCGGCAGTACGCGGAATCGCTTGGCGAAACGCGCGATCGAGGCCAGGCTGCGGTCGCGGCCAGTGCCGTAGATCAGGGTCGGGCGAAAGATCGTGCAGCCGATGCCGCATTCGCGCGCGGTTTGCATGAGCAGGGTTTCCGCAGTGCGCAGGCGCATGCTCAACTCGCGCTCGGCCGTATCGACCGAATCGCGCTTGCTTTCGGCGCTCATCGAGCTGATCGCGATGACTCGTTTTGGACCGCCGCGCGTGCCTGCCGGCGCGGTGCGCGCAAACCACGCGGCGAACGCATCGAGCGGACCCAAGCTGAGCACCGCGTCGTGCGGCGGCAGCGACGCCACCTCGACGCAAAGATCGCCTTGCAGCCAATCGATTTTTCCGCTTGCGCGGGCGCGAGACGCCGCCGTACGGCTGACCGCGAGCACACGCTCGCCGCGCGCGGCGAGTTGCGGCAACAGGAATTCGCCGATCACTCCGCTCGCGCCGAAAACCAGAATCGAGGACAAGCCAGGCTCCGCAATCAAGACCGGCGAAGTCTAACGTCAACGCCGCCCGCACCCGCATCGTGCAACGCAAATTTCGCCAGCCGCAACGCCGCTTGCGCTATGCTGCGCGCCTTCGACGACTACGCCGCGGAGTCAGTATGATCGCTCGCATCTGGCGCGGAATCACGCTCAAGGAAAAGGCCGACGACTACCTCGCCTACCTCGACCGCACCGGCCTCGCCGATTACGCAAAAGTACCCGGCAACCGCGGCGTCACCGTGCTGCGCCGCATCCAGGGCGAGCACTGCGAGTTCATGCTGATCTCGCTCTGGGAATCGATGAACGCCGTGCACGAATTCGCCGGCGAGAATCCCGAGAAGGCCGTCTACTATCCCGAGGACGAGCAGTACCTGCTGCAGATGGAACCGCTGGTGCGGCATTACGAAGTCGCCCAGCAGATTTTTCCGGATGCAGCCGCGCAGGCGTCGGCCGGCGACGACAAGCCAGTCGCGAAGAAACGCAAATAAACCCAAGTCGTTTCAGCGCGCCTCGACGTCAAGCGGCAGCTTGCTGCCGCTTCAACGGCGAGAGTTATCGCTGCAGCGCAGCTGTCAACGATAACCTTATTTCTTCTTCGGAATGTACAAGTCGGTGATCGTGCCTTCGTACACTTCCGCCGCCATGCCGATCGACTCGCCGAGCGTCGGATGTGGATGCACGGTGAGGCCGATGTCAGCGGCTTCGCAGCCCATCTCGATCGCGAGGCCGAGTTCGCAAATCAAATCGCCCGCGTTCACGCCGACGATGCCGGCGCCGATGATCTTGTGCGTGGTCTCATCGAAGATCAGCTTGGTGAAACCTTCGGTGCGCGCGATGCCGATCGCGCGGCCCGACGCAGCCCACGGGAATTTGCCGATGCCGTACTTGATGCCCTTGGCCTTCGCCTCGCCTTCGGTGACGCCGACCCAGGCCACTTCGGGATCGGTGTAGGCCACGCTCGGGATCACGCGCGCGACGAATTCGCTCTTCTGTCCCGCGCAGACTTCGGCGGCGACCTTGCCCTCGTGCGTCGCCTTGTGCGCGAGCATCGGCTGACCGACGAGATCGCCGATCGCGAAAATATGCGGCACATTGGTACGCATCTGCTTGTCGACCGGGATGAAGCCGCGATCGGTCACCTGCACGCCGGCCTTGTCCGCGTCGATCTTGTTGCCGTTCGGCGAACGACCGATCGCAACGAGCACGCGGTCGTAGACCTGCGGTTCGGGCGCCTTCTCTCCCTCGAACGTCGCCTTCAAGCCTTCCTTGGTTGATTCGATCTTCGCGACCTTCACCTTGAGATGGATGCCGGCATAGCGTTTCGACAATCGCGTCGCGAGCGGCTTGACCAGGTCAGGATCGGCGCCGGGCATCAGCTGATCCAACAGCTCGACCACGGTCACCTGCGAACCAAGCGCTTCGTAGACGCAGGCCATTTCCAGGCCGATGATGCCGCCGCCGACGACGAGCAGTTTCTTCGGCACATCCTGCAGCAGCAGCGCGTCGGTCGAATCCATCATGCGCGGGTCGTCCCACGGGAAGCCCGGCAGCTTCACCGCCTGCGAGCCCGCGGCGATGATGCATTTCTCGAAATGCACGAGTTTCTTGCCGTCCGCAGTTTCGACTTCGATCTCGTTCGGCGACACGAATTTGCCCGTGCCCTGCACGACCGTGACCTTGCGCTGCTTGGCCATGCCGGCGAGGCCGCCGGTGAGCTGCGCGACCACCTTGTTCTTGAATCCGCCGAGCTTGCCGATGTCGATCTTCGGTGCGCCGAAGTCGATGCCGATATCGGCGGCGTGGCTCGCCTCGTCGATCACCTTTGCCGCATGCAGCAGCGCCTTCGACGGAATGCAGCCGACGTTGAGGCAGACGCCGCCGAGCGTCGCATAGCGCTCAATCAGCACCGTGTTCGTGCCAAGATCGGCGCTGCGGAACGCAGCCGTGTAGCCGCCGGGACCGGAGCCGAGCACGACGACCTGGCATTCGATATCGGCCTTGCGTCCGGAAGCACCGGCGGCCTTCGGTACCGGCGGCGCGGCGGCCGGAGTAGCAGCTGCGGGAGCCGGAGCAGGTGCCGCTTTGGGCGCTTCGGCTTTCGCCGGCGCGGCAGCTGCGCCTTCGGCATCGATGATCGCGACCACGGTGCCCTCGGAGATTTCGTCGCCGAGCTTGACCTTGATCTCCTTCACGACGCCCGCGGCCGACGCAGGCACTTCCATCGTCGCCTTGTCCGACTCGAGCGTGACGAGGCCCTGATCCTTGGTCACCGTATCGCCCGGCTTGACCAGGATTTCGATGACGGGAACGTTGCTGTAGTCACCGATATCGGGGACTTTGACTTCAGTAGTTGCCATTGTTTCGAGTCCTCGATCAGAGCATCGCGCGACGCATGTCGGCCAGCAGCTGGGCCAGATACGCGGTGAAGCGCGCGGCGAGCGCGCCGTCGATCACGCGATGGTCGTAGCTGAGCGAAAGCGGCAGGATCAGGCGCGGCTGGAAGGCCTTGCCGTCCCACACCGGCTTCATCGCCGACTTGGTCACGCCGAGGATCGCGACTTCGGGTGCATTGACGATCGGCGTGAACGAAGTGCCGCCGATGCCGCCGAGCGAAGAGATCGAGATGCAGCCGCCCGACATTTCCGCGGGGCCGAGCTTGCCGTCGCGCGCCTTCGCCGCAAGCGCGGAAATTTCCTTGGCCGATTCGACGATGCCTTTCTTGTCCGCATCCTTGAGCACCGGCACGACGAGGCCGTTCGGCGTGTCCGCGGCGAAGCCGACGTTGTAATACTTCTTCAACACGAGGTTTTCGCCGCTCGCGTCGAGCGAGGCGTTGAAGGTCGGGAATTTCTTCAGCGCGGCGACCATCGCCTTGATCAGGAAGCCGAGCATGGTGAATTTGACGCCGGCCTTCTCGTATTCCTTGTTGAGCGAGACGCGCAGCGCTTCGAGTTCGGTGATGTCGGCATCGTCGTTGTGGGTGACGTGCGGGATCATCACCCAGTTGCGCGCGAGGTTGGCGCCGGAAATCTTCTGGATGCGCGACAACGGCTTGGTCTCGATTTCGCCGAACTTGGCGAAATCGACCTTCGGCCACGGCAGCAGGTCGAGACCACCGCCACCGCCCGCCGCGGCCTTCGGCGCCGCGGTTGCACCCGAAAGCACGCCCTTGACGTATTTCTGCACGTCCTCCTTGCTGATGCGGCCTTTGCGCTCGCTGCCCTTCACCTGCGCCAGGTCTACGCCGAGCTCGCGCGCGAACAGGCGCACGGCGGGGCTCGCGTACGGCACCTTGTCCGGCATCACCGTGTCGGCACCGAAGTTGATCGGCGGCGAGGCCGGGCTCCCCGATGCGACGACGGACGCCGCGGCTGGCGCGGGTGCCGGAGCAGGGGCGGCCTGTGCAGGCGCGGCGGCCTTCGCGGCCGCCGGGGCCGGAGAGGGCGCCGCACCGGCGGCTTCGATCAGCGCGACGACATGGCCTTCGGAGATTTCGTCGCCAACCTTGACCTTGATCTCTTTGACCACGCCCGCGATCGACGACGGCACTTCCATCGTCGCCTTGTCGGATTCGAGCGTGACCAGGCCCTGGTCCTTGCTCACCGTATCGCCAACCTTGACCAGCACCTCGATGACCGGCACGCCGGTGTAATCGCCGATGTCCGGCACCTTGGCTTCTTGCACGCCGCCGCCTGCGGCGACCGCCGGGGCCGGGGATGGCGCGGGAGCTTCGGTTTTCGCCGCGGGCGCCGGCGCTGCTTTCGCCGCCGCCGGAGCGGGCGCCGCGGCTTCACCGCTTTCGATCAGCGCCACGATATGACCTTCGGAGATCTCGTCGCCGAGCTTGACCTTGATTTCCTTGACGACACCGGCAACCGACGAGGGTACCTCCATCGTCGCCTTGTCCGATTCGAGGGTGACCAGGCCCTGGTCCTTCGTCACGGTATCGCCCGGTTTGACCAGAATCTCGATCACCGGCACGTTGGTGTAATCGCCGATATCCGGCACCTTGGCTTCTACGACGTCGGCCATGCTCCCTCCTTACTGTGGGCGCGCTGCCGCCGTGGCGCCGCGCCGGTCACAACTGATGACGAATTGCACACGGCCGCGGCCGCCTCGCCATGATAATCCGAACCGGGCCGTCTTCCCTACCATCGGCGCGGCAATCTTGTTGTTACACCTCGATGCGCAGGCCGATATCGCGATGACTTCCGGCCTTGGCACCGCCGCCCGCAGCCCGCTACGCTCGCCGCATCGGCCCAGGCCGCGCCCAGGAGACTCCATGCTCGCGATCCTCAACCTGTCCAAGACCTACGCCAACGGCGTGCAAGCGCTCAAGGACATCACGCTCGAGATTCCCAACGGCATGTTCGGCCTGCTCGGCCCGAACGGCGCGGGCAAGTCCACACTGATGCGCACGATCGCGACGCTGCAGGACCCCGATTCCGGCTCGATCCATCTCGACGATATCGACGTACTCGCCGACAAGCAGACCGCACGGCAAACGCTCGGCTACCTGCCGCAGGAGTTCGGCGTCTACCCAAAGGTGACCGCCGAGGTGATGCTCGACCATTTCGCCGTGCTCAAGGGCGTGACCGACAAGCAGGAACGCAAGGCGCTGGTCGAGGCGCTGTTGCGCCAGGTCAACCTCTGGGAGAAACGCTACTACAAGCTCGGCACGTTCTCGGGCGGCATGCGCCAGCGCTTCGGCATCGCCCAGGCGCTGATCGGCGCGCCGCGCCTGATCATCGTCGACGAGCCGACCGCGGGCCTCGACCCCGAGGAGCGCAACCGCTTCCTCAACCTGCTCGCAGAGGTCGGCGAACAGGTCGTCGTGATCCTGTCCACGCACATCGTCGACGACGTGACCGACCTGTGCCCGCGCATGGCGATCATCGCGCAAGGGCAGTTGCGCCTGGTCGGCGAGCCGCGCGAAACGATCCGTTCGCTCGACGGTCGCGTCTGGCGCAAGGCACTCGCAAAGGACGAGCTTGCCGCGGCACGCGAGCAGCACAACGTGCTGTCGACGCGTCTCGTCGCCGGCCAGCCGGTCGTGCACGTGCTCGCCGATGCGAGCCCGGGGGAAGGCTACGTGGCGGTGGCGCCGAATCTCGAGGACGTCTATTTCGGCGAACTGCGCCGCGCGGCCGTACCTGTCGCACAGGCAGCCTAGTCCATGCTCGCGAAAATTCTGGCCTTCGAGCGCCGGCTGATCCTGCGCAGCCCGCTGTTCTGGATCGTCGCGCTCGTGTTCGGCGCGATCGCGTTCGCCATGATGGCCTCCGAAAACGTCAGCTTCGGCGGCGGCATCGGCAACATCCATCGCAACGCGCCGCTGGTCGTGATCAATCTGCTCGCCGCGCTGAGTTTCCTTTCGATCCTGCTCGTGACGATCTTCATCGCCGGCGCGGCGCTGCGCGATTTCGAACAGAACACGGCCGAGCTGTTCTTCACCACGCCGATCAGAAAGCGTGACTATCTGCTCGGCCGTTTCGGCGGCGGTTTTCTCGCCGCGCTCGGCGTGATGCTCGTTGCCGCCATCGGACTCTGGCTCGGCAGCAAGATGCCGTGGCTCGATCCGGCACGACTCGGGCCGACGTCGGTCGGTGCCTATCTGTGGTCGTTCGGCGTGCTCGTCATTCCGAACCTGCTGTTCATCGCCGCGCTGATGTTCGCATTCGCGACGCTGACGCGCTCGATGCTCTACACCTATCTCGGCGCAATCGCCTTCGTCGTATTCATGCAGGTCGCGCAAAGCATGACGGCGAACCTCGACGCGCGCTGGATCGGCGCGCTGGTCGATCCGTTCGGCGGCAGCGCACTCAATGAAATCACGCGCTACTGGTCGGCGCAGGACAACAATACGCGCCTGCCGCCGCTGTCGGGCTGGTTGCTTGCCAACCGCGCTCTGTGGCTTGGCGTGTCGGCGCTGCTGCTTGTCGGCGCGTTCCGCCTGTTCCGCACCGACCGCGAGGGCTTGCGCATGTTTCGACGCAAGACGAAAGCGGTGTCCGCATCGGCCGCAGCAACTCCGAGTGCGGCGATCGCGATGCCGCCGGTGCGCCTGCAATCCTCGCCCGGCGCGCAATGGCGCCAATTCCTGCACCAGACCTGGTTCGACCTGCGCAGCGTGCTGACCGGCGCGCCGTTCCTCGTGATGCTGGTGCTCAGCCTGTTGATGATGTTCACCGTGCTGATGTTCAGTGGCGAGATTTTCGGCACCAAGGTGTTGCCGGTGACCTCGCGCATGGACTTGCCGTTGCGTGGTGGAATCAACCTGTTCCTGACGCTCGTGCTCGCGGTCTATGCGGGCGAGCTGATCTGGCGCGAACGCACGCTGCGCATCGCCGAAGTGACCGATGCCTGCGCGGTGCCGAACTGGGTGCCGCTCGCGGCGAAGCTCGTCGCGCTGTTCGGAGTGATTGCCGCTTTCATGTTCGCCGGTGTGCTGTTCTGCATTGGCTTCCAGTTGTTCCATGGCTACACGAATGTGCAGCTTGGTCTCTACGCGAAGATCGCCTCGCTCGCAATGTTACCGTTCATCCTGACCGCGGCGCTTTTCGTGTTCCTGCAGACGGTCAGCGAGAACAAGTTCTTCGGTTATCTGCTCGTCGTCGTCGTGCTCGTCGCCCAATTCGCGCTGCCGATGCTCGGCTACAACCATCCGCTCTACAACTACGGCAAGGCGTCGCCGACACCGCTGTCGGACATGAACGGCTATGGCCAGTTCATCGTGCCGAATCTCACTTTTCGCGCGTATTGGGGCGCGCTCGCGGTCGCGTTGCTCATCGCCGCGGCGGCGTTCTGGCCGCGCGGCACCGGCGCGAGTTTCGCTCAACGCATGCGCAGCGCGTTCGCGCGGCTGCGCCGAGGCCTTCCCGCGTGTGCGCTGGCGGCTTCGCTGCTCACGTTCGTCGGGCTCGGCAGCTGGATTTTCTACAACACCAACGTGCTGAACCATCACGAATCCGAGGATGCGGGCAAGGCGCGCAGCGCGAACTACGAAAAAACCTATCGTGCGGCGTGGAAGGACCGTGTGCAGCCGCGCATCACCGAAGTCATAGCCGACGTCGATTTCTTTCCGGACCAGTTGCGCGCGATCGTGCGCGGTCACTATCGCATCGAGAACAAATCCGGCGCACCGATCGATGAGCTTTTTGTCCAGTTTGCGCAGCTGAAGAAAGTGCACAAGCTCGACTTCGCCGCGCATAGCGTGGAGAAGCACGACGAGGACTACGATCTGGAAATCTACAAGCTCGCGACGCCACTGGCGCCCGGAGCGGCGATGGATTTCGATTTCGAGGTCGAGATCGGCCAGGAGGGATTTCCGGTTTCAGGCGGCGAAACCCAGGTGGTCTATAACGGCAGCTTCTTCAACAGCAGCGAGCTTCCGCATTTTGGCTATCGCGAACATGCGCAACTGAGCGATCGCAACGACCGGCGCAAGTATGGCCTGCCCGAGCTGCCGCGCATGGCGCCGATCGACGACATGCAGGCGCGCGGCAACTCCTATATCTCGCGCGATGCGGATTGGGTCGATTTCGAAACGACCGTGTCGACCGTGCCCGACCAGATCGCGCTCGCGCCCGGTTATCTGCAACGTGAGTGGACGCAGAACGGCAGGCGCTACTTCCACTACAAATCCGACACGAAGATCCTCGACTTCTTCTCCTGGTTGTCGGCGCGCTGGACGGTGAAGAAAGACCGCTGGAATGACGTCGCCATCGAGATCTACTACGACCCGCAGCATGCGTACAACGTCGACCGCATGATCGAGTCGGTAAAGAAGTCGCTCGACTACTACACGAAGAATTTCTCCCCCTACCAGTTCCGCCAGGTGCGCATCCTCGAATTCCCGAACTATGCGGGCTTCGCGCAGAGTTTCGCCAACACGATTCCGTATTCCGAATCGATCGGCTTCATCGCCGACCTGTCGGACAAGGATGCGGTCGACTACGTGTTCTACGTCACCGCGCACGAAGTCGCGCACCAGTGGTGGGCGCACCAGGTCATCGGCGCCAACGTACAGGGCGCGACGATGCTGTCCGAATCGCTGGCGCAGTATTCCGCGCTGATGGTGATGGAGCATGAATACGGCGCCGGACAGATGCGCAAATTCCTCAAGTACGAACTCGACCGTTACCTCGCGACGCGCGCGACCGAACGGGTCAAGGAAATGCCGCTCGCGCTCAACGAGAACCAGCAGTACATCCACTACAACAAGGCCTCGGTCGTGTTCTACGCGCTCAAGGACTACATCGGCGAGGACACGCTCAACGCCGTGCTCGCCGCGTTCGTCAAGGCGAAAGGATTCCAGCAGCCGCCGTACACGACCTCGTACGAACTGCTCTACCAGCTGCGCGCGGGCATCGATCCGAAGTGGAATTCGCTGATCGACGACCTGTTCACGAAGATCACGTTCTTCGACAATCGCCTCAGCGAGGCGACCGCGAAGAAGCTCGCCGACGGCAAATACGAAGTGACGCTGAAGCTCCACGCCGAGAAGAAGTATACCGACGGCGTCGGCAAGGAGAGTGACGGCAAGATCGATCAGCCGATCGACATCGGCGTGTTCGCCAAGGCGCCTGACGGCAAGGAAGCGAACGAGAAAGTGCTGTATCTCGAAAAGCGCGAGATCAAGGACGGCGACGGCACGATCACGCTCACCGTCGATGGCGAGCCCTACGAGGCCGGCATCGATCCGTACAACAAGCTCGTCGACCGCAATTCGAACGACAACCGCAAGAAGGTGACGCTGCAATAGCGCCACCGTCCAAGGGCGGAATCGTCACGGCTGCTTGGGCAGCGTGCCGCGCAGTTTGGCGTACGCCGGCAACTCGACGGGCACACCGTCGACGTTGCAGCCGCCGAACGTGCAAAGCTGCTTGCGGATCGGCTCGTTCGCCTGCGCCATGAGATGGAACAGCGCGTTCTGCTCGAGCGAGCCATGCACGGCGGCCGCACCGGGGCCGCGCGCGAATACGGCGACGTCGTCGCCGCTGTGCGTTTCCGAACCGAGCGGCACGACCGATTCCTGCATGTAGTCCGGCGCCTCGGTGTCGACCTGGTCAAGATCGGGGCGGCCCTTTTTCGCCGGCAAGAACGCGGTCGCGTTGTGCGGATATTTTTTCGCGCCTTCCGCTTCGCGATCGCTCTCACCCGCGTAGCCGGGGCCGTTGGCGTAGCCGAGCGTGGTGAACGAACGCCCGATCGCGTCGCGCGCGAGCTCCTTCGACGGCGCGCCCTCGCCGCTCGATCCACGCAGCTTGCCCAGGATCGGATTGCCGCGATTGGCGTAGCCGGCGAACGTCATCGTATGCGAGTGATCGGCGGTGACGAGGATCAGCGTGTCGTCGGCGCTGGTCATATCGGTCGCCGCACGGATCGCATCGGAGAACGCGATCGTCTCGGTCAGCGCGCGATACGCATTGCCGGCGTGGTGACCGTGATCGATACGGCCGCCTTCGACCATCAAAAAGAAACCATTCCGATTATTTTTCAATACACCGATCGCGGCGCGCGTCATTTCGGTCAGGCTCGGCTCCATCTCCGGCTTGTCCTGCTCGCGCTCGTATTCGTATTTCATGTGCTCGGGATTGAACAGGCCGAGCAGACGCGTCGTCTTCGCCGGATCGATCTTGGCCAGCTGCTCAGCGTTCCAAACGTAGGCTGCGCCGGGCTTGGCCTGCCATTCCTTGATCAGGTCATGCTTGTCGAGGCGCTTGCCGATTAGGCCGTCATACTGCGGATCGGGCTGCGGTGCGGGCATGAACTCGGTGCGGCCGCCGCCGAGCGCGACGTTGAGGCCGCCGCCGAACGGAAACTCGACGAGCTGGCGCGCGAAGTCGACGCAGCCCTGCGCGCGCGCCTCGTCGGGCATCGCCATGTCGTATTCCCAGTCGCGCTCGGGCAAGTGGCCGTAGGTCGCGGCCGGCGTCGCGTGGGTGATGCGCGTGGTCGTCACCGCGCCAGTCGCCATGCCGGCGCGCGCGGCCAGTTCGAGTGCGGTCACCGCCTCGTTGCCCTGCGAGCCTTTGCAATCACCGCGCTTGCCGGTCTGGTTGACACCGATCACGCCCGAGCGCGTCTTGATGCCGGTCATGATCGCGGTCATCGTGCCGGCAGAGTCAGGTGTCTGGAAATCGGTCGTGTAGGTGCGCGACAGCGCGGTGTAAGGGAACATCTCGAAACTCAGGCGATTCTCCTCACCCGACTGACCCTTGCGCTGACCTTCGAGGATGCGCGCGGCAGCGATCGTCGCCGTACTCATGCCGTCGCCGAGGAAGACAATGACGTTCTTCGCCTTCGACTTCGCTGCCGGAAGATCGGCGCGATTCGCTGCGGCGGCCGCGGCGCCCGCGCGAAACCACCACGCCGGCGTCTCGCCGTCAGGATGCTTGACCTCAGCGACGTCGATCGCATGCGGTTGAGCGGTTTTCCCCGCTGCGAGCGCGCCGCCTCCGAGCAGGACACAGAGACCGGCGGAGATGAAACCGGCGAGATTGATCGAACGCGACATAAAGCGGACCCCTTCGTAGGCGATCCGCAGATTATCGACACGATTGTGACGGCTTGACGAAACGTGTCCTGCGCCGCGGGGCAAGCCGGCCCGCGGCGCCTGTCGCGACGGACTACGGCGTCGTCGTGCGTACCGTGTCGTTGTGCTTCTTGTTGTGGATGCGCGCGCTCTGCCGGTTTTCCTTGCCCTGGATGCGCGCCTGCTCGCCCGCGCCGACATGGCCGTTCGCACCCGCGCGCGCTTCGGCGCGATCGACATGCGTCTGCCCGCGCTCGAGCGAGGCGGTCTCCTTGTTGGTCAGCTGGCCGGAGCGCACGCCTTGGTTGATGCGTGCTTCCTGGTTGACGTTGCGCTGCACGTCGGCCTGCATGCGCTGCGAGGACACGGAATTCGGATTGCCGGTCACGGCGTTGTGCTTGTCTTTGTAGATGTCGGCGCTGACATGATTCTGCTCGCGCTGGATCTGCGCCTTCTCGCCGGCACTGAGCTTGCCGTCCTTCATGTCGCGCGCTTCGGTGGCGTCGATGCGCTTTTCCTTGCTCTCGAGGCTGGCCGCCTCCTTGGTCGAGAGCTGGCCGGATTGCAGGCCCTGCTCGATGCGTTTCTGCTGGTCCGTATCGCGCGCGGTTTCGGTTGCGGCATTCTGCGCGTGCGCGCCGAACGAAAACAGGATAGCGGCGATAGTCGTTGCGATCAGTTTGCGTTGCATGTGAATTCTCCCTTGGCGGTGGTGGAGGCGCAGAGACTGCGCACGCTCCGCAACAACGAGGCTGATAGCGGTGCGTTGACAGCAAACGCTGAAGCGAAGCCAAACGACGAAATGTGGACGCGACCTTGTCATCCGATCGGCGCCTCGCCCGTTAGATGGCATACCTTTCATCGCTGCCGCCCGTGGACATGACACGATCACGAATTTTTCACGCCATAGTCCTGCTTGCGGCAGGCGCCGGCGCCGCGCAAGCCGCCAATTCGCCCGCGACACTGAGCCGCGATGACGCACTCTGGCTCGATCGCATCACCTGGGGCCTCGACAGCGCCACCGTCGCACGTTTCCGCGAGCTCGGCCGCCGGCGCTTTCTCGACGAGCAGCTCGCCGGCAAGAACGACAAATTGCCCGCACTAGTGCAGGCGCAGATCGACAATCTCGATATCGCCCATGATTCCGCCGCCAAGCTGGTCGTCGACGAAGTCGCCGAGCAGAAGCGCATCAACGCGCTCGGCGACGAGGAGATGAAGAAGTCCGCGCGCAAGGACCGCAACGACATGGGCAACAAGATGGCCTACGAGGCGACGCGCAGGGAACTGCTTCGCGCGATCTACTCGCCGGACCAGCTCAAGGAGCAGCTCGTCTGGTTCTGGCTCAACCACTTCAACGTGTTCGCGCAAAAGGGGTATGTGAAATTCCTCGCCGGCGACTACGCCGACCAGGCGATCCGTCCGTATGCGCTCGGCCATTTCCGCGACCTCGTCATGGCTACGCTGAAATCGCCGGCGATGCTGCAATACCTCGACAACGCGCAGAACGGCAAGAACCGCATCAACGAGAACTACGCGCGCGAGCTCATGGAACTGCACACGCTCGGCGTCGATGCCGGCTACACGCAGGGCGACGTGCAGGAACTCGCCAAGATCCTCACCGGTGTCGGCGTCGACACCAATCACGATGATCCGAAAGTGCGTCCGGTTATGCGCCAGTATCTCGTGCGCGAGGGCCTGTTCACGTTCAATCCCGAACGCCACGATTTCGGCGACCGCGTGCTGCTCGGCCAGAAGATCAAGGGTGGCGGCTTCGACGAGATCGAGCGCGCAGTCGACTTGCTCGTCAAGCAACCGGCCTGTGCGCAGTTCGTCTCGCGCAAGCTCGCGATCTATTTCGTCGCTGACGATCCGCCGCCGAAGCTCGTCGACAGGATGGCACGCACGTTCCAGCACAGCGACGGCGACATCGCGCAGGTGCTGCGCGTGATGTTCGAATCCGACGAATTCGTCGCCTCGCTCGGCAGGAAGTTCAAGGACCCGATGCACTATGTCGTCTCGAGCGTGCGCCTTGCCTACGATGGCAAGACGATCACCAACATGCACCCGGTCGTCACCTGGCTCAACAACCAGGGCGAAGCGCTGTTCGGCCACTCCACCCCGGACGGCTACGCGCTGACCGAGAATGCATGGGCGTCTTCCGGACAGATGAGCCGGCGCTTCGAAATCGCGCGCATCATCGGCAATGGCAACGCCGGCCTGTTCGATGCCGCCGACGGGACGCAGAGCGTCGACACCGGCTTTCCGCAGCTATCGTCGAAGTTGTACTACGACGGCATCCAACCCTATCTGTCGAAGACGACGCTCGCCGCCCTCGACAAATCGGCCTCGCAGCAGGAGTGGAATGCATTCCTGCTCGCCTCGCCCGAATTCAACTCCCGCTAGGTGCTCCCATGAATCGCCGCCACTTCCTCCAGGTCGCAGCCAGCATGTCCGCGCTGCCGATGTTGACTACCACCGGGCGTGTGTTCGCCGCACCGCCCGCCTCGCCGCGTTTCTTGCTCGTGTTCCTGCGCGGTGGCTACGACTGCGCGAACTTGCTGGTGCCGTATTCGAGCGACTTCTATTATCAATCGCGGCCGAACATCGCGGTGCCGAGGCCCGACCTGAAATCCGACAGTGGCACGCTGGCACTCGACAGCGACTGGGCCTTGACGCCTGGACTGCGCAATTCAATCGGCGAAATGTACAAGAACAAGCAAGTCGCCTTCGTGCCGTTCGCCGGAACCGAAGATCTATCGCGCAGCCACTTCGAAACGCAGGACAACATCGAGCGCGGCGAGCCGGCCCAGGCGCGCGGCGATTTCAATTCAGGCTTCATGGCGCGCCTGTCCAGTACCTTGACGAGCAAGGCGCCCCCGATCGCCTTCACCGATGCGCTGCCGCTGACGTTCCGTGGCGCCAGCGACATCCCGAACATTTCGCTCAAGTCCGTGGGTAAGCCGGCCTACGACGATCGGCAAGCGGCAATTCTCACCTCGATGTACCAGGGTCACCGCCTGCAGGGCGCGGTCAACGACGGTCTCGAATTGCGCGCGCATGTGGCGAAGGAATTCGAGACCGAGATGAACCAGGCCAACCGCGGCGCGGTTAGCGCGAAGGGTTTCGCACTCGAGGCACAACGCATCGCCAAGCTCATGCGCGACCAATACCGGCTCGGCTTTGTCGACATCGGCGGTTGGGACACGCATGTCAACGAAGGCAACGACAAGGGCCAGCTTGCGAACAATCTTGCCAACCTCGGCGACGGTCTCAAGGCGTTCGCGCAGGAACTTGGGGCCGAGTGGAAGAACACCGTCATCGTCGTCGTCTCCGAATTCGGCCGCACCTTCCGCGAAAACGGCAACCGCGGCACCGACCACGGCCACGGTTCGGTCTACTGGGTGCTCGGCGGCGGCATCGACGGCGGCCGCATCGCCGGCGAACAGGTCAAGGTGCAGCAGTCCACGTTGCTGCAGAACCGCGACTACCCGGTGCTCAATAACTACCGCAGCCTGCTTGCGGGCATGTACGTGCGCCTGTGGGGTTTGTCGCCGGCGCAGCTGGCAACGGTATTTCCGGAAACCAAGGCCGCCGATCTCAAGCTGGTGTGAAGCGCGAGTGACTGCGCCGGTTTGCGCGGGCGAAGCGCCGCTGGCAGCTAACTCACGAGCCCGCTATCCACGTTGGAAACAGCCTCGTAGAACCACTTTCCCGTGCTGTCCCGCTTGCGTTCGACCAGCACGCTGCCGCCTCCCCAGAAGCAGGATCCGAAACTGATTCGCAATCGAGAACCCTCGCGCGATATCGCTCCGACGTACCCGTCAACATCTTCAATGCGCTGATTGGGCACGCCGTTGGCGAAGCGTAGTTCGTGCTTGAGTAGGGCGCGAATGAAGGGCAACGCGTCGGCAGCCCCAACCGAATTGTCGATTGCGAAATACTTGTCGGGTGTTTTGTCGAAAACCACCTTGCCGCTGTTGCGCGCAGCGTCGCACATGAGCTCGTCGGAATCCCGTGCGTGCTCACAATGCAGAACGTTCGTCTGCCCGGTATTTTCGCCCGTCACCTCGGGGCGATAGGTAATGAAAAGCTGCTGCGGCGCCGTCATCGACGAATAGCAGGTCGACAGACGCTTTCCCGCATCTTTCAACCAGGGTACTTTCGACTCGACCGCGGCGTCGTCGACAAACAACGGCCCTTTCTCCGATCCCATTCCGCCAGGGCCCGTCAGATTCTCCTTGAACGGAAGCACGATTCGATCGCTTCCCTCAAACGTGCTGCAGACAATAATGACGACGAGTACGGCAAGCGATTTCATTGCGCACCTGTTGTCGGATGGTCGAAGGCACCTATCCTTCAGTTCTTGAACATCCCGCGCAACACCGCACCCGCGATGCCACCGGCGATACCGGTCTCGACGTTCTCAACGGTTTCGCCCGCGCCGATATAAGGCTGCAGTGCGTGTGCGAGGCCAGGTACGGTCAGCGTCTGCAGCCAGACCTTGCCAGGCCCGGTCAGGCGCGCGATGAAAAGCCCGTCGCCGCCGAATACCGCGTTGGCGAAGCCGCGCATCAAGGTCACGTCGAAATTGACCGTGCCCGCGATCATGCCGACGTGACCCGGGTGTACTTTTATACTTTCACCCGGGGCGAGGTCGTAGACCACGGCCTCGCCGCCGAGCTCGACCCAGGCCGTGCATGGACCAGTCAGTTTCTGCATGACGAAACCGTTGCCGCCGAAGATGCCGGCGCCGAGCGAGCGCTGGAAGCCGGTCGCAAGCGTCACGCCTTCGGTCGCGCAGAGGAATCCATGGCGATGAATCAGATAGGATTCGCCCGCATGCACGTCCACCTGCTGGATCGTGCCCGGCACTTTCGCGGCGAACGCGATCACGCCTTGGCCGCCGGTCGCGGAATATTCGGTCATGAACAGGCCGCCGCCCGAGAACGCGCGTCCGAGCGCGCCCCAAATGCCTTTTGCTCCCGCGGTGAATGCGGTCGTGCGCATCTGCACCGCGTCGGTCATCCACGAGAATTCGCCCGGCTCGGCGACGATCTTGTCGTTAGCTTCCAGTCCGATTTCCAGCACCGGCATGGTCGTGCCCGTGATCTTTGCTTTCATCGATATTCCCCTTGGGTCGGTTCAGCCTGAAATTCGCAATGCTGTGGATCAAGGCTTGCCGGCCGTGCCGACGACGAGCACCTCGAAGCTGTCATCGAGCACCGGTGCGCGCGGACGCGGCTGCTCCTTCGTCGGCTCCGGCTTCGGACCGAACTTCGCCGCGACAAGGTAGACGCGATGGCTTTCCGCGTCGAGTGCGAGCGTGCGCGCGCTCGGCTGCGTCGGCAAGGTCTGCACCACCGCGTAGTGATCGGCGTCGATCTGCCTGACAACGGTCAACGTCCCGTCCGCGCCGTTGGAACTGAACACGAGACCGCGCTGTGCATCGTAGGCAGCCGCGTCGGGGCCCTTGCCGATCGCGGCGCTGGCGATGGATTTTCCGTTGACGCTGTCGGTCACAACCATTTTTCCATTCTGGCAGACCGAAAAAAGCCGATGGTGCGCTTCGTCGAAGGCGAGGCCGGTTGGATCTTCGCAATCCTCAAGCTTCCATCTCGCCACCAGTTTCGCGCTGCGTGCATCGATCTGCGCGAGCTCACTCGTGTCTTCGATGTTGAAGAAGATGTGGCCCTTGTCGTCCGTCACCGCGAACTCGGGCTTGCCGCCTACCACAATCGTCGCGACGGTCTTCTCGGTCTGCGGATCGATCACGCTGACATCCTTGCTGCGGCCGTTGAACGTGAACAGGTGCCTGCTCGCTTTGTCGTAGAGGATTGCATCCGGATTGTGCCCGCTGACCGCGATCGTGCCCGTGGGCTTGAGCGTGGCGAGATCGAATACGCTGAGACTGTCCGCGCGGCCATTGCTCGTGTAGCCGCGACCGAGCTCATGCACGAGCGCGACACCGTGCACGCCGTCAGTGCCCGGAATGGTCGCCGCAAGCGAGCCGTCGGCCAGGTCGACCACGAGCACGCGATCGGAACGGCTGACGAACAAGTGCCGGGAGGCCGGATCGGCCAGTAGATAATCCCATCCTCCGGGGCCGCCGATGACATGGCGGCCGACGATCGCATAGGCGGGCGCGTCGGTCTTCGCCGGCGACTCGGCGTGCGCGACAAGGCTCAGCGCAAGCAAGCCTGCCGAGCAGGCAACGGTGCGGAACAGGCGCATACGACGACCTCGGGCAACGGAACCGGTGGTCGCGAGTGTCGCGCAGTGCGCGTTGGATTTTCCCTAAACGTCCTTCGCGTAGCGCAGCAAGACGCGCCACTGCGCGAATTTCGCCGTGCGCGGGATCGATGCGTTGGCCGGGCTCGTCGACGGCAGCGCGAGTACGTCGATGCGCTCGCGCAACGCGGCACCCAGCTTCGGCTCGATATGCCGGCGGAATCCCTCGGCCGCCTTGCCGCCGTTGAGCGCGATCGCGCGGATCGCGGGTTCGCGTGCGAGCAGCTGCGGGATTGCGTTCGGCACCTCGCTCGCCTTGACGATGCTGCTGTCGAGGCTGCCGGGCCGCTCGACCTGCCGGTACACATCCCAGATGCCGATGCCTCGCGCATGGAGCCGCCTGATCCGTTCCGCATAGGGTAATTCGCGGCCTGCGTCAAACATTTCGCCCATGAACGTCCAGAATAGATTCTGCGCATGGCCGTAAGACTGGCGCAGTTCGAGCGAGCGCAGCGACGGCACCGTGCCGAGCACGAGCACGCGGCAGTCCGCACCGACTTGGGGCGGAAAACTCGCAACCTTGTGAGAGACGGGCTTCTGCATGATCGAACATTTTTATACAAGTATACTTATTCACGATGCTCAGTCATGTTGATGAACCCTGGGCGAACGTGAGAACCGATAACCGTGGATTAACGCCGATCTAATCGGCGCTTCACTTCGCCTGCGTAACATGCTCCGGGCGCCGCTATGGTCAGAGAATAGTGGCGTATCTTCCTTCCTCAACGGAGAAACATGGTGAACGCAGACATCATCCACGCCAACTGGACCCGACTACGCGGACCGATGCAAGAGAATTGGAGCAAGCTGACCGCCGCCGACCTCGCGCGCACCGATGGCGACCATAAGTATCTAGTCGATCGGCTGCAGGTGCGCTACGGCTGGCAGAAAGACAAAGCCGAACAGGAATGCTCGATGTTCGAGCAGCACATGCAGGGCGCCATGAAGCGGCAGCACGCCGCCTGATCGCGCACTGCGCAACATTCATCAACTTTACTGCGAGTAAGCCAACGATGCGGACGCCGCGCTACGAAAACGTGCGCGGCTTCCGCATCTTCTTTCGGAACCTACTCGAAGCTACTACGCTTTGAAACCAGATTCTCAGGCGCCGTTCTTCAGCGCAGCGAGATCGGCGAGCACCTGACCGGAATTTTCCTTCGGATCGACGCCTACGTAGTGCTTGGCGACCTTGCCGGCCGGATCGATGAGAAAGGTCTCGCGTTTGGCATAGCTCATTTTCATCTTTTCGCTGTAGGTGAGCACGCCATAGGCCTTGGCGGTCGCCTGCGTGTTGTCGGACAACAGCGGGAACGGCACGTGATACTTCTCGGCGAACGCCGCGTGCGACTTGATGTCATCGAGACTGACGCCAAGCACCTCGGCGCCGGCCTTGCGCAGCTTGAGCACGTCGTCGCGGAACGTGCAAACCTCGGTCGTGCAACCCGGCGTGTCGTCCTTCGGATAGAAGTAGAGCACGACCCACTTGCCGCGGTACTGGTCGAGCGTGCGCCAATCGCCCTTCTGGTCCTGCAGCTTGAATGTGGGTGCCGCGGTGCCGACGGCCGGGGCCGAGTCCTCGGCATGAACCTGGAATGCGATGGCCGCGGCGGCGACCAGGGCGACAAAACGAAAACCGATTTTCATGGCGTGTCTCCTTGGGGGATAAACGACAGACCGGCGCGCACGGCTATTTCTTGCGCGTGGGTTGCCGGCGATGGATTTCGCGCTACTGCAAGACATGGCGAACCTCACTTCATCTGCAGCAGATCCCATTTGTTGCCGTACAGATCCTCGAATACCGCGACCGTGCCATAAGCCTCGTGGCGCGGCGCCTCATGGAACTTCACGCCCTGCGTGAGCATGCGCGCGTGATCGCGCGCGAAATCATCGGTGTGCAGGAACAGGAACACGCGGCCACCGGTCTGGTCGCCCATATGCGCGCGCTGTTCCGGCGTCGCCGCTTGCGCGAGCAGCAGCGGCGTCGCGGCGTCGCGTGCAGGCGCGACGAGCACCCAGCGCTTGCCGCCGCCGAGGTCCGCGTCGTCGACCACGACGAAGTCGAGGCAGCGCACGTACCACGCAATCGCCTCGTCGTAATCGCGCACGACGAGGCTGACGGCGCCGATTTTCCTAGTCATGAAGAGACTTGTTTCGATTCGAGGCTTTGCCTTGGCATGCAGCAAGCTCCAGCGATGGGGTTGCGAAGGGGAGAAGCGCAGCTCTCCCCTTCGATCAATTATGTTTCTTCGTCGTGTTCGGCAGATGCGACATATCGAGGCCGCCGGTCTCGAATACGAGCGTCTTCTTGCCATCGCCGGCGAGGACCACGTCGATCGCGACCTTCTTGGTCTTCAGCACGCGTGCAATGAAGGCCTTGTCGTCGTCGATGAACAGCGCCGGCTCGCCGGTCGGCGGGATCGTCGCTTTCCACGGCTTGGCCGGCTCGCCGTCGAAGCTGACCGGCAAGGTCTTGCAGCCTGACTTGCAGTTGAAGTTCTCGTTATCGAGGATCAGATACACCGTCTGGCCCCACTCGGGGTGCTGGCGAAGGATCAGGTGCACGTGCTTGGCATCCTTGCCGGTCAGGCCGGGCGGCGTCAGCGGCGGATTGTTCTCGATCGAACCGGCGTACTGCGTGCCGCCCTTGACCGAGGTGACCGTGTACGCCCACAAGCGCGCGAGGCGACGCGCCTCGCCCTCTTCCTTGGCCTTCGCGGTGACCTCGGTTAGCGTTTCTTTGATCTTCGCGGCGGCGGCGCTGTCCGGATACTTCGCGACAGCTTCCGCGCCGACCTGCGCGGCGATGTCGAGGCTGCCGCTCGCGCGCATCTGCTCGTAGAGCTTCACGCCTTTCTCGGCTTGAGCCTCGGCGTTCGCCTTCGCCGCGGCAGCGGCATCCTGTGCCGGTGCGGCAGCCGGCGCCGGCGGAGCCGATGGGTTCGAACAAGCCGCGATGAACACTACGCCCAAGGTGGCGATATTGAAAAGCGGCCGCTGCATCATGACGCACCTCGTTATCCGATCGAGCGTCAACGATACCCCATTTGGCTGCGCATTCCGAACGAGCGTACGCCTGGCCTATTGGACGTCGCGCTTCAGCACCTCGGACAGCCATTCGGCATAGACATGCGCCGTTTCCAGCGAACCGCTGCGCAGGCCACGCGTCGCGATGTCGAGCGCGTGCTGCAGTTGCTGCCTCTGCGCCGGCGTCGCGGCTTCGTCGTGCAGCGCACCGCCGCCGGACCCCATGCCCGCGCACGGATTTTCCGCACGTGCGTCGAACCGCTTGTCGTCCGGATCGACGATGCAGTTGATCACATGATGGAAATGGGCACGTGCGCTGGTCAGGCGATCCGCTGCATGCGCCATCTCCGCATGGATCTGCGCGGTGATCGCCTCGATGCGCTGCGCCGGTGCGGCAAAGCCGTACGGCACCGCCGTTCCCATCATCAAAGCCGCGGCCACGAGCCTGCTGATACTTGTCATCGGAATCCCCTGTCGGACGAGAAGTGCTGCGTGCGGCAGCTTATCCTTCTGACCGGAACGAGCGCATTTTTCTTGCATGGGCCGCGTCAACGGCAGGGATCGTGGCCGAGATTCTTGTCGTAGGTCGAGACGTCCTGGTCGTGGATATGGCCGCTGCGCCCGGCGGCGCCGGCGCGGCGCATTTCGTAGCAGGCGTCCTCGCGCGCGATGCGCGTCGAGGTGACTGCAACCGATTTCGTCGCCGCACCCTTGGCTCCCGCACCGCGTCCGCGATGCGTGGTGCCCTGGTCGGCGGCGGCGACCGAGCGCGGACAAGCGCTGTAGCGATAGAACACCTGGCCGTCATTGGTGCGGCATTCGTACGCGCCACCGGCACGCGGCTCGCCGCGATGCGCCGACTGCCGATTGCGCTCGACGCGCTGCGCTCTGTGCACGTCCATCTCGCGGTCGACCGCGTACTGTGGCGACGCCGCATATGCCGGGGTCGGCGCGAACGCGACGACGGATTGGTCGGCAGCCCGTGCGCAGGGCTGGTCCTGGAAGCTCGCCGCGCCGCGCGCATCGGTACATTTGTATACTTCGGCGCGCACGCCCGCGGCATAGCTGGCGAGCAGCAGCACGGCGAGCCATTCGTACCAGCGCAGCGGTCGCGGCGTGCGTTCGAGATCGAGCATGGCGTGTCCTCCCCGTTTTCGCAGCATCCTGCGCCACGTCCGGATTCGTCGCCATGCGCAAACGACGCTGCGCGGTGTAGGAAATCGCTGATCCGTGGCGTTGCCGATTTCCGCTCGGCGCGAACGCTACAGCTTGGTCGAAAACGTCACGAAGAACTGGCGCGGCGGAATCGGATAGGTGTTGTAGGTGCCCGACGCGGCGCCGACGATGACTTCGTAGATGCCCTTCCTGTTGGCGAGGTTGCTGACGTTGAGACTGACCTTGGCGTCGTGCGCCCAGCCCAGATCGTTCGGCAGCGCATAGCTCGCCTGCAGGCCGAGCAGGAAATAGCTCGGCACCGAGAGATCATTTGTGTAGGTCGCGTAGCGCTTGCCGACGTAGTCGCCGACGAGTTGCGCATTGAACGCGCCGAAGCTCGCGCTGGCGACGAATTTGTTCATCCAGTCCGGGCTGGCCGGCACGTTCTTGCCGGCGGTCGGCACGACGGTCGTGCCGCCGGTTATGTAGTTGTCCTGATATTGCGAGCGGTTGTACGAGACTGCGTCGTAGAAGCTGAAGTGCTCGCCGAAGTGCAGGGTCGCGGCGATGTCCATGCCGTCGGTCTTCACGTCGCCGACGTTGTTGATCACGACCGCGCCCGGGTTGATCGTGGTGAAGCCCGCCGAAGCGCCCACGGCCAGCAGGCGGTTGGAGAAATCCACGTGATAGGCGCTGACCTGGCCGTCGATGCCGCTGACGGGCCCAAACTGGAATTCGTGCTGGAAACGCCAGCCCGCCTCGTAGGTCCACGCCGTTTCCGGCGCGACGTTCCGCTTGAACGTGTTGAACAGATCCTGGCTGCCGAGGCTCCACGGCGACAGGCCGCCCGCACCGTAGGTGATGAACTGGCGCATGTTCTTCTGCACGTTGACGAAGAGCTGGTCTTCGGCGGTGACGTCCCACAACGCACCGACCTGCGGCAGGAATTTCTCGCGCGTGTAGATGCGTCCGCTCGGCAATTCGAGAAAGCCCACGGTCGAGTTCGGCAGCGGCGAGATCGGCGCCCAGCCGTGCGCGAATTGGTAACTGGCCTTGAAGCCGGCCTGCAGACGGATGCTGTCGCTCAATTTCCATTGGTCCTGCGCGTAGGGCTGCACGACTTCGTTCTTGATCTCGCTGTTGTACTGCGTAATCAGCGGCATGAGCGAATCGCCCGGGCGTTGGTACGGGCTGGTCGGATGATTGACGTCGAGCGCGTACCAGCGGCGGTTGGTCGAGGAGCGATTCATTTCGTACCAGAGGCCGGCGTCGAGCTGGTGATCGCCGAGCTGCCAGTCGAACGAGGAAAGCCAGCCACGGCGGTTGATGTCGTACTCGGTCGTGCGCGTGGCGTAACCGGAACCGCCGAACACGGTCTTCAGATCCTGCCCCGGGAAGTAGGCGCCGAACAGCTTCGGCAAACCCGCGACCTGGATCGGGCCGGCGACGACACCGACGCCGTCGTCGTGGTGATAGTAGACCTGGTTCGACCAGGTCATCGCATCGTTCAATCGCCACTCGTACTTGGCATATGTGAGATAGTCGGTGCGCTGCGCGTCGCTATAGTAGTTGCGATAGTTGTTGCCGGCCGACGCGGGCGGCGCGCCGTTCGCACCGAGGTAGGCGAGCGCCTGCGCAAAGTTTGGGTAGATGAACGGACGATTGTCCGGCCGCGGCGTGCCCTCGCCCGCGCCGGTCGCCGAGCGGTAGAGACTGTCCTCGTTCGGCTCGATCTTGTCCGAGTAGGCGACATACACGGTGAGTTTGCCGTGCTCGTCGTCGTGCACGAACTTGCCGTTGGCCTGCCAGCCGCGCTGATGGCCGGCGAAATCCCAGGCGCGCTGATCCTGATGCATGATCGAGGCGTACGCCGAATTGCCGCCACCGAAGTCGCCCGTGTCGTAGCGCAGGAACGTGCGCGTCGTCGCATTGCTGCCGAAGGTCTGGTTGATCTGCGCGCCGCTCGCTTTCAACGGATCGGACGTGAACGTCGCCACCGTACCGCCGAGGTTCGAGGTCGACGCCGTCGACAGATCACCCGCACCGGACGACAACGTCACCGCCGAGACGTTCTCGCTGATCACCGCACGCTGCGGCGAGAGGCCGTTGTAGTTGCCGTACTGCTGGTCGCCGAGCGGGACGCCGTCGAGCGTATAACCGAGTTGCTGGGTCGAGAAGCCGTGGATGAACAGCAGCGTGTTCTGCTCATTGTTGCCCCACGGATCGGCGGTGAGATAGAGCACGCCGGGCAGCGTCTGGATCGCCTTGAGCGGGCTCGCGCCGGGCAGGATCTTCTGGATCTCCGCGCCGCTCAACGACACGGCCGAGCGCGTCGAGTTCTTCGCGCTGACGACCACGGAATCGAGCTGGCTGGCGCCGTCGGGCGCCGCGGCGTCCGTTGCGTCGGCGGGCGCTGCGGTTTCCGCGGCCCCGATTCGCGCGGCCGTCAGCGCGCAGAACACCGCCGCGGAGAGCAGGCACAGCCGTTGTCCGCGCGCCTGAGCGCGCGACGAATTCGTCTTGGTCATGATTCGTCCTCGAGTTTGGGGCGATGCGCGCCCACTGCTCCGCAGCATGCGGCGCTGTATCATGGCGACGATGCTAGGCAGAGCGTGTGTCAGCAAAGTTGCAGCGCGATGGCACAATTCGCTCATGCGCAAGATCGTGCACATCGACATGGATGCCTTCTACGCCAGTTGCGAGCAACGCGACGACCCGAGCCTGCGCGGCAAGCCCGTCGTCGTCGCCTGGCGCGGCGCGCGCTCAGTCGTTTGCGCAGCTTCGTACGAAGCGCGCAAGTTCGGCGTGCGCTCGGCGATGCCGGCGTTGCGCGCCGCGCGCCTGTGTCCGCAGGCAGTGTTCGTGCCGCCGGATTTCTCGCGCTATCGCGCCGTGTCGAAACAGGTGCGCGAGATCTTCCACAAACACACCGATCTCGTCGAACCGCTCTCGCTCGACGAAGCCTATCTCGACGTGACCGCACCGAAGACGGATTACGCTTCCGCCACCGCGATCGCGAAAGCGATCCGTGCGGAGATCTTCGAGACGACGCAGCTGACCGCCTCGGCCGGCATCGCGCCGAACAAGTTCCTCGCCAAGATCGCCTCCGACTGGCGCAAGCCGAACGGCCTGTTCGTGATCAAGCCCGAACAGGCCGAAACGTTTCTCGCGCCGCTGGACGTGGCCAAGATTCCCGGCGTCGGCAAGGTGATGAACGCGAAGCTCGAGGCGCTCGGCGTGCATACCTGCTCCGACTTGCGCGCGTTCGACCTGCGCGAGCTCGAGCGCCGCTTCGGCCGTTACGGCCTGCGTCTGCGCGAGCTGAGCCTCGGCATCGACGAGCGCCGCGTCAATCCCGACCAGAGCGTGCAGTCGATCTCGTCCGAGGACACGTTCGAGCGCGACGTGCTGCTTGGCGAGATCGAGCCGATGATCCGCGAACTGGCGGCGAAGACCTGGTCGGCGACACGCAAGACCGAGCGCGTCGGCCGCACCGTCGTGCTCAAGCTCAAGACTGCCGATTTCCACATCACCACGCGCAGCCACACGCCGCCCGTGCCGCCGCAGACAGAAGAGGCGTTCGTTGCGCTCGCTGTGGGTCTACGCGAACGCGTCGACCTGCCGCCGCGCACGCGCTACCGCCTTGTCGGCGTCGGCTTGAGCAATTTCATCGATGCCGATGAGTCACTCGCGCAGTCGGAATTGTTCTAGAACCTGTTGGGTTCCGCGCCGACTATTTCGTCGCAGACAATGTATAAATGTGGATTTATTCAACATCCGCGATTCGCAGCCGCTAATGAAGTCGCCGGACAGAATTCACAATGTCTACGCATTGCGTGCCTTTGTGGATTCTTCGTGGATTCAGGCGTTTCTAACGGCATCGCGGCGCCGCGCTCGCTAGGCTGCCGTTGCCCTGCGGCCGCGTACCCGGACGCAGCGCACCCGTCGCGCCGATGCAGTTTTCCAAGCGCCCGATCGACGGACAAGCCGACAAGCTCGAGTCGGCGTCCGTGGTCCCGAGGTCGAGCAAGTCCATGCATCGGCGCGACGGTCTCCCTTCTTTCCGAGGTTGCATCATGAAAACCAGACTGCTCTCCCTTCCGCTCGCGCTCTCGATCGTGGTAGTCGGACCTGCCTTCGCACAAACTGCCGCCGCCGTGCCCAGCGCGGTCACTAGCGCGGCCACCACGACCGAAACCGCCTGCACGCAAGTCCGTTCGGACGAACTGCAATACCGGATCCAGGTCGCGCTCGGCGATTCCACCACCGCAGCCGCCGCGCAAGCGACGCTAGCCGCCGACCGCACCGCGTTGCAGACCGCGCTGCAGGCGCTGCACTCGGCGGTACAGTCGTATCTTTCCACTGACGACGCTGCACTGAAGAATGCGCACGCTCAGCTCGAAACCGATTTCAGCCAGCTGAAAACCGACGCCGCGGCCGGCAACGGCAGCACCGCGGCCGACCAGACCAAGATCGCGACCGACGCGGCTGCCGTGCAGACCGCCGAAGCGCAGCTCGCTGCCGATCACCTCGCACTCGCCAACGCCGGTGCCATGCCGCATTGCGGCGGCGGACCGGGCGGACGGGGTGGTCCCGACGGCGGGCATCATCGGCCCGGGTTCTGATCGTCAGGAGAGACAAGCGCAGCGGCGCGGCCCGCTGCGCTTATTCGATCACGTGCGGCAGGAAGCGCGCGGTGTCGCGCGTGATCAGCGTCGCATCTTCGCGGACACCGATGCCGGACGGACGATCGCCGATCACCCAGCTGCCGATCAGCGGATAGCCGCCGGCGAAATGCGGCAGCGGATGCACGGACTGGCGAATCGTCGGCGCGTCGTCGTACGGGCCCTCGCTCGCCGCCGTCGTGTCATCGGCGAGGTGCATTTCGATGTTCGCACCTTCGCGCGAGAAAAACGGCTTGCGCACCCAGCCGCTGGGTAGCGCGGCGCGCGCATCGTCTTCGAAGAACGCCGGCAGCAAGTTCGGATGATTTTCGTGGCGCTGCCAGAGCAGCGGCAGCACGCCTTTGTTCGACAGGATCGCCTTCCACGGCGGTTCGATCAGATGGATGCCCGATTTCGGCAACGCGCCGCCGAACTCTTCGGCGAACATGAATTCGAGCGGATAGAGTTTGAACAACGTGCCGATCACGTAGTCATCGAGATCGGTGAAACGACTGTCTTTCGCCAAACCGATGTCCTCGATCGCGATCGCTTTCGTCGCAATGCCGGCCTGCTCGGCGCAGTCGCGCAGATAAGTGATCGTAGCCTGATCTTCGATCGACTCGCGCACGGCGGAAAAATAGAACGGCCGCGGCAAGCGCTTGGCGATCAAGCCAAACGCCTCGATCAGGTTTTCCTGGATCAGGTTGTACTGGTCGGACTGCGCCGGCAACGCGCCGAGCCGCTTCTGCTCCTCGAGCCATTGCCATTGGAAGAATGCCGCTTCGTAAAGCGAGGTCGGCGTGTCGTAGTTGAACTCGTAGAGTTTCGCCGGGCCGCGGCCGTCGTAGGCGAGGTCCATGCGGCCGTAGACGTGCGGCTCGGCGGTGCGCCACGACTCGGCAATCCAGTTCCAGTACGTTTCAGGAATCGCGAGTCGTTTCAGCAGCGCTTCGTCGCGCACGCAGTCGGCAACGAAGTCCATCGCCATCTCATGCAGCTCGCCGCTCGGGGCTTCGATATCGCGCTCGATTTCCTCGATTGTGAAGGCGTAATACGCGCGCTCGTCCCAATACACCTCGCCATCGATGGTGTGAAAGCGGAAACCGAGCGCCTCCGCGCTCGCGCGCCAGTCCGGCCGCTCGGCAATCTCGACGCGGCGCATGGCTCAGCCGCCGGCGGACGACGACGAGCCGTGCGCACTACTGCTACTGCTCGATCGACCACCCCAGCCGCTGCGCGCCGCGGCGACCGAGCCGAAGCCCGAGCGCGACACGGTGACCGCGCGGTTCGGCGTGATGTCGACCGAATGGTACGAACGAGCCGTCGAGCTGCTGCCCGAGACGCCGCCGCCGAAGCCGCTGAAGCGGTCGTCGCCGTACTGGGTGTACTGCCCGCTGCGGAAACGATAGATCGGCGACGAATCGTAGTAGCCCGACGGGTAGCGCGGTGACATCAATTGCGAGATCAGGAAGCCCGCCATCAGCGGCGTCCACATACTCGACTCGTTCGTGCCGTCGTGCACGACGCGCTCGCGGCAAAGGTCGCCGAATTGGGCGATGCACTCGTCCTTGGTCTTGAACTTGGGCGAATTCGCCTCGTTCGCCTTGGTCGCATTGTCGAGCGCGCGCTGGCAGACATCGGCGGCATTGCCGTCCTTCACGCAGGCGGCGACATCGGTGTAGAAACCCTTACGCAGCGTTTCTTCCGGCGCGTCGTCGCAGCCCGCTAGCAGCAGCGGCGCGGGCGCCATCAGCACGAGGGTCAGGGCACGGGAACGTTTCATCGAGTGGTCCTCACGGTGAGCATTCAACAAAGTCGCGCGGCAACGGACTTGGTTCGATGCTCAATACGTCATGCTTGCGGCATTGAGGATGCCGACGCCGATCGAGATGCCCGCGAGGAAAAGCGCTGGTGCGCGCTCGTCGTTGCTGATCTCCTCGGAGATGTGCGGCAGGAACCAGTGCACGACCAGGAAGGTCAGCGCCTGCACCACGAGCGCGACGAAACTCCAGATCAAGCAGTCCAGCCAGCTCACCGATTGCGCCGTCGCCGTCGCCACCGGAATGATGAAACCAAGCAGTGCGCCGATGAACGAGATGGACGCGGCTTCCTTGTTCTCGCGGATCAGGCGCATCTCGTCGTGCGGCGTGATCCACAGATAGATCACGACGAACACGGCAGTCACGCCGAGCGCGAGGCCGAAGTAAGCGAGGAACGCGGGCAAGGTGCTCAGCGAATGGGCAAGGTCGGTCGGCATGACGCAACTCCTTCAGGTGATCTCGAATTCGGCCGTGGACAGCGCAATGCCGACAGCCTGGCTGATGACGAAGTCCGTGGGTCCGGAATCCTCGCCGGCGACGAGCAGCAATTCGTTGCGATCCATGCCCGGCAGCTCGCGCGAGTAGAGCATCGAATACAGGGTCAGGTCGTAGTCGGCCGTCGTCATGTTTTTCTTGTAGACGCTTTCCTCGAGCGGAACCGGCGGCGTCATGCCCTCGCCTTCGCCCCAGACACGCCGATAAGTGGAATTGCCAAGCGTGTAGTCGGGCAGGCGTCCCGCCGTGCACCAGCGCTCGAACGCATCCTTGTTTGCGGGATTGATCGATTCGGCATAGACGAACAGGTTGACGTCGCCCGCCTCGCCGTTGGCCGTCGCGATCTGCAGGAACGCATCGTCGGTCAGGTACAGGCGATAGAGGCGATTGCCCTCGCCGAGGTCGATGTCGCCGATCGCTTCGATCGTCTGCGGGCTGGACGGCCATTCGAAATTGAATGCGTCCGCGCCGAGCTTGCCGGTGAGGTCATCGAAGGTTACCGCGCCGCGCAGGCGCGCGCCGTAGGGCAGTTTCGCCGCAGACGCGTCGTTTGATTTGTTGCCGAACCATTCCATCGACAAATCCCCTTATCTACTGCTCCTCATCCCGGCAGGGAATGCCGGGATGACTGCATGCGACTCAACCCGCTTTCGCTTTCTCGGCTGGCACCGCGAGCGCTGGGCTCGCGGCCGGCGCACCAAGCTGTGCCGGCGGCTCGACCGTCGCGGTGACCTTCTGGTAACGCGCGAGCACGTCGTCGGCGCTGACGCTGCCGGCGACAAGGCCCGCCTGCGCGAGGCGTGCTTCGAGATCGCCGTCGCCTTCGCTCTTGGCCAGTGCGTCCGCCGCCTCGATCTGCGCGCCGCGCTCGGCCTGTTGCGCCTTGACCCGATCAAGCGAATCGAGCGCGGTGCGCAGCTTGGCGTTCTGGCCGCTGTGGCGCGCGGCGATCACCGACTGCGAGCGCAATACGCTTTCGTTGACCTTGACCTGATCGACCTGTTGCTGCAAGCCGGTGATGCGCCGGTCGGCGGTTCTGATCGCGTCGTGCATCTTCTCGATCGCCGCGGCGAGCGAGGCGTAGTCCTTCTGCTCGCCGGCAAGTTCGCTCTCGAGCTGGGCGACCTTCGCCGCGACCTCGCGCGCGAGGTTCTGGTCGTTGGTCGCGAGCAGGCGTGCGATGTGACCTTCGTACTCGGCCTTCTTCGCCTGCTTGGCCTGCAACTTGTCGCCGGCGAGCTTCTGTTGGGCCATCAAGCGCGCAAGTTCGTCCTTGGCACGCACGGATTCGTTCTGCGCGTCACGGATCTCCTGATCAAGAATGCGCACGGCATTCTTGTCGACGATGGACTGGCCGGCTTCGGTCGCCGCGCCACGGAACAGGGTGAGAATTTTTTCCAGGATGCTCATCGGATTCTCCTTCGGTCAGGCGCGGTGAATATAACCCTGCAGCGCATGTGCGGCCTGCAGCGTATTGTCGGCAAGCGTGATGACTTCCTCGACGATATTCGCGATCGGTGAGCGCGTCGACAATTCGCCGAACACGGTGTAGACATCTTCGCCGTCGAGCGTCTGCAGGCCGATGTTCGACAGCGGATTGATCGGATTCAGGCGCAGGCAGGCATCGTTGAATGCACCGCGGTCGCGCACTTGCGAGCCCAGGCACAGCGGCGTCGATACGAACAGTTGCTGGCCCGAGGCGGCGAGATGGATGTCGAGATCACCATGCTCGGGCAGCGAGATCGCAATCGTCGGTTCGGCGCCGGCTTCCAGGCGCAGGCGCAACGGCAGGCGTTCGCGCGCGACGTGGGTTTCGAGCGCATCGAACAGGGTTTGGGTGGTCCACGGGTGAGTCATGGCGGCGTAATCCTTGATGGTTACGAGTGGCTGGGAAAGCGTGGCTTCGCGCAGGGAGAGTTCAAGCTGCATCAACACGGGAACGTGTTCGGCGCGGATGTAGACCTGGCGCGCGACCAAGCCCTTGGCCTTCATGCGCTCGCGGAAGGCCTGCTGGCGCCGGGATACGGCGGAACGCGATTTGCTGGCGGATTTGTCTGGCATCGAAAGTTACAAGTAACGTTACACGTAACGTCGCTGGTTGTCAACTGTTCAGTTGTTGACCACTTTGGATCAGACGCAAAAAAGGGCCATTCGGAATCACCCGAACACCGACGCCCGACACAAGATCCAGGCGATCGAATCCGTCGCAGTGTCTTGCGGCCAGCATTGACGACATGGCCTGCCTGGCTGCGCGAACTGGCGAGGTGGATTCCTACACATCCCCCGGCGCGTGCGCTATCCTCGCTGTAATCGTTTTCACACCGCGCAGACGCAGGGAATGTCCGGAACATCGCAACGCGTGCAGTTTCCCGCGGATTTTCTCTGGGGCGCGGCGACGAGTGCATACCAAATCGAGGGCTCTCCGCTCGCCGACGGCGCCGGACCGAGCATCTGGCAGCGCTTCACGCGCACGCCGGGCATGATGGCGAACGGCGATACAGGCGACGTCGCCTGTGACCACTACCGACGCTGGAAGGACGACGTCGCGCTGATGAAGCGACTGGGCCTCAAGGCTTATCGATTCAGCATCGCCTGGGCGCGCGTGCTGCCCGAGGGGCGCGGCCGGGTCAACGACAGGGGGCTGGATTTCTACAGCCGCCTCGTCGACGAACTGCTGCGCAACGACATCATGCCGCTGCCGACCCTGTTCCATTGGGATCTGCCCGCCATGCTCGACGATCGTGGCGGTTGGCTCAATCCCGACGTCGCGAGCTGGTTCGCCGACTACGCCAACATCATGTACGCCAAACTCGACGACCGCGTGCAGCAATGGGCAACGTTGAACGAGCCTTGGGTCGTCACCGACGGCGGCTACCTGCACGGCGCGCTCGCGCCGGGCCATCGCAGCAAGTACGAAGCGCCGATCGCGAGCCACAATCTCCTGCGCGCGCACGGCACGGCAGTGCAGGCCTATCGCGCAAACGGCAAACACCGCATCGGCATCGTCGTCAACATCGAGCCGAAGTATGCGGCATCGCAGAGCGCGGAAGATCTCGCCGCGGTGAAACGCGCCGACGCCTACATGAACCGGCAATACCTCGACCCGGTTTTTCTCGGGGCTTATCCCGACGAACTGCAGGACATCTTCGACGACGCGTGGCCGTCGTGGCCCGCCGCCGACCTCGCGCTGATCAAACAGCCGATCGACTGGCTCGGGGTCAACTACTACACGCGCAACGTCACCCGCTTCGATGCGAACAACTATCCGTTGCGAGTCGCGTCGGTCAAGCAGGACGCGACCTACACCGAGACTGGATGGGAAGTGTTCGCGCAAGGCCTCACCGACACGCTGGCCTGGATCAAGCAGCGCTACGGCAACCCGCCCGTTTACGTCACCGAAAACGGCGCGGCGTTCTACGACCCGCCTCAGGCCGACGATGGCGTGATCGACGATCCGCTGCGCGTGAACTATTTCAGGAAACATCTGGCCGCGGTATCGGACGCGATCGGGCAGGGCTGCGACGTGCGTGGCTACATGGCCTGGTCGCTGCTCGACAACCTCGAATGGTCGCTGGGTTTCTCCAAACGCTTCGGCATCGTGCACGTGGACTTCGCCACGCAGCAGCGCACGATCAAGGCCAGCGGCAAGCTCTACGCGAACGTGATCGCAAGCAACGGCGATGTGTTGAACCACGCCTGATGCCCGATCACGGCAGCCTGCCCGACAGCGGCCGCTTGCCTGCATCGACCCAGTCGACGAGTTGATCGAATGCGCGTGCGACCTCATCCGGCGTGAACACGCAATGGCCTTCGTGGGCGACGTATTGCTGGACGAAATTGTCGGCATGGCCGGCGCGCTGCACGGTCAATGCATAGGTAAACGCGCCGGCGGCGGGCACGAGCGGATCGCCGATGTCGTGCACGGCGAGCAACGGGCGCGTGAGCTTGCCGCTCGGCGTGTACCAGCGCGCCAGCCACGCCGCCGCCTGCGCATCCGCGCGATAGCGGCGCACGCCGGCGTTGAGCGCGGCATCGTCGCCCGAGTTCACGTAGATCAGGTCGGCATTGCCGAGCGGGTTGCCACCGGCGCGACGCTGCAGATCGCGGAAGTCGGTCAGCGTATCGGCGACTACGTCGGGCAGAGACTTCGCATCTGCCGTACCGTACCAACGCAACAGCGCCTGCACCGCCGCGGGTTTCGAAGCGAGCGCGGCGCTGATCTTCGCGACCATGCGCTTGTCGGCGACATAGTCCGCCGGCACCGGCACGAACGCCGGCAGCACGCCGGGGAAGTAATAGTCGAACGCCGCGGCGAGCGCGAAATCGCGCTGAAACAAGGCATCGCTCGGTTCGAGCACACCGCACAGCGAGAGTGCGCCGGCATAGATGTCGGCGTGCCGCTCGATCGTCATCGCCACGAGCGCGCCGCCCATCGACATGCCCATGACGAGAAACTGGTCCGGTTTGCCGTGGCCCGCGGCGAAATGCACGCGCAGGCGCTCGGTGTCCTTCTCGGCCTCCTCCAGCGCCCAGCCGCCCGCCGAATAGCCGGACTGGACCACCGCGTACTTGCGCTGCAGGATGTGGCGGAACATCGGCGAGAGCGGCTCGCCCGCCGTATACAGCAACGGAGTTTCCGAAGTGCCGTGAAAAAACACGACTACGCGTCGATTCCAGTCGGGCGGAACATCGATGCGATACGCCGCGCCGGCAAGCGTGCCGATTTCGGTTGCCGGCTTGGTTTCGGCATGCGCGTATGAAGCAAGTGTCGTCAACGCCAGCAGCAACCCGCGGAAAAACTTCATCCCTTCACGCTCCCAAGTAACAGTCCTTGCAGATACTGGCGCTGCAGCACAAGGAACAGCAGCAGCACGGGCAGGATCGTCACGACCGAGCCGGCCATCATCAGTTCGTTGTCCTGCACGTGCTCGCGCGAGAGACCGGCGAGCGCGACCGGCGCGGTCTGCCAGGCCTGGTCGCTGAGCACGATCAGCGGCCACATGAAATCGTTCCAGCTCGCGAGGAACGTCAACACGGCGAGCGTCACGATCATCGGCTTGAGCAGCGGCAGCACGATGCGCAGGAAGATCGTCCATTCGCCGGCACCGTCGATGCGCGCGGCCTCGATCAGCTCGTCGGGAATCGAGCGCACGTACTGGCGCACGAGATAGATGCCGAGCGCGGTCGCGAGCCCAGGCACGATCACGCCGCCGTAGCTGTTGACCAGATGTAGCCACTTCATCAGCAGGAACAGCGGCATCATTGCCACCTGTAGCGGCACGAGCAGTGCGGCGAGCACGAGCTGAAACAGCCGCTCGCGGCCGGCGAAGCGCAGCTTGGCGAAGGCGTAGCCCGCACTGAGATTGAACGCAAGCGAGGCGAGCGTGATCGTGCCCGCGACCAGAAAGCTGTTGAGCAGGTAGCGACCCATGCCGGCGCGCAAAAATAATTCGCGATAGTTGGCGAGCGTCGCATGCGCCGGCAGCAGCGGCGGCGGCGCGTGGCTCGCCTCGCCTGGCTGCATGAACGACGCCGACAGCATCCACGCGAGTGGCAACAGAGTGACCACGCTGCCGGTCACCAGCAGGCCATTGACGATCCATTTCGTCATGCGCGAATTCATGCGCGCTCGTCCTTCGCGCGCGCGAAGCGCAACAGCACGCGCGTGATGACGAGGATCAACGCAAACAAGAGGAAGGCGATCGCGCAGGCGCGACCGAGATTCCACCATTTGAAGCCTTCCTCGTACATCAGGTACAGCACGCTCACGGTCGACTGCAATGGATCGCCGCGCGTCATCACGTAGGGCTCGGCGAACAACTGGAAGTAGCCGGCGATCGTGATGACCGCGACGAGCAGCAGCACGGGGCGCAGGCCCGGCAGGGTGATGTGCCAGAAGCGCCGCCAGACCGAGGCGCCGTCGATGCGCGCTGCCTCGTACAAATCCTGCGGTATCGCCTGCAGCCCGGCGAGCAGGATGATCATGTTGTAGCCGAAGTTCTTCCACACCGCGAACAGCACGAGCGCGGGCATCGCCCAGTGCGGATCGCCAAGCCAGTCGATCGGACCGATGCCGAGATGGCCGAGCGCATAGTTGATCAGCCCGTAACGCGTGTGGAACAGATAGCGCCAGATGATCGCGACCGCGACGACGGTCGTCACCACGGGCGCGAACAGCGCGGTGCGATGCAGGCCCTTGAAGCGCGCGAGCGGCGAATTGAGCAGCAAGGCCGCACCGAGCGAGAGCGCAAGAGACAGCGGCAGCGCGAGCACGACGAACCAGACTGTATTGGCCAATGCCTTCCAGAACAGCGGCGTGCGCAGCACGTCGACATAGTTTGCGAGGCCAATGAAGCGCAAGTTGTCGAGATTCGCCAGCGCGTAGATGTCGAAGTCGGTGAAGCTCAGCAGCAGCGCGGCGCAGACCGGCAGGACAAGGAACACGCCGAGCACGACGAGCGCAGGTGCGATGAAGGTCCAGGCGGCGCGCTCGCTTCTCATCGCTGCCCTCCGCGCGCGAGCAGCGTGCGTCGCTTGGCCAGGATTTCCTCGTCGACCTTGGCATCAAGTGCGCGCAGCGCAACATCCATGGATTCACCACCACGCACGATACGCTCTGCGGCGAACTGCATTTCGGTCGCGATGCGCTCCCATTCGGGCACCTTCGGCGTCGGCTTGACGAGCTCGAGTTGGGCGCGGAAGGCATGGGTGAACTCGTCAGTCTCCAGTTCGGCAAAGTCCCAGGCACTGCGCCGCGCGGGCAGGTCGCCGGTCAGCGTGTAGAAGCGCTGCTGTTGCTTCACCTGCGAAAGGAATTCGACCAGTTCCCACGCGAGCCGTTTGTTTTTCGACGCGCGAAAAATCGCGAAGCTCGATCCGCCCGCCGCGCCGCCGCCCGGCCCGTTCGCCCCAGGCAGCGGTGCGGTGTTCCAACTGTCCTGCAACCGGGCGGGCAAACGCCGCTTGAACTCGCCGATATTCCATGGCCCGGTGATGTAGAACGCGAAGTAGCCCTTGCCGAATTCGTCCCAGACGTTGGCGATCTGGGTGTTGCTCATCGCCGGCGCCCAGTTCTCGCGGAACGCGTCGACATAGAAATCGAGCGCGCGGCGGAATCCGGCGCTTTCGAAATTGCCGCGCGTGCCGTCGTCGAGCAGCAAGGGTTCATTCTGCTGGATCGCGAGATTGAGCAGCGGCTCGAACTCGTTGAGCGGCAGGAAGATCGCGTACTTGTCCGCGCCCTGGTTCTTCTTGATCGCCCCCATTGCACGCCGCCATTCGTCCCAATCACGCGGCGCGTGGTCGAAACCGGCCGCGGCGAGCAGGTCTTTGCGGTAGAACAAAAGGCGCGTGTCGACATACCACGACACGCCATACAGCGCACCGTTCACGACATTGGTGTCCCAGATGCCGGCGAAATAGTCGTCGCGGCGCACGATGCTGGACTGGTCGACATAGGCCTGCAACGGCTCGAGTGCGCCAAGTACGGCGAACTCCGGGATCCAGGTGTTGCCGAGCTGGCAAAGGTCGGGCAGCGCATCGCCCGCGAATGCGGTCAGCAGCTTCTCGTGCATCGCCGTCAGCGGCATGTTCTGCACTTCAACGCGCACGCCCGGATGCGCGCGCTCGAACTCGGTCAGCAGCTTGCCGACCGCCTCGCCCTCTGGACCGAACGCCCATAACTTAAGCGTCGTCTCATTCGAGGCGGGCGCACAGGCGCAGAGCGCGAACATGGTCGCCCACGCCGCGATCCGCGCCAATCCCGCCATCCCACCTGACGACACGACACCTCCGGAAGGCGGCTTCGGCGCGCGCCGTGCCGCCCGCTTATTTGTCGACGGACTTGCCGAGCCAACCCCCGCTGAATCCGGCGCGCTTCAAGCCCTCGCGAATATACGGATTCTTGCGCATCGTTTTCCAGACGAAGCCGCTGCGGTAGTTTTCGAGCATGAGCAGGATCGGCCCTTGATCGACGCCCAGATACAGGTTGTCGAACCAGCCCTTGTCCGGTACGACACGACCGGTGCGCACCGAACGGTCGGTGAAGGTGAAGCTCGGATTGAACGCATCGACGAAACCGTATGGCGTGTAGAGATCATCGCCATAACGCTGTTTCATTTCCGCGATGGCCGGGACCACGATCTGCGGCGTGAACGCGATCGAGGCCGCCGCCGCGGTCGGCGCGATCGTGCCGTCGTCGACCGCCGCGCGCGAAAGGCCCGCGCCGCGCTCGATGTAGCCGTAGAATGGCTTCGAATCGTTCTTGTAGCGATCGGGCTCGCCCGGCTGCGTGTGGCCGCGCGGACCGTTGCTCGCGGTCAGGCCCCAGACATTGCCGTCGTAATCCTTCCATTGCAGCGGGTTGTGGATCGCGTATTCGCGTTGTGCGAGCGCGGCGCGCTGGCTGTTGGTGAAATAGTCGATGCCCTTGCCGCGCATGTACTCGTCCTGGATGCCGCGGAAATCGACCCAAGAATGCGCCCACTGGTGCCAGAACGAGGGGCTGCCAGCGAGATAGGTCTGGCCCTGGAATTCACCCCAGATCTTGTCGTTGGGTTGCGTCCAGCGCCTCCATGTCGCCGGCCCCAGGCCGTAGGTCGGCGAGCCGAGTGCAAGGATGTACAGGCCGATCGCCTCGCTGAAGCCGCGGTAATAGTTGTAGTCAAAGCCGTTCTCGGGCGTCCAGCCGCCCTGTACGAGCGGATTGCCGTCGCTGAACCATTTCCAGTCGACGCGGCGGTAGATCTGGTCGGCGAGCTGGCGGATCTCCTTCTCGTCCTTCGTGTTTTTGTCGTAGTACGACTGCGCGAACAGCACGCCGTAAAGCAGCCACGCCGTATCTACCGACGACAATTCGACCCACGGCTCCGGCCCGAACCGCGCGCCGCTGTGCATGTCGAGAAAGTGGTAGAAGAACCCATGCGCGCCGCTCGCGTCCTTCTCTTCGTTCTGCTTGGCGTTGGCGAAGAAGCGCAGCGTCGCGAGCGTGCGTTTCACCGCTTCGTCGCGCTTGATCCAGCCGCGCTCATCACCGATGCCGTAGGCGGTCAGGCCGAAGCCGACCGCGGCGACCGAGGAGAAGAACGAGGGATCGTTCTCGTGCCCCGGCGCCCAGTGATCGGGCACCTGGCCGTTTTCGGGATTCGCGCTGGCGATGAAGAAATCGAACGTGCGCTTCTCCAGCTCGTCGAGCATCGCCTGCTGCTCTTTCGGCAGCGACTGGAACGTGGTGATCGGCGCGCCGCCGACCGCAGGCGCAGACGGGGCTTTCGCGAACAGCGGAGTCGATGCTCCCGCGGCGACCACGAGGAGGAAGCTGAAAACGTTTACACGCAGGCGGTGGAACGGTTTGCTCAGACTCACGAAAGGCTACTCGATTAGGGAGAAAGGAAGTGACGCGACGGGCGCATCCCACGCCCTCGCGACGGGAATTGCGATGCAGGTGTGACATTGCGGCGGCGCGATTGTTCCCGCATCAGAACCCGGCCTCAAGGCCGTGGCGCCTTGCAGTAACGGTCGATGAAGGCCTGGTGCGGCGGCATCACCTCGACACAATTGGCGATCACTCTCTTCACACCGCCGACGAGATCCTCGAGCTCCGCCTGCGGCATCTGGTCGACCATCGGATGCCAGCGCTCGGGCAGAATGCGCTGGCCGACCATCACTTCGACCCAGCTCGGCTGCGCGAACATTTCCTCGGCGTTGCGATAGAAACGGCCGGAATCGCGGAACAGGCGGATGTTGTCGGTCAACTCTTTCGGCACCGACATCGTGCGGCAATAATTCCAGAATGGCGTATCGTCGCGCTCGGTCGCGTAGTAATGCAGGATGATGAAATCGCGTATGCGCTCGATCTCGAACGCCGCCTGCGCGTTGTAGCGATCGCGGATCACGTCGCTGAAGCCCTGGTCGGGAAACAGGTTGATGATGCGCGCGATCGCGGACTGGATCAGGAAAATGCTGGTCGATTCGAGCGGCTCGAGGAACCCGCTCGCGAGTCCGATCGCGACCACGTTCTTGTCCCAGCACTTCTTGCGCTGTCCCGGCGTGAAGCGCAATACGCGCGGACTGCCAAGCGCGCGTCCGTCGATCCATTTCGCCAGATTGGCTGCGGCTTCGTCGTCACCGATGTACTGGCTCGCATAGACATAGCCGTTGCCGGTGCGATGCTGCAGCGGGATGCGCCAGGTCCAGCCCGCCTCGCGTGCGGTGCAGCGCACGAACGGCGTCGGCGGACCGACGTTCTCGCACGGCATCGCCACCGCGCGGTCGCACGGCAGCCAATGCAACCAATCCTCGTAGCCGGCCTTCAAGGTCTGCTCGATAAGCAGGCCGCGAAAGCCCGAGCAATCGATGAAGAGATCGCCTTCTATGCGTTCGCCGTTCTCCATGACCACGGCATCGACGTAACCATCCTCCGGCCGCTGGATCACCTGCGTGACCTTGCCCTCGGTGCGACGCACGCCGCGCGCCTCGGCGTAGTTGCGCAGGAATTTCGCATAGAGGCCTGCGTCGAAGTGATAGGCGTAGGCGATATTCGCCAGCGGCGAGTGTTCTTTCACGTCGCGCGCCGAAGCCATGAACTTGCCTTTCAGCGAAGCCGCGGCGTTGAGCGAATAGTCGTCGAGGCCGCTCGCCTTGCCCTGCTTGTGTGCCTTGAGCCAATACTGATGGAACGGCAGCAGGCCGTGGTCATGGCCGATCTGGCCGAAACCATGGATGTATCGGTCACCGACGCGGGCCCAGTCGACGAATTCGATGCCGAGCTTGAACGTGCCCTGCGTCTGCTTGATGAATTCGGTCTCGTCGATTTCCAGCGTCTGGTTGTACAGCTTCAGATGCGGCACCGTCGCCTCGCCGACGCCGACCGTACCGATCTCCTCGGACTCGATCAGGCGGATCGAATAGGCCCCGGCAAACACCTTTGCGAATGCCGCGGCCGCCATCCAGCCGGCCGTGCCGCCACCGACCATGACGATGTTCTTGATGCGGTTGTCGGTCATGACCCTTCAGTGTTCCATGTTGGAAGATCCGGACAGCAAACTGGCCGCATTGTACTTGGCTAATGGCCGCGGGCTTTCACGGATGCGGGAGGGGCGGGTCGCGCCACTTCGGAAACGCCGCCGTCACGACTGGAGATCCGCGGCGCTGCGGTCCTGCTCGGGCGACAGCCATGCCGCCGCGTCGTCTGCGGAAAAGCGGCGATGCCCGCATTCGAGGATCCTCGCGTCCGGGACTTTCACGAGCGGTGTGTAGCGCGGGTGATGCGATTCCTTGTACGGATCGTTGCTCGCCGCGTTGTAGCAGCAAATCATTGACCAGCGCGGGTATTCCGAACGGTTCTGGTCGGATCGATGCAGCATGTTTGCATGGAAGAACACGACATCGCCGGGTTCCATCTCGACGTAGACGACATCCAGGCGCTTGAGGATTTCTTCGACGCGCGCGAGATCCGCGCCGGCCTGCTCGCCGGTCAGCACGTGGTCGATGCGGCCTAGATGATGCGAGCCGCGCACGACCTGCAGACAACCGTTCTCGCGCGTGCTGCGATCGACCGCGATGAACGCGCTCGTCAGATGCGGAAACAGCACGCCGTTCTGATACCAGTAGCCGTAATCCTGATGCCACGCCCACGCGCCGCCTGTGCGCGGGTCTTTCATGACCATTTTCGAGTGGTAGTGATAGACCTCGCCTCCGAGCAGTTTCTCCGCGGCGCCGACCAGCGATTCGCTGCGCGCGATCATGCCGTAGATAGTTTCGGTCGGATGATTCCACAACGATAGGCGCACCGTGCCGCCTTCGCCGTCCGAGCGGCCGAACGCGTGCCGATCGAGCACGCGGTCTTCCTTCACGGTGCGCGCGAGCAGGCCGATTTCCTCCGCGTCGAATGCCTTGCGCAGGACCAAATAGCCGTCGCGTTCGTAACGGCGCAGGGCTTCGTCGTCGATCGCACAATGGGCCACACCAGCTCCTCGGGACACTACTCATCGGCCGCAGAAAGCCATATATTTGGCGGCCTTGTAAACGTTTACATATAGCAGCGAGTATAGCTGCGCCACGGCACGGTCGCATGCTGCAGCGCCATATCAAAACTCTTGAAGGGAGGGAGTCGAATGCATCTTCGATACCACATGATGCGCATTGCGCGTCGTCGCGCTGCGTGGGCGATTCTCGCCGCCGCGTTTGCCGCGCCGGTCGCGTTCGCGCAGACGGCTTACTATCGCCACGTCGTATTCGACAACAGCGCGCAGCTCAAGCTGTATTGGCACAGCGGAGCGGTCTCGACGATGCCTTCAATGCTCGAAAACATCGACTACAGGCTGCCGGTCGAGTCGAAAATTTACCGCACCCCGCCCAATGCTCTGCGTGTGGCGTGGGAGTCCAAGCCGAACGGCTCGTGGGACGCAGAAATCCACGTCGCAAACTTCCCGAACCGCTATCCGGAACTCTCCGGTAGGCAATTATACTTTTGGGTCTATTCGCCCGAGCCGATCGCCGCGGCCGATCTGCCGAACCTGATGCTTTCGGACGCGCGCGATAGCCTGCAGGTCGCCACGTTTCCGGGCAGCTTCACCGAAACCGTTGCGCTGGCGAAATATATCGGCGCAGACCTGCCGGCGAACCGCTGGACGCAGGTGCGCATTCCAATGCGCGAGCTCAAGTCGGCATCGGTGTATTCGTTCCATCCCGAGCGCCTGCAAAACGTGATCTTGATGCAGGGCCGCGCGGACGGGAAAAGGCACGTTCTGATCGTCGACGATGTACGCGTCGACGACGATGCGCAGCTCGCTGCTGCGCCCGTGCTCGCTGCGCCCGAAAACGTCGAGGCAAAGGGTTACGATCGGCACGTCGTGCTGACCTGGCAGGCGCAGGAACCCGAGGGCTTCGACCATTTCGTGATCTATCGTGCGCTTGACGGTGGAACGTTCGAGCCGATCGGAATTCAACTTCCCGGCACTCACCGTTATTCCGATTTCATCGGCCGCGCGAACGCAAAGGCGAAATACAAAATCGCCAGCGCCGATGCGGCGAATCGCGTTTCGGCGCCATCCGCCGTCGTCAGCGCGGTCACGCGCGAAATGAACGACGACGAGTTGCTCACGATGCTGCAGGAAGCCGCGTTCCATTATTACTGGGAAGCCGCGGCGCCAAATTCGGGCATGGCGTTCGAGAACCTGCCGGGTGACGACCGCATCGTCGCGATGGGCGCGAGCGGCTTCGGAGTCATGGCCGTGCTGGTCGGCGTCGAGCGGCATTTCATCACCCGCGATCAGGGCCGCGAGCGGCTGGAAAAGATCGTGAGCTTCCTTGAGAAAGCACCGAAATATCACGGCGCATGGTCGCACTACATGAACGATGCCACCGGCGAAACGATGCCGCTGTTCGGCATGCTCGACAACGGCGGCGACATCATCGAAACCTCGTTCATGATTCAGGGGCTGTTGACTGCGCGGCAATATTTCAACGGCACCGATGCGCGCGAGCAGGCGCTGCATCAGCGCATTAGCAACCTGTGGGAAGGCGTCGAGTGGAACTGGTATCGCGACAAACCGGACAGCGCATTTCTGTACTGGCACTGGTCGCCGCAGTGGAGCTACCAGATCCATCATCCGTTGATCGGCTTCAACGAGTCGTTGATCGCCTATCTGCTCGCGATCGGCTCGCCGACGCATTCGGTGCCGGCGTCGATGTACTACTCCGGGTGGGCGAGCCAGAGCGCGCGTGCGCTGGAATACCGTGCGGGATGGTCGGGCAGTCCCGATGGCAATCACTACAAGAACGAAAAGACGTACTACGACATCAAGCTCGACGTCGGCGTCGGCAGCGGCGGCCCGCTATTCTTCACGCACTATTCGTTCCTGGGCTTCGATCCGCATCTCATACAGGACAAGTATACAAATTCGTATTTCGACAATAATCGCAATATCGCGCTGATCAATCGCGCGTGGTGCATGGACAATCCGAAGCACTATCAGGGCTATGGCGCGGACGCCTGGGGCCTGACCGCGAGCTTCGGCCCGAATGGTTACACGACGCCGGCGCCCGACAAGGCCAACGACGAAGGCACGATCACGCTGACGGGCGCGCTCGCTTCGTTCCCGTACACGCCGGAAGCGTCGATGGCCGCGTTCAAACACTATTACCGCGATCTTGGCGCCGAGTTGTGGGGCATCTATGGCCCGCGCGACAATTACAACCCGACGCTGCATTGGGTCTCGTCGCACTACATGGGGCTCAACCAGGCGCCGATCGTGGTGATGGTCGAGAACTACCGCAGCGGCCTGCTGTGGAAGACGTTCATGTCGAACCCCGAAGCGACGGCAGCGCTGAAGAAGCTCGACGAGGCCACGCGCGCGGAATCGCAGAAGTGAGCAAAATGAAACGCGCCCGCACCTGAGCGCAGTGCTTTACATCGCAATCGGCGGCGCCTTGCACCATTTGTCGATGAACGCTTGATGCGATGGCATGACATCGACGCAACTTTTGATGACCTGTTCCACCTTGCCGACGAATTCGTACAAATCCTGGTCGCTCATGCGATCCACGATGGGATGATATTTTCTCGGCACGATGCGCTGGCCGACCATCACCTGCACCCAGCTCAACTGGCCGAACAGTTCATCGGCGTTGCGATAGTAGCGACCGGTGTCGCGGAACAGGCGGATGGTATTGGCGAGCGGCTCGGGCAGGCTCATCGTGCGACAGTAATCCCAGAACGGCGTGTCGCTGCGTTCGGTCGCGCAGAAGTGCAGCATGATGAAGTCGCGGATGCGCTCGATCTCGAAGGCCGCCTGCGCGTTGTAGCGATCGATCGTCGATTGATCGAACTCGCGATCGGGAAACAGGCTAAGCAAGCGATTGATTGCGGACTGGATCAGATAAATGCTGGTGGACTCCAGTGGTTCGAGGAATCCGCTCGCCAATCCGATTGCAACCACGTTTTTGTCCCACACTTTGATGCGACGACCGGGCGTGAAGCGCAACACGCGCGGGCTACCGAGCGCGCGCCCGTCGAGCCAGCCGAGCAAATTATTCGCTGCTTCGTCGTCGCTGATGTATTTGTTCGAATAAACGTACCCGTTGCCGGTGCGATGCTGCAGTGGTATGCGCCAGGTCCAGCCGGCCTCGCGCGCGGTGCAACGCACAAACGGGGTGGGCGGACCGACGTTCTCGCACGGCGCGGCGACGGCGCTGTTGCACGGCAGCCAGTGCGACCAATCCTCGTAGCCGGCCTTCAGGGTCTGCTCGATCAGAAGGCCGCGGAAGCCCGAGCAGTCGATGAACAGGTCGCCGTCGATCTTCTCGCCGCTTTCCATCACGACCGCATCGACGAAGCCATCGTCCGTGCGTTGAATTACCTGCTTGACCTTGCCCTCGGTGCGGCGCACGCCGAGATTCTCTGCATAGCGGCGCAGATAGCGCGCGTACAAGCCGGCGTCGAAATGATAGGCGTAGGCAATGTCCGCGAGCGGCGACGAGGCCGGCACATCGCTCGCCGAGGTCATGAACTTGCCAAGCGGCCCCGCCATCGTGTGCAAGGTATAGGCGCCGATATCCTTGGCACGGCCCGCCTGTCGCGCCTTGATCCAATACTGGTGAAACGGCTGGCCGCCAAAATCGGCACCGATCGTCGTGCCGAAGCCGTGCATATAGCGATCGCCAATGCGGCCCCAATCAACGAACTCGATGCCGAGCTTGAACGTGCCCTGCACCTGCCGCATGAACTCGGCTTCGTTGATTTCCAGCATCCGGTTGAAATGGCCGAGCGCCGGTACCGTGGCTTCACCCACGCCGACCGTGCCGATTTCCTCGGACTCGACTAGACGAATCGATACCGCGCGCCCAAATACCTTGGCCATCGCCGCGGCAGCCATCCAGCCGGCGGTGCCGCCGCCGACGATGACAATATTTTTGATGGACTTTTCAACCACGCAGTTTTCCTTCTCCAGATTCCCGGATCTGTTCAGCGCAGTGCGCGGTTTGACTATCAGCCACTGACGTTGAAAGCGATGGTAATGCGCGGCGTGTCGCTTTCGTGCGCTTCCACGTAGTGCTCAAGCCAACAGGGAAAGATCACCAGTAACCCCGGCTCAGGGACAAGTTGGATGTCGTTGTGGCCATTCGGCACCATACCCTTGAGCAAGCCATGCACGACGCCGGGCCGCGGTTCGCGCAACACGAAACTGCCCGAACCGGGAGGAACCTGTATGTAGATGCTGCCCGAAAGCAAAGAGCCTTCATGTACGTGTGACACATTGAAGCCGCCACGGTCGTGCAGATTGATCCAGCTTTGCAAGCGGAACGGGGTATTGCCGATGCCCATATCCTGCAGCGCCACGGTGCACCCCGCGCGCACCGCTGCGTTCAAATCGGCAAACTCCGGACGCTCGAGCACGAACATTTCCGTGCTGTTCCAGCCGCGACGATTGGTACGCCCGCCTGTTTCGGGGTTCGCCGCGCGCATGGCGCAGATCAATTCGGCCCACTTAGGCAACTGGCTATAGAAAGGGACCAGCCGCGACTGCCAGATGCGTGTCGCAAACAAGTCATAGCGAGCGAGCGGCGGGGTCCAACCTTTGGTTTGTGAAGGCGTTCCGCTCAAGTAACCGTCTCTTGATTCTGTCGTTGTTCCTCGCTTTGAAAGCGCCATCCTTGGCGCACGAATTCTCCAACAAACACGGTCGTTTCGGCTAGAACTTGTAGCTGAGCGAGAAACGGAATGTCCGCGGCACGCTGTAGATGTTTCCCGTCGTGTTGAAAATGACTTTCGAACCATCCCAGGTGTAATCGGAGTAGTTCTTGTAATTGAACAGGTTGATCGCATCCAGACGCGCTTCCAGCGACATGCCGCGCGTCAGGTCGAAGCTCTTGCTCGCCGAGAGATCGAACTCGCGGTAATTGAATATCGGGCCGCCGATCAGGAACTTCTTCGCCCCGTCAGGCACGACTGCTATCGGGTAGCAAGGACCGCCAAAACCGTTTGCGTTGCCGGTGCCGCAGTAAATTTCTGTTGCAGGCCTTCCCGATTCAAGAACCAACTTGCCTGTCAGTGTCACGTCCCATGGAATATCACGCGAGTAGACCGCGACCAAACGATGCTTGGCGACCTGGTCGGATTGGGTGAACGGGTAGTCCTTGATCGACGGCAAATCGAACGCATAGCCGTCGGTCACGAGCCGGTTTTGCTTTGCGTCGGTGTAGGTATACGAAATGCTCGCATACCAACCATCTTCCTTCGTGTACGGCTTGTCGGCCGACAACAGCACTTGCGTTGTCTTCGATTCCACGCCGTTGTCGAAGACGACAAAGTTGCCGTTGAAGCCCGGCGGGCCCGAGGTACCCCACTGATTGCCGCCGACGGTGTTGTAGAACGCGCCATTGGCATAACGATTGCCGAGCTGTCCGATGATGCCTTCGTAACCCAGAATTCGCGTAACCGCCACGCTGGTGTTCCAGTCGCCGACCTTGTTGCGCATGCCGAGGCTGAACTGATCCGAATATGGCGCCTTCAAATTATTGTTCAGCATGTTTATCTCGCCGCCGATATTCGCCGCGGCGAACAAATTGGCTGGAACGAAATACTTCGGGTCCCATGGTACGCAGGTGCTGGTGACCGGTGAATTCAACCCACAATTGCCCGTTGCGAGCGGATTCTGAAAATACAATGTCGGCTCGGCGAGCGAGAACTTGCTGTTCTCGAGCGACAAGGTATTGAACAACTGACGATCGTAGGCGCGTCCGGCGCCACCGAAGATGACATGCTGCTCATCCGCATCGAGGTCATAAGAAAAGCCGAGACGCGGCTGCCATTCGTTCTTGAATGCTTTGCGGTTATGACCATTGCTGATGTAGTCGTTGATATTTACCCCGCCGAGCGCATAGGCCTGCGCAAGCGTTTCGCCCGGGGTGGGTTGCGGGTTTCCGTTGGTGTTCGTCGGATACGGCGAATTGAATGCCGCGATCACGCTGGCGGGTGTCACCCAGTCTTGATAGGTCGGCGAGGTCTCGTAATCGGTGCGCACGCCGAGGTTCAGGGTGAGATGCTCGTTGACTGCCCAGTCGTCCTGAATATACGCGCCGATTTGCTTGTCTTTCGAGGTGACCTGAGGGTTGAGCCCAGCCACCGGGTTGCCAAAAACAACCTGATAGGGGTTTGTCGCAGTTCCGCTGTCGGTGACCGAATAGGAATACACCGGGTCTCCGCTGATGGCATCGGCATTGGTCAGCTTGACGTCCTTGTATTTGAACCCGAGCTTGATGACGTGGTCGCCGGCAAAATTAAAGCTGTTGAAGGTCAAATCATCCTGAATGCCGGTGCCTTTTTGCACGGAATTGAAATACTGCCGGGGATCGACTCCATTGATCTGCAGCAAGGTCTGATTGTTGCTGCCGGTTCCCTGCCAGATATAAGCCGATGCTGGCGCCCCCTGCGAAGGTGGGACCGGGCGATCCTTGGTATTTTCGTAGGTGACCGTCAATTCATTGGTCCACGCATCGGCGGAATGCTGCCAGCGCAGGCTTGGCCGGAACACATCATTTAGATAATTGAATGCGGCGGAAGCAGCAACTTGCTCGGTAGCGCCGGCGACCTGCTTTTCATGCCGGTAACTCGCATCGAGATCGATGCGGTCGCGATCGGAAAGTTCCCAGTCGATCTTGGCGAAATACAGGTCCTCATGAAACGACTGCGACGCCGGGCCATATTGCGCATACACACTAGCCGGCAACAACGTGGCCGGATTGATGCCGCTGGGGGTGGAAATCGCGGGCGGAACCACCGCCGTGGGTTGCGCGATATCCTTTCCTTCGTAGGTGAAGAAAAAATGCATCGCGTCCGTGATGATCGGACCGCCCACGGCAAAACCGTATTCCTTGTCCCTGGATGGCGTTTTCCCGCCTGCCTGTTCTTCGGCGGGCGTGGACGAGCGCCAGTTCTGATCCGTTGCGGTACCGAAAACTTCGCCATGAAATTCGTTGGTGCCTGACTTGGTCTGCGCAGTAATGGCAGCACTCGAAATCTGATCGTATTCCGCCTTGTAGTTGGACGTGATGACTTTGTATTCGCCAATCGCGAGCTGCGGAAACGGATTGCCCAAATCACCGCTCTTGTCGATGCCGGACTGTCCGGAAATGCCACCGGGTTTTATATAGTTTTTCTGCCCGATACCGTCGATATAGACGTTGATTGCGCTGGTGTTCTGCGCGCCGCTCTGGATCGAGGTTTTACCATTCAAGCTGGTGAACACCATGCCCGGCACGGTATCGGCGAACTCGAGGAAGTTGCGCGAAACCTGCGGAATGGTCTGGATCTGGTGCAGCGAAACCGTGCCCCCGACTTCCGAGGTTTTAACCTCGGCCAGCGCGATCCCTGTCACCGTGATCCCTTCCAACGTCGCGGCCCCTGCTGAACTCGCAGTCGCTGCTGGCGCGGTGAAATCCAAGGTTGCGGTGGACGCCACGCTCAATGTGATCGTCTTCTCCGTACCAGGCCCTGCGTCAACCTGATAGGTACCGGGTGGCAAAGCGACAAGTGCATAGCCTCCGTCGGCGCCGCTCATCGTGACACGGCGCGCGCCTGTGGCGATGTTTTTCGCCGTGATCTGCATGTTCGGCGCGGCCTTACCACGCAGATTTGCATCGGACGTTTGCGCCCAACTCAGCGCCGGCATCGCCACGGTGGCGACTACGGCGGTACGAATCAGCGAGGCAAGAATTTTCTTCTTAAAGGGCAGCGGCTTTCTCATGTTCTCCTCCCAAGGGAAACGTTGTTGTACGTGGATTTTGTGGTTCGTTTTTTGTGGTCCGCTCGTTAACTCCGGGCGCGCGCTCAGGCGCGCTTCGCTGTTGTCCTCCCGCTAGTCTTGCCGCCACTGCTCGCGCGCACGACAACCTCGCAGGCAAGCATCGGCGCTGCGCCGTGAAGCGCACGGCCGGGTTTTTCGATAGCCGTGGCGAGGCGCTCCAGCGCGCTGCGCCCGAGGTCGGCGATGCGCACGTGCACTGTGGTCAAAGCCGGGGTGACGTAACGCGCGATCGGAATGTCGTCGAAACCGGCCAGGGCGACGTCGTCGGGCACGCGCAGGCCGCTCTCGGCGAATGCGCGCAGGCAACCAATCGCCATCATGTCGTTCGCGGCGAACACTGCACGCGGCTTGTCGGCGCTCTTCGCGAATGCGCGACCGGCACGGTAACCGGACTCCTCGCCGAAATCGCCGGTCGCCACCTTCACCGCCGCCTTCGGCGCGAATGCAGCCATCGCCTCGCGGTAGCCGCGCTCGCGTTGCTGGGCGTCGAAGTTGTCCTCGGGGCCGCCGATGAAGGCGACGCTGGCATGACCTGCGTCGAGCAGGTGCCGCGTCATCGCGTAGGCGCCACCGTAGTTGTCGATATTGAGCACGTCGTGCTGGGCTCCCTTGAGTGCGCTGTTGAGCAGGACGGCGGGAACGGCCTCGGGCAGATTCGCGCGCAGGAACGCGGCATCGACGTGCGGCGACAGGATCAGCATGCCATCGACACGGCCCTGCATCGCACGCAGCGCCGCAGCGGCCTCGTCGGTATCGCCGTGCGAGGAGGAAACGAGCAGATGCAATCCTTTCGACCGCGCAGCAAGGTCGATGCCGCGGATCAGCTCGGAGAAGAATTCGCCGTACAGATCAGGCAGCAGTGCACCGACGGTCTGGGTGCGCTTGGTGATCAGGCTGCGCGCCGCGCTGTGCGGCACATAGCGCAGGCGCGCGGCGATGCTGGCGATGCGCTGGCGCGTCTCATCGGTGACCGCGGGAGAACCGTTGAGGGCACGCGACACCGACGCCACGGAAACCCGTGCCTCGCGTGCGACATCCCGTATGGTTACCGCCATGCCTTCACGCCCTCCCGCGCAATGCATACGCCCGCGATGCGACAGCATGCTTGCGGTTTTAATGAACGTTTACACCGTCTCTTCGGCGGAATGTAAACGTTTTCATCGGAGTTTGCAAAAGCGCTGCAGCAAAGGCACAACGAGCAAGGAAGGGGATTTGCCCGGACGAAACATTTTTGTCCGGCCAGCCGATGCCCGGGCGGCAAATGGCGCTCTAGCCCTTCTTTTCGGCGGCGGCCGGTGCCGGCTTGCGCTGCAGCGCCAGGCCCTTGAGCACGTTCATCGCTTCGCTGAGCGCGTAGTCCTCGGTGTTGCCGCGTTGGCTGAGCGGCTTTTCCGCGGCGCCGTCCCGTTCACCATCGCCCTTCAAGTGATTCGGCAGATCGCGCTCGCCGGTGATATAGCTCGGCGGCGTGTCGCGCGCGACGAGCTTGAGATCGCCGAGTTCGATGTCGGGCTGGATGCCCGCGGCCTGGATCGAGACTCCGCTCGGCGTGTAGTAACGCGCCGTCGTGAGCTTGATCGCATGCGTCTCATCGAGCGGCAGCACGGTCTGTACCGAGCCCTTGCCGAAGGTGCGTCGCCCCATGATCAGGGCGCGGTGGTTGTCCTTGAGCGCGCCGGCGACGATCTCGGCAGCCGAAGCGGTACCGTTGTCGGCAAGCACGACGATCGGCGCACCGTCGATCAGGTCGCCACGCGTCGCGTTGAAGGCGAGATCGGACTGCTTGAGCCGTCCTTTCGTGGTGACGATGAGGCCCGAGTCGAGGAAGTCATCGCTCACTTCGACGGCCGAAGTGAGCAGACCACCCGGGTTGCTGCGCAGGTCGAGGACCAGGCCTTTGACCGGCTGGCCCTTGTCGCGCAGCTTGGCCAGCTTGCGCTTGACCTCGCCACCGGTGTCCTCCTGGAACTGGGCGATGCGCAGATAGACGTAGCCCGGCTCGATCCAGCGCGTGCGTACGCTGGCCACGCGGATCGGCTCACGCGTGAGCTTGATGTCGACCGGCGCGCTCGCGCCCTCGTGGACGACACCGAGCGTGACTTGGGTTCCAGCCTTGCCGCGCAGCAGGTTCGAGGCTTCGCTGGCGTTTTCGCTCGTGATCGGCTTGCCGTCGATGCGCACGATCGTGTCGCCGGCCTTGATACCACCGCGCTCCGCCGGCGAATCGTCGATCGGCGCGACCACGCGCAACACGCCTTCGACCGTAAGCACTTCGATGCCGAGGCCGTTGTAGCTGCCGGTAGTGTCCTCGGACAGTTCGGTCATCGCCTTCTCGTCGAGGTATTCGCTGTGCGGATCGAGATTGGCGAGCAGGCCCTTGACCGCCGACTGCAGCAAGGTCTTGTCGTCGACCGGCTCGACGTAGGCCTGTTTGACCAGGGCAAACACCGCAGCGAACTGGCGCACGTCGTTGATATCGACCGTGGTCTTCTTCGTCGCTTCGTTGGCCGGCGCAGGCGGCGCATCGGGTTTGGCCTCATCGGCGCGGGCGAGGGAGATGCCTGCGGCGACGGCAAGAGCGAGGGCAAACAGTTTGTTCGGCATGGGAGTGAACCTCGTGGAAATCGTCATTCCTGCAAGAGTCGGAATGACGGCAAAAGCGTAACTCTTTCAATCAATGGGATTGGGCAACCCGCAATCAAGGCTTGAACCACGCGCGCGGATCGACCGGCTTGCCCTGCGCGCGCAGTTCGAAGTATGCGCCCGGCATCTTCTGTCCGCCCGTGCTGCCGCTGGTCGCGACGGTTTCGTTCGCATTGACCCAGTCGCCGACATCCTTGAGCAGGGTCTCGTTGTAGCCATACAAGCTCAGATAGCCGTCGCCATGATCGACGATCAGGAGCAGGCCGAAGCCGCGCATCCAGTCGGCGAATACGACACGTCCATGCGACACCGCGTGCACTTCCGCGCCTTCCGCAGCGGCGATCACGATACCGCTGCTGACGCGCTCGCCGGCGCGCGCGCCGAATCCCGCTACCAGCCTGCCGCGCACCGGCCAATTCAATCGACCACGCAGCGAAGCGAACGGTTCCGCGCCGGCGAGTTGTTTGGGAATGTCGGCAAACACATCGCGCAGTTTGGCGAGCAGGTCGCCGAGATCTTTCTCGTCCTGGCCGAGCACCGCGAGGCGCGCCTGGTCGTCCTTGAGCTGCCTGTCGAGGTCGGCCAGCACCTGCGCGCGCTGCACGCGGTCGGCATCGAGTTGCCTGGCTTCGTCGGCACGCTGCGTGCGCGTCGCGGCGAGCTGCGCGGTCTCGTCTTCGATTGCCTTGTGTACCTGGGCGAGCGCGTCGAGATCCTTGAGCAGAGCCTCGATCTGCGCGACGCGCGCGCGCTCGAAGTAGTGAAAATATTCAAGCATGCGGCCGATCCTGGCCACGTCCTCCTGCGCGAGCAGCAGCTTCAATTCTTCGCCGCGACCGACCACGTAGGCGGAACGCAGCAACGCCGCCAGCGTATCGCGCTGCGCGCCGAGCTTGACGTTGAGCGCATCGCGCCGCGCTTCCAGTTCGGCCAGCTTGTCCTGCTGCCCGGCAAGCTTCTGCTCGATCGCATGCAGTTCTTTCGCTGTGGAAGCAACCTTGAGATCCTGCTCGCGCAGCGCAGCGACGGCTGCATCCTTCTGCGCATTGGTTTCTTTTTGCGCATCGATGATTTTCCTGATCTCGACGCGAACCGAATCGAGTTTCTGCTTGGTTTGCGCTTCCTGCGCGAAGCGCTGACTCTCATCACTACCCTGCGCGCGGACTTGGCTCGCGTCGAGCAGGCTGGCAATCGCCAGCATCACCGCTGCCGATGCCCGAGGCGGCCAAACGCGGAACGGGAAAAACCAAGTCAAGCGAAGCGGACCAGCGAATGGCCTGTCATCTCCGCCGGTTGCGCCAAACCCATCAACGCCAGCGCGGTCGGCGCGAGGTCGCGCAGCGCGCCGTGCTCGAGTGTCGCTTTGCGACCGACGTAGACCAGCGGCACGGGCCCGACCGTGTGCTGGGTGTGCGGCACCCCGTTCGCGTCGAGCATCTGTTCAAAGTTGCCGTGGTCGGCGCTGATCAGCATCTCGCCGCCGGCGTCGAGGATCGCCGCAAGGATCTTGGCGAGCGCGGCGTCGACGGCCTCGGCGGCCTGGATCGCGGCGTCGAGCTTGCCGGTGTGACCGACCATGTCGGCGTTGGCGATATTGCAGACGATAAAGTCGTATTGCTTGCTGCGGACTGCCGCGGCGAGCTTGTCGGCGACTTCGGGCACGCTCATTTCCGGCTGCAGGTCGTAGGTCGCGACCTTCGGACTCGGCACGAGGATACGGTCCTCGTGCACGTACGGTTCCTCGCGACCGCCGGAGAAGAAGAAGGTGACGTGCGCGTATTTTTCGGTCTCGGCGATGCGCAGCTGGCTCAATCCCTTCGCGGCGAGATATTCGCCGAGCGAGTTCGACAAGGACTGCGGTGGATAGGCGATCGCGGTAACGGCGAGATCCGCGCTGTACTCGGTCAGCGTGACGAACGCCGCAAGTCTCGGCCGGTGCGCGTCGAAACCGGTGAACTTCGAATCGACAAAGGCCTGGGTCAGCTGGCGCGCGCGGTCGGAGCGGAAATTCATGTAGATCACTGCGTCGCCGTCGGTGGCTTTCGCGCCCGCGCCGATCACGGTCGGCTTGACGAATTCGTCGGTCTCGCCGCGAGCGTAGGCAGCCTCGAGCGCCGCAAGTGCATCGCTCGCATGGAATTCCGACTGTGCATCGACGATCGCATCCCAGGCCAGCTTGACGCGCTCCCAGCGCTTGTCGCGGTCCATCGCGTAGTAGCGGCCGCTGACCGTGGCGATACGCGCGTTGCCGAGCGCGGCGCACTTCGCCTGCAGCTTTTCCAGCGAGGCGCGCGCGCTTTGCGGCGGCGTGTCGCGGCCGTCGAGGAAGGCGTGCACGGCAACCTGCGCGACGCCCTGGCGCTTGGCCAGGTCGAGCATGGCGAAGATGTGCTCTTCTTGGCTGTGCACCCCACCGGGCGAGAGCAGGCCGAACACGTGCAGGGTCGATTCCTTCGCCGCAGCGCAGGCACCGACCAGGGCGGGATTGGTGTAGAAGCTGCCGTCCTCGATCGCCGCGTCGATGCGGGTCAGGTCCTGATAGACGACACGCCCCGCGCCGATGTTCATGTGGCCGACTTCGGAATTGCCCATCTGCCCGTCGGGCAGGCCGACGAAGCGACCGTGCGTTTCCACCAGCGTATGCGGATACGTCGCGAGCAAGTGGCGCCAGGTCGGCAGGTTGGCCTGGGCGAGCGCGTTGTTGGCGGGGTCGTCGCGATGGCCCCAGCCATCGAGAATTAGCAGGAGTACGGGCTTCGGAGCAGGCACGGAAAACCTTTTTCTGACATGGGCTGTACAACGGAGAATGGTAACGGAAATCCCTCAACTCTCGTCATTCCCGCCTTCGCAGGATCGACGCAAACCCTAGTTCAACCTTTTCCGCCGCCGCCGCATCAGAAAACTGGCAGACTGATTCCAACCATCCGGGAGATTTCCATGATCCGCATCAAGCTCGCCCTACTGCTTGCACTCGGCCTCGTCGCTCCGGCCTTCGCCGATGACCAGGGTGACGTCGATAAGGTCAACGGGGCCATTTCGATTGACGACGGCGCCAGCGGCGGCAAGCTGAGCACGGTCAACGGCGGTATCCGCATCGGCGCGAACGCGCACGTGAAGAGCGCGGAAACGGTCAATGGCGGGGTCCATGTCGGCGCTGGCGCGACGCTCGATTCGGTCGAGTCGGTCAACGGCGGCATCAAGCTCGGCGCCAACGCCAAGGTCGGCAGAACGGTCAATGTCGTCAACGGCTCGATCACGCTCGAACAGGGCGCCGACATCGCCGGCAAGGCATCGAACGTCAACGGCGGCATCCAGCTCGACGCCGCGCACGTCGGCGGCGGCATCGACACGGTCAACGGCGACATCACGATCGGTGCCAATTCGCGCGTCGAAGGCGGCATCCTGGTCGAGGAGAACCACAGCTGGTTCGCCTCCAACTCGCGCAAGCCGCGCATCGTCATCGGTCCGCATGCAGTCGTACAGGGCACGCTGAAGTTCAAGCGCGAGGTCGAGCTCTGGGTCAGCGACAGCGCGACGATCGGCGCTGTCGACGGCGCGAGCGCGCAGAAGTTCAGCGGCGACCGGCCGCCGCAGTAGTCGCCTCCCTTCTCGCGGAGTGGGAAGGGAAACGGAGCAAGGCGCTTGCCGCACCTGCAAGCGCTAACGCAAAATTGCGCATCCTCACGCAGGCCGTGGATGCCGCATGCCGCTACTCGTCCTCTTTTCGCTCGCCCTGCAGATCGCCTGTGCCGTGCACGCGGTACGCACGCGCCGCGAGCTTTACTGGATCTGGATCATCCTGATCGGCTCGTATCTCGGCGTGATCATCTACGTGATCGCCAACGTGCTGCCAGACCTGCGCCACGACCCGCGCGCGCGCAAGACCGCGAGCAAGGTGCTCGATACGGTCGCGCCGGAGCGCCGGCGCAAGCAGATCGAGCAGCGCCTCGAACTCGCCGACACCGTCGACAACCGCCGCGCTCTCGCCGAGGAGTGCATCAACCTCGGCGACTTCACCAACGCGGCCGAGCTGTACCGCTCGATCCTGAAGGGTATCAACGCGAACGACATCGGTTTCTCGATCGGCCTCGCGCGCGCGCAGGTGGGCCTCGACGATTTCGCCGGCGCGAAGGAGACTCTCGACAGGCTCTACGCCGCGCATCCGCAGCTGCGCTCGAACGATGCCGACCTGCTGCGCGCGCGCATCGACGAGGCGCTCGGCGATCCCGACGCCGCGCTCGCACGCTATCGCGACCTGGCGACGAGCTATCCGGGCGAGGAGGCGCGCTACCGCTACGCTACGCTGCTCGTGCAGCGTTCGCGCTTCCGCGAGGCGCGCGAGGTGTTCAACGACATGCTCAAGCGCGCGAAAGTCTCGCCGAGTTACTACCGGCGCAAGGAAGCGCACTGGCTCGACGCGGCCAAGCGCGACCTAGCCGCCCTTGGGCCGGGTTGACGCCGCGCCGTCCGCCTCTCCGGAATCCACGTCCTTGAATACCCATCTTCCTTTGCCGGGCGCGGCGACGGCCGACCGCAACCGCGGCATCGACGCGCTGCGCGGCATGTCCATCCTGTTCGTCGTTGCCCACCATTTCGCGATTCGCATTCCGCTGACCAAGACCGCACTCGCGGATTTTCTCCCGACCTGGTTCCTGAAGGGCCTGACCTACAACGGCGCCGAATCGGTGGCGATCTTCTTCGTGATTTCCGGCTTCCTGATCACTCGTCGCTCGCTGGCCCGCTGGGGAGACTTGAGCGCGCTATCCGCGCCGCAGTTCTATCTGCAGCGCGCCTCGCGCATCCTGCCGACGCTGTTCCTGGTGGTCGCGCTGCTGAGCGCGCTGCATCTCGCCGGCGTGCCCTACTACGTCATCGACAAACCGAACCAGTCGCTGGGCGGCGCGATCTTCGCCGCGCTCGGATTCCATGTGAACTGGTACGAGGGCACCACCGGCTATCTGCCCGGCGGCTGGAACGTGATGTGGTCGCTGGCGGTCGAAGAAGTGTTCTATCTGGCGTTCCCTTTGGTCTGCCTGACCTTGGGCAAAGTGCGCTGGATGTTCGTCGCGGTGCTGGCCGCACTCGTGCTGTCGATGCCGTTTGTGCGCATGGCATTGCATGACGCGGGCGGCGGCATCTGGTACGAGGAGGCGTACTTGCCCGGCATGTCTGCGATCGCGCTCGGCGTGCTCGCGGCGATGTTCGCCACGCGCATCGCCGCGCCGCCGCGCTGGCTGGCGTCGGCTTTGTGCGCGCTTGGCGGCGTCGGCCTTTGCGCGGTCTTCTTCGCCGGTACGCCGCTGTGGAAGGCAATCGGTGAGTACAACGTCTGGTTGCTGATCGGCAGCGCCGCGAGCCTGATCCTCGGCCTGCATTGGCAGGCGGCTGCGGCGACACCGTGGCGACTGCGCGGCCTTGGCTGGCTGCGTTCTTGCGGCAGACTCAGCTATGAGATTTATCTTTTCCACATGTTCGTCGTGTTCGCCCTCGTTGCGGTTTTCCGCAGCGGCGGATTCGATATGCGCTGGGGCTTCCTCTGGTACGTGCCGGCATCGGTGCTGGCCTGGCTGCTCGGCCTCGCGGTCGCGCGCGGATTCTCGCAGCCGTGCGAGCGCTGGCTGCGGCGCCGTTTCGGCCACGCTGTGATGCAGCCCTTCGTCGCGCAGACCGCGCCGGGCTGATCCTCTCTCATGACGCTTCGATTTCGCCCGCCGCGGCGCGGCTTGCTCCTGTTTTGTGCCGCGGGTGTTGCCGCATTGTCCACTTTTATACTTTTTCAGCAACGTAAGCCAGCTCCGCAGCCGGCGCCTCCGGCGCGCGTGCTAGCGCCGGCGGGCCCGGCGGCGACGGCTCTCGGCTGGAGCGCGCGCATCGCCCTCGTTTCGGGCGACGGCGTAGCCGGACTGCGCGACGGATCCGCTGCGCAGGCACGCTGGTCCGATCCGTGGGGCATCGCGGTCGATGCGCACGGCGTGAGCTACGTCGCCGATGCGGGCGAAAACAATCGCATCCGCCGCATCGCTGCCGACGGCGTCGTCTCGACCCTGGCAGGTGGCCGCGAGGGTTTCGCCGACGGCGTCGGCGCAGCGGCGGCATTCAACACGCCCTCGGGTCTCACCCTCGACAACGCCGGCAACCTCTACGTCGCCGACACGGGCAACCACGCAATCCGCAAGATTACGCCGCAGGGCGTAGTGACGACGCTCGCCGGCACCGGCACGGCCGGTTATCGTGACGGCGCGGCCGCGCAAGCACAGTTCGACGCGCCGATCGGCGTCGCGGTCGACAACGCCGGCAAGGTCTATGTCGCCGATACCTACAACGACCGCATCCGCGTGATCGGCACCGATGGCATCGTCGCCACGCTGGCTGGCGCCGGCGCACCGGGCTATGGAAACGGCGTCGGCACCGAGGCGAGTTTCGATACGCCATGCGCGGTCGCGATCGACAAATCGGGCACGCTCTGGGTGGCCGACACCGGCAACGGCGCGATCCGCCGTGTTGCGAGTGATGGCAAGGTCGGTACCTTCGCGCGCGCGACGATGCTCGACGACAAGCCGCTGCTGCGCCGACCGCTGAGCCTCGCGTTGACTCACGACGGGTTTCTTTATGTCGGCGACATGGCGCACGGTCGGGTGCTGCAGTTCGCGCCCGATGCGCAGATGGCGGTGCTGACCGGCGCGGACGGCGACGGCGACCGCTTCGTCCGACCGGCCGGCATCGCGCTCGACGCGGCCGGCGTACTACAGCTGACCGACGCCGCGAGCCATCGCGTGCACGAGATTCGTCCCGCAGCGGCCACGCCGACCGTGCAATCGCCGGAGCCGATCGGTCCCGCGCCCGATGCGCCGCCGCCCGACACGGGCGGACGCTGGCCGGTGCGACCGCAGAACGTGCGTCACGAAATCGTCGGCACGGTCGGCGAAGCACGCGGCGCCTATCACGGCGACGCGCTCGACCATCTCCACGACGGCCTCGACATCCACAACAACGTCGGCGCCGCGGTGCTCGCGATCGCCGATGCCAAAATCGAAGACCCGCTGCCGAGCTGGGGCGTCGACGAGCTACGTGAAGGCCTCAGCCTCGATGCACTGAGCTACATCCACATGCGCGTCGGCCGCAACGTAAAGGACGCAGAACTCGATGCAACGCGCTTCCAATTGTTGCGCGACGAAACCGGCGCCCTCCATCGCGTGCGTGTGCGCCGTGGCACGCGCTTCAACGCGGGCGATGTGCTCGGCACGACCAACGCGATGGCGCACGTGCACTTGACCTGGGGTGATTGGGGCTACACGCGCAACGCGATCGCGCTCGGCTTCAAGGACTTCGCCGACCGCGTGCCGCCAAGCATCGACAGCGTGCAGATCGAGGACGCAGACGGCAAGGCATTCTCACGAAAACAACGCGGGCGACTGCTCGTACCGCGCGATGCACACGGCGTCGCAATCGTGGTTGAGGCCTGGGACCAAGTCGACGGCAACGAGGCGCGCCGGCGCCTGGGCCTGCATTCACTCGGTTACCAGATTCTCGCCAAGGACGGCAGTCTCGCGCCCGGATTCGAGCAGCCGCACATGACCCTGGTCTTCGACCGCATTCCCGCCGACAGCGCCGCGACCAAGGTCGCCTACGCGGCGAAGAGCGGCATCACCGTCTACGGCAGCGCGGCGACGCGGTTCCGCTATGTCGTCACCAACAACGTGCGCGACGGAAAGTTCACGGCCGGATCGTGGCAAACCAATCAGCTCCCCGCGGGCGACTACACCGTGCGCATCATCGCGCGCGACTACGCGGGCAATATGGCGATAAAGAATCGTGACCTGCCGATTGCCTTGCTGGACCCGGCCGATATCGAACCGCCGAAGCCGGAGCGCAAGGCCTCGCGCGCGAAGAGATCCAGCCGTTAGCGCGCTTCGACGTCTGCCGGCGGCTGTGCCGAGAACCGCTTGTAGTGCCACTGGTATTGATGCGGCGCGAGGCGAATGCAGTTCTCGACACCGCGATTGAGCGCGGCGACGGCAGCAGGCAAATCGGGATCGGCGATGCCCTCGGGCGCCGGCAGAATGTGCAGCACATAGCCTGCGCCATGCGGCAGGCGCTCGGCGAAGGCGAACAGCACGCTCGCGCCGGTGCGCTGGGCGAGGCGCGAGAGCAACACCATGGTCAGCGCCGGGCGGCCGAAGAACGGTGCGAATTCGCCTTCGCCTTGCTTGGGTTCCTGATCGGGCAGGATGCCGACCACGCCGCCCGCGGCAAGTCGCTTGAACAAGCTGCGCACGCCGGCCGCGCCCTCGGCGCGCACCTGCTCCGCCGACAGACCGCCGCGCGCGCGGATCAGCAAGGGTTCGAGCTCGGCCTGTCGCGGCGGGCGGTAGGCGATCGCGATATGCGTGCGGCTGCACAGCCAGTAGTTGAGCAGTTCGAAGCAGCCCAGGTGCGGCGCGGCGACAAGCAGGCCGCGCTTGGCCGCCAGCGCCGCATCGAACAGCTCGCCGCCGCGTACTTCGCGCACCAGGGCAAGCGTGCGTGTCGGATCGCCGGTCCAGATCTTCGCGATCTCGAAGAAGGACTTGCCCGCCTCCGCCAACGCCACACGCAAGAAATGACTCCTTTCCTCGCCAAACGTCGTATTGATTCGGGAGAGGGTGTGCTCGGCCTTGCGTCGCATCGGGTTGTCGGTGCGGGCGAGCAGCCAGCCGAATCCAGCGCCGAGGGCGTGCAGGATGCGCAACGGCAGCCGGCCAAGCAGGCGCAGCAGGCCGTAGATGATCCAGATGTACCAACGCATGCGGGGAAAAGCGTGGGAAAAACCGATTGTAGCCGGGCCTCTCCCGCCATGTCGGCATTGACGTCGCCGCGTCCGCTCGCGAGTATTGCCGCTGCCCTCGTTGACGCGGCCGGCGCCGCATCGGAAGGGCACCTCGAAAAGCCTACTCCGCTCGATAATTTGCGCACCGGCGGTGCTCGGAATCCTCATGTACTGACGTGTACACTCCGGTTCCTGCGCTCCGGCGACGCGCAAATTCTCTTCGCTCGCTACGGTTTTTCGAGGTGCCCTGAAACCCATGATCGCCCTGATCCAGCGCGTCGTCGAAGCGCGTGTGGACGTCGACAACGAAACCATCGCTCGCATCGGGCCGGGACTGCTGGCGCTGGTTGGCGTGCAGCCCGGCGATGGCGAGACCCAGACTCAGCGCCTGCTCGAACGCCTGCTCGGTTACCGCGTATTCGCCGACGCCGACGGGAAAATGAATCTCTCGCTGGCGCAGACTGGGGGTGGATTGTTGCTCGTCTCCCAATTCACCCTCGCCGCGGACACGCGTTCGGGCATGCGTCCGGGCTTTTCCACCGCGGCCACACCTGCCGAAGGGGAACATTGGTTCAACCGCCTGGTCGAATTGGCAAAAATCCGCCATTCGCCAGTGGAAATCGGTCGTTTCGGTGCCCATATGAAGGTCAGTCTCGTCAACGACGGACCGGTGACGTTTTGGTTGGAGGCGCGCTAGCCGTGCCGGGAATCGTCGCCTGTGGTCCCGCGACGTCGATTGGCCCTGCTTTTGCTCGTCATTTCAAGCCATTCCGTCGCCCAATTCGCGATTCCCGGTCTTCCTTGACACCCCTCCTATACTTTCCAGTCTTTGATCCTGAGCCGTAGATTCCATGAACGCAGAAACCCGCAGCCAGCAACAGTCCGAAATCAAGACCCTGATCATCAAGGGCAAGGAACAAGGGTTCCTGACCTACGCCGAGGTCAACGATCACCTGCCCGACGACATCGTCGATCCGGAGCAGATCGAAGACATCATCGGCATGATCAACGACATGGGCATCGAGGTGCACGAGGTCGCGCCGGAAGGCGATACGATCCTGCCTGACGCGCCGGTGGCAACGGACGACGAAACCGCGACCGAGGAAGCGGTGGCAGTGCTGTCCGCGGTCGACGCCGAAGTCGGCCGCACGACCGATCCGGTGCGCATGTACATGCGCGAGATGGGCACGGTCGAACTGCTCACGCGCGAAGGCGAAATCGCGATCGCCAAACGCATCGAGGAGGGCTTGGGCCAGGTCCAGTCCTCGCTCGCCAGCTTTCCGTGGTCGATCCAGCTGCTCGTCGAGGAATACGACCAGCATACCGAAGGCCGCAAGCGCCTGTCCGAAGTGCTGACCGGCTTTGTCGATCTCGAGGTGCCCGGGCTCGAAGTCAACGAGGAGATGCTCGAAGTCGAGGAAGCCGGTGCCGCAGGCAAGGACGACGACGAGGAAGAAACCGAAGGCGGCGAAGAAGCCGGCCCCGGCGAGACCGGTCCCGATCCGGCCGAAGTGACGCGGCGCATGGAAGAGTTGCGCGCGCTCTACCTCAAGTTCCAGAAAAGCGCGGCCAAGGTCGGCACCGAGGACAAGAAGACGCAGAAGATCCGCGACCAAATGGCCGAGGCCTTCCTCAAGCTCAAGCTGCCGTCGATCATGATCGACGCCTTCGTGCGCAAGCTGCGCGAAGTGGTCGCTCTGGTCCGCCAGCACGAGCGCGTGATCATGGACATCTGCATCAAGCAGGCGCACATGCCGCGCAAGGATTTCATCAAGGCGTTCCCGTCGAACGAGACCAACCCGAAGTTCGCCGACGACATCATCCGCAAGAAGCAGAAGTGGGCCTCGTCGATCAAGGCGCACAAGGAAGACATCCTCGCCGAGCAGGAAAAACTCGTCGCGCTGGAAAAGACCCTGTTCCTCTCGCTCGCCGACGTCAAGGAAATCAACCGCGCCATGTCGATCGGCGAGGCCAAGGCGCGCCGCGCGAAGAAGGAGATGGTCGAGGCCAACCTGCGCCTGGTCATCTCGATCGCGAAGAAGTACACCAACCGCGGCCTGCAGTTCCTCGACCTGATCCAGGAAGGCAACATCGGCCTGATGAAGGCG
>Ga0207712_10000118_pt1 | contig 85518 bp, 74 predicted proteins | sample KBSS44metaG_FD_184402 | JGI IMG/M metagenome (GOLD analysis project Ga0207712, IMG submission 184402) | Switchgrass rhizosphere microbial communities from Kellogg Biological Station, Michigan, USA - KBS S4-4 metaG (SPAdes) (version 2) | ecosystem: Host-associated > Plants > Roots > Rhizosphere...
CAATTTCGCCAACTCCTCGCTGTACTTCATGTCGCGCAACGCCTCGGCCCTCTTCGGCGCCGGCGACCTCGACGAGGTCGCCCTCTACGGCCGCGCGCTCGATGGGGCGACGATCGCGCAGCACTACGCGAGCTTTGGCGCCAACCGCCGACCCACCGCCTCGCTGCAGGGCCCGAGCTCGGTCCAGCCCAACCATCAGGCCACCTTCGACGCCTCGGCATCGAAAGACCCTGACGGGATCATCGCCAAATACGAATGGGATCTCGACGGCAACGGGACCTACGAGACGAACACGGGCACCACGCCAACCGTCAACCAGACCTACACGACCGAAGGCAAAGTCACCATCGGTCTGCGAGTGACCGACAACGAAGGTGCAACCGCAACGGCCAGTCGCACGATCTCAGTTGCCCAAAACCAGCCGCCGCAGGCCGCCTTCGCCGTCGCCCCCGACCCTGGCACGGTAGGCCACCAGGTGAGCTTCGACGCCTCGGGATCGAACGATCCAGACGGGACGATCGTCAAATACGAATGGGATCTCGACGGCAACGGGACCTATGAGACGAATACGGGCACTGTCGCGACCACAACCAACACCTACGCGAACCCGGGTGAAGTCAAAGTCGGCCTGCGGGTGACCGACGACGCCGGAGCCTCGGCGACGACCTCGCGTACCGTCTCGATCAACGCCGGCGAAGAAACTGGCTATGCCGACGCGGTCAGCTCCACTCCCGGCCTGCTCGATTACTGGCGACTGGGAGAGCTGGCCGGCACGAGCTTCGCCGACAGCATTGGCGCCAGCCCAGCGAGCGCCAGCGGCGGGGTCGTCACCGGCGTCGCCGGTGCGTTGCCTAAAGACCTCGATCGGGCAGCTGAGTTCGACGGCGAAAACGACGCCGCCAGCGCCGCGGTCAACCTCTCCGGCCAGAGCGCGATCACGCTTGAGTTCTGGATGAAGTGGAGCTCGTGGTCTAACGACGACGATCTCGCCTTCGAGTACACGCCCAACTTCAACGACGCACCGGGCGGCTTCCTGGTCGACCCGAACAGCAGCTACGGCCAGTTCGGCGTCGGCATCGGCGTCGGCGAATCGCGCAACGTCGCCCTCTTCGCGCGACCGAGCGCAGGCGTCTGGCATCACTACGCCTTCGTGCTCAACAGCAACGCCCCGGCGACCGAACAGGTCATCCCCTACGTCGATGGCCAGGCGGTCTCCTACACAAAGGTCGCCAACGGCACCGGGGCGGGCAATTTCGCCAACTCCTCGCTGTACTTCATGTCGCGCAACGCCTCGGCCCTCTTCGGCGCCGGCGACCTCGACGAGGTCGCCCTCTACGGCCGCGCGCTCGATGGGGCGACGATCGCGCAGCACTACAACCTGACGGTCGAAAACAAAGCGCCAAGCGCCTCGTTCACGCTCAGCCCCAACCCCGTGCAGACTCAGGGCTCGGTCAACTTCGACGCCTCGGCCTCAAACGACCCTGACGGGACCATCGCCAAATACGAATGGGACCTCGACGGCAACGGCAGCTATGAGACCAACACGGGATCGACGCCGACCGTGAGCCAGACCTACGCCACCCCGGCCTCGCTCAGCATCGGCCTGCGGGTCACCGACAACCGCGGCGACTCGGCCACCGCCACGCGGGCACTGACCGTGCAGAACACCCCGCCGAAAGCCTCGTTCACCGCTCCGGCGGGACCGACCCTGAGCGGCGAAGCAGCGAACTTTGACGCCTCCGCCTCCAGCGACGTCGACGGCCCGATCGCCAAATACGAATGGGACCTGGATGGCAACGGGACCTACGAGACCAACACGGGCACGACAGCCACGGCGAGCCAGAGCTACGCCACCCCCGGCACCCGTACCGTGGGCCTGCGGGTGACCGATGGCGACGGTGCAACCGCGACCGCGACCCAGAGCGTGACGATCCAGAACCGGCCGCCGACGGCCGCGATCGCGGCCACGCCCAACCCGGCCCTCACCGGCGAAGCGGTGACGTTCGATGGCTCGGGCTCCAGTGACCCCGACGGGACCATCACCAAATACGAATGGGATCTCGACGGCAACGGCAGCTACGAGACCAACACGGGCGCCATAGCTACGGCGAGCCAAAGCTACGCCTCGCCGGGGACCGTGACGGTGGGCCTGCGCGTCACCGATGACAGCGGCGCGACCGCCACCACGACGAAGAGCGTGACGATCCAGAATCGTCCTCCGGCCGCTTCCTTCACCGCGACGCCGAACCCCGCGCCAACGGGTACGACAGTCAAATTCGATGCCTCGGGCTCCAAAGACTCCGACGGCACTATCGCCAAATACGAATGGGACCTCGACGGCAACGGCAGCTACGAGACGAGCACCGGGACGACCGCGACCACCTCGCGCGCCTACATCGCCGCCGGCGCGGTCAACGTTGGCCTGCGCGTGACCGACGACAACGGCGCGACGGAAACGACGACGCGCTCGGTCACGATCCAGAACCGACCGCCGACGGCCTCCTTCACGGCGACGCCGAGCACGGCCCTCTCGGGCGCCTCGATTGCCTTCAGCGGCTCCGCTTCCACAGATCCCGACGGCACGATCGCCAAATACGAATGGGATCTCGACGGCAATGGCACCTATGAGACGAATACGGGCACGACGGCCACCACCAGCCAGACCTACGCGACGCCGGGCACCCGCACCGTGGGTCTGCGCGTGACCGACAACGAAGGCGCCAGCGCGACCACGACGCGGACGGTGACGATCCAGAACCGCAACCCCGTCGCCGCGATCACGGCCACTCCGAACCCGGTCGTGAGCGGGTCGAACGTGACCTTCGACGCCTCCGGCTCAACAGACCCCGACGGCACGATTGTCAAATACGACTGGGACATGGATGGCAACGGCACCTACGAGATCAATGGCGAAGGAAAATCGACGATCACGGCTTCCTATGCCCAACCCGGAACTCGCACGGTCGGCGTACGCGTGACCGACAACAACGGCGGCACGGCAACGAAAACGCTGACGCTGACAGTTCAGAACCGTCCCCCGGCAGCCGCCTTTACGGCGACGCCAAACCCCGCGGGAACGGGTGCCACCGTGAGCTTTGACGCCTCAGCCTCGAAAGACCCGGACGGCACGGTCTCGAAATACGAATGGGACCTGGACGGCAACGGGACGTATGAGACCAACACGGGCACGACGAAAACGACGACGAAAACCTATACCTCGATCGGCACCCGCACGATCGGCCTGCGCATCACCGACAACAGCGGTGCTCAGGCGACGACCACACAGTCGCTGGTGATCCAGAACGGTCCGCCCACGGCATCCTTCACCGCGACGCCGAGTCCGGCCACGGCGGGATCGACCGTGACCTTCAACGCGTCCGCCTCGAGTGACTCCAACGGCACGGTCACCAAATACGAATGGGACCTGGACGGCAACGGGACGTATGAGACCAACACGGGCACGACGAAAACGGCGACCAAGGTCTACTCCACCGCCAGTGAAGTGAACGTCGGCCTACGCGTGACTGACAACGAAGGCGCGACCGGAACGACGACTAAAGCCCTGACCGTACGCGGCCCCTACAACGCCGCGGTCAGCGGGACGTCGAGCCTGATCGATTACTGGCGCTTGGGCGAGACCTCCGGCACGGCCCTCGACGATCCGGTCGGCGGGCGCGACGCGACCGCCGCCAACGGCGTGACGCTCGGGGTCGCCAGCCCGCTCACGCTCGACTCGAACACGGCCGCCACGTTCGACGGCACGAACGACTATGCCTCAGCTCCGCTCAACCTCTCGGGCACGCGACAGCTGACGGTGGAGTTCTGGCTCAACTGGAGCAGCTTCGCCAACAACGACAAGCAGGCTTTTGAGCTCACCTCCAACTTGAACAACACCAACGGCGGCTTCCTGATCAACCCCAACTCAAGCACCTCAGGCGGGCGCTTCGAAGTCGCGATCGGCCGCAACGGCACCCGCAACAACGCCTACTTCACCCGGCCCTCGGCGGGCGCCTGGCATCACTACGCGATCGTCCTCAACACATCCGCGCTGCTCCCCTCGCTCTACATAACGGTCTACGTCGACGGTAAAGCGGTCTCGATCACAAAGGGATCGAGCGGCAGCGGCGCCGGCACCTTCGCCAACTCAACGCTCTACTTCATGTCGCGCGGCGGCAGCTCGCTCTTCGGCGCCGGCTCGCTGGATGAGGTTGCGATCTACGACGAAGCGCTGAGCGCCACCCAGGTGGCGCAGCATTATTCGTCTAGGTAGTATTCAGTACCGGTTGGCCCTGTGAATCCGACCGGAGGGTGCTGTAAATCGTGTTGCTAGGGATGCGTTTGGGTAAATTTGCCTGCGTAGCTGCTGTTTTCGCAGCCTTTCTTGGGCTTGCCGGTTTCGCGCTCGCCCAAAAGCTCGGCCTCTCGCAGACGCACCGCGTTTCGGTCGCCTGCATCGAAACCAGGCCGACCCTCTGGCAGACGTTCCAGCAGGGCGGCCGGGCAGTCTGCCAGGGCAAGCCCCTGCGTCAAAGGGGTCTCGCGCGCCGGTTCGCGGTGGCTCGCCCGCCGTCGCAGCCGCCTTCCCTTCCACCAGCCTTGCCCGGGCCAGCAGAGCGAGGTGAAGTGGCGCCTGGCAATTCCGTCGACCCCGGCGCTTCGACGCCGCCCGAAGAAGGCCCCTCGGCGCCCCCTGGCGAAGACCCCACCTCGCCCGGCGAAGGCGAACCGGAAACCCCACCCGCCGACACCATCCCCCCGGACACTTCGATCGCGAGCGGGCCCCCGGCCGCCACAGCGGCTACGACCGCAAGCTTTTCCTTTTCCTCCGGTGAGCCGGGGTCGACCTTCGAATGCAAGCGGGACAGTGGGACTTGGCAGGCCTGCATCTCGCCCAAGGGCTACTCGAGCCTCGTCGCGGGGCCCCATCTCTTCTCGGTGCGGGCGACCGACGCGGCTGGAAACGTCGACTCGACGCCAGCCGAATGGAGCTGGACAGTCGAAGCGGGCGCCCCGCCGGTCGACAACACTCCGCCGCAGACCTCGATCACCAGCGGCCCGTCAGGCGCCACAACTGCCACCACAGCGAACTTCACCCTCTCCTCGAACGAGAATGGCTCGAGCTTCGAATGCAAACTCGACGAAGCCGATTGGTCTGCCTGCGGCACGAAGGCTACTTACACCGAACTCGAAGTCGGCTCGCACGAATTTGCCGCCCGCGCAATCGATCCCGCTGAAAACATCGGCAACACCGCAACCCGCAACTGGGAAGTCGAAGAACCGCCGGAACCACCGCCCACTACCCCGCCGGCCGAATGCACCACCTCAGTCGCAGGCACGAGCGCGGTGCAGTCCGCGGTCTCCGCCGCGGCGGGCGGCGCGGTGATCTGCCTGGCCGATGGCTCCTACGGCGAACTCTCGATCTCCGCCAGCAAGTCATCGCAGGTAACGGTGCAGGCCGAACATGCCGGGCGGGCGACGATCGCCGGCGCTTCGCTCTCGGGCAGCCACATCACTCTCGCCCGCCTCAACATCAGCAATGAAGTGACCGTCGAGCCGGGCGCAAGCTCAATGGCAATCGAATACAACCGAATAACCGGCGGCTACATGGGCATCAACGCGGGGCCCACCTCTTCGACCTCGATCAGCGACACGACGATCCGCGGCAACAAGCTGGTCGGCCCCTTCGGCGAGGACGCCTTGCGGATCAACCGCTACCACGACAGCGGCGATGCCGATCCCTACGGGATCCTGATCGAAGGCAACGAGATCACCGGCGTGCGTGAGAACGGTAACCACAGTGACTGCCTGCAGTCGGTTTGGGGTGGCGATGGCCTTTACTTCCGCCGCAACTACCTGCACGACAACCGCTGCCAGGGGTTCTTCGTCAAGGATCAGCCCAGCACGATCATCGGCATCGCGGTCGAAGACAACCTCTTCCTGCGCAACAGCGAACCGTGCGCGCCGGAAGCGTCCGGCTGCGGGCAGCCCTCCTATCTGCAGATCTTCGGCCCGTACCAGAACCTGACGATGAGGCGCAACACCGTGTGGCAGGGCGAAGTGGTCGCCTCCTTCCAGGAAGGCGCCGGCGCGGGCACGACGATCGAAGCAAACGTGGTCAACCGCTTCTGGACGAACACGAACCTCTCCGGTGTCGCCTACTCGAACAACACCGTCTGCAAGCGGGAAGACAGCGCCGGAGGCTCCTGGCCCAGCCAGACGCCCGGTGAGACCGTCAACTGCTCCCCCGCCTTCGCCAACCCCAGTGTCGACGACTACCGCCTCTCCGGCAGCGATCGGGGCGTCGACTGGGCACCGCGAGAACAGCATTACGGCCCCTAGCGGGCGCTTTACATAATCCGGTGCCCTGCCCCCGGCCCTAGGCACAGCGCCTAGAACATACGTCGGAGGTTCTCTACCGGTTTCACCAGCTCCCTCGGCCCTGCCGACGCTACCGGCGTCATGCCCGCCACGGAGGGAGAGAAGTTGGCCCGTCATGAGAAGCCCCACCCCCGGCTCGTCTGGATAGCAGCCATCGCCCTCGGTTTGCTTGCCGTCAGCGCAACCTTCGCCTTTGCCAGGGGCCCCTTGGTCAGCGTCCTGGGCGGGACGACCAAGTCCAAGCACGCGCAGCACGGCTCCGTCGGCCGAGCGACCCGTGTCACCAGAACTCGCACTCTCCGCCTTCGCGAAAAGCACCCGAAGGGGCCAACGACCAGCCCGATCAGCTCGCCGGCCGACACAACTGCCCCAGAGACGACGATCACCCAAGGCCCGGCAAGCACCACCACGGCCACCACGGCCAGCTTCTCCTTCAATTCCAACGAGACCGGCTCCACCTTCGAATGCAAGCTCGACGCCGGCTCGTGGGTCGCATGCACCACGCCGAAGTCCTACTCAGGGCTGTCCATCGGCGTACACCTGTTCTCCGTACGCGCGATTGACGCGGCCAAGAACGTCGATGCCACTCCCGCCACGCAAAGCTGGACGGTCGCCGCCCTCCAACCCCCTGCTGACACTACGCCGCCGCAGACGACGATCGCCGCCGGGCCAGAAGGCACGACGACCTCAACGTCCGCCAGCTTCACCTTCAGCTCCAGCGAGTCCGGCTCCAGCTTCGAATGCAAGCTCGACTCGGGCAGCTGGAGCGCATGCGGCTCGCCGCGCGGCTACTCGGGCCTGTCGACCGGCTCACACCAGTTCTCCGTGCGTGCAATCGACGCGGCCGACAACGTCGACCCGACACCGGCGAGCCGCAGCTGGACGGTCGAAGAAGAAGCGGTGACACCGCCGGTCGACACAACCCCACCCGAAACCTCGATCACCGGCGGCCCAACGGGAACCACCACGTCCACCGCGGCCAGCCTCACCTTCAACTCGAGCGAGAGCAACTCCAGCTTCGAATGCAAGCTGGACGCGGGGTCATGGGCCGCCTGCACGACACCGAAGGGCTACACGAGCCTGAGCGTCGGTTCTCATCAGTTCTCGGTCCGAGCCAAGGACGCGACCGGCAACGTGGACGCGACCCCGGCCACGCGGAGCTGGGCGGTCGAAGAAGAAACGGTGACACCGCCACCTCCCACCGAATGCACCACCACCGTCTCGAGCACCTCCGCCGTCTCCTCAGCCGTCACCTCCGCCTCCTCAGGCGCGGTGATCTGCCTCGCCAACGGCAGCTACGGCAAGCTGACACTTAGCGCCAGCAAGGCCAAGCCGGGCGTGGTCGTCCGCGCCCAGAACCCGGGCCAGGCGACGATCGACGGTGCCTCGATGAGCGGCTCCTACCTCACCCTGGCTCGCTTCAACGTCACCGATGAGGTCACGGTGCAGCCCGGGGCGACCGGGATGACCGTCGATCACAACCACATCACCGGCGGCTATATGGGCGTCAACGCCGGGCCCACCTCCTCGACCCAGATCAACGACACGAGGATCACCAACAACCAGCTCGTCGGCCCCTTCGGCGAGGACGCGATTCGCCTCAACCGCTACCACGACTCAGACGGGGACGGGATCGGGGTCTTGATCGAAGGCAACGAGATCACCGGCGTGCGGGAGAACGGCAACCACTCCGACTGCCTGCAGGCGGTCTGGACCGGTGATCACATCGTCTACCGCCGCAACTACCTGCACGACAACCGCTGCCAGGGGTTCTTCATCAAGGACCAGGCGAGCCTCGGTGGCGTCTCGGGGCCGATCTCGGGGATCGCCGTCGAAGACAACCTCTTCGTCCGCGACAACGAACCCTGCGCGCCGGAAGCACCCGGTTGTGGGCAGCCCTCCTATTTCCAGGTCTTCGGCCCCTACTCGGGCTTCGTCATGCGCCGCAACACCTTCTGGGGTGGCGACCAGGTCGCCGTCTTCCAGGAAGGGACAGGCAGCGACTCGAAGATCGAAAACAACGTGATCTACCGGCTCTGGACCAACACCAACATGTCGGTGGCAACCTACGCCAACAACACGCGTTGTAAGCGGGAAACCTCTGAAGGCGGCTCCTGGCCCGCCTCGACCCCAGGCGAGACGGTGACCTGCTCGCCGGCCTTCAACAACGCCGCCGTCGATGATCTGCGCCTGATCGGCTCCGATCGAGGGGTCGATTGGGCCCCAGCGGAACAGCATTACGGGCCCTGAGCGCCTCTCTGGCTAAAACATGTGTTGAGCTGAGACAGGCGGGGTAGCGACGGAACGCGGGTCAACTCCAACTCGACCCGCATTCCAGTCAGGGCCTGCTTTTCAGGCCCAGAGACGGAGGGGGAAAGATGCTGCCTGCCCGTACAAGCGCGCGTGGAAGGAAGGCGCGAGCGACACTCGCCTCAGCGGTCGTCACCGCGATCGCCACCTCAATCATCCTGGGCAGCCCGCTGTCCTTTGCCACCGGTTCGATCTTCGCCAAGCTCAGCAAGTCCACCGACGCCAAGAAGGACATCCGCGGCAAGGGACTGGCGCGCGCCATCAGAGTTGACGCCGAAGCCTCCACCCCATCCCCGACCACGCTCGCCGCGGTTACGGACAGGACACCACCGCAGACAACGATCACCAGGGGCCCGGCAACCAGCACCATCGCCAGCACAGCCACCTTCGCCTTTGTTTCCAGCGAGGCCAACTCGACCTTCGAATGCAAGCTGGACGCGGGGGCCTGGGCCCGATGCGCTTCGCCCCGGACCTACTCCGGTGTTGGCACCGGCAACCACCTGTTCCGAGTGAGGGCGATCGACGCGGCCAAAAACGTGGATCCCACCCCGGCGCGGCGGCGCTGGACGGTGGAAGCGGCGACGACACCCGACACCACCCCGCCGCAAACGACGATAGTCAGTGGCCCATCGGCCAAAACGACGTCGACCGCCGCCAGCTTCGCCTTCAGCTCCAGTGAGAGCAACTCCAGCTTCGAATGCAAGCTCGACTCCGGGTCATGGTCGGCCTGCACGACGCCAAAGAGCTACTCGAGCCTGGCAACTGGATCGCACCAGTTCTCCGTGCGGGCAATCGATGCGGCGAAGAACGTGGACACCACGCCGGCGACGCAAAGCTGGACCGTGGAAGCCGCGACTCCGGCCGATACCACACCGCCGCAGACCTCCATCACCAGCGGCCCCGCGAGCAAAACCACGTCGACATCGGCGAGCTTTGCCTTCAGCTCCAGTGAGCCTGGCTCGACTTTCGAATGCAAGCTGGACGCGGGGGCCTGGGCGGCCTGCACCTCTCCCAAGCCCTATACCGGTCTGAGCGCCAGCGGGCACCAGTTCTCGGTGCGGGCAATCGACGCGGCGAGGAACACGGACACCACGCCGGCGACTCAAAGCTGGACCGTGGAAAAAGCCGTTTCCCAGCAACCGGGCACCACCTGCACCACCACCGTCTCGAGCACCTCCGCCGTCTCCTCAGCCGTCACCTCCGCCTCCTCAGGCGCGGTGATCTGCCTCGCCAACGGCAGCTACGGCAAGCTGACACTTAGCGCCAGCAAGGCCAAGCCGGGCGTGGTCGTCCGCGCCCAGAACCCGGGCCAGGCGACGATCGACGGTGCCTCGATGAGCGGCTCCTACCTCACCCTGGCTCGCTTCAACGTCACCGATGAGGTCACGGTGCAGCCCGGGGCGACCGGGATGACCGTCGATCACAACCACATCACCGGCGGCTATATGGGCGTCAACGCCGGGCCCACCTCCTCGACCCAGATCAACGACACGAGGATCACCAACAACCAGCTCGTCGGCCCCTTCGGCGAGGACGCGATTCGCCTCAACCGCTACCACGACTCAGACGGGGACGGGATCGGGGTCTTGATCGAAGGCAACGAGATCACCGGCGTGCGGGAGAACGGCAACCACTCCGACTGCCTGCAGGCGGTCTGGACCGGTGATCACATCGTCTACCGCCGCAACTACCTGCACGACAACCGCTGCCAGGGGTTCTTCATCAAGGACCAGGCGAGCCTCGGTGGCGTCTCGGGGCCGATCTCGGGGATCGCCGTCGAAGACAACCTCTTCGTCCGCGACAACGAACCCTGCGCGCCGGAAGCACCCGGTTGTGGGCAGCCCTCCTATTTCCAGGTCTTCGGCCCCTACTCGGGCTTCGTCATGCGCCGCAACACCTTCTGGGGTGGCGACCAGGTCGCCGTCTTCCAGGAAGGGACAGGCAGCGACTCGAAGATCGAAAACAACGTGATCTACCGGCTCTGGACCAACACCAACATGTCGGTGGCAACCTACGCCAACAACACGCGTTGTAAGCGGGAAACCTCTGAAGGCGGCTCCTGGCCCGCCTCGACCCCAGGCGAGACGGTGACCTGCTCGCCGGCCTTCAACAACGCCGCCGTCGATGATCTGCGCCTGATCGGCTCCGATCGAGGGGTCGATTGGGCCCCAGCGGAACAGCATTACGGGCCCTGAGCTGACCAAGGGGTACGGAGATCGCCCGGCCCGCCGGTGAGAAAAACGGCGGGCCGGAGACGTTGTATGGGTGTGAGCTCGGTGCGAGGCAAGCGCAGGGCGGCCGTTTTCGCGGTCGCCCTCTTCGCGATTGCGACAGGACTCGTCCTGCTGCTCAGCGCGGGTGGCGACGACAACGGCGCCCTCGCCGTCTCGACCAAGGCGAAGGGGCGCTGCGGCGCCACCGCCGCCAGCCTCGAGGCGCTCGAATCCGACGCATCCTCGGCACCGCCGGGCACCACGGTCTGCCTCGTGGACGGCAGCTTCGGCGACCTCAGGCTCAAGGCCGACTCGAGCGGTCGAGGGGTCACGGTGCGCGCCGCCCATCCAGGCAAGGCAACGCTCGCCAGCGTCGACATCAGCGGCTCCCACCTCTCGCTGGCCCGCTTCGAGATCGACGGCGAAGTCACGATCGAGCCCGGCTCGAGCAAGGTCTCGATCCTCAACAACCGCATCAGCGGCGGCTACTTCGGCATCAACGCCGGCCCTACCACCTCGACCTCGATCAGCGACACGACGATCCGCGGCAACCAGCTCGTCGGCCCCTTCGGCGAGGACGCGATTCGCCTCAACCGCTACCACGACAGCGGCGATGCCGACCCCTACGGGATCCTGATCGAAGGCAACGAGATCACCGGCGTGCGTGAGAACGGCAACCACAGTGACTGCCTGCAGTCGGTTTGGGGCGGCGATGGCCTCTACTTCCGCCGCAACTACCTGCACGACAACCGCTGCCAAGGGTTCTTCGTCAAGGACCAGCCGGCGGCGGTGCGCAAGGTCGTCGTCGCCGACAACCTGATGCTGCGCGACGCCGCTCCCTGCGCCGAATCCAGCCCCGACTGCGGCGCCCCCTCAGTGGTTTCGCTCTACGGGCCGATCGAGGGCCTGCAGCTCGCCCACAACACGATCTGGACCGCCGGCAACCGCTCTCCCGTCGTCTGGGGCGAAGGTCCTTTCGAAGGGACGGCGGTCGAAGAAAACGTGCTGTACCGCGCCTGGAGCGAATGGGACGATGGCTTCCCCAACTTCAACGAGAGCAACGACCTCGTCTGCCAGTGGGAAGGAACGCTGCCGCATCTCAGCCGTTCCGCCCGGCGCAGCTGCAAACCAGGTTTCCGCAGCGCCGGCAGCGACGATTACCGCCTCCGCCACGGCGACGCCGGGATCGACTGGTCGCCGGCCGCACAGCACTACGGACCCGGCCGCTAAAACCTGACGCAAGGCGTCAGGCGGGAGTGGGCGCCGGCGCCTTCTGCTCGTTCTCGAGCTGGGCCAGCATCGCCTTACGGTCGAACTTGCCGTTGGCGTTGAGCGGCAGCGCCTCGAGCAGCTCGTAGCGGCGCGGCAGCATGTACTCGGGCAGGCGGCCGCTGAGCGCCTCGCGCACGGCAGCCACGTCGGCCTCGGGGTCACCGAGGAAGGCGACGATGCCGCCGGCGCCGGATTCGGTCAGCGGCCAGCCGACCGCGATCGCGGCGTCGATGCCCGAGGCGTCACGCAGCGCCGCCTCGATCTCACCCAGCTCGACCCGGTGGCCGAGCACCTTGATCTGGTGGTCCATGCGACCGATGTAGGTGAGTGTCTCGTCGGCGCTGAGAGGTCGCCGCACCCGGTCTCCGGTGCGGTAATGGCGCTCGGCGCGACCGGGTGGCACGACGAAGGCGGCGGCCGTCTTCTCAGCGTCCTGCCAGTAGCCAGGAGTCACCTGCGGGCCGCGAACCAGCAGCTCGCCGTCGCCACCGGGCTCGACCTCATTCAGCTCAGGGTCGGCGACCATCGTCTCGGTCTCGCCGATCGGCTCGCCGATCGGCACGATGCCGTTGGCGGTGCCGGCTTCGTCGGCAGCGAAGGTATGGACGGTGCAGGCGATCGTCGCCTCGGTCGGCCCGTAGAGGTTCTCGACCGTAGAGCTCGGCGCCGCTTGCAGCCAAGCCCCGGCCAGCTCGGCCGGCAGTGGCTCGCCGCAGAAGAGGCTCCAGCGCAGGCTCGGGAAGCTCTCCGGCTTCAGCATCCGCAGCTTGCGCATCAGCGCCGCCAGCGAGGGCACCGAGAACCAGATCGTCAGCTCGGAGTCGCGGATGAAGCGGGCAGGCGCCATCAACTGTCGATCAGAGGGGCAGCAGACGCAAGCGCCGCGCTCCCAGGCGAGGAACATGTCGAAGACCGAGAGGTCAAAGGTCATGTCGAAGGTCTGCGAGAGCCGGTCCTCCTCGCTGACGCCGTAGCGCTCGGCGACCGCTTCGATGAAGGAGACGACGTTGCCGTGGGCGACGCCGACTCCCTTGGGGCGCCCGGTGCTGCCGGAGGTGAAGAGCAGGTAGGCGATCGCATCGGCGGCGGCAAGCTTGGGCTCGACCTCGCCCCCGAGATCTTCGGCGTCGGGAGCGATCACCTCAATCTCTTGCTCCAGTCCATCGAGCAGCTCATCGAGTTGCTCGGCCGCCTCCGCATCGACGATCAGGGTGCGGCAGCCGGAGCGCTCCAGCATGCCGCGGCAGCGCTCGGCCGGGAAGCTCGGGTTGAGCGGCACGTAACCGTGACCAGCCCAGAGCGCGCCCAGCACGCCGACGAAGGCGGTCGAGCTGCGCGAGGCGAAAACCGCGGTCAGCGGTGGCGCCCCATCGGGGCCGCGCTCTGCAATTGCGCTGGCGATCGCCGCCGCCCGCCTGCCCAGCTCGGCATAGCTCAGCTCCTCGCCGGCCACAGCGAGCGCCGGGCGCTGCGGAAATGCCCCGTGGGAGCGCAGAAAGCCACTCAACAAGCTCGTCCTCGCCTCTGCCATTACCCAAGACAAACGGGGCGCCAGGAGGGTTTCTTGTGGCTGCCACTCACACGACGCAAAGTAATGGCGCCCTCGCCCGTTAGTCGAACGTGAGCGCTACTGCTACAGCCGAGCCGCCTGCCCCAGCCGTCAGCCCGTCCGCCGTCGATCATAAGGACGACCTGCGCGAGAAGCACGCCCATGCCGGCGTGGCAATGGCGGTCGCGACGCTGGCGATGGGCCTCACCTCGGGTATCCAGGCGCTGCTCTACCTCAGCTCCTTCGGCATCAACGGCCGCACCGACGGCTTCTTCGTCGCCTTCGCGCTCTACTCGAGCTTCGGCGTCTTCAGCCAGAGCATCCGCGTCACCTCGGCGCCGCTGCTGGTTGGTGACCGCCCCCGCCTCGCACCGACCGAGCTGGCATTCGCCCTGGTCGCGATCGCCCTGCCGGTGGCGATCCTGACGATTCCGCTGGCCGGGCCGCTGGCCTCGCTGCTGGCCCCGGGCCTCGGTGAGGCCGGGCGCGGCGTCACCCAGGACGCCCTGCCGGTGCTGGGCGGCGCGATGATCCTCCAGCTCTGGGCGGCCGGCGGGGCGACCCTGCTCGCCGTCCGCGACCGCTTCGACCGCATCGCCTTCGCCTACATCGCCGGTGCCGGCGCCGGCCTGATCGTCTACCTCGCGGTCTCGGGCAGCGCCGGCGAGCTCTCGTTGGGCTGGTCGATGCTGGCGATGGCGATCGTCACCTGCACCCTGATGCTCGACGGCGTCCGCGCCAGCCGCGCGGGAGCGCCGGCTGCCGCCCGGCCGCGGCGCCAGATCAGGCTCGGCGCCCTGGCCCGTTGCGTCGGGCTCGTGCTCGGCAGCACCATGGTCTACCTCGCCTTCAACGGCCTCTACGTGATCACCCTCGCCTTCACCAGCAACTACGACGCCGGTGACGCGACCGTCCTCTCCTACGCCTACCTCTTCGCCAGCTACCTCGTCGCCGCCACCGGCTTCGCGCTCGGCATGTCGCGCATCGCCGACATGCGCCGCGGCGCCCTCGCCGATTGGCGCGAGGTGATCGCCGACACGGTCCCGGCCGGCTTCCGTTACTCGATGTTGCTCGTCGCCCCCGCCCTGGCGGCGCTGATCGCCGGCGGCGCCACCCTGATCGGCGAGGTCCTCCCCTCCAGCTTCGACGCCGCCCAGGTCGATCAGCTGCGCGTCTTCACCGCCCTGCTCTGCGCCTGGACCGTGGCGGCGCTGCTGGTCAACCTGCTGCTGCCCGCCCTCTTCGCCCTCGGCCGGGCCAAGATCGTCAACTTGCTGGCAATACCCGTCGTCGTCGCCCACATCGCGGTCACCGCCCTGGGTGGCGCCCTCTTCGGCGCCAACGGCGTCGTCGGCGCTTTCTTCGTCGTGCCACTGGCCTTCGCCGTCGTCCTGCTCGCCCTCGGCGCCGGGCGCGGTGGGATCCCGATCGGCCGCGAGCTGGCCCGCGACGGCCTCCGCTTCCTCGCCTTCTCCGCCGCCAGCTTCGGCATCGGCGACGCGGTCGCCTCCACCCTCACCAACGGCATCGCGACGCCGCTCCTGACCATCGCGATCGGCTCGATCCTCTACGGCATCTCCGCCCTGCGGCTCGCCCCCGGGCAGATGCGCCTGCTGCTCGGGGCGGTCCGCCCCGCCTCGGCATGAGCGTCGCCGTCCGCACTCCGGCCGCAACCGCGGACGAAGCGCTGCCGCTCGAACGCGCCACACCGGCGCGGCGGCTGAAGCTGAGCGCCGACGGCTACGCGATCGCCGGCCTCACTCTTCTCTTCGCCCTGCTGGCGGCGCTGAGCTGGCAGAAGTGGGGCGTGCCCTCGGTCGATCCCGGGCACGAGCTGACCACCGCGGCGACGATCGCCGAAGGGGGCACCCCCTACCTCGACATCCGTTATTTCTACGGGCCGGTTGGCGTCTACGCCCTCGGCGGCGCCTTCGCCGTCTTCGGCACCAGCTTCACCACCGCCTTCGCCTTCGGACTGCTGCAGGCGGCGGCGATCATCGCCGCCTTCTACGCCCTCTCGCGCCGCCTCCTCGGCGTCGTCCCGGCGGCGATCGCGAGCGCGATGGTGGCCGGGATCGGCTTCTCCGGCACCGCGCTCAACTTCGTCCTCCCCCACACCAACTCGGCCACGCTGGGCATCCTCTTCCTGCTCCTGATGCTGCTGGCGCTTTCGCGCGAGCAGCTGATCCTGGCCGGCTTCCTCGGCGGGATCGTCTGCCTCAACCGGCCCGAGTTCGCCGCCGTCGCGGCGCTGACCGGGGCCGCCTACGTCGCCGGCGTCGCCCGCGACAACGGCCTCCGCCCAGCGCTGCGCACGATTCCACCCTTGGCCCTGCCGGCGGTCGCCGTCGCCGGCCTGGTGCTCGGCGTCCTCGCCGCCGATGTCGGCGCCCACAACCTCTTCTTCGAAAACCTCTGGCCAGTCGACTTCCTCCGCATCGCCGGTTTCGACTCGCAGAAGGCCTGGGCGCCGATGGACCTCGAAAGCGTCGCCGCGACGCTGGCCCGCGCTGGCACCTACTGCCTCGCCCTCGCCGCCGTCCTCGCCAGCGCCGTCATGCTCTCCAGGGCCCGCAGCACGGGTGAGCGCCTGAAGGCGCTCTGGCCGCTGCCAGCAGCGCTGCTCCTCCTCGCCGTCTTCTACGCCGCCTGGAAGGTCGTCGGCATCTGGGGCCCCGCCCGCAGCGAGGTCCAGTACGAGGCGACCCACCTCTTGATTGGGATGAGCTGGCTGCCGGCGCTCGGCTTCGCCGCCTGCGCGCTGCTCGCCGTCTGCCTGATTCGGGGCGAAAAAGCGCCGATCTCCGGCTCCTGGGCCTTTGACCTCGCCCTGGTCGCCGCGGCGGCGGCGCTCGGCGCCCGTGCCTATGACGCTTTCACCGCCGAGGCCTCCTACGCGCCGTATTACGCGCCGCCGCTGGTGCTGCTGCTGGCGCTCCTGCACGATCGCCTCGGCAAGCGCTGGCCCGAGGCCCGCATCGCCTCCTACGGTTTCCTCGCCGCAGTGGCCATTGGCCTGATCGCCTACGCCCAAATCGGCCTCTACCGCGACGACAGCGCCACCGTGCACACTCCGCGCGGCAGCTTCATCACCACCCCGGCCGCGGCGCCGGCCCTGCAGGGCACGATCGACTACATCGACTCCCATACCGCGCCGGGAGAGAAGATCGTGGCGATTCCGCTCGACTCCGGCCTGCACTTCATGACCGGGCGCCCCCCGGCCCTCTATAACGCGATGTTCCTCCCCGGCCTGCTCGACTCGCGCCAGGACGAACTGGAAGCGATCGAGCAGCTGAAGGAAGAGCACGTGCGCTACGCGGTGATCGACCAGCGGCGCTTCAGCGGCTACCGCTTCGAACGCTTCGGCGTCGACTACAACCAGCTCTTCGGCCACTGGCTCACCCGCGGCGGGCCGCCCGTGGCAACCTTCGGCGGACCGCCGCGCGTCGGCGGCACCAACCCATCGAACTTCTACACCGTCTACCGCATCGACCCGTGAGCGCGGAGCGACCAAGCGTGCATCTCTGGTTCTTCGCGCCGGGAGCGAAGCGCGAAGCAGTGTCATGAGCAATGACGCGACCCGCGTGCGGGGATTGATCCTCGAGGCCTGCGGCCCTGCCCTGGCCGACTTCGGCATCGACGCCTCCAACGCGCCCGGCGACCTCGACCTGCGCGGCAGCGGCATGATCGACTCGCTCGGCTTCGTCGAGATCATCGTCGCGCTCGAGGAACAGCTGGGAATCGAGATCGACCTCGAAGAGATGGACCCCGAGCAGATCACCGTGCTCGACCCGCTCGCCGCCCACATTGCCGCCCAGGCAAACGGAAGCGCGGCGGCATGAGGTACGAGTCGACCCTGGCCGGCGCCAAGCGCCGCTTGCTGGCGATCCTCGCCCTCTACGGCCCCGGCGCCGAGACGACGCGGGTGCGCCTGCATCGGGCGCGCGGGGTGCGCATCGGTGAGGGCTGCTTCATCGGCACCGACGTGATCATCGAGACCGCCTTCCCCCACCTGGTTGAGATCGGCAGCCGGGTCGACCTCGGCATGCGGACGACGATCGTCGCCCATCAGCAGGGCGAGATCGCCGACGAAAGCAAACCCTCGGTGAAGATCGGCAACGACGTCTTCATCGGGCCTGGCTCACTGCTGCTTCCCCACGTCACGGTCGGCGACGGCGCCGTGATCAACGCCGGCAGCGTCGTCACCACCTCGGTGCCGCCGCTGACGATGGTGCGGGGCAACCCCGCCGAGCCCGTCGCTCGCTGCGGAGTGCCGCTCGGGCGCAGCACCCCGATGCGCGAGTTCTACCGCCAGCTTCGCCCGATCAAACGCAAGTGAGCCCCACCGCCGCGCCGGCCGTGGTCGGGGTCTTCCCCACCGCCGCGTTGGCCGAACGCCAGGCGCTCTTCGCCGCGCTGGAAGCGGCCTTTCCCGTGCGCTTCGAGGGGCGCGAGGCCGGGGAAACGAACGGGCTCGACGGCGCGATCGAGCTGCCTTTGACTTTTGTGGGGTCATTCCTGACAAAAGTCAAAGGCTCCGCGGGGGCCGCGGCAGATGCAGGCGTGCGTGCGCTGGCGCTGGTGGCGCCCGAGGGCGATACGGACGGTCCCGCCGTCACGCAGGAGTTGAGCGACCTGCCCGCGCTCGACCGCAGGCTGCGTGGCGCCGCGCTGCCGGACACCCGGCTCGGTGGAGCGCTCGACGCCGGTGCCGAGCTGGGTGACCTGGACGGCGCGAGCGTGCTGGCAACCGCCAACGGCACCCCGACCTGGGCTCGCCGCGGTCCGCTCGACCTGGCGCTGCTCGCTCCCGCCGAGCTGGGGCCGGAGGAGGCCCTGCGCGAGCGCCTCCGCGACGGCCGCTCCGCCGCCCTGCTGCCGCTCGTCTCCTTCCTGCGCGAGCTCACCGTCGCGGTGCGCTGGCGGCCGCCGCCCGCCCGCGCCTGCCTGCTCTTCGACGACCCCAACCTTCACCGGCCCTCCTACGGCTTCCTCGACTTGCCCGAGCTGGCGGGCCACGCCCGTGAGCACGGCTACCACGCGGCGCTCGCCATGGTCCCGCTCGACGCCTGGCTGGCCAGCGCCGGGGCAAAGCGCGCCCTGCGCGATGCCGCGGGCGCGATCTCGCTGCTCGTCCACGGCAACGACCACAACGGCGGCGAGCTCGGTGACCAGGAGGGCGAGGCGGAAGGTCTCGGCTTGGCGGCGCAGGCGCTGCGCCGCATCGCCGCCTTCGAACGCCGCAACGACATCGCCGTCGACCGGGTGATGGTTCCCCCGCACGAGCAGTGCTCGGAGGCTGCCGCCCTCGGCGTGCTGCGCAACAGCTTCGAGGCGATCACGATGACCCGGCCCTTCCCCTGGCTCTCGCAGCCGCCCCGCCACTGGCTCAGTCGCCCGGAAGCAGCCGGCCCGCTCGTCGGTTGGCACCCGGCCGATTTCGCCGGTCAGCTGCCGGTCATCCTGCGCCACCCGCTGGCGAGCCGCGACGCGCCGGAGCTGGTCCTGCGCGCCTACCTCGACCAGCCGCTGATCCTCTACGGGCACCACGAGGACGTCGCGCCGGGCCTCGACGTCCTCAGCGACGCTGCCGCCGACGTCAACCGGCTCGGCGAGACGCGCTGGTGCTCGGTCGGCGAGATCGCGGCGACCAACTTCGAGAGCCGCCGCGAGGGTGCCGAGCTGACGGTTCGGCCCTACGCGCGGCGGATCCGCGTCGAGATCCCCGACGGGGTCGAGTCCCTCTCGCTTCAGCTTCCCCCGGCCCATCCGGGGCCCGACACAGAGCAGCTAGCCGCGGCCGGCCAGCCGGCCCCAATCGACGAGCCGATCCCAGTCGAGGCAGGCACCTGTGTCGAGCTGCGCCTGCGCGCCACCAACGCGGTCGATCCCGACTCCGTGCCCGCCCCTCCCCGCGCACCGCTGGCGCTCGCCCGCCGCACCCTCGGCGAGGGGCGCGATCGCCTGCTGCCGCTACTGCAGCGCGCGCGCTGAGGCGGCGGTCAAGCGCGCCGGCGAAGAGGCGTCGGCGACCAACAGTTCCGGTTCACCGCTGCCGTGGGCGGGCACCGTGTAGACGTTCTCTTCGTCCGAGTAGACGAGCCTGTCGTTGTCGAGCCACTCGACCTGATCGTCGATCGAGCGTTCCTCGGCGACGGCATGGTCTTCGAGCGTCGCCACGTCGAGCACGCGCAGGTGCCAGCGATCCGTTTTTCCGATCCGGCTCTTGTAGGCGATCTGCTTGCCGTCCGGCGAGAGCGACGGGCACTCGACTCCTTCGCGCAGCGTCCGCATCGACTTGTCGCGAACGTCGCCTTCGACCAGGTAATGCACGCCGCCGGTGCCCAGGGTGGCGTAGAAGCGATTGGAGTCCTGGGGGTCGAAGGTCACCCCCCAGAAGTTGAAGTCAACCGCGTCAAACGGCTCGCCTTCCTTAGTCACCTTGAATTGCTCGAGCTGGCCGACCTGCTTGCCGCTGGCCATGTCGAGGATCGTCGTGCGGGTGGAGAAGGCGGTCGGCGAGGAGAGGTAGGAGTCGCCGGTGACGAAGACCGTCATCGCCCCATAGCGACCGTCGCTGGAAACACGGGCGCGCGAGGGCAGCCCGGTCAGGGCGACCTGGTGAACCGTTTCCATCTTCGAGTCGAAGATCTTTGCGGTGTAGTCGACGCCGGAGGGGGCGATGCCCATGCAGATCCCCTTGCCGGCGGCGTAGTAGACCCGCTCGCAGCTGAGGTCACCGGGCAGTTGCTTGACCTTGCCGTGATCGACGACGAAGACCCGGCCGTTGAGCTGCGGGTTCTTCGGATCGACCGCGCGCACCATCACGTCGCTGCCGGCAAGCACGGCTGTCGCCTTGGGCCGCGCGTCGGTGGTGGTCGAGCTCGGCCCGAGCGCGGCGTAGGCGATATAGGCGCCGGCGCCGAGCACGCAGAGCACGACGATCGCGGCGAGGATCTTGCCGTTGCGACTACCCATCAGGAGGCTGTTTCCACACCGGTGCTCAAGCCCCTACGGGGGCGCGCTGCGAGCGCAGCAGCAGCGGCACGGCGGCGGCGATCGCCAGGGCCAGAGCGACGGCGAAGACCAGCACCGCCCCGCGCAACCCGAGGGTGAGCCAGAGGGCGCCGAAGGCGACCGAGGAGATCAGGTTGCCGATGCTGATCACGGTGGTGAGCATGCCGAGCCCGCTCGCCTGCAGCTCCTCCGGCAAGATCGCCCCTGCCAGGGCGGCAAAAACCCCTTCGGTGGCGGCGAAGTAACCGCCGAGGCCGAGCAGGCAGAGGACCAGCAGGCCGTAGCCAAGTGAGCTCATCAGCAGGGCACCGTAGACGACGAAGAGGAGGGCATAGCCGCAGAGCAGCACCGGCACCCGGCCGACCCGATCGGCGAGCTGCCCGACCGGGATCGCCAGGCCCATGAAGGCGACCGCCGTGATCACGTAGAGCAGCGGGAAGACGGCGGGCTCGAAGTCGATCTTGCGCTGCAGGCCGACGTAGAGCATCGCGTCGGAGACGCTGGTCAGCGAGAGCACGGCGGCGGCGAGCAGCAGCACGACGACACGGCGATCGCGGACCAGGCCGAGCGCGGCGCGGAGCGAGGGTGGCGGCGTGCCGTCATCGACCCGCGGCGCCCTTTTTGGCCTGCCCTGCACCGTCAGCACCAGCACGGCGACGCCGAGCACGGCGAAGAAGGTGCTGACGACGAAGACGGCGTCGAAGCGGGCGGGCGCAACGAGCAGGATGCCGAAGGCGATCAGCGGGCCGAGCATGGCGCCGGCCGAGTCCATCGCCCGGTGCACGCCGAAGGCGGTGGCGAGCCCGGCCTTGCTCGAGGAGAGCGAGATCAGGGCGTCGCGCGGCGCCGTGCGGATGCCCTTGCCAACCCGGTCGAAGGCGACGATCGCGCCGATGCCGCCGATCGTGTTGCCGGCGGCGACCAGGGCAACCTTGCCCACAGCGGAGATCCCGTAACCAGCCTCGGCGACCTGCTTGGGCCGCCGCCAGCGGTCGGCGGCGAAGCCGCTGATCACCTGGACGAGAGCGGCGGCACCGCGATAGGTGCCGTCGATCGCGCCCAGGGCCAGCGGGCTTGCCCCCAGCGAGAAGACGAGGTAGAGCGGCAGGATCGTCGCCACCATCTCCGAGGAGACGTCGGTCAGCATGCTGACCATGCCCAGCATCACGACGTTGCGCGGCACGTTCAGGCGGGCCGAGCGGCGCGCCCAGAGCTTGGGCTTGAGGAGGGCTTTTGAGGCTTCGACCTGGTACATGGCTGGTCCGCTCTGCGGGCGAGCCAACCGGGGCGCGCCGGACTAACTAGACAACGTGCCGACTAGGCCTTTTTTCGCACTCTCGACAGAAGTCCCAGCCAAGCCGAGGCGATCGCTGACCTCACCGGCGACCTCTTCGGCAAAGCCCATCACCGAATCGCCGTTGAGCAGATAGGGGTAGATCTGGGCGTTGGAGGCGAGCGCCAGGCCTTTGACCCCCGGCCAAAGCGGCGCCACCCGAGGCTCTGAGCCACTGTGCAGGCCGTGCACCGGCTCAACCAGCTTTGCCCGCTGCACCGTCCAGTCGACCACCTCGTCGCGGCTGAAGCCCGGGGAGAGCTTCTCCAGGTAATCGGTGAAGCGGCGGTAGACCGACTCGTCGTCCTCGCTCTGCTCGGGCGCCGCCGGGTCGCAGTACTTGGGGATGTAGACGAGGTGGAGGCCGTCGGTGTGCTCGGTCCCGACCACCTGCGAGGTCTCGATCGCGCTCGTGATCGGCGTCGGCTCGACGATGTTGGTCGCGTAGTAAGGCAGCAGCGAGCGCTTGACCTTGATGATCACGCAGACGCAGCCGAGCCAGCGCTCGGGATAAGGAGCCAGCAGTCCCTGGTGTTGATCGGGCAGGAGGAAGCGCAGCGCCGGTGGCTGCAGGGTCGGGATCGTCAAATCGAACTCGAGCGTCTCCCCCTCCAGCTCGATCCCGGTCACCGAGCCGTCCTCAGCCGTCGCCAGGCCGCGCACCGGGGCTTCCGTGCGCGCCTTCACACCCAGCTCTTCCGCCTTCGCCACCATCGCGTCGATCAGGCGCTGGTGGCCGCCGACGATGTGGCCCATTTCCTCCGCCCCGCCCTTGCCCCGAGCGCCCGACATGCGGCGGGTGCGGGCCCAGAGATAGGTGGCGGGCAGTCCCGACGGTTCGCCATCGAAGCGCGAGTTGAGCAGCGGCTTCCAGATCCGCTCGGTCACCTCGCGGCCGCAGTGGCGACGCAGCCAGGTCTCCAAGGGGATCTGCTCGAGCTTGTCGTAGGAGCTGCGCAGCTGGCACTGGGCGACGAACCAGCCCAGTCGCAGGCGCGCCACCGGCGAGAGCGGCGAGAAGCGCAGCAGGTCGCCGATGCCGTTGAAGTCGTGCATCTCTCCGTTGGCGTAAAAGCCGGCGCCGACGGGGTTGAAGCGCAGCTGATCGCCGAGCCCGACCTCCTCCGCCATCGCGATCATGCGCGAGTCGGCGGGGGTGATCACGTGGTAAAAGCGGTCAACCTCGTGGCCGTTGAAGTCCATCGTGCCGGCCAGCCCACCGAGGCTGGGCCCGCGCTCGATCACGGTCACGTCGGCGCCCGCCTGCGCGAGGCGAAGCGCGAGCGAGGTGCCGAGCACGCCGCCGCCGACGATCCCGACCTTGGGCGGGGATGAGGTCATCCCGACATCTCGCGTTCGCCGCCCAATCGTCCTGGATTCGAACAACCGGAGATCACCACGACGATTGGGCGGCTCACGGGACGACCGGCTGCGGCTCGCTACTGGCGACGGCCGCGGAAGGGCTTTGCTCGGTCGCGGGCAGCGGTGCGGTCACCTCCGCCAGCGGTGAGACCGGCGGCGGCTGGATGCGACCGACCATCTGCGCGGCCATCACCCGGAAGTAGGCGAGCACGGTCGGCTTCAGCTGCATCTTCGACTCGCCCTTGCGGGTCGACCAGTCATTGGTCGTCGGCACCTCAGCCACCGTGGCGCCGGCGTTGTAGAGCTTCAGCAGCAGCTCGACGTTGGCGGCGAAGCCGGGCTCGCGCACGAGCAGGTAGCCGTAGGTGTCGGCCGCCTTGCGCAGGGTGCCGGCGCGGTAGACGCGGTAGAGCGAGGAAAGGGTGTGGATCTGGCGCAGCCCGCCCAGGTAGCGGAAGGTGTTGGAGACCGACTTGCTCGCCGCCAGGCGCCAGCCGGCGACGCCGACGATCTTGCCCCCCGGCGCGTAGACCGAGGCGAGCACGACATCGGTGCCCTGCTCGAACACTTCCATCATCCGCGGCAGGTCTGAGAGGTCGGAGGTCGTGTCGGCCTCGAGGGTGACGATCGCGTCGTCGTCGGAGGACTCCTTGAGCGCGGAGCGGATGCCGGTGTTGATCGCGGTGCCGAGGCCGCGGTTGGTCGTGTGCTGGACGATCGCCAGGTGCATGTCCCGCGAGTGTTCGCGGATCACCTCGGCGGTGCCGTCGGTGGAGCCGTCGTCGACGATGATCACGCGGGCGCCGAGCTCGCGCGCCACCGGGGCCAAGTCGGCCAGCAGCTTGGGGATGTTTTCCGCCTCGTTGTAGGCGGGGATGACGAAGCGGATCACACCAGCACCTCCAGGGGCCTCGGGGCAGGGATATCGAGCAGCTCGACCGGCCGGCGGACCGCCGCCGACTCGCGCATGGCCAGCGCCGCGGCGAGCGCCTTGACGCCGTCGTGGGCACTGACCGGCTCGGGCGTGTCATCGAGGATGCAGCGGCAAAAGGCTTCCAGCTCGGAGCGCAGCGGCTCGGCCTTGGCCAGTGAGAAACGCACCGCGGCGCCCTCGCCGTCGCCGCGCAGCACCGAGAGCTCGTCCCAATGCAGCGGCGCGCTCGGAGATTCAACGAACCAGACGTCCTGGGTGATGTAGCTGGCGCGCAGCAGGCCGTTCTCACCGATCAGGGCGATCTCGCGCTTCTTCTCCGGCGTCAGCCAGTTGACGTCGAGCAAGCCAAGCGCATCGCCGGCATCCGCGGCGCCGAAGCGGACCATGCAGGTCAGCAGGTCCTCCTGGGAGCCGTGCTGGAAGCGGCCGCCGTCGGCGTAGATCTCGCCGATCTGGCGGTCGAGCACGTGCTGCATCACGTCGAGGTCGTGAGTTGCGAGGTCGATCGCGACGCCGGTGTCCTGGATCCGCGTCGGCAGCGGCCCGACCCGGGTCGTGTGGGCGCGGTAGACGTTGCCGAGGCGTCCTTCGGCGACCAGCTCGCGCAGCTTCGCCACCGCGGGGTTGAAGCGCTCGACGTGACCGACCATCAGCTTGCGGTCGGCCTCGATCGCGGCGCCGCGCATCCGCAGCGCATCCGGCAGGGTTGTCGCGATCGGCTTCTCGACCAGCACGTGCAGGTCGGCGGCCAGCGCCTCCAGCGCCACCTCCGCATGGTGCTCGGAAGAGCAGGCGATCGAAACCGCGTCAAGTTCGTCGGCGCCGAACTGGATCAGCTCGCGCCAGTCGGAGAATTCGACCGCGCCGGTGCCGGCGGCGGCGCGACGGCGCGCTTCCTCGCTGGGGTCGGCGACGGCGACGAGCTGCGCGCAGTCGATCTGCGAGTAGTTGCGGACGTGGAACCCGCCCATGCGACCACAGCCGACGACACCGATTCGCAGTTGCTCAGACAACGGAACCCTCCAGTGCCCGCTCGAGGTGGGTGACGATCAAGTTGGCGATCCGCTCGGAGGCGTGGCCGTCGCCGAAGATCGGCGGCCGGCTCTCCGGCCGCGGCTTGGCGAAGGCGGCGCGGAACTTGTCGACGTCGACTCCGACGAGGCTGTTCCAGCCTGTCGAGACGGTCTCCACCCACTCGGTCTCCTCGCGCATCGTGATGCAGGGAACCCCCCAGAGGTAGGCCTCGCGCTGCACGCCGCCGGAATCGGTGGCGATCGCGACGGCGTCGCGCTCCAAGGCCAGCATCTCGGTGTAGGTGGCGGGGTCGCGCAGCTCGATGTTGGCGGGGATCTTCAGCCCCCAGGTCTCGATGCTCTTGCGGGTGCGCGGGTGCAGCGGGAAGACCACGCGACGCCCGGTCGACTCGAGGCAGGCGAGGACGGCGCCGAGGCGCTGGGACGAGTCGGTGTTGTAGTTGCGATGCGCGGTGGCGAGCACGTACTCGCCCTCCTCGCCGCTCTCGCCGAGGCGATCGCGGGTGGCGAGCAGAACGTCGGCGAGCGGGTCGCCGGTGACGGCGATCGTTCCCCGTACGCCCTCGCTGATCAACGTCTGGCGAGCGTGCTCACAGGGAGCGAAAAGAAGGTCTGAGAGGCGATCGGTCTCGATCCGGTTCGCCTCCTCGGGCATGTCGTCGCGGTAGCTGCGCAGCCCCGCCTCGACGTGGAGCAACGGCACCCCGGCCTCGACGGCGGCACGGGCGCCGGCGATGGTGGCGTTGGTGTCACCGCGGACCAGGACCGCATCGGGCTTCTCGGACTCGATCACCCGGGCGATGCGCTCCTGAGCGACGGTGACGCCCTCGTCATTGGGCAGCGAGCCAACGCCGAGGTTGTGTTCTGGCAGCGGCAGGCGCAGGTCGGCGATCTGCAGATCCGACATCGCCGGGTCGTAATGCTGGCCGGTGTGGACGAGGATCTCCTCGACGCAGCCGTTGAAGGCGAGTGAGAGCGGCGCCGCCTGCACGATCTCGGGGCGGGAGCCGATGATGGAGACGATTCTTGGGGCCATGCACACTCAACGTGCGAGGCGCCCAGTTTTTTCGCGCCCACCGAACTTGGTCGGGAGTTTTTCGACCCCAATCTTTTTTCGCACTTGTTGGCCCACGTACGGCGCAAGTGCTGCCGCCGTCGTGCCGTTGGTCAATTAGCGATATGGAGGCACACGGACTCACCCGCAAGCAGCCGATCGACCGCACCGAGGGCGAACCGCTCTGGCAAGCGCTCGCCCGGCGCTTCATCGACCTTCTCGGCGCCGGCACGGTCATCGTCCTGCTCTCACCTCTATTGATCGGGCTGGCGATCGCGATCCGCCTCGACAGCCCGGGCCCGGCGCTCTTCCGCCAGCGCCGCGTCGGCTTCGGCAAACGCGAGTTCACCGTCTTCAAGTTCCGCAGCATGCGCTCCGACGCCGATCCGCGCGGTCACCGCGACTACGTCACCGCGCTGATCAAAGGCAAGGCGGACGGCGTCGGCAAGGAGAACCTCTACAAGCTCGCCGTCGATGACCGGATCACCCCGGTCGGGCGCTGGATCAGGCGCTGGAGCCTGGATGAGCTGCCGCAGCTCTTCAACGTGATCGCCGGCGACATGTCGTTGGTCGGACCGCGTCCGGCGATCCCCTACGAGGTCGCCGAGTACCCGAGCTGGTACCTGGACCGCTTCACCGTCAAGCCCGGCCTGACCGGCCTCTGGCAGGTGAGCGGGCGCAACGAGCGCACCTACGAGGAAATGGTCCGGCTCGACATCGAATACGCCGAACGGCGTTCTCTATTCCTTGATCTATCAATCCTGGCCCGCACCCCGTTCACCGTGCTGGCAAGAAGGGGGGCAGCATGAATCCGGCAGGAGCGATTGGCACGATGGTGGTTGGCTACGGCTACTGGGGACCGAACCTCGTCCGCAACGTGGTCGAGCGACCCGAGTTCCGCCTGATGGGGCTCTGCGAGCTGCAGGAGAACCGAATCGAAGACTTCCGCCGCCGCCACCCCGGCGTCTGGATCGAGCGCGACCTCGACACCGCCCTTGCCGACCCGCGGGTCGAAGCGGTGGCGATCGCCACCCCACCCCACACCCACTTCCAGCTGGTCCGCCGCGCCCTGGAGGCCGGCAAGCACGTGCTGGTCGAGAAGCCGCTGGCGCGTACCTCCGAGGAGGCCGCCGAGCTGGTTGCGATCGCCGAGGAGCGCGACTTGGTGCTGATGCCGGGCCACACCTTCCTCTACAGCCCCGCCGTCAACAAGGTCCGCGACCTGATCCAAGGAGATGAGCTGGGCGAGATCTACTTCGTCACCTCCTCGCGCATGAACCTCGGCCTCTACCAGCCCGACGGCGTCGTCCTCGACCTCGCCCCGCACGATCTCTCGATCCTGCAGCACTGGCTGGGCAAGCCGCTGGTCGAGGTCTCTGCCAATGGCCGCAGCGTCTTCCGCGAGAGCATCCACGAGACCGCCTTCCTCACCCTGCGCTTCGAGGGCGGGACCCAGGCCAACGTGCAGCTCTCCTGGCTGGCGCCGCGCAAGCTGCGCCAGATGGTCGTCGTCGGCAGCAAGCGCATGGTCCAGTACGAGGACACCGCCGCCGACGACTCGGTCCGCATCTATGACCGCGGCCTCGACTTCGACGCTCCGCCCGCCAACTTCGGCGAGTACAGGCTCACCTACCGCACCGGCGACATGATCGCCCCCCGCCTGCAGGCCCTGGAGCCGCTCGGCCAGGAGCTCAGCGACTTCGCCTCGGCGATCCGCGAGGGCACGACACCGGTCTCCAACGGCAAGCTCGGGGTCGAGGTCGTGCTCGGCCTGGAAGCGCTCGAGCAGTCCCTGCACGCGCAGGGCGAACCGGTTCCCGTCTCCCCCGTGGACCGGGTCCTGGAGACCGCTCGCAGCGGCCGCAGGCGCGGCAGCACCGTCCGCGCCTAGCGCGCCCGCCTGAAAGGACGTGCCTCAGGCGCTCGCGGCGCCTGGCGGCGTCAGGCGATCCAGCTCGGCCAGGTACACCAGCACCGAGTGCGTCACCAGCTGGCTCAGAGTGGCGCCCTGACGGGCCGCCTCGCGCTTCAAGACCGTCCAGGTGCGCTCGTCCACCGCGAGCTCGACGGCGTGCCCCTGCTCGTCTCCAGGGACGTCCTGAGCGATCCGGGGAATGCCCACCGGCGCTTTGCCGGCGATGACCCGCTGGGTGAAATCGCTCACCGCGGCTTTCACCCCCGAGGGGATGTCGGAGTCGAGATAAGCCTCGATTCCGCTGCAAGCAAATCTTCCGAGAGCGACTTTCATGGTGGGCACTGACATAACAACTACTAGGGCCTGCCCAAGATTTTCACGCGAAAATCACGAATCCTCCTAACTTCAGACCCCAATACCTATGCAATTCCGGGTACTTGAGGCCGAGGCTGAGATTTAGACGAATATTGGGCATTGACTTTCAAATGAAGGGCCACTATTTCTTTGCGCCGCGCAGCACTGACGAGCAATCAAGACTTTTCGGTAGTTGCGTAAAGAAATTGATCTAAGACACCGCATTTTGGGAGACATTCCCAGTCTCCCAAGCGCGTCAGGCAAAGTGCCCGGCCCGTAGAAAATGAACATCAACGCGTCGGGAGGACGCTGTGACCAGTCCAAATAAGGAGTTGCGCCCCCATAACCTCACGCGCTTCACCGAGGCCTCTTCGGGCACCGGCAACACCCGGCTGGTCCAGGCGGCCATCGAACGGGCCCAAGCCGGCGATTCAGAGGGTCTGCATTTCCTCTATGTCCGCTACGCCCCAGATGTGCAGCGCTTCGTCAACAGCCTCGTCAAGGACCACCACGAGGCCGAGGACATCACCCAGAACATCTTCGCCAAGCTGATGAAGGCGATCAACAAGTACGAGCCGCGCGAGGTCCCGTTCGCGGCCTGGATCATGCGGGTCGCCCGCAACGCGGCGCTCGACCATCTGCGCGCACGGCGCTCGATCCCCACCGAGGAGGTTCGCCTTGCCGACACCGGCCAGGCTCAGGTCGGCATCGACCGCGGTCGCGACCTTCGCGTGGCCCTCGAGCAGCTGCCCGAAGACCAGCGTGAGGTGCTGATCCTGCGTCACATCGCCGGGCTCTCGCCGGTGGAGATTGCCGCAACGCTGAAAAAGTCGGAGAGCTCGGTTCACGGCCTGCATCACCGCGGTCGTCGCAGCCTGCAGGCGAAGCTCAGTGAGCTTGGCGCCTCACCGGTAGTTGCCTCCAGCGCTTACTAGCAGGGGCTTCGCCAGCCCCTGCTAGGAGCCCTCGGGCTCTTCTTCCTTCTCGATCTCCTCGAGGATGCGCTCGGTGGCCCGACCGGCGTCCATCTCCGCGGCGAAATAGAGCGTCGCGTGCTCGAGCAGGCGGTCGAGGTCGACCCCCTGCTCACGCGCCTCGACCTCGAACGACTCCCAGAGTGAGCTTCCCAGGCTGAGCTCCAGCTCCACTTCGTCGCTTGCCCTGTGCTCGCGCAGGAAGTCGGGATAGGCCCAGCCGGGTGGCCTCGCTTCCTGCTCGCCGAGATAGAACTGGATCACCCGCGCGAACTGATCGGAGCCGGGCGGCCCCCCATTGCCGAGCTTGCGCGCGAGCACTTCGGTCGCGAACGCACCAAGCCTTACCCTCACCGTTGTCACCGTCCGCCACCCCTTGAAGTCAGCAGCGCCTTCCCACCGCTCATCCTACTGCCCCCCGTTAGGGCGTCGGCGTGATCCGGTACGCGTCGAAGACCGACTCGACGTTGCGCAGGCGGGCGACGCACTGCTTGAGCTGCTCGGTGTCACCGACCTCGATCACGAACTTGTTTTTGACCATCGGGTGATTGGTGGTGCAGCTGGCGGCGATGATGTTGATCCCCGCCTCGGAGAAGGTGCGCGAGAGGTCCTCGAGCAGGCGGGTGCGATCGTAGGCATCGATCTGCAGCTCGACTCGGTATGAGGACTCGTTCTCGCCGTCCCAGCTCACGTCGACGAACCTTTCCGGCGCCCGCTTCAGCGCCTTCATGTTCTTGCAGTCGCCGCGGTGAATCGTGATTCCGCGGCCCAGGGATACATAACCAGCTATATCGTCGCCCGGCACCGGGCGACAGCACTTGGCCAGACGCACCGCGACGTTCTCCGCACCCTTGACGCTGATCCCGTAGTTGGAGGCGTCCTTGGTGCGGCGGGCCTTGTCCTCGCGGTGACCGCCGGCGATGCCGAGCGGGTCGGTGTCCTCGACTGCCTCCCCCGCCTTCAGCCGCTGCATCAGCTTGTTGGCGACCGCCTTGGTCGAGACTTTGCCCTGACCGAGGGCGATGTAGAACTCGGTCGCCTTGCGGAAGCCCATCTCGCGGATGACGTCGACGAGCAGCGGCGAGGAGGCGACTTTCTGCATCGGCAGGCCACGGGTGCGCAGCGCTTCCTCGAGCCCTTCGCGGCCCTTGCGCTCGGCGTCCTCGCGGCTCTCCTCCTTGAAGAAGGCGCGAATCTTGTTGCGGGCACGGCTGGTCCGCACCAGCTTCAGCCAGTCGCGTGAGGGGCCGCGCTTCTGCTTCGCAGTCAGCACCTCGACGATGTCGCCGGAGCGCAGCTGGTAGTGCAGCGGCACGATCGAGCCGTTGACCTTGGCCCCGACGCAGGCGTGGCCGACGTCCGTGTGGACCGCGTAGGCGAAATCGAGCGGGGTCGAGCCGGCGGAAAGATTCTTGACTTCGCCCTTCGGGGTGAAGACGAAGACTTCGTCCTCGAAGAGGTCGACCTTGAGCGACTCGAGGAACTCGGCCGGGTCCTGCTCGCCCTCGGCCTCGACCAGCTGCCGCAGCCAGGTCATCTTCTCTTTGCGCGGATCGCGAGCGCCGCCCTCCTTGTAGGCGACGTGGGCGGCGATCCCGTACTCGGCCAGGCTGTGCATCTCGTCGGTACGGATCTGGATCTCCAGCGGCTTGCCTTCGGGGCCGATCACCGTCGTGTGCAGGGCCTGGTACATATTCGCCTTCGGCATCGCGACGAAGTCCTTGAAGCGACCTGGCAGCGGCTTCCAGAGCGAGTGGATGACGCCGATCGCGCCGTAACAGTCCTTGACCGAGCCGACGATCACCCGCATCGCGGTCAGGTCGAAGATCTCGTTGAACTCGCGGCCCTTCTTGGTCATCTTCGTGTAGATCGAGTAGAAGTGCTTGGCGCGGCCTGAGATCTCGGCCTCGATGCCGACCGTCTGCAGCTCGCCGGAGAGGAACTTGCCCGCCTCCTCGACGTAGGTCTCGCGCTCGTTGCGCTGTTGCGCCACGAGCTTCTTGATTTCGGCGTACTTGCGCGGGTGCAGGGTGGCGAAGGCAAGGTCCTCGAGCTCCCACTTGATCGCGTGGATTCCCAGCCGGTGCGCGAGCGGCGCGTAGATCTCCAGCGTCTCGCGCGACTTCGCCGTCTGCTTTTGCTTGGGCAACGCACCGAGCGTGCGCATGTTGTGCAGGCGATCGGCCAGCTTGATCAGGATCACCCTGACGTCAGTGGCCATCGCCACCATCATCTTGCGGTAGTTCTCGGCCTGTCGCTCGTCGCGACTCTCGAAGGCGATCCCGGTCAGCTTGGTGACGCCGTCAACCAACAGGGCGATCTCCTCGCCGAATTCGCCGCGGATCTCCTCCAGGCTGGCGCTGGTGTCCTCGACCGTGTCGTGCAGCAGGGCGGCGCAGAGCGTCTCGGTGTCCAAGCGCATGCCGGCGCAGATCTGGGCGACCCCGACCGGGTGGGTGATGAACTCATCACCCGAGTGGCGCATCTGGTCGGCGTGCCGATCGCAGGCGAAATCGAAGGCACGCGTAACCGCGCCGCGGTCGATTACCTCGGCAGCGGCGGCGAGATCGCCGTCCGTTCCGCTCGGCTCAGCGCTGGGCGCGGAATCGAACTCCTCGACCACGGCGAAGAGATCGGCTAGGAGCTCGTTGCTCTCTACGGCTGTTTGTGTGCTTCGAGGTATTGGCGCGCCTCCTCGTAACGAGCGCTGTAGGCGCGGTAGGACGCCGAACGCTCGAGATCTGTCTCCTCTGAGGATACGACCCCGACGGGCTCGCCGGAAGCGCCTGGCTCTCCCCGCACCAGCTCGAGCTCGGAGAAGACGCGGAAGCAGCGCGCCGCGGTCTCGGCGCTGCGGGGTTGCGGACCGCTGCCGACGAGGGCGCCGCGCAGGTCCTCGCCGCCGACCTCGCCCGCTTCCCGCAGGTCCCTGAAGGCGGCGATCAGGGCCGGGCGCTGGACGAGCTGCACCGCCAGCGAGCTGAGCGCAAAGCGCCACTCGGCATCGCCCCAAACGCGGTGCAGGTAACAGCCCTCGCGCGCGGCCCGGCTGGCCAGCGCCAACAGCCCTGGCGAGCCCGGCGGATCGACGAGAACGACGTGGCCGAAGCTTGCGGCGAGCCCAGGTTCTCGTTCCAGCTCAGCGTAATCGGCAACCCGCACGCCTTCCCGGGCCATGCCGGCGCGCAGGCCGGCATCAGCGACGAGCGCGAGGACCTCATTGCCCGCCGACGCGAGCTCACCGAGCACGGCCGCGGGCGCGTTGGCGCTGCGGCAGATCTCCCGCTCGAGAGCACCACCGGCAGTCGTTTCGGGCGCCCCCCACCCAGTGGGATCGCGCGCCAGCTCCGACTCAAAGCGCTGCCACCACTCCGCCGCCTCCAGCTCGGCTGCCGCCGCCTCGCGCCGGTAGAGCTCGCGCAGGACCACACGCGGCTCAACCGCACCGTTCCACTGGTTGACCTCGAGGCGCACGGCGACGTCAACCTGATCGTCCTCGCCGACGCCCAGCGAGGCGCGCCCGAAAGCAACCCCAAGCGCCTTGTGCGAGCCGCTGTGGAGGTTGAAGCGGGCGTGCTTGCCCTCGCCCATCGTGCGCACGTCGCGTACCCGCGCCCCCGGCACGAGCAGGCGCACACCCGGGTTACCCATGCCAAAGGGCGCCAGCTGGCGCAGCTCCTCAGCCAGGTCGAGACCGAGCGAGGCGCCACCGACCATCGCATCGATCCGCTCGGTGCGGACGAGGTCCTCGGGAGCGAGAACGCTGGCCGCGTGGGCGGCGAAGGCCTCGCGGAAGGCATCGAGCGCGCCGGCCTTCAGCTCCAGGCCGGCGGCTGCCTTATGGCCGCCAAAAGCGCTGAGGTGGTCGGCGCAAGCCTCCAGCCCCGCCAGCAGATCGAACCCGGGAATGCTCCGCCCCGACCCCCGCCCGCTCCCATCGGCCTCGAGTGAGATGACCACCGCCGGGCGGTGGAATTTCTCCACCAAGCGCGAAGCGACGATCCCGATCACGCCCGGATGCCAACCGTCACCCGCTACGACCAGCCCCGAAGCTTCACGCAGATCCGCCGGCAGGTCCCGCAACGACGCTTCAGCCGCAAACGTCACCTCTCTCTCCGTGGCCCGCCGCTCGCCATTGGCCCGGCTGAGCTCATTTGCGATCTCCGCCGCCCGCTCCTCATCCTCAGTCAGGAAGAGCTCAACCCCCGCGTCGGCCCGATAGAGCCTGCCCGCGGCGTTGATCCGCGGCGCAAGCTTGAACCCAAGGTCACTCTCGTCCAGCTGTGTCGGCTCGCATTTCGCCGCCTCGATCAAAGCTCGCATCCCCGGCCGCTGCGCCCTGCGCACCTCTTCTACACCGCGCTTCACGAGAGCTCTGTTCTCCCCGATAAGCGGCACGAGATCGGCCACTGTTGCCAGGGCAACAAGGTCGAGGTCATCGTGAGAGGCGGTCGGGATCGGGTCTCCAAAACGCTCGGCAGGAGCCTCGCTGGAGTGTTTTGGAGACCCCATCCCGACCGCCTCTCTCAGCGCGCACGCCAGCTTCCAAGCCACAGCCGTCCCACAGAGCTCATCGAAGGGATAGCCCTCGTCGAGGCCCGGGTGCAGAATCGGGCAGCTGGGAAGCTCATCTCCAGCTTGATGGTGGTCCGTGACGACCACGCTCATCCCAAGCTCCTTCGCCAGCGCCACCTGCTCGACCGCGGTGATTCCGCAATCGGCGGTGAGGATCAACCCTGTTCCTCGCTCGGCGAGCTTGCGCACGTTCTCCTTGCTGAGGCCGTAGCCGTCGGCAAGCCGGTCGGGGATCAGCCAGTCGCAGTCCGCCTCGACCTCGCGCAGCGCGCTGATCAGGATCGTCGTCGCGCAGACGCCATCGACGTCGAAATCACCGTGGACCGTGATCCGCCGCCCCTCTTCGATCGCAGCAAGCACCGCCTCGATCACGATGTCCATTGCCTCGAACGCCTGCGGCGGGTGCGTCTCGTCGGCAGCCAGAAAAACCCGCGCCTCTTCGGGAGTTCGATAGCCACGCCGGACGAGCGCGATGGCAACCGGTTCGCTCAGTCCAAGCTCAGCCGAAAGTGCCCGCGCCTCCTCAAAGGAATACGGATCAGCTTTGTACGCGTGCAGGGTCTCGGCCACACCACCAAGCTAGGTGCCGTAGTCGGACGTCAAAAGTGCTGCAGAAGCACCCGATTTGGGCCGATTTCAGTAGGTCGAAGCGTCTTGTACTTTTCGGCGATTCCTCGCGGCGCCAGCCAGCGGCTCTCCACCGAAAAAGTTAAGCGAAGGCCTACTGAAATCGGCCCTATTCGACCGCTTGTTCTTGGCGCATCCCAATCGCCCAGACGACCGCCAGGCCGATGGCGACGCCGGGAACCGCAGTCAGCACGGTGCCGAGATCCGTATTGCCCAACCCTTTGCCGCTGACTATCTCGATGATGCCGCCGAAGACGACGGCACCGATCGTCGCGCCGAGGAAGGCGCCGACGATGCCCTGCCAGAAGCGGTCGGGCAGGAAGACCGTGAAGTGCCATAGCGCGATGCCGGTGGTGAACCAGACGAGCAGGGCCATCTAACGCTTCCTCCCGTGTTTGCGCCGCTGCTGGCGGCGGGCGCGGCGAGCGTCGTTGCGCTCACGGCGAGCGACGGAGTCGGGGTCGGCGGCAGGGGGCTCACCGTTGCTCGAAGGCTTGCCGCCTTCGCTCTCGGCGGGCGGGTCGACCGTCGCCACGGCCCCGGCCTTTGGCTGGGCCTCGCGCTGCGCCGCAACGTCCTCCTCGATCTCAACCTCGGTCTCACCGTCGTCGCTGAGCCGAGCCAGCTCGGTTTCGTCGGCGAAGGCGGGCACGCTGCCCTCGATCGCGGCGATCCGCTCGCGGCGACGGATGAAACCGGGCTCGCGTTCCTTCCAGGCCGTCAGCACCGGCGAGGCGATGAAGATCGACGAGTAGGTACCGGAGATGATCCCGACCATCATCGCGAAGGCGAAGTCCTGCAGCGTGGCGCCGCCGAAGATCAGCAGGCAGGTGACCGAAAGCAGGGTGGTGAAGCTGGTCGCCAGCGAACGGGTCAGCACCTCGCTCATCGAGCGGTTGACGATCTGCGAGAAGGCAGCCCGCGGCATGCGCGGCAAGTTCTCGCGTATTCGGTCGAAGACGATGATCGTGTCGTAGAGCGAGTAACCAAGGATGGTCAGGAAGGCGGCGACCGTACCGCTGCTCACCTCCCTACCGGTCAGTGCGTAGATGCCCGCGGTGATCAGGATGTCGTGGAAGATCGCGATCAGCACCGGTACGGCGAATTTGGGATCGAACCGGAAGGCGATGTAGGCGCAGATGATCAGCAGCGAGAAGATCAGCGCGTTGCGGGCGCTGTTCGCCACCGTGGTGCCGAAGGTGGGACCGACGCTGGTGCTGTTGAAGCCGTTGGTCTCGATCCCGAATTCCTCTTCCAGGTGTTTTTGCAGCTGGTTGATTTCCTTCGGTTCAAGCGTCTGCGACTGGATCAGGTAGGCGTTGTCGCCGAGACCCGGGTTGCTCACCTTCTGCACCTCACCGCCGGAGATGCCCTCCTTGTCGATCGCTTCGCGCACCCCTTCTTCGTCGGTTTGCTGCCGCAGCGCGACTTCGACCCGGGTGCCGGACTCGAAGTCGATGCCGAGGTTGAGCTGCTTGGTCGAGAGGGCGACGGCGCCGATGATCAGGATCACGCCGGAGAAGGTGAAGAACCAGCGGCTCGCGCCCATGAAGTCGAAGTGCCAGCGGATCCCGGTTCCGCTGGCACCGAGAGCGCTCGGCGAGCGCAGGAAGCGCGAGCGGCTGATCGTGCCGAGCAGCGCCTGGGTGAAGACGACCGCCGTCAGCAGCGAGACGATCGTGCCGACGCCGAGCACGAAGGCGAAGCCCTTGACCCCGGCGGTGGCGAGCACGAAGAGGACGAAGGCCGTAAGCAGGGTGACGACGTTGGCGTCGATGATCGTCGCGATGCCGCGCCTGTAGCCGGCCGCGATCGCGCTCGACATCGAGCGCCCCGCCCGCACCTCCTCCTTTATTCGCTCGAAGATGACGATGTTGGCGTCAGCGGTGACGCCGATCGTCAGCACCAGGCCCGCGATCCCAGGCAGGGTCAGGGTGATCGGGATCAGTTTGACCAGGGCGAAGAAGATCACCCCGTAGGCGGCGATCGCCGTTACCGCTATGAAGCCGAGGAAGCGGTAGAAGATCAGCAGGAAGAGAACCGTCAGCAAGAGCCCGATCAAGCCCGCCCTGATTCCGTCGTGCAGGGCTTCCGAGCCGAGCGTCGCCGAGACCTGCGACTGGCTGATCAAGTTGAGGTTGATCGGCAGGGCACCGCGCTGCAGGAAGGCAGCGAGTTCCTGGGCGTCACCGATGCTGGTGAAGCCACCGGAGATCTGAGCGCCGGTGCGACCGTCGATGCCGTCGGGGTTTTGCGCGTAGTTGATCAGTGGCCGCGTCTTGACTTCGTTGTCAAGGACGACCGCGAAGTGGCCCGAGGTGGCTTCGGCGGCTTCGGTGCTGCTCGGGCCGATCGCCGAGGCCGCCCCGCGCTGGGCGATCGCGCGGGTGACTTCTTGGAAGTTCTTGCGACCGTCGTCGGTGAAGCCGAAGGTGACGTTGGGCTGGCCGAATTCGTCGGTTTCCTGCTTCGGCCGGGTGATTTCCGTGCCCGAAAGCGCCGGGTCGTCTTTCAGGGCGTACCAACCGGGTTCGGCGTTCTCGAGCGTCTGCCCCTTGGTGTCGCTGGGCTTTTCCGAGACGACGATCGTGCCCTGCGGCACCTTGACCACGGTGCCGATGTCGGCCGCGCGGCGCTTGCCGTTGGGTGAGATGTAGAGGTCGTCCTTGGTGAACTCGGGCCCGTCGATCAGCTTGTGGTCTTTGCTCTTGTCGAAGAGGTAATAGGTGGTCGGCTGGCTGCAGTTTTCGCAGGGAGATTTCAGCGGCTGTTCGGAGGCGAGCTTGGCAGCCGCGTACTCGGTTGGGTAAGCGCCGGCGACGATCAGCTGCTGGTTTTCGCGCTTTGTCGGCAGACGACCCGCTTCTTGCCATTCTTTGGTCGCTTCTGCCAGCACGCCTTTCGGCGCTTCTTTGCCGGGGTGACCCCCGATCGCGAGCTCTCGTCCGATCAGGTTCTTTTCCCAGTCGAAGAAGAAGAGGCGAGCGGGCTTGGTAGCGCATTCGGTCGCCTTGCCGACGCTTGTAGCACCGGGGATGCCAACCTGAATCTGGTCGCTGCCAACACGCGAGACTTCGATCTCGGAGACACCAAGTTCGTCGCAACCCGAGCGAATGATGTCTACCGCCCGTTCCATCGAGCCGTTGTCGAGAGTCGGCTGCTGCGGCGTGGGTCGGCCCTGCAGCACCAGCTGTACGCCGCCCTTGAGGTCGAGGCCGAGCTTCGTTTCCTTGTTGGCGATGACGATGGCCGAAACGGCGATCAGGCCGAGGACAAAGAGCAGCACGAAGACGTGTTTGCGCCTTTTACCCATCCCGCTCTCAATCCTCCGGGGTGAGGACGATCAGCAGTCCCCCGTCGTCGTCGTAGGCAGGAAAGACGTCGGCGACGGCCTCCGCCGGGATATCGCCCTCGGCGTTGACCGAGACGCGCTTGCCGAGCGAGCGAACACCCCACTCGAGCGAGGTTTCGATCGGGTCGCTGGAGTTCGCGCGAGCGTCGCCGGAGACCTTTGCCTCCTCGCGCCATTCGAGGCCGAGCACCTCTTGCACCGGGCGACCGATCACGTCCTCGTCGGTCAGCCCGGTGAGCTCGAAGCTGCCCCGCCCAGCGTCGATCACCCGTGCTTTTTGATCGCAGACGAAAAATGCTGCGTTTGGTGCCGGGTAATAATCGTCCAGCAGCTCGAAGACAAAGCCGAAACCGCATTTGGAGCAGCCCTTCGGGCGCGAGCTGAAGCCCGCGGTGCGCTCCGCGCTGACCTCCCTGTGGCCACAGTTGGGGCAGATGAAGAACGGCATCCCACCCGCAGGTTACTGAGAGTCGCGCCAGAGGTTCTCCGCGCACGTCCGACGGCGGCGGAAACGGCGCGGTACCGCGTCCTCAGTTGGTCGAAAAACACACGACTATTCGACCTCCTTGAACCCTTGTTTCGCTAGAAGAGGCTGTTCGCTCTTTCGGGCATCGGCAGGCCGAGGTGCTCGTAGGCCCTGGGGGTGAGCACGCGACCCCTCGGAGTGCGCTTGAGCAAGCCCTGTTGGAGCAGGTAAGGCTCGAGCACGTCCTCGATCGTGTCGGCCTCCTCGCCGATCGCGATCGCGAGGGTTGAGAGGCCCACCGGCCCCCCGGAGAACTTGGTCGCGATCAGATCGATCAGGGCGCGGTCGCTGCGATCGAGCCCACCGGCATCGACCTCGAGCATCGCCAGCGCGGCGTCGGCGACGTCGGCGTCGATCGTGCCCTGCTCCTTGACCTGGGCGAAATCGCGCACTCGCTTGAGCAGCCGGTTGGCGACTCGCGGCGTGCCGCGCGAGCGTTCGGCGATGATCCGCGCGCCCTCGGCGTCGATCTCGACTCCGAGGATGCCGGCCGAGCGGACGATGATCTGGCTCAGGTGCTCGGGCCCGTAGTGCTCGAGGCGATGGGAGAGCCCGAAACGATCGCGCAGCGGCGTTGTCAGCAGCCCGGCGCGGGTCGTCGCGCCGACCAGGGTGAAGGGCGGCAGTGGCAGGGTGACAGTGCGGGCGCCGGCGCCCTGGCCGAGCACGACCGGCAGCTCGCCGTCCTCCATCGCCGGGTAGAGCGTCTCCTCGACCGCGCGCCCGAGGCGGTGGATCTCATCGACGAAGAAGACGCTGCCGGGCTCGAGCGAGGTGAGAAAGGAGGCGACGTCGGCCTTGCGCTCCAGCGCCGGGCCGGCCGTCTGCACCAGCGGCACCCCCATCTCCTCGGCGACGATGTGGGCGAGCGAGGTCTTGCCGAGCCCGGGCGGGCCGGCCAACAGGACGTGGTCGAGCGGCTCGTCGCGACCACGCGCCGCCTCGATGAAGATCGCCAGCTGGGCGGTCACCTGCTCCTGGTTGACGAAGTCGGCGAGGGTGCGAGGGCGCAGCGAGCGGTCGAGTTCCTCGTCGGGCATGTCGGCCCGTGCGTCGTGCACGCGTACGTCGTCGGGCGGCGTGTCGTCACCTGATGGGAACGGCCCGTCGATTCCGGGGGTGCGGATGCGCCCGCTCATGCCTTGCTCCGCGAGGAGCCGGCCTTGCGCAGGGCGGCGGCTAGCAGCTCCTCGGCGTCACCACCGTCGACGCCTTCGAGCAGCTGCTCCGCTTCCAGCGGCGCGTAGCCGAGGTTTACCAGGCCGTCGCGAGCGAGCCCGCGCGCGTCCGCCCCCTCGACCGCGGCGGCGGCGACCTCTTCCTCGAGCGAGCCGGCAACCTTCTCGCGCAGCTCGACGATGATCCGCTCCGAAGTGCGTTTGCCGATGCCCGGCACGGCCTGGAAACGCTTGGCGTCGCCAGCGGCGATCGCCCGCAGCAATTCCCGCGTCGGGCCGCCCGAGAGGGCGGCGATCGCGACCTTGGGCCCAATCCCGCTGACCGAGATCAGCAGGCCGAAGAGGTCGCGCTCCTCCTCGGAGGCAAAGCCGAAGAGCGCCAAAGAGTCCTCGCGCGAGATCAGCTCGGCGTGGAGGAAGACTTCGCTGCCCGCGGCCGGCACCGCTTTCAGCGTCTCGGCAGAGACGGCAAGCCGGTAGCCGACACCGCCGGCGTCGACGACGACGTGATCGGGACGGCGCACCATCACCTCACCCTTGACCGCGGCGATCATCCGGCCAACCTCGCGGCGTCTTGCTCTTCTTCGACGCCCTGTATGGCCGCCTCGCGACCAGCGGCGCCGCCGTGGCAGATCGCGACGGCAAGAGCATCGGCGGCGTGGTCCGGCGTCGGCGGCTCGGGCAACCCAAGCAGGGTGCCGACCATCCTCTGCACCTGCTGCTTGCCGGCGGCACCGGAGCCGCAGACCGCCATCTTGATCGCCTGCGGCGTGTAGGTGAAGCAACGCACGTCGCGCTGAGCGGCGGCGAGCATCGCCGCGCCGCTGGCCCGGCCGACCGCCATCGCCGAGTGCACGTTCTTGCCGAAGTAGAGGTCCTCCAGCGCCATCGCCGCCGGCTGGTGCCAATCGATCAACTCGGCCAGGGAGCTATGGATGCGCGCCAAGCGCCGCTCCATCGGCGTCTCGGGCGAGGTCTCAACGACGCCGCCGTCGAGCGCCACCATGCGGCTGCCCTCGACACGCACGACCCCAAAGCCCAAGTTGGCTGCCCCAGGGTCAATCCCCATCACAACTTGCATAACGGCTGATTCTGGGAGTAGCTCCGGATGCCTCCCCGCATCGGCTCTTAAGCCGCGGCGAATTTTTCAATGACCTCGGCCGGCACGTCGAAGTTGGCGTGGACCGAGTCGACGTCGTCGTGCTCCTCCAGCGCGTCGACGAGCTTGAGCAGCCACTCGGCATCGGTGCCCTTGACCTCCACCGTGCTCTTTGGCTCCATCGTCAGGTCGGCGGACTGCACCTCCACCCCCGCATCCTCGAGCGCTTTGCGCACCACGCTGAGGTCGGCCGGTTCACAGATCACCCGCAGCTGCTCGCCCTCGTCGAGGACGTCCTCGGCGCCGGCGTCGATCGCGACGATCAGGTCGTCCTCGCCGTATCGGGAGGCGTCAACGGCGATCGAGCCGCGTTTCTCGAAGATCCAGGCGACCGAGCCGGGCTCGCCGAGGTTGCCGTGATGCTTGGTGAAGGCGTGGCGGACGTCGGCGCTGGTGCGATTGCGGTTGTCGGTCAGCGCCTCGACCAGGATCGCGGCGCCACCGGGGCCGTAGCCCTCGAAGGTGATCGACTCGATCGCCGCGGCATCGGTGCCGACGCCGCTGCCGCGGTCGACGGCGCGCTGGATGTTGTCCTTCGGCATCGAGGCGTCGCGCGCCTTCTGAATCGCCGTGGCGAGGGGCGGATTGCCCTCGGGGTCAGGCCCGCCATCACGCGCCGCAACGGTGATCGCGCGGGCGAGCTTGGTGAAGAGCTTGCCGCGCTTGGCGTCGGCGGCGCCCTTCTTGTGCTTAATAGAAGACCACTTAGAGTGACCGGACATACCCTGGCATTCTATGAATGTGGAAATGGCCACCGACTCCCATAGGGCCGGAGCGGCCAGGGGACTGGCCGCGAGCTTCATATTCGTGCTGATGCTGCTGGCGGCGCTTTCGCTCTGGACCGCGATCCCGCTGGGCTGGATCTACATCGGCTCCAAGGTCTCCCACACCCAGTTCCCCAGCCAGGGCCCCTACTTCGTGGTCGCGGTCGGGATCATCATCTCGGTCCTCTTGGTCGCCTGGCTGATCGGCCGCCTCAACCGCCTCTACGAACAGGTGACCGGCACCAACCGGCTTGCGCCGATGCGCCCGGCCTGGCTCAAGAGCCTGCGCGACACCACCCCCCGCGCTGGCACCACGACCGTGGTCGAGGCGGTACTGATGGGCTCGGTCCTGCTCGCCGCCCTCACCCTGACTTTCTGGTTCTTCCTGCTCGCCGGCTCCCCGATTCCGAACCAGTAGAAAAACTGAGCTTTCGAGAGACGCGGGTCGTCTGTCGCCGCCGTGATCTCGTCGTCTGCCGTGCCTTCCCTCGCGGCGGGTGGCGCCGTAGGGGGACCCACCCCTGAGGAAGCTTTAGCTACCGGAAGGGGTGGGAGTTCCTGCGGCGACAGGACCCGCCGCGCCGGAGCGCCACGTCAGACGATGAATTTGCCGTCTTCCTGCATCACGACCCCGTCGACTTCGAGCTTGCCGCCGAGGCGGAGGTCGCAGACGAGGTCGGTGTGGACGGCTGAGTCGTTGACGCCTCCTGACTCCGGGTAGGACTTGCCGACCGCCATGTGGACGGTGCCGCCGATCTTCTCGTCGAGCAGGACCTCGAGCGTGCCGCGGTCGATCGCGTAGTTGGTGCCGATCCCGAGCTCGCCGAGGCGGCGGGCGCCCTCGTCGGTGTCGAGCATCTGGATCAGGAACTCCTCGCCGCGCTCAGCGGTCGCGTCGACCACCTTGCCGGCCTCGAAGCGCAGGCGCACGCCGGAGACCTCGCGGCCGCCGATCACCGCCGGCAGGTGGAAGGTCACCTCGCCCTCGACCGAGTCCTCGACCGGGCCGGTGAAGAACTCGCCGTCGGGCATGTTGTGGCGGCCGTCGCAGGGAATGAACTTGCGGCCGGCGATGCCGAGCTTGATGTCGGTGCCGGGGGCGGTGACATGGACCTCCTCGTGCCCCTCGATCCACTCGGCGAGTCGTTCGCACTCCTGCGAGGCGCGCTTCCAGGCGGTGAGCGGGTCGCCGTCGGTGGCGAGGCAGGCGCCGAAGTAGAAGTCCTCGTAGTCGCGCAGGCTCATCTCGGCCTCGGAGGCGTAGGCGTTGGTCGGGTAGAGCGTGTAGCACCAGCGGAACTCGCCGGCGGCGCTGCGCTCCATCATCTTGTTCAGCACCGGCCCGGTGGCGGTCTGGCGCCGCATCTGGCGCTCGGGCGGGACCGCGGAGAGCTCGCGGGTATTGGCGCTGGCGCCGATGCCGATCCGCACGTCGGCGTTCTCGACCGTCCACCGCATCAACGGCGAGATCCACTCCAGCTGCTCGTCGGAGGCGTGCTCGTAGTAGGTGGCGGCGAGGCCGTCGAGGCCGACGTTGAGGATCGGGTGGGCGCCCGCCTTCAGCACCTCCTCGTAGACCGCGCGCAGCAGCGGCTCGGCGCCGATCTCGCCGTCGATCGAGACCACCTCCCCCGCCTTCACCTCAGTCGAGTAGCCGACCAGGATCTTCGCCAGGCTCTCCGCTCGGGGGTCTCTCACGTCTCCGCCTCCTCCCGCGCGCGGTTCTCGCGCGCCGTCGTGGTCATCGCCATGAATAGCGCGTGCAGCCTCGGGTCGTCTGTTAGCTCCGGGTGAAAGGCGCAGGCGAGTACTCCACCTTCGCGGATCGCCACCGGATGGTCCTCGTAGCCGGCCAGGACCTCGACCCCGGGCCCGCGCCGCGCCACCCGAGGGGCGCGGATGAAGACCGCCCGCAGCGGCTCATCGCCGATGCCCTCGATCGCGAGGTCGGCCTCGAAGCTCTGCAACTGGCGGCCGAAGGCGTTGCGCTCGGTCTCGACGTCGATCAGGCCGAGGTGGGCTTCGTCGCAGACGATCATCCCGGCGCAGGTGCCGAAGATGGTGCCGCCGCGCTGGCGCAGCGCCCGAATCGGCTCGGCCAGCTCGGCCGATTCGATTCCCATCGAGATCGTCGTGCTCTCGCCGCCCGGGATGACCAGGCCGTCCAGCCCCTCGAGGTCGGCGGGCAACCGGACTTCGGTGACCTCGGCGCCGAGCTCGCGCAGCACTTCGCAGTGCGCCTGGAATCCTCCCTGGATCGCGAGGACGCCGAGGCGCAGCTCAGGCTCCGCGGTCCTGCAGCAGTGCATCGGCGGCAGCCAGGTCGGCGATCTCCAACCCCGGCATCGCCTCGCCGAGGCCGATCGAGGCGGCCGCCACCCGCTCGGGATCGTTGAAGTGAGTGGTCGCCTCGACGATCGCCTTGGCGCGACGCTCGGGATCTGCGCTCTTGAAGATTCCGGAGCCGACGAAGTTGCCTTCAGCGCCGAGCTGCATCATCAGCGCCGCGTCTGCCGGGGTGGCGATGCCGCCAGCGCAGAAGAGCGGCACGGGCAGGTGGCCCTTGTCGGCCACCTCGTGGACGACTTCGAGTGGCGCCTGATGCTCCTTGGCCGCGGCCGAGAGCTCCTCGGGGCCGAGCTGGGCCAGTCGCTTGATCCCGGAAGTGATTTCGCGCATGTGGCGGACGGCCTCGACAACGTTGCCGGTGCCGGCCTCGCCCTTGGAGCGGATCATCGCCGCGCCCTCGCCGATCCGCCGCAGCGCCTCGCCGAGGTTGGTGGCGCCGCAGACGAAGGGCACCTCGAAGGCCAGCTTGTCGATGTGGTTGCGCTCGTCGGCCGGGGTCAGCACCTCGGACTCGTCGATGTAGTCGACTTCGAGCGACTGCAGGACCTGAGCCTCGGCGAAGTGGCCGATCCGCGCCTTGGCCATGACCGGGATCGTCACCGCCTCCTGGATGCCCTTGATCATCGCCGGGTCCGACATGCGGGCGACGCCACCGTCCTTGCGGATGTCGGATGGCACCCGCTCCAACGCCATCACGGCGCAGGCACCCGCCTGCTCAGCGATCCGCGCCTGCTCGGCGTCGACCACGTCCATGATCACGCCGCCCTTGAGCATCTCGGCGAGGCCGGTCTTGACGCGGAAGGTTGCTCGCTCAGCCATGGCGGCGAATACTACGGGTCGCTCCCTTTCGGTGACTTCGCCTTTTAGGGGGCATATGCACCCAAAAGGGCGAAGTCAGTAGCGCGCGGCTACTTCAGCTTGTAGGCGCGGATGCGGTCTTTATGACTGTCTTCGTCCCTCGCGTACAGGCCATGTGCGAGGGCTTGGACGAGCGCCATCAGTGCCGTGTTCGAGCGGGCGAAAGAAGGGCTGTTCGAGGAGTAGTAGAGGGTCAGCTCGGCGTGCTCGCCAACCTCCGACATCGAGGCGTCGGAGACCGCGAGCGTGCGGGCGCCGCGATGCAGCGCCAGCTTCATCGCCCGCAGCAGGAGCGGGTGGGCGCGGCCGGAGGAGAGCACTATGACGAGCGTTTCCTCGTCGATCCGCCCCAATCGCTGCAGCGACTCGCCACCGGTGCTGGCGACGATCTCGGCGCGAATGTCGAGCAGGCTCAGCGTGTGCCGCAGGTAACTGGCGAAGAAGGCCATCTGGTCGACGCCGACGATGACCACACGCTGCGCTTCGGCCAGCGCCGCGACGGCGCCGTCGACCTGCTCACGGGTGAGCTTGCGCGCGGTTTCCTCGAGGTTGGCGTAGTCGGCGCCGAGCGAACCCTCCAGCTCCGAGTGGTCGAAGGAGAAAAGCGAGCCGGCGCTTGCCGCGCCGGCGGAGACGCCAACGGTGCGGTACTCCTCGATCGCCGCCTGTTGAAGCTCGGGATAGCCCTCGAAGCCGAGGGCCTGGGAGAAGCGCACCACCGTCGATGAGGAGGTGCTCGCTCTCCTGGCCAGCTCCTCGGCGGTGAGGAAGGCTGCCTCGTCGAGGTGATCGACGATGTAGCGGGCGACGTCTTTCTGAGACCGGGAGAACTCGTCGAAGCGCTCCTGGATGTACTCGGAAAGACTCTTTAGCTGTTGGGGGGTCTTGGTTGCGGTCTTGCTCACGGCCGTCCATTTCGTCGGCCCCCCCACTTTCCCTTCCGCAATTTGGTTGGATTGAGCACGAAATGACCCTCGAGCAAGCGCTGCGCCTCCAGAACCGCTTCATGATCGGCTTCGATATCGCCCTCGGTGGCGGCGCGCTTCTCGCTCCGGCGGCGACGATGAAGGTGCTCGGCCACGAGCACCCCTCGCCCGACGCCGAACACCTCTTCCGCCGCTGCGCGCCGATCTGGCTCACCTTCGCCGCCGCCCACGCGATCGCCGAGCGCCGCGGCGATCAGCGCGATTGGTGGGCGCTGGCCTGGCTGCGCGGCACCGAGATCGCCACCGACGCAATTTGGGCCGAGTCCCCCGCTGTCAGCCGCCCAGGCGCCAAGCTCGGTCTTCGCTTCGCCGGAGTCGCCAACGTGGCGATGTCCGCGGGGTTCGCCTGGCTCTCGAGGCGGTAGGCCGCCTTGGCCGACTTCGCCGGCCTCCCGGATAAACGCTGGAGCCTGCGCGGCATCACCGAAGAGGGCGACGAGGCCTGGCTGATCCGCGGCATCTCCCGCAAGCTCTACCGCTGTCCCGCCTGCCACGGCGACATCGAGATCGGCTCCGAGCACGTCGTCGTCCAGTACGTCTTTCGCCTCGGCGGCACCGAACACCATCATTGGCACCGCGGCTGCGCCGAAGAGCTGTTGGTGGGAGAGCTCGGCGACCTGCGCAAGGTCCCGACCTCGGAATCGGACCAATCAAAGCTGGAGCGGCGCGGGCGCCATCCTTCCGGCCGGCGACGCCGCCGCTGAGATGACCCGCCGCGCCGAGCTCGCCTCGATCTACTTGCGGATCGGCCGCACCTACTGGCGCTGGGCTCCCTCGCTGCTGCTGCTCGCCGTCCTCGTCTTTGTCCCGCTCGGGCTGATCCACGCGCTGACGCTGGAAGCCGACATCGGCTCTTTCGACCTCGACAACGGGCTGAGGCTGTTCGCGATCGTCGGCGCGGTGCTGGCGCTGGCGGCTACCGGTCTGGTCGGCGAGGTGTTTTACACCGGCGCGGTCTCGATCCTGCTCACCCACCCCCACGACGGAGAACCGCCGTCGATGCGCGAAACCGCCGGGATGATCAAGTACCGCCCGCTGATCGCGATCGACCTGCTCTACGGCTTCGCGGTCGCCGTCGGGCTGATCTTCTTCTTCATCCCCGGCGTCCTCGTCTTCGTCTGGCTCGGCCTGACCGCTCCGGTGGTCGAGATCGAGCACCGGGGCATTCGCGCCGCCTTCCGGCGCAGCGTCGAGCTGGTCCGGCACAAATTTTGGATCGTCGCCCTGGTGCTGATCCCGATCGAGCTGATCGGTGACGCGATGACCAACCTCGCGACCGCGGCCACCCACGGCCTCTTCGGCAGTGAATTCATCTGCGAGTGGCTCGCCGACGTGCTGGCGAACATCGCCTTCACACCGTTCTACGCCGTCGCCGCGGTACTGCTCACCGTTGACCTGATTCGCGAGAAGGGCGGCGGCGTCGAGCTGCACCCAGCGCCGGTGCCCGGCGACGGGCGGGCTCGGGTGGCGCCTACTCCCCCATTGCCTTGATCACCAGGCGCTTGGACCTGCCGCCGTCGAACTCGCAGTAGAAGACCTGCTGCCAGGGACCGAGGTCGAGCCGGCCGGCGGTGACGGGGACGATCACCTGGTGGTGCATCAGTAGGTTCTTGAGGTGGGCGTCGCCGTTGTCCTCGCCGCCGCGGTGGTGGCGGTAGTCACCCTCGTCGGGCGACAGCTCGGCGGCGACCTCATTGGCGGCCGGCTTCCAACTCGGCGGCGCCACCTTGTCGAGCCATTCGAGCGTGTCCTCGTGCAGTCCGGGCTCATCGTCGTTGACCCAGACCCCAGCGGTGATGTGCATCGCCGAGACCAGGACCATCCCCTCCTCGATGCCGGCCTCATCTACCGCCGCCTGGACCTCCTCGGTGATGCGGATAAGCTCCCGCCGACTTTCGGTGTCGAAGGTCATATAGGCGGTGTGGGACTTCATCTCGCTTCCTCCTTTAGCCGCGGCTGGCGCTGCACTGTTCGAGACCGACTTCGCGAGCGAGGTCGTAGCGTTCGCCGGCCTCGGCGTCGCGCCGTTCGCGAGCCGCGACATAGGCGCTCGCGTCTTCGTTTTCCGCCGCTTCTAGCGCTTGGCGGTCGTAGCGCATGACTCGCTCCTGAGCCCGTACGTATTTGGCGAAGGCCGGTTCGACCGAGGGCGGTGCCTTCGGCTCGAGCTGGCGGAAGCGTTCGACCCCGCGCCGCGAGATCCCGGAGAGCGTCGTCGCATAGCCAACGTTCGGGACCTCTTCGAGCTCAGGCGAGCGCACGCTCGCATAGGTGCTCTGACTCGTTTCGCAGATCGCGTCTGCCTTGGCGATCAGCTCGGACTTGCTCAGTGGCTTTGGCTTGGGCTTCGCCGGCCTTTCCCGCTTCTTCGATGCGGCGGGCGATTCGGGGCCGCTATCCGCGGTGGTGGCCGAATCACCACCACCGCCGCCGCTGACCAGAATGGCGGCGACCACCACTGCGACGATCAGGGCAGCGACGACGCCGGCAATGACCCAGCGACGGGAACCTCCCGAGGACCCCTCCCCAGGCGCGGCGACAGCGGGTGTCGCGGTGGTCGCGGTCCCGCCCGCAAGGCGATGCGTGGACTCAGTCGGCGTCGCGGATTCGCGCGTCGCCGCTGGGCGCGGCGCGATGGTCTCCGCCGTGCGGGTCGCGGCGGCACCGGTCGCGACCGTGTGCTCGGGCACCGTCGTGTGCTCACCGCGCTGAGCGGCTTGCGCGGCCCGTCCAAGGTCGCCGGCCGACGGATAGCGATCGTTGGGCTGCTTCGACATCGCCCGGACAACGACGTCGTCAAGCGCCATCGAGACCTCGGGCACGTAGAGCGACGGCGTCGGCGGCGGGTCATGGAGATGGGCATAGAGACGCGCCGCCTCACCCTCCTTGGGGAAAGGCACCTCGCCAGTGAGCAGCTTGAAGAGCAGGCAGCCAAGCGCGTAGACGTCGACCCGGGCGTCGATCGGGCCGCCGGAGATCTGCTCGGGAGCGACGTAGTCGAGAGTGCCGACGAAGCGACCGGTCTGGGTCAGGCCCGACTCGGTGGCGACGTTGCGGGCGACGCCGAAGTCGGTGATGTAGGCGTGCTCCGCGCCCGCCTCACCGGCGAGCAGCACGTTGGCGGGCTTGACGTCGCGGTGGATGAGGCCAGCAGCGTGGATCGCGTCGAGGCCGTTGCCGACCTGGGCGATCAGCTCAACCGCATCGGCGGGCTCGAGCCGTCCGTCACGGGCCAGCCGCCGCGCCAGGTCAGCCCCGGCGACGTAACGCATCGCGATGAACGGCACGCCGTCCTCTTCACCGGCGGCGTAGATCGGCACCACGTTGGGATGCTCGATCGAGGCGGCGATCTTCGACTCCTCGGCGAAGCGGCGCGCGAAGACCTCATCGGCGGCTGCCTCGGGGGCAATCAGCTTCAGCGCCACGCGGCGCTCGAGGCCGGGCTCCACCGCCAGGTAGAGCACCCCCATGCCGCCGCGGCCGAGGCGACGCTCTATGCGATAGCCGGAGAACTCATCGCCCTCTGCGAGCTCAATCATCGGCCGGGACCATAACTCCGGTTAACCCAGGCGCAACCTCCGTCGACCTAAACTTGAAGTCGACAATGCGTCGCCTAGCCATTGCTGCCGTATTCCTCGTTTGCCTGCCGCTTGGCGTGGCCTCGGCGCGGCAATTTGTGCAGAACGGGAACCTGCGGGTTGCCTTCGAAGCTCGGCTGCTGCCCCACGCCCTGCCACGCGAACGCGCAGCGCCGGTCACCGTGCAGCTCTCCGGGGCGATTCGCACCACAGACGGCAGCACACCGCCACCGCTGCGCGAAATCTCGATCGCAATGAACCGGGCGGGGGTTATCTCAGTGGCCGGCCTACCGAGCTGCCATGCCGCGGAGCTGCAGCAGACCAGCACCTCAGCCGCCTTGGCCCAATGCCGCCGTGCGCTCGTTGGCAGCGGCCACTTCGCCGCCAACGTCGACTTCCCCGGCACACCGATCTTCCCCGCCCGAGGCAGGGTGCTCGTCTTCAACAGCAGCAGCAAAAAGGGACCAGGGCTGCTGCTGCACCTCTATGGCTCCAGCCCTGTTCGGGCCGCTTTCGTCCTCCCGTTCAAAATCACGCGCCAGCGGCACGGCAAGTTCGGGACCATCTTCTCGACCCGGATTCCCGAACTCGCCGCCAACCAGGGCTACGTCACCGATATCGAACTGGAAATCGGTCGCCAGTACTCCTATCGGGGTCATAAGCGCAGCTTCATCAGCGCCAGCTGCGCGGCGCCGGCCGGGTTCTCGGTAGTGCCCTTCGAACTCGCCAAGGCGGCCTTCTCGTTCGCCGGCGGCCAGCATCTGGTCACCCGCCTGCCGGGCAATTGCAAGGTTCGCTAGCTCCCACCGTCGCCCTCGCTCGGTTCAGAGCCCCAGGCCGCTGACCCCGCCCTCGTCCCAACCCAGGTGGTGGGCAAGCTCATGGCGCAGGGTCCGCTCCACCTCTGCGGCGAGCAGGACCGGATCGTGACCGAAGTCCCGTTCCAGCGTGTCCCGGTAGATCACGATCCGGTCCTCGAAAGCATCGCGGGCGACGCCATCGCCGTAGTACTGGCCGTAGGCGCGAGCTTCGGTGCCGAGGTCAGAGACGACGACCGCGACACCCTCCAGGACACGCTGGAATTCTTTGGGCAGGGCGTCGATCGCATCGGCGACCAGCGCCTCGAAGCTGTCCTCGCTGCTACTTGGCGTTTTCCACCTGTTCCTTGGCTTCTTCGATCGCGCTTTCGGCTTCCGCCTGGCCTTGTTCGACGCCTTCCTTGGCTTCCTTTTCAGCCTTTTCGATCGTCTTGTTGACCTGGCCCTTGCCGTTTTCGATGCCTTCCTTGGCGGATTCTCCGGCTTCTTTGGCGGATTCTTTGGCTTCCTTGAAGCCCTTCTTCACTTCTTCGTTGGCTTTTTCAAGGCCCTTTTCGGCTTCTTCAGCGCCTTTTTCGATGTTCTTTTCAGCTTCCGAGGAGATGCTGTCGGTCTTGTCGCTGCCACATCCGGCCACCACCCCGGCCGCAACTCCAATCGCCAGCACAAGGGTGAGTAGGCGAACGATCCGCATACCCCTCTGGCTCAAGCTCTCTCCTGACACATCAGCTCCTCTCAGTCGCAGTTGAATTGGCGATCTTCGCATCGTCGGCGGCGCGTCGCTAGGGTGCCGCCGTGGCTCGGCGGCTGATCCGCATTGCGCTCTGGCTCTGCGGCGTGGCCGCACTTCTAGGTGTACTCCAGTTGCTAGGGGTACCCGCCCTCGATTGGATCGAAGACCTCTTCGATCGGGTTGCCGAGGTGCCTGCCTGGGCGGTCTTCGCCGGCGTCCTGCTGGAGAGCGCCCAGACCAGCCTTGCCGCATTCGCCTGGTACGGAATTCTGCGCGCGGCCCTGCCCGGTGCGGTGTTGCCCTACCGCCTGGTGCTCGCTTCTTACGCCGTGGCGGTGGCGCTCAACGGCTTCCTGCCGGCGAACATCGGCACCTTCGTGATGCTGGCGATGTTCACAACCCTGATCGCGGGGGCGACCTTCCCGCTGGTCTTCTCCGGCCTGATCGTCGAGAAGATCCCCTTCTCGGTCTTCAACGTTGCGCTTTACCTCTACCTCTTCCTCACCGTCAGCGGCTCGTTCTCGATCAAGCTCGGCTTTCTCGCCGACCACACCGCCCTCGTCGTCGCGATGGTGCTTGGCGCGATCGTGCTGCTCGTACTCCTCGCCCGCATCTTCTGGGAGCGCCTGGCGAAACTGCGCCAGCAGTTGCTCAGCGGTGGCGCGATCCTGCGCTCGCCGCGCCGCACGCTTACCCGCCTTTTCCTTCCTGTCCTCGGCAGCTACGCCGCCCGGCTGGCGATCGTCGCGGTCTTCCTCGGGGCATACTCGATTCCGGTCAGCTTCGAGAACGTCGCCACGGTGACCGCGTCGAACTCGATCTCCAACAGCGTCTCGGCGACGCCGGGCGGCGTTGGCGTAACCCAGGCGATGAACTCCGCCGCCCTAGCCGGCGAAACCTCCGCCAAGGACGCCACCGCCTACTCGATCGGTCAGCAGCTGATCATCTCCGCCTGGGACGTGATCTTCGCCATCGTGCTTGTTTCCTGGGTATTTGGTTGGTCGGGAGGCAAGCAGCTCGTCAGGTCCTCCTACGGTGAGGCCAAGGAGCTTTCGGCCAAACGCCGCAGGGCTCACTAGCCGACTAACCGCAACTTCCACTTACAGGCGGTTTGAGACAACCGATCACTCCCGGTAACCGCAGGGGTACGGGAGAAAACCTAAGGAGGCAGGTTGATTATGTGTCGAAAGGGACACACGGATAACGCACGCGCCCAACGGGGCAAGGTGCGAAAGATGTTGGGGCGACTTGGCTTCACCGCGGCAGTCGCAACGAGCGCCGTGGCGCTACTGGCGCCAGCGACAGGGCAGGCGTCAACAGTCACAGTTGGCAGCGTGCTGCCACCAGGGTCAACTCCCACCGAATTCGGTCAGGTTGAGACCTTTTTCAACACTGCGCTGCCGGAGAAAGGCGCAAACCTGACCTCACCGGTCGACGGCGCAATCGTGCGTTGGCGAATGCAGGATGCAAGTGGCGGACCGTTCTACCTGCGCGTCCTTCGACCCAATGGCTCAGGCGGGTACATGGCCGCGGGAACGAGCAATGCGGTAACCCCCTCGGGACCGGGCCTACAGACCTTCACCGCCAACCTGCCGATCGAGGCCGGCGACCTGATCGGCGTCGATCCCACCAATGCCACCGACAAAATCGGAGTCGTCGAAGCAGCCGGTGCCAATTACGGCTTCATCTTCCCGCCGCCCTTCGACGGTGCCACCGTGGCGCCGAGCGGCGCCGTCAACGGCAAGGAGATCGAGCTGACAGCTGAAGTCCAGCCCACCCCTACCGTTACCGCGGTCGCTCCGGACTTCGGCCCGGTCGGCGGTGGCACAACCGTGACGATCACCGGCACCGACCTTGCCTCGGCAAGCGCGGTCAAGTTCGGCGAGCTGCCGGCGGCCAGCTTCAAAGCCGAATCCGAAACCAAGATCACGGCGGTCGCCCCGGCCAGCGCCAAAGTAGGCAACGTGGACGTGACGGTCTCGACCCTGGCGGGCACCAGCGCCACTGGCAGCGCCGACCACTTCTACTACGAAGGCTGCGTCGTCCCCAAGCTCAAGGGCAAGAACGTACGCAATTCCAAACGCGCCCTCGGCCGCGCCGGCTGCAAGCTCGGCAAAGTCAGCAAGCGCACCGCCGCCAAAAAGAAGAAGGGCAAGGTTCTCACTCAGAGCGCCAAGGCCAACAAGGTCCTCGCCCCCGGCACCAAGGTGAACATCACGATCGGCAAGCTGTAACCACCATCGAAGCACCCGCCTTCTTTTCTGGAGGCGGGTGCTTCACACGACTACTCACATGGGTGCGACGATATAGAGTCCGCACACACCTCGTGCAGCCTGATGACACTCAACCATTAAGTTCCGAAGAGGGAATCGATCCGGCAGCACTCTCCCTACTCGAAGGCGCGCTAGACAGGGCGCTCAGCGATCAGGCGACCAGGAAAGAAATCGAGGAGCTCGCCGCGCGTGGAGTTGAGATCGACTCCACGCAGATTCGCGAGGAGATCATGGGTGCCCCGATGGCGGTCTTCCGCCCGGCCGGAGCGATGCTCACCGGGTGGCAGGAACAGGAAGCTCGTCTAGACAAAGTGAGGTCAGCGCTCCGACGCGCGATCAAAACGTTTTTGAACATCCGAGTGATCACGGGAGGAGCGCTGATCGCAGCCGCCGGCTACCTCTTCCTCTCCTCCGAACTGCGCTACATCCCCGCTGTCCTCGTCGCTCTCGCATTGGCAACCCTGGTTTACGTCGGCTCGTTGCTCGATTTCACCACCGTCCGGGTCCGGCGACGAGCTCGAGACGAAGCGAAAATGCGGCTCGTAGAAGCTTTGAACGCCCAGGCGATAGTCGCGGTGCGCGAAGCGGTCAACCGCCGGTTGATTTCCTTCTCCACCAACTTTCGGATCTTCGACCGGCGCGGGTTGCGGCAACTTGCCGACCCGGACCGCGAGGTTCCGACCGCCGCGATCGGCGAGCTCAAGGATCTGATCGCCTCGCTAGACAGCGGCAGCATTGGCCTTTCGGGGCCGCGTGGGTGTGGCAAGACAACCGTGATCAGAAGCTTCACCGACGGCAGAACGATGCCATTCAGCGAGGAACTGGTCGGCCTTACGGTGGCAGCGCCAGTGAAGTACGACGCACGCGAGTTCGTTCTCCACTTGTTCGCCTCACTCTGCGAAAGAGTCCTGCGCAGTCGACCTGACGACCTCGCTCAATCCGGATCGCGCTGGGAGTACGCGCGACGCAGGAGAACCATGTGGACACTCCTCCTCGCCGCCATCACGCTGGGCGCCGCCGGTCTCACATTTTTGATCAACCCCACCCTGCCGGGTCGAGAGGCCGTGGGTATAGCGGCGCTCGCGCTCAGCGGGTTCTGTGCCTATATCTGGCTCATTTTCTGGGTAGAAACCACTTCTTGGGGGATGAAGCTCAACCGCTTTCTCGTCAGGCTCTTTAGAATCGAGCTCGACGGACGCGCGGCCCGACGGTCAGCGGAGCGAGTGGCGAAGGGGTATCTGAAGCAGATTCGTTTTCAGCAGAGTCAGGCGGCGGAACGATCGGCCGGCCTAAGTCTGTTTGGTCTCTCTCTTGGTGGCAGCTCAACCACCACACTTGCCCGCACTCCATGGACCCTGCCGGAAGCGGTTGAGGAGTTTCGCCGCTTTGTATCCGCTCTCTCCGGTCGCTACGTCGTGATCGGGATCGACGAGCTCGACAAGATGGAGTCAGACGAGGCCGCCCGTGAATTCCTCAACAACGTGAAGGGCGTCTTTGGGGTTCAGGGGTGCTACTTCTTGGTCTCGGTCTCCGAGGACGCCATGAGCGCCTTCGAGCGGCGGGGTCTTCCCCTGCGGGATGTCTTCGATAGCTCCTTCGACGAGATCCAACGAGTGGGCTATCTCGGTCTCGAGGAAACCCTGATGGTGCTCGGCGGCCGCGTAACGGGCCTTCCCGTCCCGTTCCAATGCCTCTGTCACTGCCTTGCCGGCGGCCTTCCCCGCGACCTGATCAGGGTGACTCGCGGGTTGGTCGATCACTACGACCGGGCGATGGATGGCAAGCCGGCAAGCGCCGAGGTGTCGCTGAGCGCGCTGACTTCGTCGCTGATCACCTCCGAGTGGCGGGGCAAGGTGGCCGGTGCGATAGCTGCCGAGCGCTCCGCACAGCAACCGTGGTGGTTGAGCAGCTGGCTGCACGAAATCGCCGAGAAGAAGCTTGACGAGCAGATGCTGCAATCGAGGACCATGGAACTGGGCGAAACTCCTTACCTCTTCGAGCCTTCCAGCCTGAAAGAGGACCCGACCAAGGCTCAGCGGATCGGCGTTGAGATGGTCGCCCTCAATTACTACACGGCGACGATCTTGAGCTTCTTCGAAGGCGACGACAAGAACGAGATGTTGAACAGTGCCGAGCAGCCGACTGAACTTGATTCCAGGGGAGCGGAAATCGTCGAAACTCTGGCTAAGGCGAGGCAGCAATTTTCGGTCAACCCATGGCTTACCTGGGGACTGGTCGCCCGAGCACGCGAGACCGCCTGCCTCCCACAATGGGATGATTTGCGCCCGGCGGCTGAGAGAAAATCACCTTCTCTGCTTAAGCGCGCGGGGGCGGTTTTTCACCTCGGCGATGCCGCGGCAACCCTCTGATCCCGGCTTTCGATGGGGCAGCCTGGACTCGAACCAGGGACCGACGGATTATGAGTCCGCTGCTCTAACCAACTGAGCTACTGCCCCGCAGGGGGACGAGGGTAGCGCTGGGAGGGCTCTTGGGCGGGCTAGGCGCTGAAGAGCTGGGCGAGGGAGCGGCCGACGTCGGGGGGCTCTTCCTCGCCGCGGGAGGCGGCGGCGGCGCCTTCGGCGATGGCCTTGGCGGCATCGGCGACCTGGTGGGTGCGGCCGCCGCGGATCGAGCCGGTCTTCTTCGCTTCTGCGAGGTCGGATTCCATCAGGCCGGCGAGCTCGGCTAGACGGCGCAGGCCGACGACACCGGCGGCGCCGCGCAGGGCATGGGCCTCCACGCGCAGGGTCTCGAAGTCTTCGGTCTCGGTTGCGAGGCCGGCGGTGATCACGTCGCAGCGGCGTTTGGCCTCCTCGGCGAAGGAGGCAAGCAACTCGGAATCGGGGCTCGTCTTCTCACTCATTCCTGGGTTAGTCCCTTCACCACACGGGTCAGTTCTTCGACGCCAAAGGCGCCCTCGATCACGTTCTTGATCCTTCCATCTCGGCCGATCGCGAACAACCACGGCTCGGTCGGCAGGTGGAAGGCCGAAACTTGCGGCCGCACGGGGTTGCTCGGATCGTTGTCCTGGTAGATCTCCATGTGGATGAAGGCGGCTTCGTCACCGTAGAGCTGCTTGAGCTGCTCAGCGACGTCGACGACCGGCCCGCAGACGCGACTCTGGCAGAACTGCGGGGTGGCAAAGAGCAGCACGATCGGTTCCTTGCCGTAGACGTCCGCGTAATCGACCTTGTTCTGCGTGTCCGGCGGAATGCGGGTCGTGATCTTCGAGAGATCGCCGCCAACATCCGCCGGGGTGGGAGTGTGAATAAGCGGCGCCTTCTGGCCCACTTTCGGCACCTTGGCGAAGGCGCCGACGTTGGCGCTGGGGAGCAGCGCTGAGGTGGTTTCGTCGCCCTGCTTGATCAGGGCCGCGATCCGCCACTCGCCATTTGCCGGGAAATTCACCTTGGTCGAGTAGACGACCGTCGCCGCGTTGGGATCACTTGTCGTCGTCTGGGCGCGGAAGGCGGGCTCGGTCTCCATCGATTCGATCGAAGCCGGGAAGGGGCCCACAGCGGGCTCGTCAAGCGCCCGTTTTTCGGCGTTTTTCGCCGCGTCAGTGCCGGCGGCGGCGTCAGGTTTGCTCCCGCCCTTGGCTTTCTGGCCCGGAACCCGGGCGAAGTACAGCGCCACCTTGGCGTCGGAAACCTGTGAGCGATCGCGTTGGAAGACGCCGAACGGGTAGCGGTTCTCGCCCTTGAAGAAGACCAGGGCCGCCGGTGAGATGACCAGTTCCGAGGGTTTGGCTTCGGCAGATTCGAGGACCTCGCCGAGGGTCTTGCCCTTGGCGCTGGGGAACTCGCTCTTTGGCGGAGCCGGGCGGCTTTCGGCAGAACCGGAGGAAGAGCCGGCGCCGTCATCCGAGCTGCTGCCGCAACCCGACAGGGGAATCGCCGCCAGCGCAAACAGGCAGGCGAGGATGGCGAGGGGTCGGCGAAGGCGCATCGGCGGCATGTTATTCAGGCCGAAGCCGCGACCGTAGCGCCACCCCACCGCCCCCGCACGCGAGGTAGGGTCCGCTGAAATCGGGCGAAAGGAGAGGTCTTGGCGGAGCGAGCTGCACTGATAACGGGAGCGTCGAGCGGAATTGGGTTGGCGATTGCCCGCGTGCTCGGCGAAGAAGGCTACGCGCTGACCGTCTCGGCCCGGCGCCCGGACAAGCTCGAGAGCGCCGCCGAGGGGCTGCGTGCCGACGGCATCGAGGTACAGAGCATCGCCGCCAACATGACCGACGAGGAGGACGTGGTCAACGTCTTCAAGGCGCACAGCGATGCCCTCGGCCGCCTCGACGTGCTGGTCAACAACGCCGGCGTCGGGATCGGCGCGCCGATGGAGGAAATCCAGACCAAGCACCTCGACATGCAGCTTGGAGTCAACCTGCGGGCACTGATCATTGGCACCCGCGAGGGCTTGCCGCTGCTGAAGCAGGCCGGCGCTGAGCACGGCAAGGCGCTGATCGTCAACACCGCCTCGATCGCCGGCAAGGGCGGTCAGGCCTGGCTCTCGATCTACGCCGCGACCAAGGCGGCGGTGATCAACTTCACCCAGTCGACCCATCGCGAGGTCGGCAACGCCGGCATCCAGTGCACCGCCCTGGCACCTGGTTTCGTCGAGACCGCGATGACCGAGTTCGTCCAGGGACAGATTCCGGGCGAGGAGATGATCCGCCCGGAGGACCTCGGCGAGGCGGTTCGCTTCCTGCTGCGCACCTCGCGCAACTGCCACATCCCGGAGATTGTCTTCACCCGGCCGGGCGAGGGACTCGACACGCCTTGAGATTTCTCGTCGCCGCCTTCGGCGACCCTGGTCACGTCTTCCCGGCGATCTCGCTGGGGCGAGCGCTGCGGGGGCGTGGCCACGAGGTGACGGTTGAGACCTGGGAGGAGCGGCGCCAGGCCGTTGAGGGCGCCGGGCTCGGCTTTGCCGCGGCCGAGGAATACCGCATGTTCCCGCCGCCGGACCCGGACTCTGCCGACGGTGACCACGCCGCGGCAGCGGCGCGAGCCCTGCTGCCGCTACTCGGGGAGCTGCGTCCCGATGCCGTCGTCAGCGACATCCTGACGCTGGCGCCGTCGCTTGCCGCCGAGCGCGCCGGTGTGCCGCTGGCGACGCTGATCCCCCACATCTACCCAGTGGTGGAGCCGGGCCTGCCCTTCTTCGCCATCGGCCTGCGGCCACCGCGCACGCCGGTCGGGCGGGCGGTCTGGCGCCTCGGGCAGCGAGCGCTTGACGTCGGTCTGGAGCAGGGCCGCCGCGACCTCAACACCCAACGCGCCCGCCTCGACCTGCCCCCGGTCGAGCACTTTCACGGCGGGATCAGCCCGGACCTGGCCCTGGTCGGCACCTTCCCGCAGCTCGAGTACCCACGGCAGTGGCCTGCCAACGTCGCGATCACCGGGCCGCTGACCTTCGAGGTCCCCCACCCCGAGATCGAGCTGCCGCCCGGGGAGGAGCCGCTGGTCCTAGTCGCGCCGAGCACCGCGCACGACTCGGACAACCACCTCGTCCGCACTGCCCTGGCGGCGCTCGCCAATGAGCCGGTCCGCGTCGTCGCCACCACCAACCGCGTCGTCCCGCAGGTGCCGATAGAGGTTCCCGCCAACGCCGTGCTGGTCGATTGGCTCAGCTACAGCCAGCTGATGCCCCAGGCGTCGCTGGTCATCTCCCACGGCGGCCACGGCACCGTCGCCCGCGCCCTCAGCGCCGGCACTCCGGTCCTGATCAGCCCGATCATCGGCGACATGAGCGAGACCGCAATGCGCGTCGCCTGGGCCGGCTGCGGCCTCTCGCTGCCCTGGCGCCTCTGCAAGCCGGCGCCGCTGCGCTGGGCGGCGCGCCAGATGCTGGACGAGCCTTCCTTCGCGGTGCGTGCCGGGGAGCTGGCTACCTGGGCCGCCGCGAACAACGGCGCCGCGCGCGGCGCCGATCTGGTCGAGGATCTCGCCAGCCGGCGCCTAGCGGCGACTTGAGAGCTCCGGGGGTGGGACTCGAACCCACAACCCCGCGATTAACAGTCGCGTGCTCTGCCTGATTGAGCTACCCCGGAATGGTTAAACCGATTCGCTACCTCGGATCGGTTTGATCCTTGGAATTTAGCGGCATTGCAGTCAACCCTGCCTCGACCTCAGCATGGCAATTCGCACAAAGCAGGGCGCACTTTTTCGTCTCGACCCTCGATCTCGAAAGCGAGCGAGTATGGCCGCCGTGACCGATGTGGAACCTCTTGGTGGTCGGATCGAGGTGATGGAACTGGAGTGCGCGCTGGCAACCCGAGTACCCACAGATGACGCAGCAACCGCCCGCCTCTTCAACCAGCTTCCGCTTGACGACTCGTCGATGTCGCCCCGCCGCTTCCGCTCGACACCTCACGCATCGGTAGTAGCCACAGCCCTCAAGCACGAACTCAGTGTCGCCATGCCGCAAACAGCGCCGTTCGATCTTCGAAGCATTACGAACAGCACGAGATTGCCTGCGCCGAACCGTCTCAAGGCCAAATTTGTCCAGCCAGTGACGAACCGTCGTAGGGCTCTTGCCCAGCTTCTCCGCGATCTCGCGCAAAGTCAGCCCCTCGCCCACCAGCGCCTTCAATACGGCCCGGCCGATCTCACCTTTGGGCGCATGCTGGGCAGCGCCGCTCGCTTCAAGGCCATGCTTCTTCAGCCAATAGCTGACTGTCGAAGGGTGCTTGCCGACCAACTCGCCGATTGCGTCAAGCGATAGATCCTGGCCCAAGCAATCTTCGAGGAAGTTTCTGTCCACGCACAGATCATCTCATCTGCCGCAGACAGAAAGTTTCGCTCACTCCTCACCCGCCAACGCGCTCGGCGTGGGCGATGCGTTGGACTAGGGCGGCGCGTTCGCGACTGAGGGCGGCGCGCTTCTCGTAGTCGTCCGCCTCGCCGGCGGCGGCGATTTCGGCCTCGATGCGGCGCTGCTCGAGCAGGAGGTAGTTGAGCTCCATCGATTCCGGCGAGGCGGGCTCGTCGTGGGCGGTGATCACCAGTTCGGCGATCAGGCCGGAAAGCTCGGCGTCATCGCGGGGCAGGTTCGATGCGGGGTCCCGCGGGTTCTCGCGCAACCAGGTAGCGGCGCGGAGGCCGAGCGGCGTGAGGTGCGCGTCGGTCAGCCGGGCCAAATACTCCTTGCCCTCGTCCGGCAGGACGATGCACATCGCCAGCAGCGCCCGCTCGCGGCGCTCGCGCGAGGTCAGCTCGGCCGTCCGCCGCGGCGCGGGGGCCGGAGCGCGCCCGGGAGCTTCCGTCCCGCCCGCGGGTCCGCCGCTGAGCGGCTGCGCCGCCACCACACGGCCCATCACCATCGCCGGCTCGAGGTCGAGCCGCTCGGCCACGCGGCGCACGAGGTCGTCGCGGCTGGCGCTCTCCCCCAGCCCCGCTAGGACCGGCGCCACCTCGGCCAGGGCACGGTCGCGCTCCGCCGGCGAGGAGACGTCGGTGCGGCCGAGCACCAGGTCGACCTGGAAGGCGGTCAGCTCGACCGCCCCGTCGAGCAGGGCGCGGAAGCGCTCCGCCCCGCCCTCGGTGGCAAGCATCTCGGCCGGATCCTCGCCGGCGGGCATCGCCGCCACCCGCAGCCGCATCTTGCGCCCGGCGGCGACGCGCTGGGCACGCAGCATCGCCTCCTGGCCGGCCGCGTCGGCATCGAGCGCCAGCACGACCTCATCGACCATGCCGGAGAGCGCCGCCACCTGCTCGTCGGTGATCGCGGTCCCCATCACCCCCACCGCCTCCTCAATCCCCGCTTGGTGCAGGGCGAGCACGTCGGTGTAGCCCTCGACCACGATCGCCCGGCCCTGCTTGGCGATCGCGCCCTTGGCCAGGTCGACCCCGTAGAGCATGTTGCTCTTGTGGAAGAAGTCGGTCTCGGCGGTGTTGACGTACTTCGCCCCCTGGTCGGAGCGCATCGCGCGGCCGCCGAAGCCAAGCGTGCGGCCGCGGCGGTCGCGGATCGGGAACATGATCCGTGAGCGGAAGCGGTCGTACTCGCCCCCTCCCCGCCCCCGCTGCACCAACCCGACCCCGCGCATCTCCTCGACCTTGAAGCCGGCCCGCTGGCCGCGCAGCAGCACTTTGTCCCAGGCGCTCGGCGCGTAGCCGACGGCGAAGGCGCGCAGCACCTCCTCGCTCAGCCCCCGCTCGATGAGGTACCCGCGGGCTTTGGCGGCCTCGTCGGAGTCCCAGAGGTAAGCCGCGTAGAAGGACGCGGTGCGATCGAGCAGCTCGCCGAGGCGCCGTTTCTGCTGGCGCTTGGCCTCTGCGCGCGGGTCCTCGCGCTCGCGCTCCAGCTCGACCCCGTAGCGGTCGGCGAGCAGCTCGACCGCCTCGGCGAAGCCGAGTCCCTCCTTCTCCTCGATGAACTTGATCGTGTCGCCGCCGACCCCGCAGCCGAAGCAGTGGTAGAGCTTTTCCTGGGCGTCGACCGAGAACGAGGGCGTGCGCTCCTCGTGGAAGGGACAGAGCCCGACCCAACGCGCCCCCTGGCGGCGCAGGTCGGTGTGGGCCGAGATCACCTCGACGATGTCGACGGCCTGCTTGACCCGCTCCAGGCTCTCACCGGAGATCAGTGCCACGGCGCTTCCTCGGGGATCATCAGCTCGGTGTACTTGGCGATGCAGTAGCGGTCGGTCATCCCGGCCAGGTAGTCGGTCGCGCGTTGACAGGCGTCGGCGCCTGGCTCCAGCTCGGGCACCTCATCGGGGTGCTCGACGTAGTGGTCGAAGAGGGCACGCATCGCCCGATGCACGCGGACGTGCTCGCTGCGCGCCACCTCGCCCAGGTAGACCCGGTCGAACATGAACTTGCGCAGGCGCAGCATCGCGCCGCCGATCTCCTCGCTCTGGGAGATGTCGCCGCTGGCGCGGGAGCGCTCGACGATGTCGCGCACCAGGGTGTCGATCCGCGCCGAGCCGGTCTCGCCGAGCAGCTCGATCTCGGCCACCGGCAGGTCTTCGGGACGCAGCACCCCCGCCCGTAGCGCGTCGTCGATGTCGTGGTTGATGTAGGCGACGCGATCGACCAGCTTGACGATCCGCCCCTCCAGCGTCGCCGGCTTGCGCGAGCCGGTGTGGTTGAGGATCCCGTCGCGCACCTGCTCGGTCAGGTTGAGCCCGCGACCGTCGCGCTCCAGCACCTCGACCACCCGCAGCGAGTGCTCGTTGTGCTTGAAGCCGCTGTCGCAGCGCTCGCGCAGGGCCGCGTCGAGCGCTTCCTCGCCGGCGTGGCCGAAGGGCGGGTGGCCGAGGTCGTGGCCGAGCCCGATCGCCTCGGTCAGGTCCTCGTTGAGGCCGAGCGCCCGCGCGACCGTCCGGGCGATCCCGCAGGCCTCCAGCGTATGGGTGAGACGGGTGCGGTAGTGGTCCCCCTCGGGGGCGACGAAGACCTGGGTCTTGTGCTTGAGGCGGCGGAAGGCCTTGGAGTGGACGATGCGGTCGCGGTCGCGCTGGAAGGGCGTGCGCAGCGGGCTGTCGGGCTCCCCGGCCCGGCGGCGCGCCGGATAGGAGCGCGTCGCCTCGGGGACGAGGAACTCCTCCTCCCATGCGCGTACGCGGTCCTCAAAGGTCACCGTTGCCTCCATGCTGTCGATCCTAGAGTGGCGCTCAAGCCGCGGCGCGGAGCTGCACGTGCGCGTGGTGCTCGAGCGTCTCGCCGACGGCGCGCTCAACTTGGCGCAGATCGCGCTCCTCGGCCGCCGGCGCCTCGGCCAATGGGCTGCCGATCGCGCCGACCATGAAGCGGTGCGCTTCCTCGGTGAGCGGGAAAGCACCACCTTCGCAGCTGACGCAGACGACCCCGCCAGCAGCGCCGGAGAAGCCGCTCAGGTGCTCGGCCTCGCCGCAGTGGGCGCAGGAAGCTAGCTCCGGCGCGAAGCCCGCCGCCAGCGCCAACTTGAGACGAAAGGAGAGCGCGGTCTCGAGGCTCGCCGCCCGCTGCTCGGCCCCGGGCTCATCGAGCATCGCCAGGTAGCGGCAGAGCAGGTTGTAGGCGGGCGGGTTGGGCTCGGCCGAGTCAAGCAGGCGCAGCACCGCGTCGCAGGCACGGGCGGCGGCGTTGAGCGCCGGCCCGGATGCGCGCAGGCGCGGATAGCCGTCGACGGTGGTCACGCCGGTCACCGTCAGCAGCTCGCCGCGGCCTTCGTGCAGGACCAGGTCGAGGCGGAAGAAGGGCTCGAGGCGGCCACCGAAGCGCGACTTCGGTTTGCGCGCCCCCTTGGCGATCGCACCGATCCGGCCCCGCGTCTTCGAGTAGAGGTGAAGGATGCGATCGGCCTCGCCGTAGCGGATGCTGCGCAACACCACCGCCTCTGTCTTCAGCGTCCGTCCGGCCATAGCCGATTTACGGTGAAGTATGCGCCGGACGGCGTTTCTCCAGGTTGATCGATTGACCCCGCTATCAGGGGGTCAATCGATCAGTCAGTGCCGCGGCGCCACGCGCTTGCGGCGGGGGCGCTTGCGCAAGCGCACCTGGCAGCTTGGGCAGTAATAGGTCGAGCGACCGGAGACGACGATGCGGACGACGGTGCCGTCGCCACGTGGGCAGGGCTCGCCCTCGCGAGTGTGGACGAGGAACTCGTCCTGCATCGTGCCCTTCTCGCCGCGACCGTCGCGGTAGTCGTCGATCGAGGCGCCGCCGCCCGCGATCCCGGTTTCCAGCGCCGCGACAACGGCATCCCGCAACGCTTCCAAGTGCTCGGGCTTCATCGATCCTGCTGGCGAGAGCGGGTGCAGGCGGGCGCGGAAGAGCGCCTCGTCGGCGTAGATGTTGCCGACCCCGGCAACCCCGGACTGGTCGAGCAGGAAGGACTTCAGCGGCGCGGTGCGATTGGCCGCCATCGCGCCCAACGCCTCGGAGGTGAAATCGGCGGAGAGAGGCTCGACGCCGAGCTTGACGAAGCGATCGTCGAGCTTGGCGTTGTCGATCAGGAAGGCCTCGCCGAAACGGCGCGGATCGGTGAACCAGAGCTCGCGCCCGTCATCGAGGGTGAAGCGAGCGCGCAGGTGGCGCTCGGAAACCGAACGCTCAGCCTCGTAGAGCCGCCGCCCCTCGGAGGGGTCGAGCTTCTCCTCTCCCTCGACCAGGACGAGGTTGCCGGTCATCCGCAGGTGCATGACCAGGGTCCGCTCCCCGTCAAGCGCCAGCAGCAAGTACTTGCCGCGGCGGCCGAGCCCCTCGATCTCGGCCCCCTCGACCTTGCCCGCCAGCGTCTTCGGCCGCATTGGCCGGCACCAACGCGCGTCGAGCACCTCCAGCCGCTCGATCGTGCGACCGCGTATCTCAGGATCGAGCTGCCGGCAAACGGTCTCGACCTCCGGCAGCTCGGGCATGCCGCAGTTCTACACGAGGCTGACTTCCTGGGTTAGTCGCGCATACCGCGAAGAAAGAGGAAGTCAGCCGGCGGTTGCGCGGGGGTGGGCCTTGAAGTAGACGTCCTTGAGCTGCTCGCCCGAGAGGTGGGTGTACATCTGGGTGGTCGAGATGTCGGCGTGGCCGAGCATCTCCTGCACGGCGCGCAGGTCACAGCCGCCGGCGAGCAGATGGGTGGCGAAGCTGTGGCGCAGCGTGTGCGGGCTGAGCCGGCCCGCCAGGCCCGCCTCGCGGGCGTTGCGCTGGACGATCTTGTAGAGCCCCTGGCGGCTGAGGGGGCCGCCGCGGAAGTTGACGAAGAGCCGCACCTCGTGGCGCTCGCCGACCAGCTTCGAGCGGCCACCGCGCATGTATGAGGAGATCGCCGCGATCGCCTTGCGACCGAGCGGCACCAGCCGTTCCTTGCTGCCCTTGCCGCGGGCGCGCAGGAAGCCCTCGTGCAGGTCGACGTCGCCGACCTCGAGCCCGATCGTCTCCGAGGCGCGCAGGCCGCACGCGTACATCACCTCGAGCAGGGCCCGGTCGCGCAGCGCCGTCGGCTCGTCGCCCCGCGGCGCCGCCAGCAGCTTCTGCACCTCGGCGTAGTTGAGGACATGGGGAAGCTTCTTCGCCCGCCGTGGTGAGCTCAGGGCCGCGGTCGGGTCGTCGCCGATCAGCTCGTCGCGGCGCAGCTGCTTGTAGAAGGAGCGCAGGCAGGCCGCCTTGCGGTGCACGGTCGCCGAGGAGTAGGCGGGTCGCCCATCGCCGGTCGCCAGCTCGGCAAGAAACTCGCTGATGTCGGCCGGTCCGGCCGCGAGCGCATCGAGGTCGTGGGCCGCCAGGTACTCGCCGTACTGATGCAAGTCGGTGCGGTAGGCATCCAGCGTGTTACGGGAGAGGCCGCGCTCCAGCTCGAGGTAGGAAAGGAAGTCGAGGACAAGCCCCTCGAAGCGGGTCTCGGTGCGGGGCGGCGGTGCGGTGGCGACTGACATGGCGGCGTCTTCTCGCCGCCCTCGCTCAACCCTTGCCGCGCAACAAGACGCCCGCCAGCGCCGCGCCCGCGGCCAGCGGCGCGGCGAAGAACAGGGGGTCTTCCTCGAGACCGCGCCCCATCGTCTTGACCGGCAGGCCCCGTCCGGCGTATTCGTCCAGGTCGACCTCCTCGTGGACGACGTGGTGGCGGTCCCCGAGCGCCTTGTCCAGGGCCTCTTGGGCCTCGGCCCCGACAGGCCACCGCGCGATGTCCTCGGGGACGGGAACCGTCACCGGAGCGAGCAGTACCTCCAGCACGGTTGAGGTGTGGTGACTCAGCCCCCGGTGCCGATCGCGCGGGTCCGAGGAGGAGAGTCGCGGCGAGACCATCGTCGGCAAACCGAGCGCAAGCGCTGTGTGAGCAGTCTCGAGCGAAACCGCCCCACCGTGGCCGAAGCGAGTCGCCGAGCCGATGATGCCGGGCCCGGGGCCGACTATGACCGCTTCCCAGCCCAGGGCGCCGGCCGCGTCGAGCGCTCCAGCGGTCGAGATTGCCTCGTGCTCACCACCGTAGGCCTGGCCCGCGGTGACATGACTGTTGAGGAAGCCCCGTTCGCAGAGATCCACCACGTCCCGCGAGAGAGAGCCGGGCAATGCCCCACCCGCCGTCTGCACGTAGCCGAGCCTGATCCCCGGCGCCCTCTGGATCGCCCCCCAAGCCGCCGGTGCCAGGTGCCCGTGCAGGGGAAGGACCAGCACCGGGATCGGTCGCGTGCCGGGCGCGTGCCGACCCTCGACCGGAGCAACCGGGTGCTGGAGCGACGTGTAGTTGAGCTTCATCACGTGCTCTCCCGTTGCGCCGCCACCGTCGAGACCACGCGTGAGGTTGACGTGCACGACGTCGAAGCCGCCCGAGCCCAGACCCAGATCGAGGGCCTCGACGTTGACGACCACCTCGTCGCCCTCCCTCATCTCCCCCAGCATCGCGGTATCGGCCCAGGCCGCCCGTCGCTCGCCGTCGACCTCGACCGTCAGCGGATCCTCGTCGACGACGAAGCCGCGGCGCAGCTTCAGCCGGCCGCTCACGACCCGGCTGCGGCTGCCTCGGCGACGATGCCTTCGCAGACCGCGAGCATCGCATCGAGGTTGCGCGCGCTCACCGACTCGTCTGGCGTGTGGTTCGCCTCGGTGCCGTTGGCAAGCAGGATGCAGTCGAAGCCGTCGAGGATCAGCGCGTTGGCATCGCTGCCGCCTCCGGTGGATGTGCGCACGGGCTCAAAGCCGCCCCGGCGCAGACCGGCCTCGGCCAGCGCGAGCGCCGGTGAGGACGGCGGGATCTTGTAACCGCGAAAGAGCTCCTCGATCCGCACGTCGGCATCGCAGCCGTGCTCACTCGCTCCCCAGGCGCAGGCGTCGCTGAGCGCGCCGGCAACTTCGGCCGCCCGGCCGGCGTCGAGGCTGCGCGCCTCGGCGACGATCTCGCAGTGACCAGGCACAACATTGCCCGAGGTGCCGCCGCGAATCACGCCGACGTTCGCCGTCGTCTCCTCGTCGAGCCGGCCCAGCTCCATGCGAGAGATCGCGGCGCCCGCCGCGGCGATCGCGCTGGCGCCGTCCTCGGGACGGATGCCGGCGTGGGCCTCTACGCCACGGAAGTCAGCCTTGACGCTCTGCTGCGTCGGCGAGGTGACGATCACCTCGCCGATCGTGCTGGCGTGGTCGAGCACGAAGCCGACCTTCGAGCGCAGCGTGCTCGAGTCGAAGGCCTTCGCCCCGTGCAGGCCCTGCTCCTCGGCCACGGTCAGCAGCAGCTCGATCCCTACCGGCGGCGGCTCCGCCGCCTCGGCGTGGCGGGCGACCAGCTCGACGAAGACCGCAACCGCGGCCTTGTTGTCGGCGCCAAGGATTGTCTCGCCGACGCTGCGGAAGACGCCCTCGGATTCGATCACCTCGATCTGGCCCTTATGCGGGACCGTGTCGATGTGGGCGCAGAACATCACCCACTCGTCACGCGCTCCCGGCAGCCGCGCCAGCAGATTGCCGGCGCCGGCTTTCGCCGGCCCAGCGGCGTCGTCCTCGGTCACCTCGAGGCCCAATGCACGCAGTTCCGCAGCGAGCGTATCGGCAACCTCCCGCTCCTCCCCAGTGGGGCTGCGAATCTCACAAAGCCTTACGAAGGTCTCATGAAGCCTCTCCACGGGCGACAGGCTAACCGGGTGACGCGGCGGGGCGCTAGTTACGGACGCCGGCTTCGCTGTCAGCCGTCTCGGCGGCGGGCAGCTCGGCGCCGTCCGCCGGCTTCTCCCCAGCTGCGCGCGCCGCGGCGCCGACGAACTCGCGGAAGAGCGGCTCGGGGCGGTTGGGGCGCGAGTTGAACTCGGGGTGGAACTGGGAAGCCACGAAGAAGGGGTGGTCCGGCAACTCGACCATCTCGACCAGGCGCTCGTCGGGCGAGGTACCGCCGCAGACCAGGCCCTCGTCCTCGAGCCGGCGGCGCAGCTGGTTGTTGACCTCGTAACGGTGGCGGTGGCGCTTGTAGATGACGGCCTCGCCGTAGATCTCGCGCGCTCGCGCACCCTCGTGCAGCTTCACCGGGTCGGCGCCGAGGCGCATCGTGCCGCCCATCTCGGAGACCTCCTTCTGCTCGGGAAGCAGGTCGACGACCGGGAACGGGGTCTCGGGATCGAACTCGGCCGAGTTGGCGCCCTCCATGCCGGCCACCGTACGGGCGAACTCGACCACGGCGATCTGCATGCCGAGGCAGATGCCCAGGTAAGGAATCGAGCGCTCGCGGGCGATCCGCGCCGCCGCCACCTTGCCCTCGATGCCGCGCTCGCCAAAGCCGCCCGGGATGAGGATGCCGTCGACGCCTTCGAGGCGTTCCGGATCGAAGTTCTCGGAGTCGACCAGCTCGACGTCGACCTCAACGCCGTGGTGGATACCGCCGTGCTCGAGCGCCTCGATCACCGACTTGTAGGCGTCGGCGAGCTGCACGTACTTGCCGACCAGGGCGATCTTCACCTTGCCCTCGGCAGCTTCGGCCCGTTTGCACATCGCCTCCCATTCGCTCAGCTCGGGCGACGGGGCCTCCATGCCGAAGTGGTCGAGCACGAGGTCGTCGACGCCCTCGGCGCGGAAGACGAGCGGCACCTTGTAGATGTTGTCGACGTCGTTGGCGGAGATCACCGCCTCGACCGGCAGGCTGGCGAAGAGGGCGATCTTCTCGCGGATCTCGCGATCGAGACGACCCTCGGAGCGGCAGACCAAAGCGTGGGGCTGGATGCCGATGCGGCGCAGCTCGTTGACCGAGTGCTGGGTCGGCTTCGTCTTCAGCTCGCCCGCGTGGCCAACGTATGGCACCAGGGTGAGGTGCACGAACATCGCTCGCTTCGGCCCGAGGTCGGTGTAGAGCTGGCGAATTGACTCGAGGAAGGGCAGCGACTCGATGTCGCCGACGGTGCCGCCAATCTCGGTGATGACGAAGTCGACCGCCGAGGACTCGGCGACGATCCGAATCCGGTTCTTGATCTCGTTGGTGATGTGCGGGATCACCTGCACCGTGGCGCCGAGGTAGTCGCCGCGGCGCTCGCGGTTGATCACCGAATTGTAGACGGCGCCAGCGGTGACGTTTGAGGCGCGCGAGGTGTTCTCGTCAGTGAAGCGCTCGTAGTGGCCGAGGTCGAGGTCGGTCTCGGCGCCGTCCTCGGTGACGAAGACCTCGCCGTGCTGGAACGGGCTCATCGTTCCCGGATCGACGTTGATGTAGGGGTCGAACTTCTGCAGCTGGACCCGGTAGCCACGGGAGCGGAGCAGGCGGCCAATCGAGGCCGCGGCGATCCCCTTGCCGAGAGCCGAGACCACGCCGCCGGTGACGAAGATGAATCTTGTGTCGCCTTGAGAAGGTCTGCTCATGCTCTGCCGAGCGAGTCTAGCCAGCGCAGTGGCGGAACCGACTCGATCGTCGCCGAAATCGAACGCAACTCTCCGTAAATGGTCAATCCGAGGACCAGCGCGAGGGCAATTAGACGCGCGTCCTCACTCAAAGTCGTCAGCAACCAGACCCCACCGACGGCGCCAAGCAGGTTCGAGCCGGTGTCACCCAGCATCGCCCGCTCGCGCAATGTGAAGGCCGCGCCGACCAAGATCGGCCCAGCGAAAATGCCGAGCAGCTCGATCGGCGCGTAGGTCCAGGCGCCGACGCAGAGCCCCAAGCCGAGCAGGGCGAGGCCCTTCTCCGCTCGTCCCGGTCGCAGGTCGAGCAAGTTGAAGAGGTTGGTGGCGAGGATCAGCAGTGCCACGTCGGCGATGTAGCGCCACGATTCGAGACCGCGGCCGGAGACGACGTAGGCGGCGAGCGCCAGCGCTCCCAGCGCCTTGATCGCGCCGGTCGAGAGGCTGCCCTCGCGCAGCGCCCGGGCGTGACCGCGCCAGCCGCGCGGCGTACTTGCCTCCTCCCCTTGCCCCAGCGAGTCGTCGAGGAAGCCGAGGAAAGCAACCCCGAGCAGGTAAGGCATCCACTGGCGCAGACCCGGGCTGAGCAGGTCGAGGTCGGCACGGTCGTTGAGGAAGGCGAGCGGCGCCAGCGCCACCAAGGCCGCCGTCGCCAGCACCGCGCCAAGGGGAAAGGCGAGCCGGGCACCGCGGTAGTTGCTGCGGACCAAGCCGGCGTCGAGCAGGCCCCGCACCCCGGCCGGCACGACCAGCAGAGCGATCGCGATCGCAACCGGAAAGCCGATCCAAGTCACGGAGCATCCATTTGCTCGGCGCTCACTGGCCCGACCCGGCAGCGCCCGCCGGCGGCAATAGGTCGGGCAGCAGGCGGTCGGCTGACCCCTTGACGCCGAAGCTGCCCTCGGCCCCGAGCAGGGCAAAGACCGTCGCCACCTTGCCGGCGGTCGCCTCGACGTCGTCGACGCTGGCGAGGTCGTTGGCGGCGTAGAAGGAAACCGAGGAGGGTTCGGCCGTCGTCGTCTCCACCCCGACCGCCGGCGTGTGGGTGCCGCTGATCCCCGCAAGCAGCGCCGTTTCCAGGTTGGTCGCCTTGGACCGCTGTACTGCGCCCAGCTCTTCGGGCACCTGGCGCACGACGATCACCCCGTCGAGGCCGCCGAAGTTGCCGCTGGCCCGGGAGAAGAGATGGCTGCGCACTCGGTCGAGCAGGGTGCCGCCACGGACGATCTGCCGTCCCGCGCCAGTGCCGAATTCGGTCAGCGTGTCTTCGTTTTGGCGGATATCGGCAAAGCGTGTTTTCGAGAGCTCGCCGGCAAGGGCGCTGAGGTCGACCGGCTCGCGCACGACCCCGATCCCGACCAGTCGGGCACCGGTCCCCGCCAGCATTTCCTCGATCGCGTTGGTCGTTTCCCCAGGTAGGTCGCCGATCGCGACGACCCCGATCCGCCGGCCCGCCAGCCGGTCATGAACCAACGCCGGGTAGACCCGGTTGGCGAATTCATCGGAATGGGCCAGTTTGCCGCTCAGTTCGTCGGCGTGTTCGCGCGCGTCCTGGAGGTTGCCGGTGAGGCTCTGCTCGAGGTTCTTGCGGGTGCTGGTCAGCGCGTCGCCGCCGAACTCGGCGCCGATCAGGATGCCGATCGCGATCGCCAGGAAGACGGCGATCAGCGAGGTCGCGTGGTATCGGGCGCTGTAACCCATCCCCGCAGGCTATTGGGCGAGTGCCCTGTATCCGCTAAATCCCAAGCCAGATCTTGATCTTCAGCCAGACCAGCTCGACCAGGTCGCTGAGCGCCGGCGAGGTGATCACGACAATCGCCAGCAGCACCATGAAGGCGGCGAGGAAGAGTGCCATCGGGCCAAAGGGCGAGCTTGGGTTGTAGAGCCGGCTCACGCCCTTGGCGTCGACCAGCTTCTCGCCGATCCGCAGCCGGGTGAGGAAGGTCGAGGACATGCCGCCGCGCTTGCGATCGAGGAACTCGATCAAGTTGAAGTGAGCGCCGACGCTGACGATCAGCGCCGCCCCCTTCTCATAGGCCATCAGCATCGCCACGTCCTCGCTGGTCCCCGCCGCCGGCAGCAGGGTGTGCTCGAGGCCAAGGTCGAGCAGGCGCTGTCGGCCAGGGGAGCGTCCGTCGGGATAGGCGTGGACGATCAGCTCGGCGCCACAACAGAGGGCTTGGTCGCCGGCCGAATCCATGTCGCCGATGATCAGGTCGGGCTTCATGCCCGCCTCCAGCACCCCGTCAGCACCACCGTCGACCGCGACCACGATCGGGCGCACGTCGCGAATGTAGGCGCGCAGGGCCTTCAGGTCGCGGCGGTGACGGTCTCCGCGGACGACGATCAGGACGTGGCGGTCGCGGAAGGAGACGCGGGTGGCGGGGAACTCGATGCTGCCGGTGAGGAGATCACTCTCCTGGCGCACGTGGGCGACGGTGTTCTCGGCGAATTCGGCCAGCGCCTCATCGACCCGCTCGAGCTGTTCTCCAAGCTGCTGCTCCAGCTCCTCGACCCCGAGCTCGCGGCCGCGCAGCAGCTCGCGGCCGCCACCGAGCACGGCGCCGCCGGCGAGACTGACCAGGTTGCCGTCGGCGAGCAGCTCGAACGGATCGGCGTCCTCGACGTCGATCAAGCGCACGCCCGCCTGGGCCAGCAGCAGCGGGCCAGAGTTGGGGTAGCGCCCGTTGGACGAGGGCGAGGCGTTGATCACGGCGCTGACGCCGGTCGCGATCAGCTCCTCGGCGGCGATGCGGTCGATGTTGACGTGGTCGATGACGGCGATCTCGCCGGGCTGCAGCCGTTTGACCAGGTGCTTGGTGCGCCGGCCGAGCCGGACCCGGCCTTCGATCGCCTCGACCGGGGAGGCCGCATCACGGCGCGAGAGCAGGGCGGGAAAGCGACGGCGACTGGCGGTTGCCACCGAAGCAGGTTATCCGCCCGCGCAGGCGGTTCCAAGCGGTTTTCCAGCTTGCTAAGCGGGGTGAGCCCCTCTCAAGCGGCGGCGAGCAGCTCGCGCGCATGGCGGGTCGCCGCCTCATCGCTCTGCTCGCCGCCGAGCATACGGCGAATCTCCTCGACCACGCCGTCGCCGTCGAGCTTTCGCACGCTGGCGCTGGCGCGCTCGCCGGAGACGGCCTTCTCGAGCGTGAAGTGGGTGTCCGCCAGCGAGGCGACCTGGGGCAGGTGGGTGATGCAGAGGACCTGACACCCCTCCCCGAGGGAGCGCAGTCTCTCACCGACCCGGCGCGCGGTCTTGCCCCCGACCCCGGCGTCGATCTCATCGAAGACCAGCGTCCCCACCCCGGCGCCGGCGCCGAAGCCGCTCAACGCCAGCATCACCCGCGAGAGCTCGCCGCCCGAGGCCGCCTCGCGCAACGGCGCCGGCTCGATGCCCGGATTGGGCGCGAGGCGCAGCTCAACCGTCTCGGCGCCGTTGGGACCAAAACCATCGGCATGGGGCTCAAGCACCACCTCAAGCCGCGCGCCTTGCATAGCCAGGCCCTCCAGCTCCGCCGCGACTTGGCGCTCCAGCGGCGCCGCGGCCTTGGCGCGGGCCCTGCTCAATTTGGCGGCGAGCCTGGCCTGGCGCTCCTCGGCCTCGGCCAGAGCCGCCTCGGCCTCCGCCCCGCGCTCCTCGGCACCCTCGAGGCGAGAAATCTCCGCTCGGCAGCGCTCGGCGTGGACGAGAACCGACTCGGTGCTGCCGCCGTGCTTGCGTTGCAAGCGGTCTAGTGCGTCAAGGCGCTCTTCAACCGCCGCTAGTCGCCCGGGGTCCGCTGCCAAGCCTTCGAGGTGATCGCGCAGCCCTGTGGCGACGTCGGTCAGCTCGATCGCTACGGCGCTGAGCCGCTGCGAAAGCGCATCGAGCTCGGCGTCCACCCCACTCACTCCCTGCAGCAGCGCCTCGGCCTGAGCCAGAGCACCGGCCGCCCCGCTTCCGTCCTCGTCGGCACCGAGCGCGGCGGCGTGCGCCCCGGCCGCGGCCTCGCGCAGGCTCTCGGCGTGCCGCAGTCGCTCTCGCTCCTCCCCCAACTCGGCCTCTTCAGCAGGGTCGGGCGAAGCTGCCTCGATCTCGGAGAGCTCGTAGCGGTAGAGATCGAGGTCGCGCTCACGCGAGCCGTCGCGCTCACGCAGCTCCTCCAGCTCCGTCGCCAGTCGCAGGCACTCACGGTGCGCAGCGCGGTATTCCTCGCGCAGCTTCAGGTGAGCGGCGCCGGCAAAACCGTCGAGGACGTCCATCTGCGCCGCCGCGATCGTCAGCTTGCGGTGCTCGTGCTGGCCGTAGAAGGCAAGCAGGCGTTCGCCCAGCAGTTTCAAATCACCGGCCGTGGCCGAGCGTCCGGCGACGAAGGCGCTGGTCCGCCCGCTCGCCGAGACCCGCCGGCCCAGCACGACCTCCTCGGCTCCCTCTGGAAGCCGCTCGGCGATCTCGGTCATGTCCGGCGCGGCAAGCAGGTCCGCCGGCAGGTCGAAGACCCCCTCTACCCAGGCCTCCTCCGCCCCCGGGCGCACTATCTGCGGGCGCGCCTTACCGCCCATCAGCAGGTCGAGCGAATGAGCCAGGACGGTCTTGCCGGCACCGGTCTCGCCGGTGATCGCGTTCAGCCCCGAGCCGAGCCGCAACTCGGCCTTCTCGATCAGCAGAAGGTTCTCGATCCGCAGCTCTCTGAGCATGGTCTCTGTCTAGCACCCGGCGCGGCGGGTCCTGTCACCGCAGGGACCCCTCGCAAGGAGCGGTTACGCGGGGACAGGCTCGCTTGCGGTCTCGTCCTCAGCTTCTTCGGGTCCGGCTTGTTGGACGAAATCCCTGGAGCGGACGAGGGCGAAGCCGAGAGCGGCGCCGACGAAGGAGAGGATCGCGGCGATCAGGATGATCTCGTTGAAAGCGTGGACGAAGGCGACATCGGACGCGTGGACCACCTCCGGCCTGATCCGGGCCGGAGCCACGGCGCCCGCCGCCCGTGAGCCACCAGAGGCGACGATTTCGCCGAGTCCGCTGGGAGCACGAGGCAGCAGTTCGGAGATCTTCGAGTTGACGCTTGACTGGAAGACGGCCCCCAGACCGGCGACTCCCGTCGCGATCCCGACCTGGCGGAAGGTGGTGTTGATCCCGGATCCCATGCCGGACTTCTCGACCGGGACGACGGCGATCGCCGCCTGGCCGATGCCGGGGTTGGTGGTGCCGATGCCGATGCCGGCGACGAGGAAGCCGGCGAGCAGCGTCGTCCAGCTGGAGCTGGGCGTTACGCCGTGCATGAGCAGGAGGCCGACCCCGACCGTGGCAAGCCCGACTCCGAGCAGGATGCGGATCGGGATTTTGTGCGAGAGCGTGCCGGAGATCGGCGCGACGATGAAGCCGAGGACGGTCAGCGGCAGGAAGCGCAGGCCGGCCTCCAGCGGCGAGTAGTCGAGCACGCCCTGCATGTAGATGGTGAGGTAGAGGAACATCGCGAACATCCCCGCCGAGAGGCCGAAGGCGACTGCGGAGACGCCGTTGAAGGCCGGCTTGCGGAAGAGCGAGAGGTCGAGCATCGGGTATTTGCTGCGCAGCTCGATCGCGACGAAGGCCGCGAGCAGCACCGCCGCCCCGACCAGGCAGGAGACGATCAGGGTGCTGTCCCAGCCCTCCGGATTACCGCGGATCAAGCCGAAGATCAGCAGGAAGAGCGCCAGCGAGAACGTGATCAGGCCGGGTACGTCGATCGGTTCTGGGTCCTTGGCGAAGACGTTGACGATCTTGCGCTCGGTCAGCACCATCGCCGTGATCCCGATCGGGACGTTGAGGAAGAAGATCCACTCCCAGCCGAAGCTCTCGGTGACGATGCCGCCGATCAGCGGCCCGACCGCGACCGCGCCGCCGACCACGGCTCCCCAGACGCCGAAGGCGGTCGCCCGGTCTTTGCCGTGGAACTCCTGGCCGATCAGCGCCAGTGAGGTGGCGAACATCCCGGCTCCGCCGATCCCCTGCAGGCCGCGGGCGAAGTTGAGCAGGGTCGGGTCGCCGGCGATTCCACAGAGGAACGAGGCGAAAGTGAAGATGCCGAAGCCAATCGTGAAGACCCGGCGCCGCCCCAGGCGGTCGCCGAGCGAGCCCGCCGTAAGCAGGAAGGCCGCCAGCATCAGCGAGTAGGCATCGACAACCCACTGCAGGCTGGAGAGGCTGGCGTTCAGTTCCCGCTGGATGTCAGGTAGGGCGACGTTGACGATCGTCACGTCCAGCAGCAGCATGAACGTCGCGATCGAGACGAGCAGGAGGGTCCACCACTTGCGCTCCATGCGTCGGAACCCTAGACAACCGAGACCTTCGGCTGAGACGGTCCGGGCTCAGACCGCCAGGTGACCGAACTTCTCGCGGATGCGGTGGTAGAAGCTGGCGCCGGGAAGCTGGGCCAAGCGGCCAACCGCGTCGGCAAAGCGGACGTCGAGGGCCGCACCCGGCTCCAGCGTCGTCACCTGCGCGCCGTCGATCGCGACCTCGACCGGCTCGCGCCCGGCAGCGTTGCCGACGGTGAGCACGTCGCCCGGCGCGACGACCAGCGCCCGCGCCGTCAGCGAGTGGGGCGAGATGTAGCTGACGACGTAGCCCTTCACGCCCCAGGCGAGGATCGGCCCCTGGTTGGCGAGGTTGTAGCCGGTCGAGCCGGCCGGCGTGGCGGCGACCAGCCCGTCGCAGCGCACGTTGCCCACCTCCTCCCCGGCGATCCGGTAGGTCAGCTCGGCGACGCGGTCATGAGGGCGCCGACTGAAGCTGACGTCGTTGAGGGCAAAGCGCTCCTTGCCGTCGACCGCGATCGTCAGCGCCGGCAGGTCGATCGTCTCGGTCTCGCCGGCGAGGGCGCGGCGAATCCCCTCGGCCGCCTCATCGCGCTCGACCGCGGCAAGGAAGCCGACGGTGCCGAAGTTGACGCCGAATACAGGCACACCGGTGCCGGCAAAGCGGCGCAGCGCGTAGAGGATCGAGCCATCGCCACCGAGCACGAGGCAGAGATCGGAACCATCGGGCAACGAGTCGACGACCTCGATGCCCGCGGCGGCGTGGTTGTGCTTCTCGATCTCATCGGCGGTGGCGACGAGGCGCCAGCCCGACTCGCGCGCGACGCTCGTTGCCAGGGCAACGGCCTCGGTCGCGGCTGGCGGGTGCGAATGCGTGATCAGGGCTGCGGTCTTCATGCGTCCGGCTCCGCCGCCAAGATCGCCGCCTCGAGATCATCGAGCGCCTCGCCCTTCCCGCCACACCAGACAAAGGTCTCGCGGTTGCCCTTGGGACCGGGCAGCCCCGAGGCGGCGAAGCCCCTAACCGGCAAGCCGATCTCCTCGATCGCGCGGGCGACGATCAGGATCGCCTCGCGGCGGTCGCCAACGTCGCGGACTACACCCTTGCCGACCCGCTCGCGGCCCAGCTCGAACTGCGGCTTGACCATCGCCAGCATTTCCCCGTCGGTCGAGATCGAGCGAGCGACCGCTGGCAGCACCTTGGTCAGGGAGATGAAGGAAACGTCGATCACGGCCAGGTCGGGCACGAAAGGCAAGTCGCTCAGCTCAAGCTCGCGGGCGTTGAGTCGCTCGATCACGCTGACCCGAGGGTCCTCGCGCAGACGCAGGTCGATCTGCCCGTAGGCGACGTCAACGGCCGCGACGCGCGCGGCGCCACGCTGCAGCAGGCAATCGCTGAACCCCCCGGTTGATGCGCCGACATCGAGACAGTCCCGCCCGGCCACGTCGATCGCCAGCGCTGTCAGCGCGTTCTCGAGCTTGGTCCCGCCGCGGGAGACGTAGCGCGGCCCCTCATCGACGATCAGCGCCGTTTCGGGCTCGACCAGCTGACTCGGTCGGAGCGCGATCGGACCGTCCTGGCCGACCCGCACAGCGCCTGCCCGCACGGCTCCGGCCGCGGCCGTGCGCGACGGGAAAAGGCCCCGCTCGGCAAGCACCGCATCTATGCGCGCCTTCTTCATCGCCGCAACCGTAGCGCCGGGCTCATCGCCTGGCAGCGAGTCAGCCCCGATACAGGTTTTTAACCAGTCTTAGACCGATCTTGGGGAGGCTTTTACCTCGCCTGATTTCATGCCGTAAGACCGGGTAGCGGACGAGCTAGCGGAGGCGTCCGACAGGCACGAAGGGTCTGTGATCCCACTCACACACTGATCGCACATACGTTCGTATGCTGTTCAAGGATTCGAAGAGGAAAACCGATAAGGGGCAGATAGAAAAAGACTTTTTGGCTGGGTTCAGCGTCGCCCATACGGCTCATTGCTTCCCACAATGTCAGCCCGCGACACATCAAAGGGCCCACCTACCTCCCACGGATCCACATATATAGAGATACATATCTCTCCTCCCTGTAGTAACCCCAGAATTCGCCTCCGCTCCCCGCGGGGGCGTTTTCTGTTGTGGGGCTCTAGCAAGCCAAAAAAGCGCCTATAGCTACGAGACGACGGCCACTCGCAGATCAGCCGTGAGGCGCTGTGCCACAGTTGGTGCCACAGTCAGACCGCTTTACTGCACCACTTAGACGCCATTTCGCGCTATGTGCCGTGCTTGCCGCCTGAATCGCGGCATCGATCGTCGCGGCCGACGCCACGCGGGGCCAGATCACAAACCGCTGCATCTCGCCGTCCCCCCGCCACAACTCGAACGTTCTTCAGCGGACCGCTTACGAAGGCGCGATCTAGATCAGCGAGCTGAGCACTCCACACGTGGCCACCGAGCCTCGCATCGAACTTGTGGGGAGCGGAGACAAGCCGCCGGTCCGTCAAGTAAATGCGGCCGCCAATCGAACGGAACTTTTGCTGGAAGCGGTTAGCCCGGGGCTCCCAGCGTACCTCCTCCCCCTCCTCGAACGTGGGTTCGCGAACCCGCATTCCGAGGGCCCGACCGGCTATCCCGAAGGGCTTGTCAGGCGAATCGGGCAAGCAGGAGAATCTAGTAGTCCCGCCCGCTGTACGGCAAGGAATCCATGTTTGGGCGCGGCCATCCGCTTCCTGCAAGAAAACGATGCCCGGTGCAAAGGTAGAAAACGCCCCGGCGAGGTGCCGGGGCGTTTTTCAGCTCATCTCATCCAACCTATTTGATGAAGATGCTTTGCTGCAGCCCTTCTTTAGTGAAGCCTTTGAGCAGGATTTCGCCACCGATGGTTCCGTTAGTGAACGTGCCGGCACCACCCGCGCAGGCTTTGCTCTGCGTGAATTTCATATTGCTGACTTTGACGGTAGCGCCGATGGATTTGATCGTTCCCGAGAGAACTTCGGTGAAACTGACCGATTTGAGTTCCTGCGGGCCAATTTCGATGATGCATTCTCCGCTTTCGGTTTTGGAGGCAATTTTCACGACGCCACCTTTGCAAACGATGTAGAGACCGCTGTACGTGTAGTAGCGAATTTCGCATTCACTCCAATTGACGGTAGTTGCCCCTTCGCCCAATTTGCAGCCTGAGTCCGTCACTTTTACCGACCACCATTCCGCGGAAGAAGTGGCTTCTCCTTTCTGGGTCGAAGTGGAACAGACAATCGTCCCAGCTTCAGTTTGAAAGGTTTGAGTCCCCGATCCTGAGAGAGTCGCGGGAAACGATTCTGCTTGGAATAGCGAGGCCGATGCCGACGAGACCCCCGCGAGCGCCATAAAGGCGAACAGCGTTAGACCCAGACAACCAATCTTCTTGATGCTCTTCATTTTCTCTCCTTCCCCCGCCTAGGCACGCTGGCGGCAAATTTCCACCAATGGGCGTGGCGTGCTAGTCCTACCTCTGCATGCCAAAAAGTCAAGAAAAATTTATAAATCAAAATTACTGAGTACGGATCTCCCCTGAAAGAACCCCCCAGGATCCACCTCTGCTCCGGGGCGGGCCTTTTCGGTGTGGGGCTAGGGACTGTCCCGAACGACGGGATGCATGACTTTGAAGACGTCGATCATCACCTTGGGGTCGATGACGAAGCGAACCGGGTTGGTAATCACCGTCACCGGAGAGCCTTCGGGCACCATCGTGCCGGCCGGTGGAGTGAACGAAATCACCTTGAAGTCCCCCGGGGGCACTGCCGCCTCCTGCTGAGTGACGGTGACTCCACTTCGCGTTGCAAGCTCCTGACAGGCGCCCCAGTTTGCGCAGGCGGCGAAGTCCGGCACCGGCACGTTTTTTACTCCGATGGCCAATGGCATCGGATCAGGCATTTGCGCCGACGGAAATGTCGTATTTCTGTCTTTGGCGAACTCTCCAGGGAATTTCGCCCCCGCCGGATCATCGATCGCGTGACTCGCGCAGGCGGCCACCAAGTCCAGATCCGCGTCGGCGTCGCTTGCAGCTTTGGCCAACGTTTCCTTGCTGGCGCCGTTGGAGAAGTCGAACTTGGATTGATTGGCCCTGACGTATTCGAGCAGGTTGAGCTGATCCATCAAAGTGCTTCGCTGACTGGCGCAAAAGACCAGGACATCTTGCGTGTGCTGAATGTCGGCCGCATTCAGGGGCAGTGGGCCATCGGCGATCGTCAGCGGCGCCAGGGTGACGAAGTAGGGCCGGGACACCTGATCGGGATTAGATTTGAAGCTGGAAAGGAACTTGTTCGCGTTTTCCAGCAGCTCGAGTGGGTTAGTGGGATCACCAATGGCGAGGTCCACCGGGCCACCCTCGTGGTACATCTGAACGAAGACTTCGCTGCTGAATTTTTTCTGCACCTCTTCAAACTTCGATTTGGCGCTCCCCGAGAAAAGCCCATAGGTACCTTCGAGCGCGGCCGAGACTTTCTCCGACTCTTCCGAGCTGGAGGTGTCGATGCGCAAGACACCAACGAAGAGGCCGCCGCGGGCGATACCGCGGACGAACATGTTGCCGTAGCGCTGGGCGAAAACGTCCGGCTTATCGACCAACGCTGCCGCATTGGCGGATAGGGCCGGTTCGTCAATGGAGAGAAAGTCGAGCTCGATCCTGGCGGTCACACTCATGAAGAGAGAGCTGGTTTGGACCTTCGAGTTCTGGGCGAAGGAAAAGCGCGCCGAGATACTGGGACCGAAGGCCCCGCAGCCAAGGCTGGCCTCGGCGTCAACTCCAAGCGCCTTTTCGAGGTCACTTGTTGACTGGATCCGCTGGACCTGGAAGTCGACGGTCGCACCGACGGCGCTGGTCGGTCCAGAAGGCTCCCCAGTCACCGCCTTGCCCATTGGGCTGCCGGAGGCGAGATCGGCACCGACACCGAAGTCGTAGCCCGGCGCGTAGGGGACTTTGATCTGGTGAACCGCCACTAGCCATAAAAGATAGAGCGATCGATCAAATTTTGTTGTGTAAATAGAAAACGGAGTTCGCTACTCGCCCGCCCCCAGCGAGCTGCCGCTGCTGAGTTTCATACCTCCATTCGAGTCAGTTCCAAATACGCTGAGACACGATCGATGGGCCTCGCGTGACGCGCAAACTCGGACTGGGTGTGGTGGGCATCACGATGGTGGTGCTCTATCTCGCGATGGGACCGGCCGAGAGCCGGATGCAGGACAACGGCCCCGGAATGGTTCCCTTCGAGCTCAACGGGGGACAGCACCACGCGGACGAAATCCTCGCTGAATGGGGAGATGAAGGCCAGGATGCCGCGCGCGAACAATTGTGGATCGACTTCGGCTTCATGGCCGCCTACGGGACCTTCCTCACCCTCGCCCTGGCCGCGGTGGGCGATATGGCGCGCGGGCGCGACTGGCGGCGGCTCGCCGCGATCGGGGGGGTCGTCGCTTATTTCGGGGCGCTGGGGGCAGGGTTCGACGCGCTCGAGAACATCTGCCTGCTGCTGACGCTCGGAGGGCACGGTGCGGCCTTCCCCCTGCTCGCGACGATCTTCGCTACCTGCAAGTTCACCCTGATCGTCATCGCGATCGCCTATTTGATCGCCGGGCTGTCGATGAGGGCGCTCAGCCTGCTCCGGCTTGCGCGCGCGTAGTCGCCCTTTGACGGGCGCAGGCGCCGGGGGAGGCAATGGACCTTTGACCCGCCTACCTCAGCGCACCGCGACTCGGTGCTCTTGGCACCGGCGCGGTTAGCAGTAGATCCACGACGCTCCCTACGTGCGGATCCACATACATAGAGATGTCTCTCCTCCCTCGAGTAACCCCAGAAGAGACTCGGGCAGGCTAGCCGATTGAGCGATTTGACGCAAGCCCCAATTTTTGGGGCGAAATCTTCATCTGATCTAGGACCCGCGCGGCGACGGCATCGCCGGTGAGGCCGACCTCCTCGTGCAGCAGCGCCGGCTTGCCGTGGGTGACGTAGCGGTCGGGCAGGCCGATGCGGAGGACGCGGGCGCGCTCCTCGGCCCGCTCGGCGAAAGCGTCCTCGAGGTGCTCGAGCACAGCGGAGCCGAATCCGCCCGGCAGGACGTTCTCCTCGATCGTCACCACCAGGTCGTGACCCAACGCCAGTCGCTCCAGCAGCTCGCTGTCGAGCGGCTTGGCGAAGCGAGCGTCGGCGACGGTCGCCGTCAAGCCCTGCTCGGCGAGGACCTTGGCGGCGTCGAGCGCAACCGCGGCCCCGTAGCCGTAGCCGAGCAGCGCCACCCGCTCGCCACAGGCGAGCAGCTCGCCGCTGCCGATCGGGATCTCCTCCACCTCGGCTGGCAGCTCGACCCCCTCGGCCGCGCCGCGCGGGTAACGCAGCGCCGCCGGGCCGTCGTGGGCGATCGCCGTGCGCAGCATCCGCACCAGCATCGCCTCATCGCGCGGCGCCATCAGCACCACGTTGGGGATCGGGCGGAAGTAGGAGACGTCGAAGGCGCCGTGGTGGGTCGGCCCGTCGTCGCCGACCAAGCCGGCGCGGTCCATCGCGAAGGTGACGTCCAGCTCCTGCAGGCAGACGTCGTGGACGATCTGGTCGAAGGCGCGCTGGAGGAAGGTCGAGTAGATCGCGCAGACCGGCTTCGCCCCCTGGATCGCCAGCCCCGAGGCGAGCAGCACCGCGTTCTGCTCGGCGATGCCGACGTCGTAGTACTGCTCGGGCACCTCGTCGGCGAGCTTCTGCAGGCCGGTCCCCCCCGCCATCGCCGCGGTGATCCCAACCACTCGCCTGTCGCGCCGCGCCTCGGCGACCATCGCGTCGGCGAAGACCTGGGTGTACTGGGGCGGCGCCCCCGCCACCGGCGGCTTCTCCAGCCGCTCCGGCGCGATCGAGGCGGGCGCGTCGGACTCCTGCACCGCGACCGGCTTCTTCGCCGCCGGCTTGCCGTCGACGATCGAGTTGGGCTTGGCGGCGTGCCATTTCTCCATCCCCTCGAGGCCACCCTCCTCGGCCGGCGAGAAGCCCTTGCCCTTGACTGTGTGGATGTGGACGACGACGGGGCGATCGGCGTCGAAGGCCTCCCGCAGCGCCTCGCGCAGGGCGTGCACGTCGTGGCCGTCGATCACGCCCATGTAGGCGAGGTCGAGCTCCTCGAAGAAGAGCCCCGGCGCCCAATAGGCCTTGATCGCCGACTTGACCTCGGGCCCCAGCCGTTCGATCCGCTTGCCGAGCCCGAGCGGCAGCTTGGTCAGCCGGTCCTCGACCCCCTCCCGCGCGTGGAAGAGGCGCGGGTTGAGCCGCACCCGGTTGAAGTAACGGGAGAGGGCGCCGACGTTGGGCGAGATCGACATGCCGTTGTCGTTGAGCACGATCACCATCGGCGTCTGCAGGCCACCGGCCGCGTGCAGGGCCTCGTAGGCCACCCCGCCGGTGAGGGCGCCGTCGCCGATCACGGCGGCGACCTTGCCGTCCTCGCCGATCCCGTGGCGCATCGCCTCCTTCAGCCCGACCCCGTAGCCGATCGAGGTCGAGGCATGGCCGGCGCCCATGATGTCGTGCTCGGACTCGAAGACGGAGCAGAACGGAGCCAGACCGTCGTACTGGCGGATCGTCGGCAGCTCCTCGCGGCGGCCGGTGAGGATCTTGTGCGGGTAGGCCTGGTGGCCGACGTCCCAGAGCACCTTGTCGCGGGGCGAGTCGAGCAGGCTGTGCAGGGCGACCGCCAGCTCGCAGGTGCCGAGGTTGGCTCCGAAATGGCCGCCGATCTCACCGATCGTGTCGATGATGTAGGTACGCATCTCCTGCGCCACCTGCTGCAGCTGCTCGTCATCGAGGTCGTGCAGGTCGGCCGGCCCGTTGATGCCGTCGAGCAGGCGATCCTCGCCCGGGCCCGCTGCTTTGTGTCCGTTCTCGCTCATTCGTCTCTGGTGAAGATGTAGTCGGCCACTCGCATCAGATCGCCGGTCTCGCCGCTTGCTTCGCCGAGCGCCGCGGTCGCCTTCGCGTGCGACTCGGCCGCGAGCTCGCGCGCCCGCTCCAGGCCAAAGAGGCTGACGTAAGTGAGTTTGCCAAGTCGCTCGTCACTTCCATGGGGCTTGCCGAGCTGCTCAGCGCTCCCGGTCACGTCGAGAATGTCGTCGACGATCTGGAAGAGCACGCCAAGCTCGTCGGCAAATCGGCGAAAGGGCATTGTCTCAGGTTCTGGCAAGCCTTCCAGGGTCAGCACCACGCCGACGCTGGCGGCGATCAGGCGGCCGGTCTTCAGCGCGTGCAGCGCGCGCAGCTCTTCGGCGTCCCGCTCCTCGATCGCGACGTCCACGTACTGGCCGCCGACCATGCCGTCGACTCCCGTGGCGGCGCTGAGCTCACGCAGCGCCGCCAGCACCCGCGCCGGCTCGCCAGGCTGCTCGCAGGCGAGGCGCATCGCCTCGGCGAAGAGGCCGTCGCCGGCGAGAATCGCGACGTCCTCGCCGAACTTGACGTGCGAGGTCGGCTGGCCGCGGCGCAGCTCGTCGTCGTCCATCGCCGGCAGGTCGTCGTGGATCAGCGAGTAGGTGTGGATCAACTCGATCGCGCTGGCGATCGGCAGGAACCCTCGCAGCTCGGCGCCCAAGGCTCGCGCCGTGGCCAGGGTCAGCACCGGGCGCACGCGCTTGCCGCCGGCGAGCAGCGAGTAGCGCATCGCCTCGACCAAGCCGCTGGTTGGGGCCGAGCCCGCGAAGGCGAGGTCCCTGAGCTCGGCGTCGACGAGCTCGCGCAGCTCCTCCGGGTAGCTCAATCCTCCGACTCGCGCAGGCTGCGGTTGGTCTCCTCGACCGCCTCGGCGGAGAGCTCGGCAGCCTCCTGAGCCAGCTCGGCGGCGCGGGCGTCGTCGGCGTCGCCCTCCAGCTCACGGGCGATCGCGCCGAGGCGCTCGGCGATCTCACGCAGGCGGCTCACAACTGGCCCTCGGCGGCGCTCAAGTCGGCGTCCCCTCACGCTCGCGGGCGATCGCGCCGAGCACGCCGTTGACGAAGCCCGGGGCGTCGGCCCCGCAGTACTCCTTGGCGATCTCGATCGCCTCGTCGATCGCGACCTCGGTCGGCACGTCGGCGGAGTGCTCGATCTCATACAGCGCGACCCGCATCACGTTGCGCTCTAGCGGCGCGATCCGCTCCAACTCCCAACCTTTCGAGTGAGCGGCGATCTGCGCATCGAGCTCCTCGCGATGGGCCTCGACGCCAGCGGCCAGCTCACGGGTGAACGGCCGCGACTCAGCGACCAGCTCCTCCAGGGGCCTGCCGGTGACATCACGCTGGTAGCAGGCGAACACCGCGTCGCGGCGCTGGTCGGAACGGCGCATGGTTGCCATTCTGCCGTTTCGGGCGGTCGGGGGCGTCAGCCGTGTGTGTAATGACAGCGCCTGACGAAACCCCAGACCCCCGGGGCCCAAGAGCCCCGGGGGTCTGGTCAAGCTCCTCTAGACCTTGGGCCTAGGGGTTTTCTTCGTTGTTGAGGCGGACCGCCGCGGCGGAGCCG
>Ga0207712_10000119_pt1 | contig 84816 bp, 81 predicted proteins | sample KBSS44metaG_FD_184402 | JGI IMG/M metagenome (GOLD analysis project Ga0207712, IMG submission 184402) | Switchgrass rhizosphere microbial communities from Kellogg Biological Station, Michigan, USA - KBS S4-4 metaG (SPAdes) (version 2) | ecosystem: Host-associated > Plants > Roots > Rhizosphere...
CTCTGATCGACGATAATTTTGGTATGACGTACAAGGATGCGATCGACAACGAATTCCACGCATCGAAGGCGTTCGAAGCACATCATTGATTTTCGGGGGCAAGAAGTCCCTACTACATGGAGGGACGATGCAAGGCTTGCATCGTCCCCAGGGGTCGTGATCGAGACGCGGGACGCTGCCCGCGCGCGAGCTCGCCGGGAATATTGGCATCGTAGAGGATGAGCGGGTGGAGGTTGCCGTCACCCGCATGAAAGACGTTCGCGATGTCGAGCTCGTATTTCCGGGAAAGCTGTTCCATGCGGCTCAGAACCTCAGGCAGCCGCCTTCGGGGGATAGTGCCATCCATGCAGTAATAATCCGGTGAAATTCTGCCAACTGCGGGGAAGGCGGCCTTGCGACCTGCCCAGAAGGCCACGCGCTCGGCCTCGTCGCGCGACACGCGCGAGGTTACAGCCCCGTTGGCATCGGCGATGCGGGCAATTTCGTCGATGAGGTGGTCGCATTCGGCCGCCGGTCCGTCCACTTCCACGATCAGCAGCGCGCCGACGTCAAGAGGATAGCCGACGTTCACGAACGCCTCTGCGGCATGGATGGCCGGTCGGTCCATCATCTCCATGCCTGCAGGGATGATTCCTTCGGCAATTACTTGCGCCACGCAGGCTCCTGCGCTTTCCGCGTCGGAAAACCCCACAAGTACGGCTCGCGCTGTCTCAGGTCTGGGCAGAATACGCACAGTCACTTCCGTTACCACGCCAAGCAGTCCTTCCGATCCGACGACCACGCCCAGCAGATCGAGGCCGCCTGCATCGAGATGCCGTCCACCAAGGCGCACGACGTCGCCGTTCATCAGCACCAGCTCGACACCAAGGACATTGTTGGTCGTGAGCCCATATTTCAGGCAGTGCACCCCGCCCGAGTTTTCCGCCACGTTGCCGCCAATCGAACAAGCGATCTGGCTGGACGGATCAGGCGCATAATAAAAGCCCCTGCCTTCCACCGCATGTGTGATCGCCAGGTTGGTCACTCCCGACTGCACGACGGCGATGCGATCTTCATAGTCGATCTCAAGGATGCGGTTGAATTTGCCCATGGCGAGCAGCACGGCATCCCCAAGCGGAAGCGCACCACCCGATAGTGACGTTCCTGATCCGCGTGGTACCACCTTCACATTCTCGCGTGCGCACCAGCGCAGCACGGCGCGGACCTGATCCAGTGATTCCGGCAGGACGACCACTGGGCGGCTGGCGATAAGCCGTCAGCCCGTCCGACTCCCATGGGCGCAGCCCGTCGGTCATCAATCACACCTTCGCCGGTCACGATCTCGCGAAGCGCCGCGACGATATAATCGCGCTTCGCTATTGTCTCCGCGTCGGGTTGGGGCATGGTGATCGACATATTCTCGTCCTGTTGTCATCGGGCACAATCGCGCCCTGTCCACATCGGGCTGCACCGGCGCAAGGTTGGGGAACGAAGCTGCGTCTTTGGGGCGGCAGCGTGATCCTGCCCTCCGATGTCGAGCGGTTCGACGGTGCACCCGACATGAACCGCGCCCATCAGGCGTTAACCAGCCGGTCCTCCAGAATCAGATTGGCGGCATGATAGCCAAACGCCATCGCCGGGCCGTTCGTGTTCCCCGAAACCTGCGTCGGCATGGCGGAACAGTCGACCACCCGAAGGCCCTCCACGCCCTTTACGCGTAAGCGACCGTCAAGGACCGCGTCCGGGTCGACGCCCATGCGGCATGTCCCCGTGGCGTGAATGCCGGGCTGGGACGTCTGCCGCATATAGGCCAGAATTTCGTCGTCATCGGCAAAGTCGATTCCGGGAACGGTTTCGACCGCGCCAAAGCGCTGAAGCGCGGTCGTCCCGGCAAAGCGGCGGGCGAACTTGAAGACGCCGATCGACGGTTCATGATCCCGCGGATCGCCTAGCACATTGGCATCTATGAAGGGCTTGTCGAACGGATCGAGCGAGCTGATTTCTATGAATCCCGCGCTAAAGGGCCGCATGAAATAGCCGCCGATCATCATGCCGTGCTCGCTTTCAAGGACCGTCTCGGCAAAGGATTTCGTCCCGTCCACAGAAAACGCCCCCATGAACAGCTGACCATCAGGCCGGTCGAGGTCCGGGCGGGTACGGAAGAACGCCCCCGCTTCGAACGCGCAGTCCGCCAGCGGGCCGGTCCCGAACAGTTGCTGACGAAGGACGTTGCCGACGAGCTTGAGACACGAGAAGGAATGGTTGAGGCTGTCGCGATCGACGCGCAGCTGAACCCCTGCCGTGCCGCGGTGATCCCGCAGGTTCCGTCCGATTTCCGCCTTGTCCGCAATGACCGGGATACCCAGCCGTTGCAAGAGGGCGCCGGGGCCGATACCCGACCGCTGCAACAGAAGGGGGGAGTTGAGGACGCCTGCGCTAAGGATGATCTCGTGGCCCTCGATCACGATCTCCTCGCCGTTGCGTCGCCCGGCCACGGACGTGGCGCGCTTGCCGTCGAAGAGCAGGCGATCGACGGTCAAATCGGTGATGACCTGAACATTCTTGCGACGGCGCGCGGGTTTCAGGAAGGCCTTGGCCGAGCTGTTCCGGCCGCCGCGATGGATGGTACGGAAATAATATCCCGCGCCATCCTGCGCTTCACGGTTCAGGTCCTCGCGCCGGGGAACGCCTAGTTCGCCCGCCGCTTCGATAAACGCCTCCGCGAGCGGATGCTTGCCGGGGAATGCGGAGATGTCGAGTGCGCCGCCTTCGCCGCGCATCTCGTCCGCGCCGAGTTCGTGGTTCTCCATCGCTCGATAGGCATTGAGCATCTCGGGCCAGCCCCATTCCACCAGCCCCATGTCGTGCCACTCGTCATAGTCCTGGGGGTGACCGCGCACATATACCATTCCGTTGACCGAGCTGGACCCGCCGAGCGTCCGGCCACGAATCCACATCTCGTCACGATTGCTGCCGCCGCCGACCTTGGCATTGTAGCGCCACAACAAATCAGGATGCTGATAAACCTTTGGAAACCCGCGGGGCATGTGGATGGCGGGGTGCGTGTCTTTCGGTCCCGCCTCGATGATCGCTACGTTGGTACGGGGATCTTCGGACAATCGGTTTGCCAGGACACATCCCGCGGAACCGGCCCCCACAATGACATAGTCGAAGATCATGCGTTCTCTCCGTGACGCTGGATTCGTGTTTTGCGAAGCTCTCCAGAGCGAGACTGCAGTTCTCCAAAAGTGTCAAGTTTTCTTATTGACGACCGTTAGGAAATGTCGGAGTTCCAACCGGCGTGAGTGCGTGAAAACAGGCGCACATGGCGCCACTGCGCGCTTCTGATCACGCTTTGGAGAGGAAGAAAGCCGATGCGATTGAATGGAAAAAGTGCGATCGTGACCGGTTCAGCCCGCGGCCTGGGAGCTAGCATCGCCAGAGATCTTGCCCGCGAGGGCGCTCGGGTGATGTTGTGCGACATACTTGAGGATCAGGGCCGAGATGTCGCTCGTTCGATCGGGGACGCCGCCATCTTCCGACGGCTTGATGTGACGAAATCCGGTGAATGGGCGGACGCCGTTGACGAGGCAGAATCGGCTTTCGGTTCGGTCGACGTGCTCGTCAACAATGCCGCGCTCATCGAGCAGGTCCCTTTTGACGAGGTGACCGAAGACCTGTTCAAGGCGATTTTCGAAGTGAATGCGCTCGGCACATTCTTGGGCATGAAGGCTGTTGTGCCAGCCATGCGGCGGGCGTGTGGCGGTTCGATCGTGAATATTTCCTCGACGGCCGGCATCCATTCGTCCGGTGGGCTTGCCTATGGGGGGTCCAAATTCGCCATCACCGGCCTAACGAAGACCGCCGCCCATATGCTCGGTCCTGAAAAAATACGGATCAACTCGGTCCATCCCGGCTGGATGAGGACCCCGCAAACGGAGGTCGTTCCGCTGGATTGGGTCGCCAGCCTGCTTCCCTTGCGGACAATCATGGACACGGCGGAGGTGGCCAAGCTCGTCTCGTTCCTCGCATCGGATGATTCCTCCATGATCACCGGGAGCGAACATCTGATCGATGCGGGTGCGTTATTGATGGGCGCGCGCGACATCGTCGATCGCATGGCCGATCATATGTGATCTTCGTGCCGCATCAGACTACGCCTTTCGACCTCTCTTTATGGAATGACCAAGTGAAAATTGATCTGACCGGTCGCAAGGCAGTCGTCACGGGTTCCACCAGCGGCATTGGTCTGGCGATCGCGAAAGGCTTGGCCGGTGCCGGCGCTGATGTGGTCGTCAATGGCCGCAGGCAGGGCGTCACGGATGGCGTCGTTTCACAGCTTTCGGCGCTGTATCCGGAAGTGACGATCGAAGGCATCGCCGCCGATCTCGCCCGGAAGGAGGACGTGGATCGCTTCACACAGCTTGCTCCGACGGCCGATATTCTCGTTAACAATCTCGGTATCTGGGGTGAGGCTGACTTTTTTGATCTGCTAGACGAGGAGTGGCTGCGCTTTTTCGAAACCAACGTCATGAGTGGCGTCCGGCTGGCACGCCACTATATGCCCGGGATGCTCGAGCGCAATTCGGGGCGCCTCGTGTTCATCTCCAGCGAATCCGGCGTGACGACCCGAGGCGAACGACTGCACTACAGCGTGACCAAAACGGCGATCCTGGCGGTGGCCAGGGGCCTTGCGGAGCGGGCGCGGGGCACGGCCGTCACCAGCAACTCCATCGTCGTCGGTACAACCCTGACCGAACAGATCGCCGACATGATCGAGCAACTCTCCAAGGCGGGGAATATCTCGTTCGATGACGCGCAGCGGATGGTGATCAAGCAGCATCGCCCCACGCAACTGCTGCCGCTGCTGGCCACGACCGAAGAGGTGGCGAACATGGTCGTCTATATTGCGTCGCCGCAGGCTTCGGCGACGACCGGCGCGGCTCTGCGAGTGGATGGCGGCGGCATCACCACCATCCTTTAAGCGGTCAAGATGACAGGCGATACGCCCCCGGGGTCAAGGGCAGGTCCAGGAAGGTGCGCACGCCCGGGGCGGCTTCGCACAGGGCGATAACCGAATTGGTGATGTGGCCGCCCACTGCCCAGCCGGCATCGGCCATGGGATTGCGGCCGAACGCGCCCAGCTCCAGCTCGACTTTCATCGCTGGCGCACCGTGTATCTCGACCTGATAGCCCTCCTTCCCGTCGGTACCGAAATGGGCCAGCTCGGCGCTGCGTCGTCGGCGATACGGGTAATGTGCTCAGCAATGATGCGTGCCCTGCCATTCACGAGGCCGGTTGCGCTCAACCGCTCTGCCGCGATCGTCCCGGCGCGCACCACGCCGGTGGCGATTATCCGCGATGCCGTACTGGGCAAGACACTTTTGCCCGTTCCCGACGATCTGGACCTGAATCGCGCCGCATTAGTAGAACCGCTGGCAGTTGGGCTTCACACGGTGAATCGCGGGATGCCCAACGCGTCGACCAAAGCGGTTGTCTTTGGCTGCGGCCCGATCGGATTGGCGGCCGTGCTATGGCTGGCACGTCGCGACGTCGCCCATATCGTGGCGATCGACCTCGCCGACGAACGGCTGGACTATGCAAAGCGGATGGGTGCGCACGCCGTCATCAACCCGAGCAAGGAAGACGTGCCGATCCGCCTCTCCGAATTGCATGGTTCGGGAGACCCTATCAAGGGCCTGCCGACCGTCGGTACAGATGTATTCTACGATCTCGCGGCAGGCCCCGGGGTGATTGATCAGATTACGACGATGGCCAAATTCCGTTCCCGACTTGTCGTCGGCGCAATCTACTTCAATCCCGTGCCGATCAACTTTCGCGATCTGATTTTGCGTGAAATGGAGATTACGACGGCCGGCCCCTATGAACAGGAACTGCGCGATGCGCTGGCCGACGTGTCGAAGATCGACCCGGAGACGCTGGATACCTACGTCACGGCCACGCTTCCCTTCTCGGAGTTCGACAAGGCGTTTGAACTCGCCAAGAAGCCTTCGAGCGCGAAGGTCATGGTGACGTTCGACTGACGCCGCGCTCTGGCGCCCGGAGCCGCCGCATCTTTGGTTGGACTCTGTGGCGTCAGGGCAACGCTCGCGCAGTATTTGGTGTCATGGTCGGAATATCATGAACGTAATTCCCGCCCTGCATTGCGGGTTTGAGTTTAGATAGTTCTTGATCAAAATAACGATCAGCGCTGGTGGGGCAGCCCTGCCGCAAACGTCCGTCCTGGACGTGACGGGGCCGTTTATTAGGGAGTATTCATGTCAATCAAGATCAAATCTGTTGTGGCGCTAGCGTCCGTTTCGCTTGGAGCGCTTGTCGTTGGGGCTCCCGCGTCCGCACAGCAGTCGACCGGCGCGGCCGCGGCCGGAAATACGGCGCCTGCCAATGAGGCGGAGCTCGGCGAAATCATCGTCACCGCAAGGCGTTCCAGTGAAAACATCCAGAAGGTGCCGGTTGCGGTGTCGGTGCTCAGCGCCGAAACGCTGGCGCAGAAGCGCATCACGGGCGCGAAGGACCTTCAGTACAGCACGCCGAGCCTCGTGGTCACCAGCGATCCGCTGGGCGGCTCGACGGCCCCGGTGTTCCAGCTCCGCGGCCAGACTGTGGCGCAGGGCTCCGACGATACGGTCGTCACCTATCTCGGCGAAGTTCCGGTCAACTCGCGCGCCTTTTCCGGCGGCCTGTTCGATCTGAACTCGGTGCAGGTCATCCGTGGCCCGCAGGGCACTCTGTTCGGCAAGAACAGCACCGGCGGTGCCGTGGTCTTCACGCCGCGCATTGCGGACACCAATGAAGTGTCCGGCTTTGTCGATGGCACGGTCGGCAATTACAGCTATTATCAGATCGGCGGCGGCGTGAACGTGCCCCTGATCACCGACAAGCTGGCGGTGCGGGTGGCAGGTCAGATCACGCGCCAGGACGGCTTCACCCGTAACATTTCCGGGCCGGATGGCGGCGACAAGAGATATGAAGTGTTGCGCTTGTCCGTGGTCGCGACCCCGACGGACAAGCTCCGTAACGAGACCTATTTCAGCTACTTCCATGGGCGCCAGCACCAGAATCCGTTGATCTTTACCCAGTATAATTACGGGCTGGTGCAGTTCATTATCGGTCGCGGTGCCGGGCCTGCAGTCGGTACAGCAGTGGCTGACTTGGTTCAGGGCCAGTTCGATCGTCAGCAGCAGCTTGGTCCGCGCACGATCGATTATTCGGCTCGTCCGAACAATGACGACAACGACGTCTTTATTGCCACGAATACCACTAGTTACGATCTGGGCTTTGCCACGCTGAAGAACATCTTCGGCTATTACAACCAAAAGCCGAAAGTAAGCCTTTCTCAAACTTCCACCGATTTCCCGTTGGTGGACGTTAGTCAGAATAAAAATCAGGACTCTTTCAGCAACGAGCTTCAGATCTCCGGTGATAGCGATGCCCTAAAGTGGATCGTTGGTGGTTTCTTCTCGACAGAGAAGACAAAGACTGTCCAAAGGGCCTTTCTGTTCGGTGGTTTGGCCACGGATACCAGTTCGACTGATCAGTATACGTCCAAGGCGCTGTTCGCCCAAGGCACGTATGATTTTACAAGCCTTGGATTGCAGGGCGTGAGATTTACTGCGGGTCTTCGTCACACTTGGGATATCCGCACGGGTGTGCTGGACGTTTTCGATTATAATGCCCCGGGAGGTCCGGCGCAGATTCCGACGGTCCGAAACAGGAATACCTACAAGAACTTCAGCTGGACGCTCGGGCTCGACTATCAGGTCACGCCAGACCTGCTGCTCTATGTTGCCAGCCGGCATAGCTACAAGGCAGGCGGTCTGAACCTGGTGTCATCGGCGGCTCCTTTGGCGCTGCAGACCTACGCGCCAGAGAAGCTGACCGACATCGAATTGGGTGCCAAGGCGACGATCCGCGTGGGTGATCTGGCCGTGATCCGTACCAATGTCGCGGCCTACCGGGGTTGGTACAAGGACTTGCAGTTCCAGGAGCTTGCTAGCTGTGGCACGGTGGCATCCTATGTCGTCAATGCCGGCAAGGCGTCGCCGAAGGGCCTGGAGTTTGAGTTTGATGCGGCGATCAAGCGCAACCTCCGCGTCGGCGGCTTCTACAACCGGACGCTCGGCAAGTTCGACGAGTTCAAGCTTGTTGAGCCCGCTGGATGTAGTGTGATTGGCTCCGGCGTAAACCTGAACGGCGCGGATTTCGGTCATATCTCGAAGGACACCGCTGGTCTGAATGCCGCCTACACCGTGCCGCTGACCCATGGGGATGAGGCGCTGGTGTTCTCCGGCGACTGGTACTATCGCGGGGCCCGTCTCGGTGTCGCAACGCAAGGCGTGTCTTCTGCCATTCCGAGCTACTCGCTGTTCAATGCCCGCGTTGACTATAACAACATCGGCGGCAGCCAGGTCAGCGTCGGCGTGTGGGTACATAATATCGGTGACAAGCTGTTCCTCGCTTACCGCAACAATGTCCTGGCGCTGTCGGGCTATAACGTGGTGGCCTACGGCGACCCCCGCACCTACGGCATGGACGTGAAGTTCAAGTTCTAATGATTGTGCCGGGTGGCTTCGGTCACCCGGCATTTGTTTCCTGGTGAGGCGCCGCCTGCGACGCCTTTCGGCCAGCGGTACAACAGGAGAGCAGCCCGGCAGTGATCGATGGGCAAGGGGAGAACCATGCTGTCATCCGCCGAGATTATCGCTGTAGCCCAAGCGGATAATCGACATCGCAGCTGTCCCGATGGGTCGTGGCGCGAAGGGCTCGATCGTCTGGTTGATGCTTTCAATCAGGAAGCGGCGCTCAACCCGTTCGGCGAACAGCATATTGCAGCGGTTCTGGCCAGCAAACTCGCGACCCGGTTCGCGATAGATGACTGGCACTTCCAGCACCCCGAAATCGCCGACCAGAAAATCGAACGTCCGGTGTTCGGTCTTGGCCTGCCCCGCACCGGTTCAACGGCGCTGGGTGTCGTTATGGGGCAGGACCGCGACCGTCGCGTGCTGCGCACCTGGGAGGCACGGCAGCCCTGCCCGCCGCCCGAGGCCGCAACGCAATACACAGACCCCCGGATCGCATCATCTCAGGCCGAACTCGACGCCCTTGTCGCCGCCGACCCATCGCTGGCGGCAATGATCCCGATGTCGGCCGACGCTGCGACGGAATGTCTGATCCTGACATCCATGGACTTCCGGTCGAAGGAGTTCGCAGCTTTCGGCCAGATCGACAGCTATAACGCGTGGCTGCTCGAGTGCGACATGGAACCGGCCTATCGCTTTCACAAGCGCGTGCTCCAGCTTCTCCAATGGCGGTGCCCGCCGAACCGCTGGTTCCTGCGTACCCCGGCGCACAGCCCGTTTCTGCCGGCGCTCGACGCCGTATATCCCGACGCGCGGTTCGTCATGACCCATCGCGACGTAACCAAGGTCATACCGTCCAACATGACCTTTGTCCTCGCGTTGACGCGTGCCTTCACGGATGAGCAGGACCTGCCGGGCCTGGCACGCCACATGGTCGATTTCTGGGAGAAGGCGCTGCAACGTCTCGTCGCCTTTCGTGACGAGGGCAACGACCACCGCTTCTTCGATATCGATTTCGCCGATTTCCAGAGCGATCCTCTTCACGAGATCGAACGGCTGTATGAGTGGCTGGGCGAACTACTGACCGAGGACGCCCGGCAAGGGATGGCCGCCTGGTGGACCGCCCAGGCGACAGAACGCCAGTCGGCGGCCAAGATCGATTTTGCCGAACTCGGTATCCCGATCGCGGAGTTGCAAAGCAGGTTCGCCTTTTACAACGACCGCTACGTTCGGTAGCGCCTTTTCAGGCCTAGCCGTGAGCGGACGTGTCCGCCAGATACGCCGCGTACAGGGCCTCGTAGGAGACTTTGAAATCGCGCTTGCAGGGGCCGGTGATCGACCGGCGCAACGTGGGGTCCGCAACATTGCCGCAGGGCGCACCCGGCACATGGCCAACGATCAATTCCGGCGTTCGCCCGGACAGGGCGCCGGCCAGTTCGCACCATTGCCGCTGTGTCATCACCTCGTCACCGCACCAATTCACCACGGTGGCGGGTATCGTGGCGGCCGCCAGCAGTGCCTCGATCTGGTCGACCATGTCTTCGAAGTGGATGGGCGAATGCGGATAGGGGTCGGCGAAGGTCCGCACAGCTTCGCCGCGCGCCACTGCCTCCATGTCGGCGATGGGCATTCCGCCCCCCTTCATCCCGCGTCCCGGACCGTAGGTCGTATTCAGGCGCGCGATCGTGGTCCGCACGCCGAACGCCTCGGCAGCAACCTTGGCGGTTGCCTCCAGACTGACCTTGGATACGGGACTCGTGGGCGCCCAGGGTGCGAACGCCCCGCCGGTCGGGTCTCGCTCGCTCAGAGGGTGCCAGACGTCGGCGTTGGGTGTGTAGACCGCCGTCGAGGAAACGATGAGGGCAGCTTTGACCGCCCGGCAATGCTGCATCAGTAGGCCCGGCCCCACGGCATTGATCTGAATTGATTCGGGAAAGGCGTCCGCCCCCCTTCTCGTGTGCGCGAAATGCATCAGATAGGTGAAGTCTGCGGGCAACTCGTCGAACATCGGTCGCTCAAGATCGACCGCCACCGGCCTCATCCCGATGTCTTGTGCCGTGCGCATGTCTGCGGGGGTGCTGTACCGTGCGAGCCCCCACACCTCATTATGGGGTGCCAAGGCACGCCCGATCATCTTGCCGAGGGTGCCGGTCGCACCGGTCAGAAGAATCTTTTGGTTTTTCAGCACGATAGTACTCCCGGCCTGGTGATGGAGGCGCCCGACGGAGCCTCGCCCCACGGTCGCCCGCATCGCATGACGGCGCGTACTGTCACAGCCCATAGGGCCGGCGGCGGCATGGGCGAGGCGGGATCACGAACGCCAAAATCGCCGCCTCGGCGGTTGCAATAACAATCAATCAACTGCTAGGTCAAAAAAACCTTTGGAGATTCCTGAAATGACCCGAACGGCCTTTATCTACGATGCGGTGCGCAGCCCACGTGGCCGCGGAAAGCCTGATGGGGGCCTCCACTCCGTCACATCCGTGTCGCTGGCCGCGCAGATGCTGGACGCGGTGCGAGACCGGAACGGCTTGGATACCGCGCTGGTCGACGATGTGATTTTCGGCTGCGTGGATGCCGTCGGGGAGCAGGGCGGTGTTATCACCCGTACCGCCGTCCTGCGGGCGGGATACGACATCGGCGTGGCAGGCGTTCAGGTCAATCGCTTCTGCGGTTCGGGGCTGGAGGCGTGCAATATCGCCGCGGCAAAGATCATGTCCGGGGAGGCCGAATTGGCGGTCGGCGGCGGCGTTGCATCCATGAGCCGGGTGCAGATGGGCGCGGAGGGCGGTGCGATCGCCACTGATCCGACGTCAATGATCGAGAATTATACGCTGCCCCAGGGCGTGTCGGCTGACCTGCTCGCGACGCTGGATGGCCGGTCGCGTGAGGATGTGGACTCCTATGCGGCTGAAAGTCAGCGCCGCGCGGCGACCGCCTGGAAGGAGGGCCGTTTCGCGCGCTCCATCGTGCCGGTGAAGGACCAGATCGGCATCGTCGTGCTCGATCATGACGAGCATGTGCGTGGCGATACAACAGTCGAGACGCTGGCCAAGCTCAAGCCGTCCTTCGCGCAGATGGGGGAAATGCTGTTCGATGGCGTCGCCCGCCAGCGCTATCCGCAGATCGAGAAGATCAGCCACATCCACCACGCGGGCAATTCGGCGGGGATTGTTGACGGTGCGGCCGCAGTCCTGATCGGGACCGCCGAGGCGGGCGAGCGTGCCGGGTTGAAGCCCAGGGGTATTCTCCGGGGTGCCGCCTCCATCGGGTCGGAGCCGGCGCTCATGCTGTCTGGGCCGGCGCCGGTCGTCGAAAAGCTGCTGCGTGCACAGGGCATGACTCCTTCGGACATCGACCTTTTCGAACTGAACGAGGCGTTCGCTGCGGTTGTGCTGCGCATGATGTCGGCGCTCAATATCCCGCACGAGAAGATGAACGTAAACGGTGGTGCCATCGCCATGGGCCATCCCCTGGGGGCCACGGGCGCCATGCTTGTCGGTACCGTGCTCGACGAGCTTGAGCGGACCGGCAAGGAATTCGGCGTCGTAGCGCTGTGCGTCGGCGGCGGCATGGGTACAGCGGCGCTCGTTCAGCGCGTTTGACGATCACATCTACGAGGATGAGGCAGATAAGATGAACAATTGGCGCATTGATGTAGATGGTGAGGGCGTCGCGCTTGTCACTTTCGATATGGCCGGAAAGAAGGTCAACACCCTGAATGCAGAGGTGATCGCCGAATTCGCTTCCATTGTTGAACGAATCCGGTCGGATGACGCGATCAAGGGCGTGGTCATCGCATCGGCCAAGCGCGGTTCGTTTTGTGCGGGCGGCGATCTCGAGGACATAGAGTCGTTCGCCGGTCCTGGTGCGCCTGGCAAGGAAGCCGAAACCCTGGCCCGTGATGTCGAGCGCATGACGAAGGATGTGATGCTCTTCCGCGGGCTGGAGACGGGCGGCAAGCCGGTCGCCTGCGCCCTCGAGGGCACGACGCTCGGCGGCGGGGCGGAGCTTGCCATGGCGTGCCACTACCGGGTCGCCGCCGATAGCGACAAGGTTGTTCTGGGTTTGCCGGAGGGCGGGCTTGGCCTTCTTCCAGGCGGTGGTGGAACCCAGCGCCTGCCGCGTCTGATTGGCATTCGCGAGTCGTTGCCCATCCTGCTCCAGGGCGCAACGAAGACGGCAGCGGAAGCGCTGGCGATCGGCCTGGTCAACGAGATCGCTCCGGTTGGCCAGGCGGTGGAGCGGGCTCGGGCTTGGGTTCTCACCTCGGGCGATCCGGTGCAGCCATGGGACAAGCCCAAGTTCAAGGTTCCCGGCGGCGGCCCCTATGTGCAGGTGAACAGCGAAGCCATCGCGATGCACGCGGCCATGTCGCGCGTGAAGTTCTACGACAACTATCCCGCGCAGGGCCACATTCTGACGGCACTGTATGAAGGCATTCAGGTGCCCATCGATGCCGGCCTGCACATCGAGATGAACGAATTCATCAGGACCGTCCGCTCGCCCCAGGCGCTTGCGATGATCCGCACGTTGTTCCTGTCCCCGCGCGAGATCAAGAGCGGCGTCAACCGCCCCGCCGGCTACCCCGTCCGTACTTTCAAGAAAGCGTCGGTGCTTGGCGCGGGACTGATGGGCGCGGGCATTGCCTGTGTGCAGGCGCAGCAGGGGATCGAGACTGTTCTCATCGACAGGACCCAGGAGGCGGCCGAGAAGGGGAAGGCCTACACCGCCAAGTATCTCGGCAAGCAGGTTTCGCGCGGTCGCATGACGCAGGAGGACGCCGACGTCATCCTGGCACGCATCCTGCCGACCACCGATTACGCTCATGTCCGGGGATCGGACATCGTGATTGAGGCGGTGTTCGAGGATCGCGACGTGAAAGCAGACGTTACCCGCCTGGCGGAATCGGAGCTTGGCGAAGACGCCATCATGGCGACGAATACGTCAACACTTCCGATCACCGGCCTGGCGTTCGCTTCCGTCCGTCCGCAGAACTTCATCGGCCTGCATTTCTTCTCGCCGGTCGAGCGGATGGATCTGGTCGAGATTATCAGTGGCGAGCAGACGTCGCAGGCGGCGCTCGCGGCTGCTTATGATTACATCGCGGCCATTCGCAAGACACCAATTTCGGTCAAGGACTCGCGGGGCTTTTACACCTCGCGGACTATCACCCGCTATTTGGACGAGCCGTGCGAAATGCTCGTCGAGGGCATCGCCCCGGCAATCATCGAGAATATTGGTCTGATGACAGGCATGCCGATGGGGCCGCTGTCCCTGCCCGATGCGATCGGGCTGGAATTGCCCTATCATGTGGCTGCCCAGACGAAGCGCGACCTGGGCGATGCGTACGAGTCCACCGCGACCGACACGGTTCTGGCGTTTCTGGTCGAGAAACATGGCCGATACGGACGGCGCAATGGCAAGGGCTTTTATGATTACTCGGATGACGGTAAGGTCAAGACGCTTTGGCCGGGTCTGTCCGAACTGGCGGCCCCCGTCGTGACCGACGCGTTCAGCGATGACGTGAAGACCGAGCTTAAGAAGCGCATCCTGTACCGAATGTCGTTGGAAGCGGCCAAGTGCATGGAAGAAGGGGTCGTCACCGATCCGCGCGAAGCAGATGTTGGTGCGATCCTTGGCTTTGGCTTCCCAAAATGGACCGGGGGTCCAATTTCGCTGATCGAGCAGGTCGGCGTCGCAAAGTTCGTGGAAGAATGCGATGCTCTCGCTGATCGTCATGGCGAACGCTTCCGGCCTGGCCAGATGCTGCGCACCATGGCCGCGGAAGGAAGGACCTTCTACTGAAGAGTGATGGCGCAGCGGCTATTGGCCGCTGCGCATCCGCTCGACTGCGATAGACCCGCCATCGACGCGCAAATCAGTGCCCGTCACGTAAGCGGCGGCGTCGCTAACCAGGAATTGCGCTGCCAGAGCGATGTCCATGGGGGTTCCGCGGCGCCGGAGAGCAGCGGCATCGCCATGGGCCGCCGCAGCGGGTTCACGACGCCCCATCGGCGTCATTATTACGCCGGGGGAAATCGAGTTTATCCGGGCGCCTTTGGTTCCCCACGCCTCCGCTCGCAGTTCGGCGATCGAACGAACCGCTGTCTTGCTCAAGACATAAGCGAGGTCCTGTTCGCCGGTGGGGCCCATCTGCCCACCGATTTCGGTGATGAATGGGGCCAGCTTGTCGAGAAATTCGCTCTGGAGCGGGTCTGCGAGCAAGGACGCGATCTCAGTCGATACAGACATCATATGGCTCGCCATGGAAGCGATCAGAACAGCGCAGCTTCCCGGTGCAAGCTGTGGTTCGACCGCGCGCAGCAGCGTTTCCACAGCTATAAGGTTGATCCGCATGATGGTGCGCCAATCGCCTTGGGAGGGCCCGATCCCGGCAGTATGAATGAGCGTGAACGGGCGGCCGTCACAACTACCTGACAACCCCGCGAGAATAATATCGCTCGACAGATCGCCGGCGTGAGCCTCAACCGAGTAGCCCTCGTCGCGCAATTCCGTGATGAACCTGTCAAATTGCTGTGACTCCAAATCCGTCAGCACCAGATCGTGCGCATTTGCAAACAGCCGGGCACAGGCACGACCCATGCCGCCGTTCGCGCCAGTGATGATTACTTTCTGTCTGGTCATGAATACATCTCCAAGTATTTATGCTATAACGAACGCGCAATCAGCATTTTCATGATTTCATTTGTCCCGCCGAATATCCGGGATATCCGCGCATCTCGATAGAGACGGGCGATGGGATATTCATTCATATAGCCATAGCCCCCAAAGAGCTGAACGCATTCGTCGATCACCTTGCCCTGCGCCTCGGTGGCCCAGTATTTAGCCATCGCGGCGGTATCCGCATCTAGCTTGCCATCAAGCAGGAGGCTCATGCAGTGGTTGCAAAACACCTTGGCGATGACCGCAGTGGTTTTGCATTCCGCTAGCTTGAACTGGGTATTTTGGAACTCGATCAGTTTCTGTCCGAAGACCTCCCTCTCTTTAACATAGGGGATAGTTTCCTCAAGCGCGCGTTCCATGGCTGCAACGGCTTGCCATGCGATCGTCAGCCGTTCCTTGGCCAGTTCGGCACTGAGCTGAAGGAAACCCTTGCCCTCCACCAGACCTAGCAGGTTGGTGGTCGGAACTCGGACATCGTCAAAGAAAAGTTCAGATGTGTCTTGAGCTTCACAGCCGACCTTGTCGAGATTGCGGCCCCGGCGAAATCCCTCTGCACGGTCGGTTTCCACCATCAGGAGCGAGATACCTCGAGCGCCGGCGGCGGGATCCGTCTTGGCCACCACGCAGATCAGGTTGGCAAGCTGGCCGTTGGAAATAAATGTTTTCGCGCCATTGATGACATATTCATTGCCCTCCCGGCGCGCGGTTGTCTTGACGGCCGCAAGATCCGATCCGGTGCCGGGCTCCGTCATGGCAATAGCCGCGATCATTTCGCCCGACGCCATTCGCGGCAGCCAGTGCGCCTTCTGCTCGTCCGTTCCGTACGCGAGGATGTAGGGCGCCACAATACTGTTGTGGAGACTCACGGCAAAGCCATCGACGCCGAGGCGAATCGCTGCCGTCGACAGAATGGTCTCGTGTCGGTAATCACCGCCGCCGCCGCCATATTCCGGCGGCGTCGAGACGCACAGCAGACCATCCCTGGCAGCCTGCTCCCACAGCCCGCGATCAACCTGTCCCTGCTCGCGCCATTTAGCGCAGGACTCGGGCGTTGCGTGTTTGCGGTAAAATTTGTCGACGGCATCGGTGAAGAGCAAGATATCCTCGTCCTGCATGAAGGCCGGTGGTGCTACGCCCAGGATGTCCATCATCTTGTCCTCTCGCAGGTGCGTCTGGGGTCGCCTTCGAACGTCTTTCGTTGCAATCGCCAAAATCGTGGAACATGTCTAGCTAGTGATTGATTGAAATTCTGGATTTGCGCCGATATGACCGCAATGCCCCGTCGAGTGGTTGCCGCACTCTGCATACTGCGTGCGATCGGGTTTGAAACGCCAGCGGGCTGATTTATTCTGCGCATTCGTGCGTGTTGCGTCGCTCCGTTGTAGGTTCAGATAAATCAAGCGACAGCGGAGTCCGCGGACAAGATGACGTCACCTATTCTATCGAGCCTCGATCAAGGCATTCTGACCCTCAGGCTGAACAATCCTGAGGTTCGCAACGCGCTCAGCCAGCCCATGGGAGCGCAGCTGCAGCGGGAACTGCGCGACGCGGCCAACGATCCCGGTGTGCGCGTGGTCGTCCTCACCGGTGTCGGCGAAGCCTTTTGTGCGGGTGCCGATGTCAGCAAGCTTGGCGTGCTTGACCCCAATGACAAGGTTTCCGCAAAATGGGCGGGTGACCCGATTATGAGCGGGATGGAGCAGCGCAGCCTGCGCATCAAAGGCAATGGCGAGACGGCTACGTTGTTGCACACCATGGGCAAGCCCACTGTTGCGATGGTGCGTGGCCCGGCTGCAGGTGCAGGTCTGTCGATGGCGATCGCGTGCGATTTCCGCTTCGCTTCGCCGACTGCCATGTTTACGTCGGCCTTCAGCCGCATCGGTGCCTCTGGCGACCTCGGCTGTGCCTATTATCTGCAGCAACTGGTCGGACCGACAAGGGCGCGGGAAATATTGATGCTGTCCGACAAAATCGATGCAGACGAGGCGTTGAGGATCGGCCTAGTCAGCAAGGTCTTCCCCGATGACGAGCTGGAAACCGAGACGATGGCGTTTGCACGCCGCCTCGCCGACGGTCCGCCAATCGCATTGCGCTACATCAAGGCCAATCTCGTCGCCGCTGAGGGCTTCAATATGGACGCCTATCTCGACCAGGAAGCGCGCAACATCATGCGATGCTTCCAGACCGAAGACTCCAGGGAGGCGATCCAGGCCTTCAAGGAAAAGCGCTCGCCGGTATTCAAGGGGATCTGAGAATGATCGTAGAGGAACGCAATTATGCCTTTTCGCCTGCCGACATGGGGCGTTTCCTGGAGATTTACGAGAAGGAGGGTGTGTTTATCGCGACCCCGATTCTGGGCAACCTCCTCGGTTATTTCCGGACAGAAGTCGGCGCCAACCTTAACGAGGTGGTTCATCTGTGGGGCTTTTCCGATCTAAACGATCGCGCAGCGCGCCGCGCCGCGTTGTGGAAAGATCCCGAGTGGCTCGATTTCGCCGGCCGGTGTCCGGCCCCTATTCATCAACGTAACCGGCTGCTGGTGCCGACAGCGTGGTCTCCCATCCGCTGATAGAGAGTATGTGAAATGGCAAAATGGCTGAAGACGACCGATACGATCACATTTGATGTGCGCGATCGCATTGCCTGGATCACGATAAACCGACCAGAGAAGCGGAATGCATTGAGCTGGAAGGCGTTGCAAGAAATTCGCGATGCCCTGCTGGAAGCGGATGACCTGACCAGCGCGCACTGCGTCGTACTCGGAGGAAACGGGCGCGATTTCTGTTCTGGATGGGATTTGACGGGCGGCGAATCGAGTCCGGTGAAAGAGCAGCAGGCGAGCGTGGAGAGCCCGCCATCGGAGTATCGCAGTGCGACCGCTACTCTGGACGACGACATCTGGCAGTTACAACGCATGAACGAACTGCGCCTTGTGATGTTCGAGATGCACAAGCCGGTCATCGCGAAGATCCAGGGGAATTGTCTCGCCAACGGTACCGATATCGCGATGCTGGCAGACCTTGTCATCGTCGCCAGCGATTCCCGCATCGGCTATCCCCCCGTGCGGGCCCAAGGCTCACCACCCTCGCACATGTGGCTCTACCACATGGGGCCGCAGTGGGCGAAGCGGATGCTGCTCACCGGCGATTTGCTGCGCGGTAAGGATGCAGCCCGACTTGGGCTCGCGCTGGAATCCGTGCCGGCCGCGAAGCTGGACGCACATGTCGAGGCACTGGCAAAGCGGATCGCCGCAGTGGAGCCTGACTTGCTTGCCTGTAACAAGCGTGTTGTGAACCTGGGCCTGGAGCTGATGGGCATGAAGACCCTTCAGCGACTGGCGAGCGAGATAGACGCGCGGGGGCATCTGTCCGCAGGTCGCATGCAGTTTCGCCAATCGATCGAGGAACTGGGCCTCAAGGAGGCGGTGCGCAAGCGTGATGCCGCATTCGGCGACGGTATGCTGGAGTATAGCTGGGAGTAGAAGCGCGCCGGGGCGGAGAACCTGAAGCGCCCGTGGGGCGGGTCCGCGATGGAGCACGACACAGCCTATGGCATCCGCTGTACGCCGGACGCCTGCCTGGGCATTTTTATGAAGGGAGCGGACATGGGCGCAGGAGACTTTCGCGCGGCTTTAGGGTCGTTCGCGACGGGGGTAACCATCGTCACCACGAAGGCGCCGGACGGGGCGGACGTGGGGATGACGGCAAACAGCTTCAACTCCGTGTCGCTGGATCCTCCGATGGTGCTGTGGAGCATCAGCAAGACCGCGCTCAGCCAGCCGGTATTTGCTGCTGCCGAGTATTTTGCCGTCTGTATCCTTGCGTCGGGCCAGGAAGATTTATCGAACCGCTTCGCTCGGCGGGGGGAAGACAAGTTTGCCGACCTCACGCTGGAACGGGGTCCAGGCGATATCCCGCTGCTCGATGGCTGCGCGGCGCGGTTCAAATGTCGGACCGCCTATCGCTACGAAGGCGGCGATCACGATATCATCGTGGGTGAAGTGCTGGAGTTCGACCATTTCGATAGAAAGCCGCTTCTGTTCCACCGCGGCAAATACTCGGCCCTTGCCACCGGCATGGGCGGTGCCGAATTCGCGGACTCGTCGCTCGCCTTCCTGCTCGCTCGGGCTCACTATGCCGTTTTCAGGGAGGTTCATGCGGAGCTTAAACGGCTCGATCTCAGTCTGGACGAGTATTTTGCATTGGCCGCGCTTGGCGCTAAGCCGATGCCCGCACGAGATATTCGCCGTCATGGCAGCTTCTATGACCGGTCGTTCGAACCGTCCGATGTCGAAAAACTGATTCAGAGGGGGCTGATAGAGCGGCTAGCGGATGGCGTGGACGCGAATCTCAAGCTGACGGCATCGGGCCGACGGACGATGGTGCAGCTTCTGGCTATTGGCAAGGACGCAGAAGCAGCGGCATTGGCGCGGTTCGAACCGTGGGAAGGACAATGGCTGAAAAGCGCGCTTGATGGGATCGCAACCAACATGCCGGCGTTTCCCTGACACGTCAGCCCGACTTCGGCGGCAACACGGGCTTTGTCGACCAGATCGCGGCCTATGACGCGCTGTCCAACGATATGAAGGACGAGATAGAGGGGCTCGAAGGCGCCTACCGCATAAAGCCGGGCACGGTAACCAATTTTGGCTTCCTGCCCCGGCAGTCTATCCGGCTGATACGGCCTCATCCGTTCCATGCCGCGCTCGACGCGAAGATCACGTCAGGCGGATATCCTCCCGTGGTTCACCAGCTGGTGTTCACGCAACCCAAAACCGGCCGCAAAGTGCTCAATCATTCCCCGATGTTCGCCGATTCCATCCTTGAATGCCTATGATCATATGTGGCAGCCGGGCGACATGGTGTTGTGGGACAACTGGCGCATGTTGCACTGCGCCCGTGGCGTGCCGGACGGCATGTACCGTGAGGTCCACGGCACGAGCATAGCCGGCGATTACGCGCTCGGACGGGTGCTGGAAGCCTGAAGCCACTCCTGAATATGCTGGTAGATGAAGTCGATCTTTTCGGCCGTTTCGGCGTTTGGCTCGTCCAGTGCCAGCACGGGGAGAATGTAGGTGCGGACAACGCGCCGTGCCTCGTCGGCAGACTCGAATTTCTGACGGCTGAGGTTGAAGATTTGGTACAGTAGCCAGCGTCGCAGCTCGTCCATTGGTGCCGGGCAGCGGCAGATTCCCTGTGTTTTCGCCTGTACCAGAACGGGCACGAGGGTCTGCTCCGACGACAGCTTGAAAGCATTTGCCAGAATGTCCTGTGTCGCTGCCGATGAGCCCCTTTCCAGTTCGCGCTGCAACCAGTCATGGCGGTGCGCGGCCATGATAGCGAAGATCAATATGGCTTCGAAGCGCTCGGTGAACGATCCCGCGCCGGTTGCCAGCCGCTGGCATTCGGCGATGTCGGCAGATGTGCGGTGCAGCACCAGCGCGGTCAGGACCGCGTCTCGATTGCCATAGCGCCGGTAGAGGGTGGTGCGCGGCACGCCCGTGTAGCGAATGATGTCATCCTGGCTGACGCGGTCGAGGCCCTTTGCTTCGACCGCTTGCTGCACCGCATCGAAAAAGGCCGAACCGCTGTCCTCGCTCGGGCGATCAAGCGTCAGAGGTTCGTCCGCAAAAGACCTATCTGTCATCGTCTGCCTCCCGGCCCAGCATAGGGGCCTTTTCAAATTAGGAAAATGGTATTAGAGTTGGCATATGTTCCACAATATGAAACGATGTGGACATAATTTTCATTGAGGGCTGGAGATTCCGCTGATGCTTGGGTCGGCGGCCTTGGTGAAGGGCGAAGGATGGGGATGTCGGAAGTTATCGAGCCGTTTCAGCTTTCTGTCGCTCAGTCCGAACTCGACGACCTGCGGGCACGCCTGTTGCAGACGCGCTGGCCGCAAAAGGAAACCGTCAACGATGGTAGCCAAGGCGTTCCGCTGGAAAAGATGCGTGCGCTCTGCGACTATTGGGCGAGCGCGTATGACTGGCGGCGGTGTGAAAGTCAGCTGAATGAACTGGGCCAGTTTCACACCACCATAGACGGGTTGCAAATCCATTTCCTGCATGTTCGATCGCCTGAAGCTGACGCTATCCCGCTGATCATGACCCATGGCTGGCCGGGCTCGGTGCTCGAATTTCTGAAGGTGGTGGGCCCGCTCACGGACCCGGCCAGCCACGGGCGTGATCCAAGAGATGCCTTCCACCTCGTCCTGCCTTCCCTGCCGGGATATGGTTTTACGCAGAAGCCGGCGCAGGCCGGCTGGAACGCACAGAGGACTGCCGCGGCTTGGGCTGAACTTATGCGTCGTCTGGGCTATGATCGATGGTTTGCCCAAGGCGGCGACTGGGGCAGCGTAGTCACTCGTGCCCTTGGCGAGAGCAGGGCGCCGGGCTGCGCCGGAATTCACCTCAACCTCGCGTTCGTACCGCCGATCGCGGAGGATATGGCCACGCTGATAGCGGAAGAGCAGGCGATGCTGGGGAAGGCGAAATATTATCAGGACTTCGGCAGCGGATATGCGAAGCAGCAGACGACCCGGCCTCAGACGCTCGGCTACGGCCTGAACGACAGCCCGGTAGGGCAGGCGGCGTGGATCTACGAAAAGCTGATCGACTGGACGGATAATGACGGTGCAGCGGATACAATCCTGACCATCGACGAAATGCTGGATAACATCACCCTGTATTGGCTGACGGCGACTGCGACCTCATCCGCCCAGTTTTATTGGGAGAATGCAGCGGCCGACAGCTCGAAAAAGGTCGAAGTTCCGACCGGCATCACACAGTTCCCGGGCGATTTGTTCAATGCCTCGCGCCGGTGGGTGGAGCGTGCCTATCCGCAGATCGTCTACTGGAGCGAGCAGACGCGGGGCGGCCATTTCGCGGCCTGGGAACAGCCGGAAATCTTCACGGATGAACTGATGGCCTGTTTCCGACAATTCCGCTGATCCGCGGCCCTTCTAACGAATATCTGTTTTGGAGAACGCATATGCGCGTACGGCAACCAAAGTTCGATTTTTCGCAGTCCCCGGCGGTGTGGTCGGCAGTGCCCGAATTCGCCCATTCCCAGAATGCCGCTTCGGTCGGTATTCCTCCGCTTGAACGCTTCCTGAACCGGGTAATGGCTAAGGCGCGTAAGGAAATCGTCGGGGATGATCCGGCCTCTGTCGCGTTGCGGGCCGATATCACGACCTTTATCCGGCAGGAATCATGTCATTATGCCGTTCACGATCAAATGAACGCGATTCTCGTCCGTGACGGCTATGACCGGATTCCGGAGTTCGAGCAAGAAATTGAAGCACATTACAATCGTCTCTTCGAATCCAATTCGCTGGCGTTTCTTGTGGCCTATTGCGAGGGCTTTGAGACCTTGGGGCCGGCGAGTGCGATTGCCTGGTGCGGGGATAGCCTGAACGACTATCTGGTGGGAGCCGATCCGAACATTGAAATGATGTATCGTTGGCACCTGATGGAAGAGTTCGAGCATCGTCATGTCTGTTTCGAAACATTCAAACGCCTGCACGGCGGCTATTTCATGCGCATCTACGGATTCCTGTACCAGCTGATATGCTTCAGGAAGTATGCGTCGTTGGTGGGGAATTATCTGCTTGAGAAGGATCGTGCCGGAATGACGGCGCAGCAGATCAAGGAATCCAAGCGGCGCGAAAAGGCTGTTTCGCGCGCACTGATGAAGAACGTGATCTGGAATCTGGTTAAGGTCTTCTCGCCGACCTATCGACCGCATAACCTGCCGATCCCTACAAGATGGCGTCAGATCGAAGACGAGATCGACACGAACTGGACACCGGCGCGGTCCAGCCCCTCGGTCGCCACCGCGACGGCCTGAACAGAGCTGAATTGCTCCCGCCCCCCTCAGCGCGGGGCGCGAAATCCACCCGCGCTATGCAGCTCGGGTCGCTGGGACAGGAAGACGCCTCTAATGGCCTTGCCGCCATTGACTCAGTGCCTTTCACATGCTTTCTGTATGTGAAAGGCACTGGGAAGAGGATGGCAACGATGGAAATGAGGTCTGTTCAATTCGAGGAGCCCGAAGCGCCGCCGACCGAAATGGAGCGGCCAGAGCCGCTGGAGCACATTCTTCGCCGCGACTCGATTCCGGCCAATGAGACGCTGTGCATCAGCACGGAAAACCGCTTGGGGACGGCGCCCCTGGACGCGCGGCGGTATTATTCCCGTGAGTTCTTTGACCTGGAAATCGAAAGGATGTGGCCCCGGGTTTGGCAATATGCCGCGTGGTCGTACGACATCCCGAACGTCGGTGACGTAGCCGTCTATCGCAATGCTGGTCGATCAGTCCTGATCGTCCGGCAAAAGGATAATTCCATCAAGGCATTTGCCAACTCCTGCCTTCACCGCGGTCGGGAGTTGTGCACCGAAGCGGTCCAACATCGGTCGGAACTGAAGTGCCCCTATCATGGCTTCACCTGGAGCATCGACGGCGCGCTCAAATGGGTACCGTGCCAGTGGGATTTTCCTCAGGTAAACGCGGAGACTCACAAGCTCGCCGAAGTGCGCTGCGAAGAGTGGAACGGGTTTGTCTTCGTCAATTTCGACAAGAATGCCCCCAGCCTGCGCGACTATATGGGCAAGATGTGGGCCCAGTGGGAAAGCGTCGAAGGGTGGAACTTTCACAACCGCTTCCGCGCAGTCTCCGTCATCCGGCCTATGGCGGTTAATTGGAAGGTGTGCATGGAGGCCTTTATCGAGGTTCTGCACGCCTATGAGTCGCACACCCACACGCGGGCCGGCGGCAGCGACGTTCAAACCCAGTATGACATATGGCGTGATGAACCGCATTTCAGCCGAATGCATACGCCGATGGGCATCCCTTCGCCGCATTGCGTGCCCCCGCCCAGCCCGCAGGAAGCGGTCGACAACTGGGTGACAGGTTTTGCTCCGGAGTTGACAGACGACCCCGTGACGAAGCTGCAGCCAGGCGAAGCGCCGCGAGATGCCATGCAGCGCCTGGCGGTGATGGTCTATCGGCAGCGGATGGGTGTAGATCTGAATGGGGAGCCTGTATCCTATCTGGTTGACCCCATTCAGTATTCGCTGTTTCCCAACTTCGCGCCGTGGCCTTCACTCGGCGCACCGATCGTCTATCGCTTCCTGCCGGGCGACGATCCGGATCATTCGATCTTCGAGACGCAGTTGTTCGTGCCATTCACGGGTGAGCGGCCGCCTTCGGGGCGGACCGTCGTCGTCAATCCTGGTGAGTCCCTCGCAAGCGTTCCCGAACTGGGCGGATTGGGACTCATTCTGCAACAGGACGTCGATAATCTGGAGCCGATGCAGCGAGGTTTGAAGGCGAATATCACCAACAAGGTCACCTTGGCTGAGTACCAGGAGGTCAGGATCCGCCATTATCACGAGACTCTCGACCGCTACCTGTTTGGAGACGACCGAAAGTGAGGCTGGGCGTCCTGCTGCGCTTGCCTCCGGGAAGGAGCGCCTGCTGCTGACCCTTCCCTCGAGACACAATGTTTCGGTACGCCCAAGATCTCCTGTATTGTAACAAGATCACCAGATCGCGGGGGGCGGTCGGTTGAGCGGCAGCGGACCGTGTACTTGGTCAAGTGGAGAAGATGGGGTGCCAAAGGGGAGGGGGATCAGGGCGGCCCAGGCGGAGGCCACGCGCCAGATCCTGATTGCGGCGGCGCGGCGCCTCTTCGCGGAGCGAGGATTTCATGCGACGTCCACCACGGACATCGTCAAGGCGGCCAAGGTCACGCGCGGCGCGCTGCAACATTATTTTCCCAAGAAGGAGGATCTGTTCAGGGCGGTGTTCGAGCTTTCCGGACGCAGTCTGGTGGAGGTCGCTGCGGCGCGGGTTGCCAAGGAAGGTTGGCCAGGTTTTGTGGCCGGGCTCGAAGAGTTCATCGAAGGCGTGGGAAGCCTGGAGGACCAGAGGATCGCGTTCATTGATGGCCCGGCCGTCCTGGGATGGGCCGAGTGGCGGCGCCTGCAGGTCAACTACGGCCTGCGCATGATGGAAGCGGCCGTTACGGATGGCGTTGCCAAAGACACGATCGCTTCACAGCCTCCGCGTGCGCTCGCACATCTGATCCTCTCGATGGTTGAGGAAGCGTCGCTGATGGTGCTCAATGCACAGGAACTGGAAGTCGAGCCGCGCGAGGTCAAGTTCGCGTTGATCTCGCTCCTGAGGTCGCTTCACGCCTGACTTTGAAGGCGATCCGATGCGATCGGCAAGGGGTGACGGCTGCACGCCGGACGCGCCCGGGGCGCAGACTGCATATATGGGAGGATATCGTGACTGAGGCATACCCTACAGAGCCGTCGAGCTTGACCCTTGCCACGCTTACCCGCCTGCTTCGGACGTTCGACCCGGAGGTGAGCGTGGAGCGGTTCCGCAGCGTCGGCGGCCAGTCTTTCGGCGATGGCGAGAACAAGGTTTCCACTGCCGGGCGGGCCGAGATCGAAGTGCAATGCGCAGGCCAACCTCCTCGAAAGATGATCATAAAGCTGTGCCGCCCGGACGTTGCGCTACAGCCTCTCTACAGGAATGAGGTTGCCTTCTACCGACAGGTGAGGCCCGACCTCGACTTGGAGATTCCTGTCGCATTCGGCGCGGATTTTGACGAAGGATCGGGTACCTTTGGTTTGATCCTGGAGGACCTGCGGGATCGCGGCGGTACATTTCCCAATGTGACGACCGGTGTAACGCTCCTTCAGTTGCGCTCGCTTCTCGACATTCTGGCGCGGCTGCACGCGAATTTCTGGCAGAGCTCCGATCTGCTGGGCCGTCTTTCGGTAATCCAGCCTCATGTCGAAGGCGAGCTGTTCGAGTTCTTCATGAGCCCCGATTCGGTTCCGGCCCTTGTCAGGGCGCAGATTGCCAACGAACAGTTCAAGCGCGAACTTGTCGAATGGATCGGCACCGATGATGCCGCCCTTTATGATGCCGTCCGACGGGTCCAGCGTCATCAGGCGACGCTGCCGTTCACATTGTGCCATGGCGACTGCCATATCGGGAACACCTATCTTCTGCCCGGTGACCGGGGCGGGCTGCTCGACTGGCAGCTTACCGCACGGGGTAGCTGGGTCCACGATATCTCCTATCTGATTATCACAGCACTCAGCGTCGCGCAGCGACGTGATAAGCAGAAGGAGCTGATCCGATATTATCTGCAGAGGTTGGCCCATTATGGGGTCGCGCAGGCACCTACGGAGGAGGAGGCCTGGCGCGAATATCGCCTGGCGGCCACCTGGTGTCTCTACATAGGCTGGTTGACCACGCCGAAAACTCACTACGGATGGGAAATCACGGCCTGCAACGTGATCCGCCTCAGCGCCGCTGTTGCCGATCTCGGGTCGATCTCGCTCGCCGCCGCCCTGCCTTAATCACCCCGGCCGAGGCGGCATCGCATCTCGTGGCCTTCCTTGCCGGGATTCGCGGATCAGCTGTCCGGTTGACATCTCTCCTTTGACATTTACTCTGCATGTCAAAGGAGAGAAGGATGACTGGGAGATTCGTCAACTCATTGGCATTCGCGCGCGATTTCTGTCGTGTCGAAGATGCTCGTGTCGTCACCGATGCAAGCGAGATTACATGGGACGAGCAGGCCGACTTCGTGGTGGTTGGCTATGGTGGCGCGGGTGTCGCAGCCGCAAACCAGGCGAGCGATGGCGGCCTTGATGTCATTGCGCTCGACCGTTACGAGGGCGGCGGTGCCACCCGCATGAACGGCGGCATCATCTATGCTGGCGGCGGAACCACGGTTCAGGCGGAGGCCGGATATGAAGACACTGCGGAGGAGATGTTCACCTATCTCTCGCGCGAACTCAAAGGCGTTGTGACTGACCAGACTCTACGCCGCTTCTGTGAAGCTGGGCCAGAAACCATTGATTGGCTGCAAAAACACGGGGTCCGCTTCAAGGGCAAAGCCTACAAGAAGAAGGTCAGCTATCCTAATCCCCAATATTATCTCTACCATTCGGATAACACGCTGCTGAAGCGCTTTCGCACCAACAAGGCGCCGTCGCCGCGCGGGCACAAGGTTCTGGTGAGCGTCGGAAACACGCCTGTCGGCGCCGGCATCGGGATATTCGATCCCCAGAATGCTTCTGCCAAGCAGGCTGGCGTGAGGATCTTCAGCCAGTGCGACGTTCGCCAGTTGATCTTGGACCGGAACGGCACGGTGATCGGGCTGAGGGCGAGGCGGGTCCCGCCGAACACGCCCGAGCACGCGGCGCTCGTCAAGGCGCAGCGGGCCATGAGCAAATGGCTTCTAATCATTCCCAGCACTGCTCCGGGGGGGCAGGTCACGACGGCGCTCGGCAAATATTATGGCCGCAAGGCTGCCCGGGTCGAAGCGAAGTACAGCGTCGACTTCTTCGTCCGTGCGCGAAAGGGCGTTTGCCTTTCCAGCGGGGGTTTCATCTTTAATGAGAAGATGGTCCAGCATTATTGCCCGGCTTATCTCGAAACGATGCAGCTCGGTACGCCTGCAGATGATGGCAGTGGCATCCTGCTTGGTCATTCTGCCGGCGGGGCCATGAGCGAGATGGATCAGGTTTCGGCCTGGCGGTTCATCAATCCCCCGTCATCCTGGCCCAAGGGCATGCTGGTCAACATGAAAGGCAAGCGCATCGTCGATGAGGCATCCTACGGCGCCGACCTGGGTCGCGAGACGATGGCGCCGGAAAACGGCGGGCGCGCTTGGCTGATACTCGACGACAGACTGTGGAAGGACGGCAAGCTCAGCATCAAGAACGACAACCTGATGGCTTTCCAGAAGCTGCCTGCGGTGCTTTCCATGTGGTTCAGCACTAAGAAGTCCGCGACAATCGAACAGCTGGCTAGAAAAATCGGGATCGACGCCGACAGTCTGGCCCAGACACTCAAAGACTATCAGCGCGCCAAGGCCGGCGAAATTCCAGATCCCTTCGAGAAGGACCCGGAGGACATGGGGACGCTCACGCAGAGGCCGTTCTACGCAATCAACATGAACGGTTCCAATCCCACGAACCCGATCTTCTCGATCACTGTCGGCGGCCTGCTGGTCGACGAGAACAGTGGTCTGGTGATGCGCAAAGACGGAACGACGATTCCGGGGCTTTACGCTGCGGGCCGGACGGCGATCGGTCTGTGCACATATCTGTACCTGAGCGGACTATCCGCGGCCGACTGTATCTTTTCCGGTCGACGCGCCGGTCGGCATGCAGCCGATGCCGCGGTCGACCATTCCGCTCCGCAAAAGGGCGTCAGTGCTGTCTATTCGACCAATCAGAGCGTCACGGTTTGACATCGCCCTTGCGGTCAATGGAGCGAAAAATGGTGAAAAAGCGAGTCGTTCATTGCGGTACCGGTAACATTGGCGCCGATGGTCTGCGGGGCATCCTGCAACATCCGGATCTGGATCTGGTGGGGCACTATGTCTGGTCCGAAGACAAGGTGGGCAGGGATTCGGGCGAGCTGATCGGTGGAGCCAAGGCGGGGGTGATCGCCACCAACAATTGGGACGAGTTGCTGGCGCTCGATGCCGATTGCATCTCCTTCTTCGGCGACAGCATCGGTCGCGAAAAGGAGACCGCCGCGACCGTCTGCCGCTTCCTTGAACGCGGCACCAATGCGGTCACGCCATCGGTATTCGCCTGGGCCCATCCGGAAACCTGTCCTGCCGAATATAAGGACATTGTTCTGGAGGCCTGTGCCAAGGGCAATTCGACTGCATTCTTCTCCGGCATCGATCCTGGCTGGGCCACGACGGATCTGGCCATTGCCGCGCTGGCCGGGGCGAATCGCGTGGACTGCGTTCGGGTCATGGAGCTGGGTTGTATGGCGGAATACACTGCCAGCTATGTGTTCCGCGAATATTTCGGCTTCGGCAAGGAACCGGGCTTCAAGCCATTGCTTGTCTCCGGCGGCTTCATGAGGGAGATGTGGACGCCCACTTTGCACGCCATCGCGGACGTTCTTGGAGTGAAGCTGGACGAGATCAAGCTTACCTACGAGACGGATAGCCTGGATCACGACATCGTTGTCGGCATTGGGGAAATCAAGGCCGGCGAGTCATCGGCTGTGCATTTCACGCTGGAGGGTTGGTCAGGGGGCCAGCCCCTCGTGATCGTCGAGCATAACGACCTGGTGGACATGGATGCGGGCAAGCAGTGGTCGCGCCCTTTCGGACCGAAGAACATGGCCTATCGCATCGAGATCGAGGGCGATCCGACATTCACGATCGAGCAGAACTTCAGTCACTATGACGGGTGCAAGATTTGCGCGATGGCGGTGGTGAATGCCATTCCCGCTGTTTGTGACGCCACGCCGGGTCTCAAGAGCCCGCTGGAAATCCGGCGCTACTGGTCGCGCAATGTCCGCGAAAATGCCACGCGGGCATGTACGGTCCTGCCCGATAGCCCAAGGTCAATACGCTAGAGGTGCGAAGCGAAACTGTCCGTCTTGAGCGGCGATGATTCTCCCCGCATGCGGCGCGGGGAAATGGGCGGGAATGAAGTAGCTGCCTTCAGACGCGATCGTTGAGCGTAGTGTCTCGCGCGTGGCGATGGCCGAAGCAAGATCATCATCTCCGCCGAGATTTAGAGCGGTCTCGCTCACCTGCAGAGGGTGATGAAATGCGTCCCCCGTGAACCGCAACCGGATTCCTTTGTAATCGATGCGCAGGACGCAATGCCCGTCGCTATGTCCGTGCGCGGACTCGATCACTACGCCGGGAGCGATCCTGTGGTTTGCTGAAACGATGACGGCGAGTCCCGCTTCCAGAACAGGCTTGACGCTGTCTTCAAAGACATTCGCGTTGTAGTCGACCGCGCGATGGCCGGGGGTGTCAGGGGTCCAGCGACGCACTTCCCTGTCAACAAAATAATAGCGCGCGTTAGGAAAGGTGGGCACCCAGCGGTCGCCGACGCGCCGCGTGTTCCATCCACAGTGATCGCAATGCAGATGCGTGCAAAACACGGTGTCAACGCGTTCGGGCATATAGCCGGTGGCCGCAAAACGGTCGAGCCAGGGAAGGTCTAGGTGATGGAGCGGCTGAATGTGCGGCCGCTCGCGGCCATTCCCGGCGCAGGGATCGACGACGATGACAAGCCCGTCCACGTCGATGATCCAGCTTTGCCATTCGAACTCGAACATGTCGTCGACGGGGTCGGCAAATCGGGAATGCAGCCAGTCGCGATGGCGCGCGACCAGTTCGTCTACGGGCCCCAGCTGGCGCAATGGCAGACGTATGCTGCTTTCCCAGACACGCGCTACAGAGATGTCGCCGATCCTGATCACCGATCCCGTCCAATTGGAAAGCGGATTTGGGGCCGTTGACCTTGACCCGTATCGCTGATGCCCCCGAGATGTGCCTTGGGGCGTGCGCTGCCTTTGTACGAATGCATATCAAGCAATAAGCTGGAGACCGCCGTCGATCGCCACGCACTGGCCGTTGATATAGCCGGCTGCCTCGCTCGCGAGGAAGGTGACCATGGGCGACACATCCTCATAGGGCAGGCCGAGGCGTTCCATTGGCGAATTCGCGGCGGCGGCGTTGCCCGCATCTATGCCCTGCTGCGAATTCTTGAACGCGTCCGACCAGTGAGCGGGCAGGAACACATTGGTCGTGATTCCATATTTCGCCCATTCCTGCGATGCGTTGCGGGTCAGGGCCTGGATCGCGCCTTTTGCCATCTCATAGCCGCCGAAGCCGGGCAGGCCGCTTAGCGTCGACTGCGATCCGCAGTTGATGATCCGGCCGTATTTCTTCTCCTTCATATAGGGGAAGCACTTTTGCATGAAGAGCAGCGACTGAATCGGACCGCCCATGTAGGTGTCCAGTGCGACATCAACGGTCAACTCGTGCAGATAGCAGGGCTTCTCCAGAGCCCCCTGGCCAATGTTTGCCAGAATATCTACCGTGCCAAACGTCGAAATCGCAGTCTGAACGACGCGATCAATTTCTTCTTCCTTGAAGAGATCGCATTCCACCGCGATCGCAGTGCCGCCCTTTGCGGTGATTTCCTTGACGAGATCGTCCAGACGATCCTTGCGGCGGGCGCTGACGACGACCTTGGCCCCCTCTTCGGCGAAACGAAGGGCGCAGCCGTGTCCGGCACCCGAACTGGCGCCCGTCACGATTGCAACACGGTCCTGTAGAATACCCATGCTTTCTTCTCCTAATCTTGCCACGTTTGCCGTGGATCGCGGCGGCGGGCTCTTGCTATCAGTTTCTCGTCGCCCGTTCTTTGTGGTGCAACGCCTTGTTGAGAACGGGAGAACTTATCCCATGCGTGATTGTGGGGAATAGGCCTGGGCACAAGAGAAGCTTCAGCCAATGCTGGACGAGCTGGGCCTCACCTTCGCCGACGGCCGCGCGAGCATCGAAACGGACATTCCGGTGGAGAACTACAATCTGAAAGAGGGTACGGCCAAGATTTGCCGTCGAACTGCGGCGGGCATCAGCCGGACTGAGGGGACTCCCGCGATTGGCTGATGCTCTGACATAACGTGCGGAGGGCCCGACAGAATGGATGCCATGCAATTGGGCTGTGGTGGTAGGCGCGGGCGGCATGGGCGCCGCCGTGGCTCGCACGCTTGCGGCCGATTACAGGATATTGCTCGTCGATATCGACGAGCAACGGTCCGCCGCAGTGGTCGATGAAATGCGCGAAAGGGGGGGCGCGTGTCGACACGGCCCAATGCGATATCACCTCACCCGAAGCCGTCACGGCGCTCGCCGAGCGGGTAGGGAGGGAGGGCGGCGTGCGCGTGCTCGCGCATGTTGCCGCCCTGTCTCCCACCATGGGCGATTTCGATAGCATTATCCGCGTCAACCTTACGGGGCCTGCCCTGATGTCGGATGCGCTCTTGCCTCATGCGGTGCCTGGTGCAGCGGCGATCCTGATTTCCTCTTTGGGAGCGCACCTCTGCGGGTTCAACGATGGCACTCTGAACCTGCTGCGGGAGGAGGCGACTTCGGCGGACCTGCCCGACGCGCTACGCCGGTCGGTGAGCGCCGAGCGCGCCGATTCCAATTTCACCTATCAACTTTCGAAGTTCGGCCTGATCATGCTCGCCCGGCGGGCGCGCGGGGGACTGGGGAGCACGGGGCGGCCGGATCGTTTCGTTGTCGGCGGGAATGTTTGCCACGCCGATGGGGGCCAAGGAGTTCGCCAACAACCCCGCCAAGCGCCGATTGTTCGATCTGTCGCCGCAGAAGCGCGAGGGGACAATGGAGGAAATTGCCGACGTCGTGGCCTTTCCTGCATCGGACAAGGCCTCGTTCCTCTCCGGCACGGATATACTTGTCGACGGAGGTTTGGCAGGAGCGTTGTCCGATGTGCCGTTCGAGACGATGCGCACGTCGGCGCGCTGATGCTCCTGGAGACCAAGGAATTACGATTGTAATTGTGGAAGGCCCGCGTACGTGTCTGCGGCAGGTCCTGCTACTACTGAGCAGACAAGCCTTGTGACGTGACTCTCCCCATAGACGGGGTAGGCGCGGCCCTGTGCGTTATGGAGTACAGGATGACGAGAAAGCGTGTGATCGTGTGGGGAACCGGGCCGATCGGAATGCCCGGCCTTCGGCATCTGGTCGATCATCCCGAATACGAACTGGTCGGTCTTCACGCATGGTCCCCGGACAAGGCCGGGCGAGACGCCGGCGACATCGCCGGGACTGGTCAGAAGACCGGGATCATTGCCACCAGCGATGTTGCTGCGCTGCTCGCGCTGAATGCCGACTGTCTGGTCTATCAGGGCAACTACGCCCACCGCGAAGCGCAGTGTGTCGCCGACGTGATCCCGTTCCTTGAAGCCGGGACCAATTGCGTGACCCCGGTCCTGATGGACCTGATCGTGCCGCGTTACGGTCGGCCCGAATATGTGGAGCCGATCGAGGCCGCCTGTCGCAAGGGCGGTTCCTCCATCTTCTGCGGCGGTACGGACCCGGGCTGGATGACCATCGGCCATCTGTTTGCGCTGCTGGCGGGCGCCGGCAAGGTCGAATGCGTCAAGGTGGCTGAAGTCTGCGACCTTGGGAAATATGCCGGTGTCGATTCCAGCCTCACTTACGGCTTCGGTCAGCCGCTCGACTATCTGCCTGAGATGTATACGGGTGACATGGGCCGGGGCTGGCATGAGAGCACGCTGTGGGGCATCGGCGACTATCTCGGCGTTACGCTGGACGAAGTCACGTCGAGCTGGGAAACGTCCGGGCTCGACTTTGATTTCCAGGCGGCGCTTGGCTTGGTCAAGGCCGGGACGACGGCGGCAATTCGCTGGACGATGACGGGCATGTACAAGGGCGAGCCGCTCGTCATCTATCGCAAGATCGAACGCATCCATCCCGACGCAGGGCGCGAGTTCGAGCAGCCGCTCCACAATGATGTCGAAAGCGGGTACCAGATCACCATCACCGGTGCTCCCAACTATCACACCGAGATGGCGATCAACCTCTACGACGGCTGTTCGTTCACCGCGCTCCACCCGATCAACGCTATAAGCCGTATTTGTGAGGCTGCGCCGGGCGTTTATGGCCAGCTGGACTTGCCGATCTTCTACTCAAAGAATGTCGTCCGCTGATCGAGTCGGCAGGATATTCCTGCTGCCGACGGGGCATGATCTTTTCTCTGCGCAGTGGTTGAGCGGCGGAGCGTAGCTGAGGCATGGAGAGCTATTTGGGTTGGCGTGCGTGGGCGCAACCTTTCGCGGAGAGGAGCGCGCAACGGTGCGAACGCAATTCGCAGGTATGCCATCCGACGACTGTCCGGCCATTCTGGCGACCGGACAGACCAATGCACATCTCATCTTTCTTTCGCTGTCCCGCCGTGAACCGGCAGGGCGGGATGTCGAATATCTCGTCTGGCACACAATGGATCACCGGCCGGAACAATATCACATCGCCGGCCTCCGCCATTGTCTCCGGCTCGCATCCACGCCCGAATGTCGAGCGGCGAGGGCTGCAAGCGTCGCAGAGTTCGATGCCGTCGATCACGTCGTCGCTTACATGTTTACCGATCCCCGATCGGTTTCGCCTTTTCACGATCTCTATGTGGCGTTATGCGACAACGGTCGTTTCGAACCGAAGTTGCCGCCCGTGGGCTTCGTCGTCGGCGATTGCGCGCGGAGGCTGCCGCGCGCCGGGTCGTGGTGGGTGCCGACGTCGTCCCCTGGCGGCCCATGACGGGTGCCTATGTCGTCATCGAGGAAGGTCGGGAATCGTCGGCCGATCTCGTCGATGTCCCCGGCGTGGCCGGCCTGTGGTGGTTCGACGGGATCGATATTCCCGCACCTTTTAAAGGTTCTTGCAAGGGCCGGCAGATCACCGTCTGCTACCTTGACGACGATCTTCTCGTCACGACGGAGGCGATCGTACCCGTCCTGGCAGAACGTTGGGCGCAGGGGGGCGTGAAGGGCCTTCTGGCGGCTCCCTTTCATACAATCGTTCTATTCGAGTGGTCACCGCATCTTCCCTGAACCGGCTTGGACCTCCAGTGGACAGGTCTCGCAATGTGCAAGTCGATCTACCTCGTGCGTCGTCATCCCACCCTGACGTCCGAACTATTCCACGAGCGCTTGAAGGCGCACTCCGCGCTCACCGGCATGACCCAGCGCATCCCCGGTCGCCAAGGCTCTTCTGGGCGACGAGCGTATTGCAAATGGTGGGCGCCTACGCTGTCCCGGCAGGCCTTCGAGGTGCTTGAGCAGCTGGTTGACGGGATCGGGCTGACCGATGACGTTGGTCAGGCCGATCGCATGGCGCAGCAATATTGCGATATCCAGGATCTCGCCGCGCTTCATGCTCAGGCCGCCGACGCCGCCATCCGGTGATGTTGATAATGCCGTGCTTGGCCTGATGAAGGTTCTGGCGACCGATCTGTTCCAGCGGGTGTCGGACGAGTTGTTGCGCGCCGCCGATGAAGATGCCGGATTGCGGACGCCCTTGGGCATAGGCGGTGTCGAACTCGACCTGCGCAAAATCTATTTGATCGCCCGGCCCTCCACCATCTATGCCGGTGCGAACGAGGTACAGCGCAACATCGTCGCCACCATGCTCATGGGCGCGGCCGCGAAATAGGCGGGGTTGGTTGCGCGGCGCCTCTGCCGCGCAACCGGGTCGCCTTACCAGACGCGATCACCACGCAGGATCGCCTCTGTACCGCGATCGGCGAAGATGCACTGACCGATAAGCAAGCTGCTCTCCGGCGAGACCAGGAAACGCACCAGCTCACCGATTTCGGAAGCCCGGGAGCGCACATCCTCGGCCTGCGGATGCGCCTCTATCATCCACGCCGCAGTGGCCGCATCCTGCATGCCGGTCTGCGTCCGCGGCGTTTCGACCAAGCCGGGCGCGAGGGCGTTGATTCGGATGCAATGAGCGTTCCACTTGGGCGATACGGCGTTACGGCGCATCCAGCGCGCGACTGCCGTCTTCCCGGAGATATAATAGGACATCGGCGTCGTTTCGTCGCCATAGTTGGCCACAATTTCTGCCTCTTTGTGGTCCAGCAGCAGATCGACCAGCGCCTCGTCGCACGGCTCCAAGGACATACGCGAACTGGTTACCAGCACGCGCGGCGAGAAGGATTTCGCCAGCAGAGGGTGGAGACCGTCGATGATATCGACCGTCCCGAAATAGTTGACGCGCAACAAGTCCACCGTTGCGCCGCCGCCGCCCGCCCATGTGACCACCGCGTCAACATGGTCGCCCGCCAGTTCGCTGATCTTGTGAACGGTTTCCTCCCGCCCTTCCGGCGACGACAGGTCGGCATTGACATCGCTATTGACGATATCGACCCGGATTACGCGGTCACCACTGGCTTCCAATGCGGCACATGTGGCTTCACCAAGCCCGCTCGATGCCCCCGTCACAACGGCAATCCGATTCACCTGCGCATCCTCCTCTCATGCATTTCAGTCATTGTTCCGACAGATCGGAAAATAGCGAGGGCCGCCACCGGATTCCGGCGACGGCCCCCTTAACCACCAAAAATGGCGCGATTAAATCCCCCAGAGTTTCGCCGCATTGCCACCGACGATTTTGCTGAATCGCTCCTCGCCGGCCTTGTCGTAGATCTGCTTTGCGATCTTCATCGACTCGCCGAACACGCCTTCCGGGTGCGGATAGTCGATTGACCACATCATCCTGTCCTCACCGATCCAGTCGATCAGGTCCAGCGAGACCGGATCGTCCATGAAGGTCGTCCAGCAGTTCTTGTGCCAGTAATAGCTGGGCTTGTGCTCCATCCGCGGACGAAGCGCCGAGATATAATCGCGATAGATCTTGTCCGCGCCCGTGATGCTGGGTGCGACCCAGCTCGCGCCACCTTCGGTGAACACGATCTTGAGGTCCGGCAAGCGATCGAACAGGCCGGAGAACACCAACTGCCCGAACAGAGCGTTGAACGGCTGCAGATTACGGTTGATATTCGCCGCCAGCGCGCCCGAACCGGTATATTCAAGCGCGACACCGATGTGGATCGACAGCGGGAGGCCCGCTTCAGCAATGGCTTCCCACATGGGAAGCATTTCCTTGCCGTTGTACCGCACGCCGCGCGGCGCAGAGGGAATCTCGACGGCCTTGAAGCCGAGATCCTTGATCTTCTGCATATAATCGTGCGTCATTTCCGGCTTGTAGAAGGTCGGCAAGTACGCGACCGGAAACAGCCTGTTGGGCGCGGCCATGCGCCATTCCGACAGCCACTCGTTGAACACGTCGATGCACTTGAACCACAGATCCTTGTCTTTCATGCGGATCAGTGCGGCGGCGCGGGAATGGAAGGTGATCGATGCGTCGATACCCTCGGCATCCATGTCTTCAATACGCTTTTGCGTGTCCCAGAAGCCAGGCCGACCTTCCGGGAAAGAGAGGTCGAAACCGGGGGTGTTGTAGGACTCACCGTCCACCACCAGGTGAAAGATGCCCCGCTCGTCCTGCCAGAACTTCGGCGCGCGGTCCTTGTCCGGACCTTTCAAGCGATCTTCCCAGAGATTTTCAGCTTCCATCAGATGGTCGTCGGACGAGATGAAGCGTGTACCGGCGGGCGGCGTCCAATCGCCCTTCGAAAGGACCCGATTCTTTGGCCAGAATGCAGCTAAGTCGTTCATATCACACTCCTCTTAACAAGATTTAGGCCTTCTTCGAGAGGCGCTCGATCATCGCCGCGATAAGCCCCTTGTGCTCGTCCCCTGGAACAGGATGCTGTGTGAGAGACGTTCCACGTTACGGGCCTGTTGTCGATCCAAGTCAGCCGTAAGCTCAATAGAAAGCTTGGATAAAGCGACAGCCTCCGGCGGAAGTGCCGCCAGCTTAGCACAGAATTCCATTACCCGTTCGTTGAATATGTCGTCATCATAGACATCATGGAGCAGCCCCATCCGTAGCGCCTGATCGGCAGTGGCGGTTTCCCCCGGGAGCACGAACCATCGTGCCCAGTGGGGCCCGATCAACCGCGTCAGGCGGCTTGTCCCTCCCGATCCGGGCAGGCAGCCTATGTCAATCTCTGGCATCCGATAGGTTGCGGACGCCGCCCCGAGGAGGCACGGGCTTCAGCGGCAAACGCTTCGGCGCGCCCGTCGGGCATAATCGGACTGAAGAACCTGTACGACGATTCAGTCAATCGATTGTTTGATTATTCGCGGCCTACGAGGCTACGATCTGATTCAGCGGCTACGCTATCGCGGCACGTCCAATAAGGATTGCACTACGCCGGCAATCAGCGGTTCCCCGCCCCGGCCGGGCCGCCAGTTTTCAAGCCCCTGGCGAGACATGGTGCATGTCGCGTCCCGCATTGCATCGTCGGGATTCAGAATGTGATCGACCATCGCGGGCGCGACCTCGGCGGTGCTATAGATGGTCAGATCGGCCGCCTTCTGGTTTTCCCTCTGACGCTCTGCCATAGGCGCGTAAGGCGGGTAATTGGCTGCGGCGGGCGTATGATGGAGAATGCCTCCCGCCGAAAGGGATGTCGCGACCGGCCCGGGGAATATCTCCTTAAGATGGATATTGAACGGCGCCAATTCGCTTCGCAGCGTCTCGGTCAGTGCCGCCATTGCGCCCTTTGTGGCCCTGTAAGGCCCCAGAAAGGGCAAAGGGAAAAACAGGGAGCTGGAGTTGATATTGCAGATTATACCCCGACCCGCGTCCCGCATGAGCGGAATGGCGAGCTGCGTCAGTGCGACGACTCCGAAGAAGTTCACATCGAAATAATCCCGCCACTCTTCCATGCCGATCTCTTCGACCGGAAGATAATCGTAGCGGATGCCGGCATTGTTGATCAGGACCGCGACATCCCGGGGCATTTCGAAACGAGACGTGTCCCTGACGTCGAGCTGCTGGATCTCAACGAGGTGCTCGACGCCGACAATCGCCGCATCCAGCTCGGCCCGTTTGCCCGCATCGCGCAGGAGCGCCACCACGCGGAATCCGCGGTGCGCGAATTCACGGGCTAGTCCCAGCCCGATCCCTCCACCGGCGCCGGTGATGACGACCCTGCCAGCGTCCGGTGACATCATGCTGGATCAACGACGCGGAAGTTGGGTAGTACCCATCCGTCGCAGATGTCGGTCCACTCCACGGTGACCTTCATGCCGATCTCGATGTCTTCGGCGTTGCAGCCCGTCAGGTTGCCGACAAGCCGCACGCCGCCCGCTTCGTCAAGTTCCACTACGACCGGAACATAGACATAATCCTCGCCAGTTGCCGGGTTCTTGTTGCAGATGGCGTAGCTGAATACTGTGCCCGTACCTGGCAACGTTGGCCAGTTGCGTTCCTTGCTGGAGCAATTGGGGCAATAGGCTGTGGGCGGCATGCGGAACTGACCGCACGAGGCGCATTGGCACGCGGTGAGCCGGCGTTCCTTCGCGGCTTCCCAAAAGGGCTCCGTGTCGGGATTGGTGGAAATGTGGATCTGGTCACCCGGCAGAACACGCGCGGGACCGTAAGCAATGGACGTGGACATCACGCGCTCCTCAAGATCAGGCTGGAAATCGGAATGGGGGCGGGACCGCCCGTCACAAGGGCGAATTCGCAATCCGCCACCTGGTTGATCGCCGTGCCTCGCAGCTGTTCCACCGCTTCAAGGATGTGCGTCATGCCGATGATGTAGGCTTCGCTCAGCTGGCCGCCATGGGGATTAACGGGGACGCCGCCGTTGACGCCCTTGCCCGTTGCCGGATCATAGCGCAGCTTGCCCGACAAGACATAGTCGTTGCCTTCGCCTCGCTCGCAGAAGCCATAGTCTTCCAATTGCGCCAGCACCATGGAGCTGAAGTGGTCATAGATCAAGGCAACGTCCATGTCGGACGCCTTGAGCCCTGATTGCGCCCAAACCCTGTCGGCAACGAACTGATGCCCCGAACTGGAGAATTCGGGGTCGGGCATCCCCATCCAGCCGAAAGCACGACCCCATGCGCGCGACGCGCCATGTGCGCAGGCATGGATATAGGCGGGCTTCTGGCGGCAATCCTTCGCGCGATCGGCGGTGGTCGTAATGACCGCGACCGCACCATCGGTTTCGAGGCAGAAGTCGAGACGCCGCAGCGGATCGGCCAGCATGACTGATGCCAGATACTCCTCTTTGGTGAGGAGCGACCGTCGGATCGCCTTCGGCCGGTTGAGCGCATGCTGGCGCGACGCCATGACGATCTCGGCCAAGGCATCCTCTGTCGAGCCGTAAAGATGCATGTGCCGTCGGGCGAGAACGCTCATGAGATGGCCCGGCCCGATCAGGCCGGACGGTTGCAGAAAGCTGTTTTCTGGGTCGGGCTTCATCGAGCCGAAGATCGTGCCCAGGCGCGCCGTGGGTACCTGCTGCACGGCCATCACGGTCACTGCATAGCGACAGTCCTCGTTCATGAGGCCTGCGGTCGCGAGACCCACCGATCCGGCGACGCCGCCTCCACCGGACGTGAGAGCCGCCGTGAACGAGACATGGGACATGCCCAGCGTCTCCATCAGCGAACCACTGTCGAACTTATCGACATAGCCGGCGCTGGCGCCGGCATAATAAGCAAAACCGTCAATATCCTTGACGCTGATTCCTGCGTCGTCGCACGCCTTGAGGATGGCTTCGCCGGCCATGTCGTTCATCGTGCGAGGCCAGCTTTTGCCGCGCAGATAATAGTCCGTCGCACCGACTCCTACAATTGCGCACTTGTCTTGATGACTCCAGGTCACATCGTTTTCCTCTTCTCGTCACCGAGCAGGTCTGGGCTTCGCTCACCTGAAGCGGGTGCATAGTGCGAGGGAAAACCAATCCAATACCCACGGGGTTTACGACCTCACCTAACGGTCGATAGATCGATATGTCAAGGCGCCCCCACTGCAGTTCGCGCGCCTTGAAGACCGGCAAAATCTGAGCCCAGCAAGAACAAAGGGCGTGCCGACGCATGTCGCCGGGCCTACATTAAGGAGGAGGCAAATGGTCGAACGCAGCGCCCTTCCGCGAAGTCTGAGCTATATCTGGACTCAGTTGTCGACAACGCTATGCCTCTTGTGGCAAGCACCTTCAGGCATGCATGCCGTCGAAGAAGAGGCGGGAAAAGATGGCGCCGATGTTATCGGTGGAACTGCGATCGCTTTCATACCATTCGGCAACGAAAGTAAGGGCGCCGACGATCGCCATTGAGGCGACCGCGTCCGGCAGATCCTTGCGAATCTCTCCCTTCTCCTTGCCTTCTATAATGATGTCTCGCCAGAACTGGTTGTACGCGCGGCGATGTTCGCTCTGCTCGGAAAATTCCGGTTCCTGAAGGAAGGAGAGCGTCTGGGCGGAAGCGACGGCCATGTCGCCGGCCTGTGAGATGGTCTTGACGGACGCCGCAATGGCTGCTTCGAATTTTTGCCGAGCTGTTGCATCGGCAGGCAGGTTAGCAACCACCTGCTTCAAGCCAGCGAGAGTGGCATCGATATTGTCATTCAATATAGCTGCAAGCAGCGCTTCCTTTGAATCATAATAATAATAGAGACTACCGGACTTCATGCCTAAGGCAGCCGCGATATCACGCATAGACGTTGCCTGATATCCATTGCGGCGAAACAGATCAGACGTAACTTCAAGAACGCGCTGTCTTGTTATATCGCTTTTCTTCATAGGCGTGCTCGACAGCGCGTCTTTTCTCTTTGCCGACGCACGAGACTTGTTGAGCATTGATTGCATTATTCTACCTTATTCAAGTATCCGGACCGCTCTTCCTATGGCGCGATTCCGGTGCGCGCGAGCTAGGATCAGGTGCGAATATCTAGTAGCTGATTGCAGTGCCGCTTGAAAACCCCTTGGGCCGATTCAGCGCAAGGATCTAGCCGAGGGCGAGCCGGAGGGATGCATGGGGCGGTGCTGAGGTGCCGCGATAAGAGTCCGCCTCGCGCAGCGAGCGGTTATGTTCACTCCACCCCTCGCAACCGGGCTATGAACCGGTGTCGAAAAGCGCGCGCAACGCCGCACGATCGATCTTGTAGGCGCTGTTGAGCGGCATCGTTTCCACGAACTTCCATAGCGCTGGAACATGGGGGGCAGGCAAATGGCTGCGGACATGCGCCTTGAGCGTCTCGATGTCGGGCACCTCGACCCCTTTCTTGAACTGAACGACTGCTGCCGGCACCTGATGCAATATGGGATCGCTGACACCCACGACACCTGCATAGGCGACCGTGGGATGGAGGCGCAAAACCTGCTCGACGGACTCGGGAAGTACCTTGAACCCGCCGCGCATGATCGCGCCGTCCGCGCGCCCGATGCAGAAAAGGAACCCGTCCTCATCAATCGTTACGAGATCGGAGGTCGAAATCCACTCCGGGCCCATACGGGGCGACACGACGTCCAGCAGGCCCGTGCCGCCAGCTCCCAGTATCTCGCCGGTCTCCTGATCACGAACCCGCAATTTTGCACCAGGCAGAGCGCGCCCGGAGCTGCCCAGTTTTGCATCCCCCCATTCGGCGTCGAGGGCAGGAGTCATCGCTGCGACCGGGCCTCCGAACTCAGTTGCACCATAGATCAGCAGCACCCGGATGCCGTAGGTGTCCTGAAAGCGCTTTTGAACCTCGACATCGAGCGGCGCCGCCCCCGTGGATATGTATTTGAGCGAGGCAAGATCGTCTGGCGGCAACCGCGCCTCCAGAGCCATCGGGATCGCGGAAGACGGCAGGCCGCTGGCGGTTGGGCGGTATTCGACGACATAGCGTCGCCACTCCTCAAGCGAGAAGCGCTCCAGAAGCCTGATCGGCTGTCCTAGCAAAAAGGACCCCGCCAACATGGAAAGGCCGGCGATGTTTCCGAATGGAAACGCCATCATGAACGGCGGGGCGGTGGGATCTTCCAACACGGGGCTGCCCTGGTTGAGCATCATATGCGCAAAGACATCGTGGCTTATCGGGAACTGTTTGGGCGGACCTGTTGTGCCGCTCGTGAGAATGTCGATGGTGGGAAACGGGTCGGACGGCGCTTGCTCCGGGCTGGCCGCATTCATGGCGGTCTGCGCGCCATGGTCGCCGAGTATAATCACGCCCATTGTATGCCGTTGAACCACGTCCACCACTTCGGGCGTCAAATCCTGCGCCATCATCATAACGACCGGAGAACCGAGCTTTTCTACGGAGGCGGCCATGGCGGACGGCGACTGGAATGCGTAGATCATTCTGACCGTTCGCGGTTGCGTCAGCAAACCAACGAGACCGGCAAGCGCGGCCGGATGATTGCGCGCGACGAAGCTTACGGGCGCTCCGCCGATGTTTGCGAGTTGGGCGTGCACTTGCCGTGCGATTTGCTGCACCCATCCCCAAGTGTACCAGTGACCTTCGAACTGGATTGCGGGGACAGCGGGATCGAGGTCCAGCAGCTTGCTGCACAGCTCAGTGAATTTCATGGCTACATTACCTTATGTTGTTGTATCGACGGTAAGCGTCGGCATCATGTGCGGCGTTTCATAATTGGCAATGCTCGCTGCAGATTTTTTGCCCACGAGACGCCATAAATTCGAGTTGTGATATTCGACGATGCAGTTGTCGGTTCGACGTACTATCGACCGGAACCTAAGCCGGATGAACCGGACCCAAAAGGCGCGCACGGAGCACTTGGGCACACCTAAACCTCGGTTCTGCGGGCAATTTTTGGATGATCCACCGATTCACATCCGCCCGGGCTCTTCCCGCGCAAGCGGGTGCAAAGAAAAAGAACCTGTTGGTTCAAGCCATTACGGCACGCCGATCATCGCACCATCGGGGGCTTCACGCTACGAGATTCTGTGCGAAAAAGAGCACGAGTCTGTCGATAAGCGCCTAAGATAAGTTAGCGCTAGCCGGACAGAACCAGTAATTCTACCTAACGCTACGAAGGGCTGTCGGCGTCGTATGGAAACGTGACCTGAATGCGCGATTGAAGCTGCTGATATTTCCGAAACCGTGGTCGAATGCGATTTCGCTGATCGAGAGATGCCGTTTTGCCGGATCTTCGAGATCGGCGCGGCATCGTTCCAGGCGGCGCATTCGTATCCACCGCGCGGCCGAAACGCCCTCTTGCATGAACAGCTTGTTGACATAGCGCGCGCTAACCAAGTGGAGCTTCGCCACCGAGCTGAGCGTCAAGTCCTGATCATCGAGGTGGTCATCGATATACCGCTGGATTCTTTGAAGGCTGGATTGGCTGGATCGCGAGGAAGCCGCGCGATCGGCAATTCGAGAAGAGAGACTCATGCCGATAAGGTCTAGAATCGCATTGGTCGCTCGGTTGGCATCCGTTGCAACGACTCGCGGCGCTTCCCAAAATGAGGTGCGAAGCATGACCGAAGCAAGTCGCCCGACGCCCTTTGAGCCATCGATCCGCTCCGCCATCAAGCGGCTGTAATGACCGAGACGGCCTTCGATGCGATGCCGGGGGACACGCACCCAAAGGGTGTCGAAACTTTGCTCCGCATCGGCCACATACTCCTGCGTACTATCGAGAATGGCAATGTCGCCTTTCTTAAGAACGGCCGTTCTGTCGTTCTGGGTAAACGTCGCCTTCCCTCGCAGAAGGCAAGCAATGAAGAAGACGTTGTGCGGAGACTTCCTGATTAATGTTTGCGAACGCCTGACGCGGTGTTTGCCGCCTTCCACGATGGTTCGAATGAAGGTCAGATCGCCAAACGCATATTCATAAACCAGGGCCGATAGCTGCTCTTTCGGATTAGCCTGAACAAAGTCCACCTCGACAAAGACTTGCGACAGCCGATCTCGCCACGCGCTGGCATTTCCCACGATGGAAGTGGGACAATCCTTCTGCACGTTTCCGGAGTTTGCCGAACGGTCCGACCTACGCTGCACCTGATCTCTCCGCGTTTCACTTTTAGGACCAGCGTGGCAAATAGCCGCGGCCATCATGTTGCCCCGGTCCCGCGCAGGAACCATGCTGCTCGCTTTCACATGATCCTATGTTGGCAGCATGGCCGAAGCAAGCGTGCAGGCCCGATGCGGGCAATTCGCTCGGAGTTCCGGAATCGCACAACATTTGGGTCGGTGCCGCCGAGACGGCTCTCGCCAACTCAATAGAATCTCCAACCAACGCGCAACAGCTGCGGACAATTGAGGTAAAGGATGCCGTTGGGTGGCCACCTCGCGTGATGCGGCATGCCTATAGGAGAGCGGATTTGGACTACGAACTGAAAGACAAGGTGATCCTCATCACCGGCGGTGCATCCGGGCTGGGCGAGGCGATCGCGATTAAGGCTGCCGCGCAGGGAGCCAGGATAGCCATCGTCGACCGCAATGCCGAGGCGGCCGAAGCGCTGAGCCGACGGCTTGGCGGGGCGCGCGGCTATGGTGCGGAGGTCGGCTCACTCGAGGATATGGAGCGCACCTGCCGGAAGGTCGCGGAAGACTTCGGTAGCTTGTACGGCGCCGTCAACAATGCCGGTATCCCCGGCGACTGGGCAACTGTTGTCGAATGTAGCAGGGAAAACTGGGACCGCGTCATTGGGATCAATTTGACCGGTGTTTTCAATAGCCTCAAGGCCGAGTTGCCGCACATTCTCGATGCAGGTGGAGGAAGCATCGTCAACATGGCGTCCGTCGCAGGTCTGTTAGCGCAACCTCAGGCGACCGCGTACATTGCCGCCAAACACGGCGTGGTAGGGCTGACCAAGTCGACAGCCGTCGACTTCGGACGGCGCGGCGTCCGCTGCAACGCGGTCTGTCCGAGTTACGTGCGGACACCAATGACGGAGACTCTGGACGAGGCGGTTTTGCAGCAGATGGCGCAACAACATCCGATCGGCCGGCTCGTAACGGCAGAGGAAGTCGCGGACGTGGCAGTCTTCCTGCTCAGCCCTCGCAGCGCCGGAATGACCGGCAGCGTTCATCTTCTGGATGGGGGACTCACAGCGGAATTCAAGGCGTGAGAATCCAGCGCAGAACAAGGGAGAGGGTCATTCCATGGTGAAACAGGCACGCGCCGGTCGAGTCGCCGGGAAAAGAATTCTTGTAACCGGCGGCGCGGGCGGTCTTGGCGCGGCCTGCGCTCGCCGCCTGTCTGATGAAGGTGCTCTTGTCATTATCGCTGATCTTCTCGATGATGCGGGTGAACATCTGGCGCGGGAACTCGGCGGTCATTATCGGCGCCTGGACGTCTCGTCGGAAGAAGAATGGTCAGCACTCTCGCTTGGCCTCAAGCGCGATTTTGGAGGCCTCGACGGCCTTGTGAACAATGCCGGCATTGCCAGCAGCAAGGCAGGGGAAGATGTCGAAAGTATCGCTCTGGAGGACCTGCATCGCATCTTTGCGGTCAATGTCGACGGAACGGTGCTGGGGTGCAAGTACGGTATCCCCCTCATGGTTGGGGATGCATCGGAGGGCGTCCGCGGATCGATCGTCAATCTCTCGTCGATCGCCGCGTTGATACCGGCCTCGTTCCTGTTGGCCTATGGCGCCAGCAAGGCGACGGTCGCCCATATCACGCGCTCTGTCGCCATGCACTGCGCGGAACGAGACTATGGTATCCGCTGCAATTCCTTGCACCCGGGAATTGTTCGCACGGACATGATGAACGGCATTATCGATAGAGTCGGACGGGAGAAGAGCCTAGGTGCCGACAAGGCAGGCGCGGCGTTTGAAGCGCAGGTGCCGCTCGGATGCGCGCAGGAGCCGGTGGATATCGCCAACGGCGCGCTGTTCCTCTTGTCCGACGAAAGCCGCTTCATCACGGGGACGCAACTCATAGTCGATGGCGGGATGACGCTTTGCAACTGAAGCGCAAAGAAGGTGTGAATCTTGCTCCATGATTGCGGTTGAACGAGCCCGCGAGGAGGGCGCCATAAGAGGGATGAGACATGTCTAGGCACGATAACGCGGAGGCTACCCGCGACTTCATTTTCAATCAGACGATGCTGCGCATCAAGGATCCGGAGCGCTCGGTGACCTTCTACCGCGACGTCCTCGGGATGACGCTGCTGGACCGGTTCGATTTCCCGGAAATGCAGTTTTCGCTCTATTTCATGGCCTTTGTCCGCGCCGATGACGAGCAGGTGCCAAACGACCCCGCGCAGCGCGCTGCGTTCGTGTTTCGCCAGAAGGCTACCCTCGAATTGACCCATAACTGGGGCACCGAGACGGACGACGATTTCGCCGGGTATCACAACGGCAATTCCGATCCGCGCGGTTTTGGTCATATCGGCATCACTGTGCCGGACGTCTATGCCGCTGCCGAGCACTTTGATGCACATGGCGTCGAATTCGTGAAGCGGCCCGACGACGGCAAGATGAAGGGTCTCGCCTTCATCAAGGACCCGGATGGCTACTGGATCGAGATCCTCTCCGCACCCGCCCTCGCGCAGATGGTGGTGGGCGAGTAATCTACGGGCCGCAAGGAGTGCAAAGCCTCGCAGAACCCACCAGCGGCACCGCAGGACCGGCCTCGCGGGAAGACCTCATCGGGGCGCTGACGACAATCGTCGGCGCGGCCCATGTGCTCTCCGGCCATGCTGCAGCTGAACGCTACACCCGGGGCTACCGCCATGGCCACGGAGAGGTCGTGGCGGTGGTGCGGCCAGGCTCGCTGGTCGAGCAATGGCGGGTGCTGAAGGCGTGTCTGGATTCGGGCGCCGTCATGATTTTTCAGGCCGCCAACACCGGGCTGACAGGCGGCTCGACACCGTTCGGTGACTACGACAGGCCGGTTGTCCTGGTGAATACCCTTCGGATCGATGCGATCCACCTGCTTGATGGAGGTCGCCAGGTCGTTTGCCTGCCGGGATCCACGCTCTACGCGTTGGAACGGAAACTGCAGCCGCTGGGCCGGGAGCCGCATTCGGTCATCGGTTCCTCCTGCGTCGGTGCATCCGTGGTCGGCGGAGTCTGCAACAACTCCGGCGGCTCGCTGGTTCACCGCGGCCCGGTCTATACCGAGCTTTCCCTCTTCGCCCGGATCGACGAGCAGGGCCGGGTGAGGCTGGTGAACCACCTCGGCATCGAGCTGGGCGAGGACCCCGAGAACCTGCTGCAGCGGATCGAGCGCGGGGAATTCTCGGATCGCGACGCGGACCTCGAGCCCGGCCGCGTTGGCTCGGATGATCGTTACTCCGCCCACGTCCGCGAGGTCGACGCGCCGACTCCGGCCCGGTTCAATGCCGATCCGTCGCGTCTTTACGAGGCATCCGGCTGCGCCGGAAAGCTCGCGGTGTTTGCCGTGCGCCTTGACACATTTCCTGCCGAACGGGGCGCCGTTGTCTTCTACATCGGGACGAACGACACGGGCGAGTTGACCCGGCTTCGGCGTGACATGCTCGGGACGTTTTCGGCGCTGCCCATTGCCGGCGAATATATGCACCGCACGGCGTACGATGTGGCCGAGAAATACGGCAAGGATACCTTCCTCGCGATCCAGTGGCTTGGAGCAGGCCGGCTGCCCGGCTTGTTCGCGCTCAAGGCGAGGATCGATGCTGCCGCGAAGAAACTCGGCTTCCGCACCGGGTTCGTCGATCGCCTTCTGCAGCGGGCCAGCCGGTTCGCACCCGGCCACCTGCCGCGACGGATGCAGGATTTCCGCGTCCGGTACGAACATTACCTCATGATCAAGATCTCGGCTGCGGGAGCCGGGGAAGCGCGCTCATATCTGGCGACACGATTTCCCTCGCACGCCGGCGACTTCTTCGAATGCACGCCGGATGAAGGGGCCAAGGCGTTCCTGCACCGGTTTGCCGCGGCAGGCGCGGCCGTCCGCTACCGTGAGGTTCATGGAAAGGAGGTGGAGGACATCCTGGCGCTCGACATCGCGCTGCGGCGCAATGACACCGACTGGTTCGAGGCGCTGCCACCGAACATCGAGCAGGATGTCATCCACAAGCTCTATTACGGCCACTTCTTCTGCCATGTGTTCCATCAGGACTATATCGTCCGCAAAGGCGTGGATCCGATCACTCTCGAGCATCGGATGCTGCGCATTCTCGACCGCCGCGGGGCCGAGTACCCGGCGGAGCATAACGTCGGGCATCTTTACAAGGCAAAGCCTGCCCTGTCGGAATTCTACAAGAGCCTCGATCCGAGGAACGTCTTGAACCCGGGTATTGGTCAGGCCTCCCGATCGGAATTCTGGCGCTGAGCACCGTCTGGCTAGGTCACACTGCGGCATGCAGCGCTCGGCGGAAGGCAACAGGATCCCGGAACAAAGTCCGGGTTGACGAAGGAAGTAGCATGAAGACCCTCGACCAGTTCGACATCCGCGGCCGCTCGGCGCTCGTCACCGGGGCGGCAAGCGGGATCGGGCTCGCTTACGCCGAATGCATGGCCGAGGCCGGCGCTAGGGTAACGCTGACCGACATCGACGGCGCGGGCGCCGCGCGCGAGGCGCTGCGGCTGGTCGACGAAGGCTACGAAGCGCGCTGGGGCGTGTGCGACGTCGCCCAGCTCGATCAGATGGCGCAGGCCTTCGACGACCACGTCGCGGCGTACGGCGGCTGCGACATCGCTTTCGCCAACGCCGGGCTCGATGTCGGCAACGGCTTCTGGACGCCTGAGGGCAAGCGCAATCCGGAAGGCCAGATCGACGTTTACGATCCCGGGCGGTGGTATAAGTCGATCAGCATCAACCTGACCGGCGTGTTCCACACTGTGCGCGAGGCGGCGCGGGTGATGAAGGCCAACACTCATCGCTGCGGCGGCAGCATCGTCATCACCAGCTCGAACGCCGCCGAGGTCAACGAAGCGATCGTCGGGGTGCCCTACATGGCCGCGAAGGCGGGCGTGAAGCACTTCATGCGCCACGCCGCCTACGAACTCGCCGCCTATGGCATACGCGTTAACGCCATTGCACCGGGGCCGTTCGTGACCAACATCGGCGACGGCTGGGTCAAGAAGAACCGGGCCGCTAAGGCCACATTTGACGAACTGGTCCCAGTGGGCCGCATGGCCGAGACATGCCAGATCAAGCCGCTCGCGCTGCTCCTCGCGAGCGACGCCGGCAGCTACATGACCGGCAGCCACGTGATGATCGATGGCGGCATGCGGCTCGGGGCGGTCAAGCCGCTGGCCTGACTCCATTAGACTTCAGCCGGTTCGGGGAGTTCGAGAGCGACTTCTATGCCCACCCCTAGGTAGCGGACAGCGCTCTCGAACTTGGCGGCGCAGCGATCATTGGATCAGCCGCTCGGGAAGCAGGGCGCACAGGATATCGGAGTTCTACAAAAGCCTCGATCCGAGAAACGTCTTGAACCCGGTTATCGGTCAGGCCTCCCGGTCGGAATGCTGGCGCTGAGCATCGCCGCGGAGTGCCCGTTGCAAGAAGGACTGGCGGGATCGGGGGGCCGATTCCGACCGCAGCGCGCGGCGCAACGCGCCTTGCTCATGATAGGTTTGCAGTTCCTTTTTCGCAAAGAAAAAGGCCCTGAAGCGGCGAGACGGGACGCAGTTCGAACGCTCATAACGGCGTCAGAAGTCGGTTTGCCGGAGCACTGCGGCAGCCGGTTCCCCACCGTCGGCCGGCTTCTGCCCTTAGGAGGAGGATAGCCGTGGCACTTTCGCAAGACATCTCGCCCGTCAACTCAGACGTCATGAGCGACGTTTTGGTCCACGCTGACAAGCTCGAGTGGATTCCGAACCGCTTCGATCCCGAGCGGCAGTTCATGAAGGTACTTTGGACCGGCCCGGAAACCGGGCGGACGGCGGTGCTCATACGCACGCTGACGGGGTCGGCCACGCCGCCGCACAAGCACCTGGGTGATGCCCATGTCTTCATGCTCAAGGGCCGCCTTCAGGTGCGCGACTCCGAGCTGGTCGCCGGCGACTATCTCTACGAGGCGAACGGCATGATTCACGGCGAGACCAAGGCGCTCGAGGATACGGAGTACCTCATGATCCTGGGCGGGCCGATCCTGTTCTTCGATGAGAATAACTTCCTCGGCTATCAGGGGTGGGAGGAATTTCACCGGGATCAGCAGGCACATTCCGCTTAGCCGTCGCACTCAAACCGTTGGGCCGCCAGCGTTGCGATATTTTCCACAGCCTCACCGCCAGCGCCCCCGCATAAATGGTAACACCACCGCAGCGGTCGAGCATTTTCTTGCGCACAACCTCGAAATCCGCACGGGGCTGTCGTCTTGTCGATTAAGGCGGCAGAAACACCTGAACGATGTGCGGAGTCATGCTTGCCCGCGGCCATGTCGAGGTGGTGCATGGCTGCATAGTGGTTGGCCTCGGCTTCGGTGGGCGTGATATAGCCGATGGAGCCGAAGAGCTGCTGATTATTGAACCAGTCCACCCAGCGGCGTGTTGCAAATTCGACCGCCGAAGCGCTTGCCCGCGAACGCTGCCGCCAGATGGACCTCGGCCTTGTAGAGGCCGTTGATCGTCTCGGCCAAGGCGTCGTACGACTCCCCGATGCTGCCGACCGATGGTACGAGATTAGCATCGGCCAAGCGGTGGGTGTGCCAAGTCCGCAAGCCATCATGTGCTTACGACTTGACCGTTGCGTGGGGCTCGCCGGTACGAGCTCAAGCTCGACAAAGATTCGTGCTAGCCGCATTGCCAATCATTGATTCCCGGAAATTCGGATCGGCTTGAGTGATTATTGATCGGAACGATTGGGCATTTTCCGATTGCCTCAATCGCCTTCTGCCTGGATTTTCGCAAAATGGCCGCGATTTGGCTCAGTGCAAGCGCGTCAGAGATGGATGCGTGGCAGGTTATCCATCTGAAAGATAGAGATATACGTCTGAGCTTGAGGGCTCGCGCCGGCGAATTTTTAGCGTGACATGAAGCCACTGTTCCGTTTTTGCCAATCGAATGGACCGAATCTGCCGAGACTATTTTCTTCGAAGGGCCCAATTTGGCCCCGGTAATCGAGCACAAGTCCAACCAACGGGGGTGAAGCCCCGGGTCAAGTGCGCAAAGGGGAGGGGCTGATGATGGCCAATTTTGTTTCCATTCGAGTTTTGTCTGTGGCCCTGTTGGGGGGAGTCTCGGCGCTGGCTTTGGCGCCGAATGTTGCCCTGGCGCAGGAAGCCGGGCCGCAATCGCAGGACGATGGCGGGATTGCCGAGATCGTGGTGACCGCACAGAAGCGTGCGGAGAATGTCCAGAACGTACCGATCGCGATTTCGGCGTTCACCGCCGAGGCGCTCAAGGAGCGCGCGGTGGGTGATGTCTCGGCGCTGACCTCGATCTCGCCGAACGTCACGCTCGATTCATCGACGCCGTTTTCGGGCTCGACCGCGGTGCTCGGTGCTTCGATCCGCGGCATCGGCTCGTCGGACTTCGCGTTCAACATCGACCAGGCAGTGGGCGTCTATCTCGACGGGGTCTATCTCGGCCGCTCGGTCGGTGCCAACCAGGACCTGCTCGATGTCGAGCGGATCGAGGTGCTCAAGGGACCGCAGGGCACGCTGTTCGGCCGCAACACGATCGGCGGCGCGGTTTCGATCGTGACGCACGATCCGGGCAAGGAATTCCGCTTTGTGGGCGATCTCACCACCGGCAGCTATAACCGCTTCGGCGCGCGCGGCACGGTCGACATCCCGATCAGCAGCGACCTGTTCGGCTCGGTGACCTTCGGAATCCAGCGCCGCGACGGCTACCAGCACCGCATCCCCTTCCCGTGGGCGACTCCCTTTACGTCCAGTTCGTTCCAAAACTACAACGCCGCCGGCTACAACAACAACGGCAGCCGGCAGGGCGGTGAAAACAATTACAGCTTCCGCAACAAGCTCAAATATAACGGTGGCAGCTTCAAGGCGACGGTGACGTTCGACTACACCAACGTCGACCAGGAAACGACGGCCAGCAGCCTGCTGGCGACGACTGAGAATGTGCCCGGTCCGTTCGCCGGGTTGGTCGCCAACAATCTTGGCCCGCTCGAGGGCTATCCGGGCGGGCAGACCGCGCTCGACGTGCTGACCGGATCGTCGGGCTTCCTTTTCGCCGGCCTCTACAATTTCTGCATCGGCGCCACTCCGGCGCAGATCGCGGCACGCGCCGCCGGGAATCTGTGCGGCCCGCGCACCGGCGTCCAGGGATACAACGCCTTGCCCGGTCTGGCGGGTGCCGGGCTGACGGCGGGCGGCTTGCTCCCTTATGACAGCCGCTTCATCGCCCCGAGCAAGGACACGACCTATGCCAACGGCAACAACTACTCCAGGATCAAGCAATATGGCGTGACCGCCACGCTGCAGCAGGACCTGACCGACACGATCCTGATCAAGTCGATTACCTCGTACCGCAAGGTGGATTTCAACGCGGGTGTCGACGTCGACGGGTCGCCGGTCAATCTCCTCGGGGTCAGTTTCACGGTGAACCAGCACCAGTTCAGCCAGGAGCTCCAGCTCAATGGCTCGGCGCTCGACGACAAGCTGAAGTTCACCTTCGGCGGCTATTATTTCAAGGAAGCGGGGGACCTGCAGGACTATGTGACCTTTGGCGAGGGGCTGCTCCAGGTCGACGGACCGGGCTATATCAACACCAAGGCGTTGGCCGCGTTCGGGCAGATCGATTATCGGCTGAGCGACCTCATCGGCATCACGCTCGGCGGGCGCTTCACCCACGAGGACAAGCAGTATTTCGGCGGCCAGGCCGACGACAACGCCTTTAACTACAAGCTGTTCAACTGCGTGCCACCCAATGGTGCGATCAACGGCATCCCGTGCTTCGCGCTCACCGGCTTCCCTGTCGGCAACAACAACTATGCGCGCTTCGCGGGTGACTACCAGCAGTCGCTGGGCAGCCTGCCCAACTTCCTCGACTACTACCCGGCCGGCCCCAGCAAGCAGAAGTTCAACAACTTCTCGCCCAAGGCCGGGATCCAGATCCACCCGAGCGAGCGCGTGATGGGCTACTTCTCGTGGTCACGCGGCTATCGTTCGGGCGGGTGGACGACGCGCCTTTCGAACCCCTTGCCCAGCGCGCCGACCTTCGGGCCGGAAAAGGTCGAATCGTTCGAGATCGGGCTCAAGTCGCAGTTCCTCGACCGCAAGCTCCAGCTCAACATCGCGGCGTTCACCACGCAGTACAAGGGCATCCAGCTCAACCAGCAGATCGGCATCTCACCGACGGTGGCGAATCTGGGCAACGCGCGGGTCAAGGGGTTCGAGATCGAGGCGACCGCCGCTCCCACTTCCTGGTTCACGATCAACGGCTCGATCGGCGTGCTCGACGCCGAGTACACCTACATCTGCGGCGAGAACGGCAACGCCGCGGCGTTCTGCGGGGGCAACTCCGCGTTCGTGGCGCCCAACCCGTTCCAGGCGGGCGTCTTCAAGGGTGCCTCCCTGCCCAAGGCGCCCAGGTTCAAGGCGAACATCTCGCCGCGGCTCGAAGTGCCGCTGGGCAATGGGTCGAGGCTCGTGTTCCTGGCTGACTACACGCACACCGGTTCGATGCGGAACGACACCGAAGGCACCTTCCTGCTGGTTCGCCAGCCGACCGACATCGTCAACGGCTCGATCCAGTTCAAGCCCGCCAACGAGCACTTCGACATCACCGTCGGCGGCACCAACCTGACCAACCAGCGCTACCTCATCACCGGCCAGGCACAGATCGCCGGTGGCGCGATCTACGGCACCTACAACCGCCCGGCCGAGTGGTATGCCCGGCTCGGCGTGAAGTTCTGATCGCTTCACGAGGGCGGCGGCGGCGCGGGGGTCGCGCCGCCGCCTCTCTGGTGACCGCCTTGGGCGGGCATGCCTGGGAACGCCGATCCGGACAGGTGATCGATCCCGCGAGCACGCAACTGCTTGAGCCACTCAAGGAATGGGCGGGAATCGAAGCCGAATTGCGTCGCGATCAGCGGCGCCATGCCACGGCTTTCAATGTCCGCGCATTTTGCTTCAAGCACTGAAAAGCATTGCTCGACGGACAAGTTCGAATGGCCCTCGGGGTGGCCCCCAACGCCGATGGCCTTGATTCCCGCGCGCTCGAACGCTCCCGTCGCAATCAATGCCGAGCTTTCCTCAAAAGGACCTTCGGCCTGAGATGGATCACCAGCAATGACAAAGCACCGGCGGACGCCAGCATCGCCGACCACGGCGTTCAGGTAGGTCTCGAATTCATCGAGGGAGGTGATTCGCCATGCCGAGAAATGGGGCATCGGCTCGGAGCCAAGCTCCTTCACAGCCTTTGTCGCGGCGATTCGGGCGGCCGGCTCAATTCGCCGCTGATCGGCATGGGGGCAGCCCGGGCTCACCTATTTCGAGCCGGCCTTCGTCGACGAACTGGCTTTCATGAAGCGCTGGGCGTTCGAGCATATGCAGGCCGACGATGCCGGATCGGTGTATCTGCGCCTGACGACGCGTGCGATTGAGCAAATCGAGCGGGACGGTGACGGCTGGAAGTCGTCATGTGAGGCTGTTGGTCAACGATCGTCATCAAGGCGCTGTCGCTGGCGTTGATTGCATCGGTGGTGGTGAGGCGACGGCTGTGGCGGTCGAGCTCGCCTAACCTTGGAATTGCAAAGCTGGGGCAACCCTTCGCGGTTGTAATCAGGTGGTCGAGGATATGCCCCGACCACCATTTCGAGGATGGACCGTTATTCCTGGCTGACCAGCAGGCGCTGATCGGCCCGTGGCTTGTTCCGGGCGTGGCGGACGAGCCGCCCGGGCAGAGCGCCGGTCGGCAGATCGTCCCGCTGCGTGACCACCCCGCTGACAATCGTGGCGCGATAGCCCCGGGAGGGCTGGAACAGGCGCTTTCCGCCTGCCGGCAGATCGCGCACGACATGGGGACGGGAAAGGCTCAGTCGATCGAGGTCGATAACGTTGAGATCGCCCTTGTAGCCTGCCGCGATCACACCCCTGTCATTCAACCCCACCGACGCAGCGGGACGGCTCGTCATCGCCTGAATGAGGTGCGGCAACTTATGGCCCAGCGGCCCGTCTCTTCGTTGGGCGAGCATGTAGGTGGTATAGGCTGCGTCGCAGATCATGCCATAATGCGCACCCCCGTCACCCAAGCCCATGACCGCCAGATCGGATTCGACCAGAGGCCGCATAGCCTCGACATAGCTGCGGGGATCTCGCGAAAAGAGACCGAGGATTGCGCGTCCATCATCTTCGAGCAAGGTATCGTAGATCAGTTCGTCGAGCGGGATACCGCGCTGGCGGGCCTGCACGTTAAGACTGGCATCCAGCGAGATATGATAATCCAGCGGCTCCCGAACAAGAAACAGATATTCGCGTGTGTTCACAAGCTTGAGGAAGAAGGGATTGGGATCCTCGGCCGTTTCGGAGAGAAGCTGGCGGCGGAATGCCGGATCGCGCATCCGTGCCACCTTTCCAGCCAGCGGAGCGTGCGCGATCGGCCGGAAGCTGGGATGCAGCGAAAACGGATGATAGCTAAGGTCAAGGCCGAACAATATGCCCGTGGGCCGGGGCGCGAAATGTGCCCGGATCGTGAGGCCTTCGCGGGCGGCATCATGAATCCCGTCGATATAGGCCATGTCGGGGAGGAGCATGCTGAAGTTCACAGGGCGGCCCGATGAGCGTGCAATATCCTGGAAAACCGCCATTTCCCCTTCCGGACTGCCTTCCAGGCTGGGTATGCACTGAAACACGCCGGACCCGGCATCCCTCAGTCCTAGCGCAAGCGTGCGCAGTTCCTCCTCCACCGAGCCGACCGACGGGGCCAGGGCACCGCTCCTGAAGCGGTGGAACAAACTGCGTGAGGTGGAGACGCCAAGCGCGCCGGCCCGTATGGCCTCGGCGGTCAACCGTCGCATTTCGGCAAGGTCGGCGGGAGTGGCCGGTTCGAGATCGACGCCCCGCTGACCCATGACGAACACCCGCAGCGGACTGTGCGGTAGCTGTGTGGCGAAATCCACGTCGGATGCGCGCTGGTCGAGGGCGTCGAGATAGTCCGGGAAACTGGTCCAGTTCCATGGCACGCCTTCAGCCATCACAACCTCGGGGATGTCCTCAACTCCCTCCATGAGCTTGATGACCAGTTCATGATCATCGGGCCGGGACGGAGCGAACCCTACGCCGCAATTACCCATGACCACAGTTGTCACCCCATGGTTCGACGAAGGCACCATGCGGCTTTCCCAGCTGATCTGGCCGTCATAATGGGTGTGTACGTCGACGAAGCCCGGAGTGACGATGCAGCCCTGCGCGTCAATCTCGCGGGTGCCATGCCCTACCGACTGGCCGATTTCGACGATCACGCCATCGCATATCGCCACATCGGCCTGGATCGGCGCGTTGCCCCGACCGTCAACGACGGTTCCTCCCCGCACGACCAGATCATGTTCCGCCATAATGCCTCTCCAAGTCTCGAGCGCCGAACCGGCCGCCGAAATTGATGGCAGCATAGGCCGGGATCTGGTCGCCCAGCATCCCCATTTGAGGACTGCCTGGCCCAAACGGGAAGGCAGAAGATCAGGCTGAGCGGTTACACCGTCGCGCCGGGGCCGACAGGTTCCGCCTCGATCATGATCGAGACGAAGGTCGCTTGGCCTGCCCCCACGTTTCGCCAACCGTGGATGACGCCACGATCCACGACCAGGTCGCCCGGCCCCAGCCGGACTTCGCTGGTTTCCAGCACCAGCATGATCTCGCCTTCAAGCACGATCAGGTAATCGATCGTGTTGGTGGCGTGCATGAACACCTGTTCGGACTTCCCCGGTTCCATGTGTACCAGGATGAACTTGCTGCCCGGGTCAGAAAGCAGCGCCCGGTTGAAAGGAGTCCATGTATCATCTGTGCCGCTGTTGTCGGCAGGGACCGAAGCGGTCCGCCACACCAGGCTCGTACTGGTCTGATCCGGTGGCACGGGGCCGTCAATCATGACGCAACTCTGGCCTTGTGCGTCCAGTCCGGTGACGACGCGCCTATATTGTTTTGGTGTCAATGCCGTTGTTCCTCGTCAGACGAAAGCGGGATAATCGGTATATCCTCGGCGGTCGTCGCCAAGGCCGGTATACAGGGTCTGCCGGTTCAGTTTCGCCAGAGGGTGGCCATGCCTGAGGCGTTCCACCAGATCAGGATTGCTGACAAAGTGCCGGCCGAACGACACCGCATCCGCCTGCCCCTGGGCGACGACCGCTTCGGCCTCGTCGAGCGCCATCGAATTGTTGAGGATGATTGGACCTCGCCAATGCGCCTTCACCAAGGCCAGCAGATCGAACGAGGTCAGCCGCAAGTGGATGAGATGGAGGTAGGCCAAGCCCAGCGGCGCGACCGCTTTCAAGAGGGCTGCGTAAGTTTCCTGCGGGTCGACGTCATTCATCCCGTTGATGTCATGCCCGGGGCAAATGCGGAACCCCACGCGACCGGCGCCGATCCTGTCGGCAAGGGCTTGCAATGTTTCCACTACGAAACGGATGCGGTTCGCGGCACTCCCTCCATAATGATCAGTCCGCAGGTTGGAATTGGACGACAGGAACTGCATCGGCAAATATCCGCTGGCACAGTGCAGTTCGACGCCATCCAGCCCAGCGGATCGTGCATTGGCGGCAGCCTGCGCATATTCCGCGACGATGCCGGAAATCTCTTTGGTAGCGAGCGCGCGGGGCATATCCGGCTCCTGCGGATCGCCGCCGGGGCCGGGAATTTTCACCCCTGACGGCAGGGCGGACGGGGCGATGGTTTCGGCGGCGGGATCCTTGTTGGCTCTCACGCTGGCCCTGCCACAATGCATCAGTTGCTTGACCATCGCACCGCCCTCTGCGTGGACAGCGTCGGCCACCTTGCGCCACCCCTCAATCTGGATGCCTGAGTGAACGCCGGGCGTTCGCCAGTATCCCTTGCCCGCGGGGGAGGGCTGCGTTCCTTCGGTGACGATAAGCCCCGCGCCTGCTCTCTGGCGGTAATAATCGACCATGAGATCGGTCGGCTCATCCTGCGGGCCGGCCCTATCGCGGGTCATCGGCGCCATGACAATGCGATTGCGCAATGCGATCACGCCGAGACGGACAGGGGTGAGCAGAGCCGACACGGCGGTTTCCTTCATTTGCGACGTCCGGTTCCGGGTCAGCGGCCAGCGTCCATGCTGAGCCCGCCATCGGCCATCAGCGTATGTCCGGTGATGAATCGGCTGTCTGCACTGGCGAGGAACAGGGCAACGGGCGCGATATCGTCCGCCGGAGACCCATAGCGACCCAATGGGCCGGAGGGTGCTTGCGCGACGCCGGCGTCGATCGCCTGTTGCAGCGCGTCAGTCGTCGCAAGGGGGCAGATTGCGTTCACTGTTATGCCATCACGACCCCATTCGCGGGCGGCACATCGCGTCAGCGCACGCACGGCCTCCTTGGCCATGGCGTAGGGTGCGAAGGTCTTGCTGCCGTGGACCCCCGCTGCGGAGGCCATGTTGATGATATTGCCGCCCCCGCGCTGGGCCATGCTGACCCGGCAGAGTTGCATGAATTGCAATGCGGCATTCGTGCCCGACATCTGGGTTCGCAAATGCTCTGTCGTTACCTCCGCAACGCGCGCGTTGACGTTGCGCGTGTCGTGTGCGTTGTTGACGAGGATATCTACGCCGCCGAAAGCGGACATCACGCTTGTGACGGCTGCCGCGACTTCGTCAGGTTGCGAAATGTCGCACACGAATCCCGCCGCCACGCCGCCGCTGCTCCGAATTTCACCGACAGCTTCATCCATGCTTGCCGCTGTGCGCGAAACCAGGGCCACTGTCGCGCCTTCACGCGCGAACAGGATAGCGATTTCGCGCCCGATGCCGCGTCCTGCGCCCGTAACGATTGCGACCTTTCCCGACAAGCGTGCCACAGGCGTTTCCCCTCTTGGCTCAATCTTTCGCCTATTGTTTCACTGCCCGGCATAGCCGACAAGCAAAGGTGTCCCTTAATCCTGGCAAACACCGCGCTATCCGATGCGTGATAGTTCGATCATGTCGGCATGTGGCTGAAAATGGTGAGAGGGCGCCCTAAATCATGTGCCAAATCTTTGTTCCTAGGGCGCGACAGCGCGGCTGGCAGCCACTTGGATGAGGAATTCGGCTGCCCAATCACGGGTGAGGGAGCAGAATATGAGGGACAGACTCGCACGACGAGTTGCGCTTATCGCGGGATCGGCTTCGGGCATGGGCCGGGCAGGCGCCATTCTGATGGCCGAGCAGGGTTTTCGCCGACCTCAATGCGGATCAGGCTCAGATCGAGGCAGAACGGTTGCAGCAGCGCGGCCTGAAGGCGGCGGCAATTCAGCTTGACGTTGCGGACCCACAACAGGCGCGCGATGCCGTGGCGTTCACGGTCGCGACATTCGGGCGCATCGATGTTCTGCACAACAATGCGGCCATCCTTTCAAGGAAGGTAGCGGCGGATCAGGCGACGGACATCGGCCAGCTCGACAGTGTTTGACCGGATCATGGCGGTCAATGTGCGTGGTTTCATCCTGCTGTCGCAGGCGGCGCTTCCGCACATGATCAAAGCGGGTGGCGGCTCGATCATCAATACCTCGTCACTGGCAAGCCTGGCCGTGGAGCACCGACTGAACGCCTATTCCATGTCGAAGGCTGCGGTGAACATGCTGACGATGGCGCTTGCTGCCAACTACGGGCGTCATGGCATCCAGTGCAATGCAGTGCTTCCTTCGCTGGTCAACACGCATGGTCACACTGGCACCTCTGTCGATCTCATGGATCTGCACACACCGGTGCCATATAGCGCCAACGCCGATGACCTTGCCAATGTGATAGCGTTTCTGGCGTCGGACGAATCGCGGAAGATCAACGGGCAGCTGATCCGGGTGGATGGCGGCCTGCTGTCGAAAATGCCCTATTTTGAGGCCTTTCGCGACTCGACGGCGACGGTTTGAGGCGAGCGGCTGGTCGTCTTCCGTTGCACAAGCAGAAGGCCGCCCACCGGGCTTGGCGGGCGGCCTTCATGTCACTGGACCTATTGACCCCAGTGGTCAGGCGGTTCCGTGCTCCTTGCGGATCACGATCTTGTTGATCTTACCGCTGGGAAGTTTGGGGATGTCATTTACGAAGACGACGCTTTTCGGGCATTTGTAGCCCGCGATCAGTGTGCGGCAATGGGCGATGATGTCGGCCTGGGTGGCACTGGCACCCTCCCGCAACTGAATCACGGCGCGGACGGACTCACCCCACTTCTCGTCGGGCACGCCGATCACGGCCGCGTTCGCGACGGCATCATGCTGATACAGCGCTTCCTCGACCTCGCGGGAATAGATGTTTTCCCCGCCCGACACGATCATGTCCTTCTTCCGGTCGACGAGATAGACATATCCGTCCTCGTCGAACTTGCCCATGTCCCCGGTATGAAGCCAGCCGTCCCGCAGCGTTTCGATCGTGGCGCTGGAGTTGTTCCAGTAGCCTTGCATCATGATGGGACCGCGCAGCAGGATTTCGCCCGGCTCGCCCACGGCGCAGTCCTCGCCATCGTCGTTGACGATCCGGACCAGAACGCCGGGGAACGGGATGCCGATGGACTGGAGCCTGCGGCGATCACGCTCATCGCCATCCGGGCGATGAGCCTCGATGGGCAAGACAATCCCCGATCCTTCGGTCTGGCCGTACATCTGCAGGAACACCGGGCCGAGTTTGGCAAGCCCGCGACGGAGCAGGGCGGTCGGCATGGCCGCCGCAGAATATACGATCATGCGCAGGCTGCTAAGATCATAGTCATCGATCCGCGGATGATCGAGCACCATCTGGATCATGGTGGGTGCCATATGGGTGATGGTGATCTTCTCATCCTGAATGGTGCGCAGGATGAGTTCGGGATCAAAATCGCGGTGGAGGAAGATGGCGCCGCCGCGCCAGCTCTGCCCGAGTGCCATGTCCTTTGCGCCGACGTGGAACATCGGCATCATCAGAAGGATGCGGTCCTCCGGCCCGGCCGCCATCAGCGAACTGATGGAATTGGCGCAAGCGACCTTGCCGCGATGCGTCAGCATCACGCCCTTGGGGCGCCCGGTTGTGCCGCTGGTGTAGATGAGCGAGCAGATGTCGGTTTCCTGCACGTCGGCGGCAATGTTGTCCTCGCCGGTCCGGAACACGTCATGGTAGCTGACTGCCCAATCCGGAGCGTCGCCGATGCAGACGAAATGCTCGACCGATTTCAGTGAGTCGCGGATGCTGTCGATAAGGCCAGCGAATTCCTCTTCGAATACGAGAATGCGGGGCAGGCTGTCGTTGACGATGTACTGCACTTCGGGCGGAGCGAACCGGAAGCTGATGGTTGCGGTGACAAAGCCGCCGACTTCGCTTGCCGCATATATCTCGCAGATCTCAAGCCGGTTTCGGCTCATGACTGCCACACGGTCCTGCTTGACCAGCCCCAGTTTTGTCCATGCCGAGGCTAGGCGCTTGGCCTGGGTCAGATACTGCGCGTGCGACAGCGTCTTGCCTTCGAAGACGATTGCCGGAGCATCGGCGTAGTTGCGGGCATTCGCTTCTAGCATGCTTGCGAGCGTGAAGGTGGGACCGTTAAGCAAGATAAATTCTCCAGATTTGCGGGTTGGCGCCATCGGAAGTTCGCATACGTCGCTGCGAGACCCCCTGGCGGCGGATAGTCAGGCCCAGGTCCAGTATCGCTTGCCTTCGCCCTTCAGCAGGCGGCCGAATTCAAGACCCGGGAAATGAGAAGAGGAGACGTGCACGTTTGCGCCCTCCAACTCCATGCGCAAAACATCCTTCGATCGCTTGGCCATGGCCGGGTCGATGTCCGACATGATCGCGAACTCATTGTCGACAAGTTCAAGGGGGCAATGAATCACGTCCCCCAGGATCATGGCCCGGTCCTCGCCAGACGAAATCACAGCGATCGAGCTACCGGGCGTGTGTCCGGGCAGGTGGCGCAAGCTTATGCCCGGAGCAATCGAGCGATCGGAATCCCATAACTCGATCTGGCTGTGCACGGGCTTCATCCGGTGTTTGGTGGACTCCACCCCCAGCGAGACCTTGAAGGCTGTTTCATCAGGTGCGTTGTCGCCGAGGAAATAGTCGGCGTCTGCTTCATGACTCCACAACCTGGCCCTGGGGAAGAAGGGCATCCCGTCGCGCGCCACCCAGCCCATATGGTCCGGGTGGAGGTGGGAGAGCACGACGTCGGTGATCTCCTCCGGCTGCACCCCGGCGCGAGCGAGACTGTCTCCCAACCAACCATGCTCCAGCTTCTGCGTGGCGATCATGTCGGTCAGCCATTGCACTTGTTCTTCCGAAGCGCCCCTGGCCCGGTAGAAATTCTCGATGTCCGTGCGGGCCATCACGGGCTTTTCCTGATGCTCGGCATGGCCGCAACTGCCATGATCGCAGGCGCTCCCCTTAGGGCCGAGGCCGGCGTCAATGAGCACCACCTGCTCGCCGGTACGGATCAGAAATGCGCCAAGCTGTGCCATCATCTTGCCCCCGGGCAGGATATACTTGCTGTGCGCGGCTGCCTCCTCCGCGTCCATGTCAGGAAGGCCCGGCGCTGCCGGTGTGGTCCATTCTCCATCCAGAATCTGGATGATCTCCAAATCGCCTACCTTCATGATACCGCTATCCTTTTCAGACTGAGACGAAGTCGACGATTCAGCGACCCAGGATGTGGTTGCCCGCGCCTGCGAGATGCGCGCCGTCGACCGCGATTTCGGCGCCATTCACATAGGAGGCATAGTCCGACAACAGCCAGGCCGCGACCTGTGCGTCCTCCCACGGACGGCCCATACGGCCTTGCGGGATGGTTTTGAGGATCGGTTCCAGCATGCCTTCGTAGTCCGACTCCTCGCGCTCGAGCCCCAATATGCCGCCGGTGGTGAGCATGTTCACCCGGATGTTGTCCTTGGCATAGGTGGCTGCGGCGACCTTGGTCAGTCCTATGATGGCGGCTTGCGAAGAGGAGGCATAGGGAGCCGGGGTGAAGGCCCGGTGCGCAACGGTGGATCCGTTGTTGACGATTGCTCCGCCGCCTTGGGCTATCATCACGGGAACTGCGTATTTGATTGTCAGGAAGCTGCCATTGATCTTGACGTCGTGGACATATTTCCAATCTTCAAACTTCACGTCGCACAGGGCCACCTTTTCGGTGTCGACCCCGGCATTGTTAAATACACCGTCGAGCCTGCCAAAGCTGTCCACGGCCACAGCGACAAGCTTCTTGACGGATTCCTCGTCGGTGATGTCGCATTCCACGCCCAGGGCCTCTCCGCCCGTTTCGCGAATCTCCGCCGCCACGTCCTGAACGATGTGACCACGACGGGCACAGATCACAACCTTGGCGCCAGCTGTAGCAAACCCATAGGCAGCAGCGAGGCCTACGCCCTGGCTGGCACCAGTGATGATGATGACCTTGTCCTGTAGCGTCCCGGCAGGGACGATGTTTCTGGTTTTTTCACTCACCGCGCTCTCCCTGTTCGGGGTTTGTTGGAGGATCGGGACGTCACCATTCCAGCTCAAGCTCATCGAGTCCGAAGCTGATGCCGCCATGTGAGGGAGGCCGATAGCCGGGTGGCAGTCTGAATTGCGGCATTGTCGCCAGCCAGCATTCGATCGCGGTGATCAGCTCGAGCCGGGCAAGATGCATACCGACGCAGATATGCTGACCAAAGCCGAATCCCAGATGCCTGGTGGCGCCACGATCGAATTTCACCCGGTCCGGTTCGGCAAAGTCGGCAGGGTCGCGCGATCCGAGCGCGCCGGGGCAGACGACCATGTCTCCGGCTTTGATCGTGACGCCGCACATTTCGACATCGCGGATGGCGGTGCGGGTTAGCGTGGTGAACGAAAATGTCCGCAGCATCTCGTCAACCGCGGCCGGGATCAGCGAGGGGTCGCGGCGCAGACATTCCTGGTCGTCGGGGTGCTCTGCCAGGTACTTGAAGTGCCAGCCAAGCGCCGTGACGACCGTGTCCAGTCCTGCCACGAACAGGATCATCGCCATGCCGAGAGCCTCGGCATGCGGGTTCGTGCCCATTTCGGCGGTCCGCGCCGCAATCTGCCCAAGGAGGTCGTCGCTGGGCTTCGCGCGGCGCTGTTCCAGCGCCGCGCCAAGATAATCCTTGATGTCCAGCCACGTCTCGGCTGCCTTTTCGGGTGCCCTGCGCCCCATGGCGATGTCTTCCCACTCGAGGAACTGTGGCAAGTCCTCAAGTGGCAGGCCGACCATTTCGAGAAAAATCCGGGTGGGTAACCCGATCGCGAAATCCTGAATGAATTCGCAGCGCTTTGCCGCCTTCAGCGGAGCTATCAGGTCCATCGCTAGAGTGCGGATGCGGTCCTGACGCTGCAAGACGGCTTTCGGCTGGAAAAACGGCTGCAAAATGCCACGCAAACGTTGATGATCCGGCGCGTCGGCCTCAAGCGGAGCGAGTACGAGATCCTCTCCGATCAGCTTGCCGACCCCCGTCGAATCCTTGCTGATGAAGTTTCGGTGATCGATCAGGATCGCCCTGATCTCCCTCGCTCCGACTGCGATCCAGCAACCTTTGCCGTCCTGGTTGGTCAAGGGGCTGTAGCGCGAATAGCGAAGGCCGCCCTCTTGCCCTACGGCGCGCCTGAGCCACTCGTGCGGAAGAACAGCGCCGCCGTGCCACGGATTGTCCCCGAGAACCAGCGATGGTGGCACGTTGGCGGGCATTTGCCGGATTCTCGTGTCGCTCATTGAGGCCTTCTCCGGATAAGGCGGCGAGGGCAATCCGCGCCGCCAGCTGGCTCAGCATTCGTCCGTGATCCACCTGACGAGCCGATGCAGCGGGAAAAAGCCGTCATGCGGAATGCCTACACCACCGCCGAGGGCCGAACCCAGGGTGACGATGCGCTGCGCCCCTGCCGAGGCGAGCCGGTCGCGCAGTTCGCGCTTGCGGGCAGCGGGGAAGACGCCGACCGTCTGTGTCGCCACACTGGCGAACCTCAAGGCGTCCTCAAGCCGGTCGACCGCTACGACGTTGACCGTCTTTGCCTCCGGATGGAAATCGACCGGATCTTCGGAAAGGATGACCACCCCCGTTCCGTCCGATGCGCCCCAGACCTTATAGTACGGATCAAGCGAGCGCAGTGAGTCGATGTCCTCGCGCAGGGCAGGGGGCATGCGCGCTCCGGCGGTTGACGCCGTCTGCCTTTCCCGGCCCATTGCCTTCTGAAGCAGCGCGCAATAGGCTTCGGCCTCTTCCATCGTCGCCTCGATGTACTGGAAACGGCTGGAGGTACAGGCGGACTGATCGTAGATGCAGCTGTCTGCCGCAGCGGCATCGGCAACCTCGGCCATTATCTCCGGGGACGCGAACGCCTCCCGACCGATCATCGAGATCGAGGTCTTGGGATCGAACGCCACCAGTTCAAAGCCGGGACGAATATATTTTTTGGCGCTCCGCAGCGAGCCTTCGCCACCCCATGCCACCAGCTTGTCGAAAAACATCGGGCGCAGCAGATATTTCTCTACCGCCTCGTCCCCGCCCTTCCAGTAGACCGCTGAGAAACTGCGGACCACGGGATGATCAGGGGCGACCTCCGCCATGGTCCTCAGGATGGCGGTGGCAGTGAATAGGTCATTAGACGGCAATTTGAGGAGATTGACGCCCTTGGTCAGCGCCCCCCGGATGATCGAGATCGCTGCCACGCCCGGCGCGTTGCCCGCCAGCACATGGACCAGCCGGGGTGGAAAGGCGCGAAATTGCGCGCTGCGACCGCCAGGATCAGTGACTTGTCGCCAGCCGTCCAGCACGTCTGCACCCAGTTCGCCCTCGACCAGAAACTCCAGCCATTCCCTCCCGAACAGGTGGGGGAGCTGCTGATACGCCCGCAGAACTACGCCGCGGTCAAGGTCGCCGGCGGCGGCCATTGTTTCCGCAGCGGAACCCATCACGCCCGACGGATCGGCCTTTATGCGCTCGCCGGTGGCAACCAGCAGATCCATGATTTCAGCAATGGGGGTGGCGAAGGCCGGGCCAGGATCGCTGCGGGGCCAGACCAAGGTGTCGATATTGAGGGCGGGGGTGGCAAAGGCGCCATACCGGGCAGTGTCGCCCGCCACCATCTGGCCCTTTATGATGTGCGGGACCGCAATCGTCGGCGCAGCCATGTTCGCCAGGTCCGTCATGCCCCGATCTCCCCGCTAATATAGGCGTCGATCGTGCCGGCGCAGCCGATCTTGTCCTCTTCCCCGATGTCGACATAACGCGAGATTTCGGGGTCAACGACCAGCCCGGGGAGGCGGGTTTCGGGCCGGGTCTCGCGAAAATCAAGGGTCACGCGGTCGCCGGTGATGAGCCCGTTCCATCGCGCTTCGTTCGAAAGATCCAGATAGGCATAGCGCCCTTCGACCACGCCCTCGCGCGGACCCGCCGGTTTAACCCCGTCGCGATCCAGCACGAACGGAATGATCCAGGGAACCTGGTGATAGTAACCGTCCTCGTCCATCGGAAAACCGACCGACATCTCGGACATGCCATAGCCCTGCTGCGTGTGGACCGGACCGAAGAACTCGAACAACTGCTCGCGATAATCGGGCGGAAGTTTGGCGCCCTTGAGGCCGCCGCCGCTCTGGATGATCGTGTCGGGATGGAAGTCCGCATTGGGGACACCGGCCGCGCGGGCCATGTTCATCACCTCCCACATCTGCATCCAGCCGCCCGTGATGATCATCGGTTCGTGCCGAAGGGCGACGATCTTGCCGATCATATCCGAGAAGCGGCCGGCCATTTCGGCGCTCTTGGCGCGACCATTCCCCTCAAGTGCTGCGATCTCGCTTGGGCTGGCGCGCCCTTCCGCCATTTTCAGTCGCGTTTCCGCCATGCGCATGATATCGGTCAGGCGAAGCGCGTCATTGGACAGGTAATGGAGCGAATCCGGCCTTCCATAGAGCTTTGCTACGTGGTTTGCGGCGATCAGCATGAGATAGGGTCCGGTGCGCGGCCCCATGAAAAAGATATGATGCTTCCCCTCTGGCTTGATCGGTTCCGGCCAGCACAGATGTTGCAGATAGCGTTGCAGCAATGCGTCATCAGCACGACTGCGATTGAGGAACGACACCTTGCCCGATGTGCCGCTCGTGGTGTTGACCAGGTGGCCGGCAGCCCAAAGGCGGCTCACCCAATCGTCTATGTCGGCAACGTCCTCCAGATTGACCCCGTCCATCGAGCGGGTGGTCATGGTTCCCAGCCACTTGGTCATGCGATCCCACTGGCCGTTCTGGACAAATGCGTTGGGATAAGACTTGAAAGCAGTGTGCGAGAAGAGCAGGGGGATCAGGTCGTCAAGCGTTTCGATCCGGTCTACTCCCGTTTCTCTCGCGCGCCGATCCAGGATAGGCAATTGCTCCCGACGCTCGGCGAACAGTTCGCGCGCGGCTTCGAGTTGCAGCGGAACAAGTTCGGACTGAGGGAGAGTGAAGCTGTCCCTGTGGCCGACCATTCCTAACAGCGTGGCACGTGCGCTCATGATACCGGCATCCTCAACGTGATATGGCTTCTGTTCTCCGCCGGGGACCATCGACACCAGGTCAAGGCCTGCGATAATCTCTAGGCTTGGGCGCGCAAGACATCGGTTACATCGCGGGAATCCAGCGGGCTGCGGTTGACAGACAAGGAGATTGTCAGCAATTCTACCTTCCGTCAATTAGAAAATGGAGCTCGCAGCACCTTGACTCGCGGGGTGGATAAGAATATCGGACGTTTGATAGAAACTAGCCTGCGGTCTGGAGAAGCCTTGCCATGAAGCCTTTTATCCTCAGCTGCGACTCACACGTCGTCGAGCCCCGTGCACTTTGGGCAGAGAACCTGCCCTCCAGCATGCGCGATAAGGCGCTCATGACACGCAAAGACGACAAGAATTTCTTTGTCGATGGCAATGGCATGACCTTGCTCAAGATGCAGGTCGCGGACGGCGTCTCAGGCAACGAGAAGATCGGCCGCTTTGAGATCGACCTGCGCATCAAGGACATGATACGCGACGGTGTCGATGCCGAGGTGGTCTATCCCACTGTAGGCCTGATGACGTCGCGTTTGGGCGATCCTGACCTAGAAATTGCGTCGTGCGTCGTCTACAATGATTGGGTTCTCAACCACTTCAAGAATCATCGTAACACGTTCGTCCCCGCAGCGATCCTGCCGATGTGCTCTATCAAGGACGCTGCAGTCGAGTTGAAGCGTTGCGTGGAGCAGGGTTTTGCTACGGCAATGATCCCGGGCCGACTGCCCGGTAAAGTTCCCGCGTACAATTCGGACGAGTGGGATGCATTGTGGGAGATTGCTAACAATGCCGAACTGCCACTGATCCTGCATGCCGGCACTGGCGGCGAGACCACTGCGGTGCGCGGAGACGGAGCAGCGTTGATCAATTACATGCTGTCGGGTCGCGGCCCGATTGATGCTGTGGCCTATCTGGTGTCGTGCGGCGCGCTGGACCGGTTCCCGAAGCTCACTGTGGCGACGATGGAGTGCGGTTCGTCCTATCTCAATTATCTCGCCGAGATCCTTGACGAAATCTACCCGGCTCACTTGCACTATGTGCGGCCTAAGCTCAGCCGCAAGCCGAGCGAGATCATCGCCCAGCAGGTCAAGGCGGCATTCTCGCACGATCGCTCAGCGGTCGAGAACCGGAATGTGCTTGGTCATCAGACGTTGATGTTCGCGACCGATTATCCGCATCTCGAGGGGTCCTTTCCCTTCACGCGCGAGGTCATAGCCGAGAACTTCCGCGACATCGATATCAGCCAGTCGGAAAAGGCAGACATTCTCGGGCTGACTGCGGCAAGACTGTTCAAGATCGAGAATCCCCAGGTGCTTACGGACGCCTGAAGAGTGCCTCGGGAATAAGGGCGACACAGGCGCAACGCCATGTATCGCCACGGCATATCTGGACGGCGAGGAGAGAGACAGGTGGATGTAGCTGTAAAGCCGATTATGGGATCGGTCGACGATTTTCGCGTGATGATGCACGGCTGTATCCGGACCTCGCACACAGTGATGAGTTACCCTGTCAGCTTTCGTGACGTGCATGCCGATTCCCTGTTCGGTGAACGGATGTTCCGGAAAATGGGTGTCGAACCCGGCTCGATCATCATGTTTACAACCGGTTCGTCGGAATACGCCCACTTCTGGCCTTATGAAGTTTCCGTTTCGAACCTCGACAGCTGCGTTGCGATCGCGGAAAATTTCATTTTCGACGCAGGTCGCTCCGAAATGTTCATGCGCCGCCTGCCAATCAAGGTAGCCTTTGGCATTACCGATGCCATTTTGGACGGGATGGCTGCGTTGAAGCTCGAGGTGGCTACCGCCTTTGCACCTGCGGGCGTGATATGTGCTCGTGACGGTGCGGCCGATCGCCTCAAAGAACTGGGCTTCGCGCCTTGGCGGATGGTGAATTTCGGTCCGACTTTCGGGTTCGTCTCGCCGCAGGGTGAAACCATTTACGATACAAACGAGTGGCTGATTGAGGAGGCTGCCGGAGAGCTGCTGATCACAGCACGTTCGGTGCGGGCACTGCCCTTGGTCAGGTTCCGGACCGGTGTAATGGGTTCGGTCAGCAGTGAGGGGATCTTCTCGCTGGCGTAACGGAATGCGCCGTCCCGAACTCGGCGGTTTCAGATCGAGACGACTTTTCGCCGAACGTGCCATTCACTGCTTTGCCCCCTGTGGATCAGTTGGAAGGGGCTTCGCTGGCCCGCCCTTGGGAGTATTCGATGTTTGATGCAATTCGCCATCTGTCGCTCTACACAGTCCTCGAAGAGCATGTCCGTTCCTATCCCGGCAAGGTCGCGCACGCCTGTAGCAGTCAGCAACGCACCTTTGCAGAAGTGTTGGAGCGTGTAGATCGGCTGATCAACGCTCTGGAGGCCAATGGCGTCGGGGAGGGCGATCGTATCTTGTGGCTTGGCCAGAATTCGGACCTGATCATTGAGTTGCTGATCGCAGCGTCTCAGCTCAATGCGATGGTTTGCCCGGCAAACTGGCGGCAGAGTAAGGCCGAACTGGCGCACCAGATAGACGATCTCGAGCCTTCGGTCATTTGCTGGCAGGAGGAAGAAGTCGGCGCGGAGATCCGCGCAGGGCGGGAACTGGCCACGTACAAGGGCGGCTTGTGGGTTCAGCATGACGGGACCGGACCTGACTGTTACGAAGCCTTGGTCGCATCGGGCAGTCCGGCGCGAAACGACCTTCGCGAGGTCAACCCGCTGGCCAGCACTCTCATAATCTATACCGCAGCATTCGACGGTCAGCCCAACGGGGCGATGTTGAGCCAGACCACGATTCTTTTGGAAAACCTTGTTCTTGCCCCGACGCAACGCATTTCGGGCGAGACGATATTCCTCGCGGTTGGTCCCTTGTTTCACCTCGGCACATTGATGCAGTGCCTGGCGGTTTTCCACCTTGGTGGCACCAATGTTTTCGTGCGGCGATCCGATGCCAGGTCGATCGCCCAGGCTATTCACGATCACAAGTGCACCCGAACGTGGCTCGTCAGCAAGACGATGGACGAGATCATTGCCCTCAATCACGATCGACTGTACGATCTCAGCAGTCTTCGCTCTGTCCCCTATACCGAGGATTGGAACCGGATGGTGACTGTGGAGCCGGTCGAAACCCATGTTCCCGGCTACGGCCAAACCGAAGTCATGGGATTGGCTGTATTGCCGCATTACGGCCGACACGCCATCGGTATCTTCGGCCGCCCGTCACCGTTGTGCCAGATGCGGATCGTCGATGACGAAGACCAGGATGTCGCGCCGGGAACGGTAGGAGAAATTGTTTTCCGCGGCCCGACAGTGATGAATGGCTACTGGCGCCGACCGGAACTGAACGCGCATCGCCATCGCAACGGCTGGCATCACACCAACGATCTCGGGCGCCGCGAGGCCGATGGAAGCCTGACGTTCATCGGTCCGAAGGTCCAGATGATAAAGTCGGGGGTCGAAAACATCTACCCCGCTGAAGTGGAAGCCTGCATCCGTCGGCATCCGGCAGTCGCCGATTGTGGCATCATCGGGGTGCCCCATCCGCAGTGGATCCAGGCGGTGAAAGCTATCGTGGTGCTGAAGCCAGGAGCCGAAGCGGAGCAGCAAGATATAATCGAACACTGTCGCCAGCATATCGCATCCTACAAGAAGCCGACCACTGTGGAATTTCGTGAGGACATGCCGCGCCTGCCCACCGGCGGGATCGACTACAAACAACTCGACGAGATCTATGGTGGCGGCAATTACCCCGGTGGGGTGACACGGACATCATGATTTTCAAGACCTTGTAGGTCACGCAAACTCGGAATCATCGAATGAGCCAGCTTGGTTCAACAGGAAGAGTGCAAAAGACATGGTAATCGAACGTCCATATTTTGACCCTGAGATCGAAACCATGCCGCGCGACCAGATCGAGGCGATGCAGTTTCCTGCTCTCAAGAAAGTCATCGAACTCGCATACGAAAAGGCGGGTTTGGTGCGAAAGAAATGGGACGAGGCGGGGGTAAAGCCTTCCGACATTCAATCGCTGACGGATTTCACGCGCCTGGTTCCGTTCATCACCAAGGACGATATCCGGGATTTTCGCGCGGAAACGGGCGATCCGTTCGGCGGCATATTGTGCGCGCCGATTACAGACTTGCGCTCGATTTCGGGCAGTTCGGGCACTACCGGGGATCCGACCTTGCTGGCGCGGCTCGATCTCCATGGCCCGCAGGCCAACTCCCGCTTCGACCGATGCTTCTGGGACCTCGGCCTGCGTCCAGGCGATTATGCGGTCACCATCAACCCCACAATCCGAGGTTCGACCTTAGCGCCGTTGCTGCAGTTTGGCCTGACCCCGCTTTGCTTTGACCATACGCCGCATGAAATCGGCAGGCTGGTCGAAACTTGCCGAATCTATCGACCCACCGTCGTCATGGCGCTTTCCACACCCTTGCTGATGGGGCTGGAGCAATTCGAGATTGATACCGGGATCGACCTGGCCGAAGTCTTTTCCAGCTGCAAGGCAATGGTCTGGGGAGGCGAGCCGCTCGGACCGCGCGGTCGTTCGCTGACTGAGCGCTGGAACATGAATATCATCGAGATACTTTCTCTTGGCGACGCCACCATTACCTTGCAGGCGGCTAACCATAGCGGTGCTTATGCCTGGGAAGACGAGGTTTTCGTTGAACATATCGATCCGGAAACCGGACTTCCCGTTGAAGATGGGGCTTTGGGTGAACTGGTAGCGACGCCGCTCCAGAACATGGTCGATCCGCTGATCCGCTTCCGTAGCGAGGATCTTGTATGGCTCACGCGTGAGAAATGCCCGTCTGGGCGCACGCATGCCCGGTTCATGGTCAAGGGCCGCGCCGGCGATCAGATCGTTGTGGCCGGAAAGCAACTGCTCCCGATCAGCATTTGGCCGACAATCGAATCCCAGCCAGAGTCCAAGGCCGGTCTTTTTCAAATCGTTCGTCCGAAAGCGGCGGAGGATTTCTTGCGTCTGCGCGTCGGTTATGCGGGCAATCCCGATCTCGTGTCTCTTGAGGAGCGGCTCAAGGCCGAGATTCGTCGCCAGTTGGGGATCGAATCGCAGCTTGAGTTGGTGCCGAACGACGATCTGTTGAAGCTCGGCCCGCCACACAAGATCCCTCGGATCGTAAAGCTCTAGTCGGCCGCAATGATGGGCCCGACGTTAGGATTTGTCGGCTTGGGCCAGATGGGCTCGCGTATGGCAGCACGCCTTGCGTCAGACCATGATGCGGCCCTTGCAGTGTTTGACCTCGATGAGGCCGCCGTGTCCCGGCTGAGCGGCATGGGGGCTACTGCGATGGCATCACCAAGAGCCATCGGCGACGCCTGTGAGGTGGTGCTGTGCAGTCTTCCTCGCCCGGAAATTGTCGAACGCGTGCTCCTGGGAGAGGGCGGCGTGGCTCAAGGGAGCACCGTCAAGGTGGTTGTCGACCTGTCCACTACCGGGTCGATGGTCAGCGAGCGGGTTGGAACTGTCCTTGCGGGCCGGGGAATCACCTTAATCGACGCGCCCGTCAGCGGTGGTGTCGGCGCTGCGGAAGCTGGCACGCTTACGCTGATGGTCGCGGGCGATCCGCAGGCGCGTGCGCGCGTGGACGCGGTTCTCCGGTGCCTTGGAAGCAACATCTTCGTGATCGGCGATGCCCCGGGACTGGGCCAGAAAATGAAGTTGATCAACAACATGCTTTGCGCGGCCAATGCTGTGGCGACCTTCGAGGCGCTGGTGACTGGCGTGAAGGGCGGGTTGGATGCACAGACGATGCTGGACGTCATCAACGTATCCAGCGGGCGCAGCTTCATTTCGACCGACAAGGTGCCGCAGTGCGTTATGCCGCGATCTTTTCCGCCACGTTTCGCCACAGAACTGCTGCTGAAGGACATGAAGTTGGGGGTCGACGAGGCATTGGCGAACGGGGCGTCATTGTGGATGATGACCGCTGCGCTGCAATTCATTGCAACGGCGATCGACGAGACCGGCCCTTCGGCCGATTATGCAACGCTCATCCGGTATTTTGAGAGCCGCGCTGCCGTGGAGGTAAGCGCGGCCGGTGAGGGGAGAAGCTGATGACAGACATGCGCGAAACCGGCCGTTCCATCCTCTGCGAGGTCATCGGGCAGGACTATTTCGACAGGCGGGAGGCTTCGACCAACGCTTTCAATGCCGAGGCGCGCCGGCTGTCGGAAGAATATTGTTTCGGCGAGATCTGGTCACGCCCCGGACTGGATAGAAAGACTCGCAGCCTGCTCTGCGTGACCATGATGGTGGCATTGAACCGTCAGCACGAATTGCGGATACATCTCGGCACCGCTTTGACGAATGGCGCCACGGCCGACGAGATCAAGGAAGTGCTGCTGCAAAGTATCATCTATTGCGGGCTGCCTGCCGGGCTCGAAGGCTTTCGCGTGGCCGAAGAGGTGCTTGCAGAACGGGTATGATATAGACTGGCAGAGGCCTTTCGCCCGGATAGAATATGATGGAGGTTTGGTTGAGCGAGAGTCTAGTTCGCGTCGAATGGGCCAAGGACCAGCCCGGCGTCCTTGTCGTGACGATCGACAATCCGCCGGCTAATGCCATGAAGCTGTCAATGTTCCGCGAGCTGCGGGACCTGTTCCTCAATGTCCGGGAAGATCATGTGGATGCCCGCTGCATCCTTTTGACAGGCGAAGGCAAAATTTTCTGCGCCGGCGCCGATACAAGGGAACTTGCTGCCCGCACAACCGAGATGCAACTGGCGCGGTCGGAGATTTCTCGCTCGTGCTTCGACGCAATCCGCCGCTGTGCCCTGCCGGTGATCGGCGCTGTCAATGGGGCGGCCGTTGGCGCCGGGGTCGTGCTGGCTGCGAGCTGTGACATTGTTCTGGCCTCCGAGAATGCGCATTTCTCACTGACCGAGGTTTTGATCGGTGCGCTTGGCGGAACGCGCCATACGGCCCGGCTCGTGCCCAACAAGTTGATGCGCTATATGGCGCTTACCGGACAGCGCGTCGGTGCTGAGACGATCGAACGGTTCGGTGGGATCCTGGAGGTTACTTCGCGCGAAGCGCTGCTTGAACGCGCGCTTCTTATTGCTGGGCAGATCGCTGCGCTCAGTCCTTATGGTGTCCAGTTGATGAAGGAATCGATCAACCTGACGGAGGAGCTGCCCGTGACGGAAGGCTATCGGATCGAGCAGCTTTACACTACGATTGCCTCCAATCTTCCCGATGCGCACGAGGCTGCAGCCGCTACGCGCGACAAGCGAAAGCCCCAATGGCAGGGGCAGACGATATCGCTGCACCGAACCGACGAGCCGCTGCGCTGAACCGGTCGAACGGTCGTCATCGCAGCAATGACGGCTTGACACGATCATTCCTGGGCCATGCGCCGCCTCGGCTGGCGGTCGACCAATCAGCGATGAGGACAATCCTGAATGTAGCGGTAGATGAAGTCGATCTTCTCATGGGAGGAGCCGGCTGCTCCAGCGCAAGAATCGGAAGGACGTAGGTCAGCGCGACGCGCCTCGCATCGTCGGCTGAGGCATAATGTCTGCGCCTCAGATTGAATATCTGGATCATGAGCCAGGGCCGCAGTTCCTCGATTGGCGCGGGACAATGGCAAATTTCCTGTTTCTTTGCTTCGATCAGAAACGGGATCAATGATTCCTCGGAGGAAGGCCGGAACGCTCTGGCCAGGATGCTCTCAACCTTTCCCGGAGTGCCGCGGTCGAGCTGTCGCTGAAGCCAGCTGTGGCGATGCGCCGCGAGGAAAGCGAACACGAGGATATCCTCGAACCGCTCGCTAAACGATCCGGCGCCCGTCGCGGTGCGCCGACATTCGGCAATATCCGGAGCAATACGATCAAGAACAAAGGCGTTCAGGATCGCCTCCCGACTGCCGTAACGCCGATAAAGCGTTGTGCGGAGTATTCCTGAATAGCGGATAATGTCGTCCTGGCTGACACGCTCCAGTCCCTTGTCCTCGCCCGCGCGCTGCACCGCGTCGAAGAAAGCTGCCGTCTGGCTGTTCTCCGGCCCGTCACATTGCACGGAACGAAACTAAATGGTGTCCGTATGTCGGGGTTGATCGAGCCATTTCGTGCCGCAATCGAGCAGGCCGCGCTGGCGGATCTGCGAGCGCGCATTCTCAATACGCGCTGGCCGTCCGCAGAAACAATTGCAGACGAAAGTCAGGGTGTGCCGCTGACAAAGATGAAGGAGCTTTGTGCCTATTGGGCCAAGGACTATGATTGGCGGCGGTGCGAGCGCCGGTTGAACGATCTTGGCCAATATCAAACCACGATCGATGGCTTGAAGATTCATTTTCTCCACATCCGATCAAGCGAAGCTGACGCCATCCCCCTGATCATGACGCACGGCTGGCCCGGCTCCGTACTCGAATTTCTCAAGGTCATCGGACCGTTGACCGATCCCGCCAGCCATGGTCGCGATCCTCGCGATGCCTTCCATTTAATATTGCCATCGCTGCCCGGATACGGCTTTTCCGAATTGCCGTCAGACGTCGGCTGGAATGCCCGGAGGACCGCCGCAGCATGGACCGAACTGATGCGGCGTCTGGGTTATGACCGCTGGTTCGCGCAAGGCGGCGACTGGGGGAGTGTAGTCACGCGCGCGATCGGCCAGACCAGGGCGCCGGAATCCACCTCAACCTCGCCTTTGTTCCACCCCTTCCTGAAGATATGGCCTCTCTGACACCGGAAGAGCAGGTCATGCTCGGCAAGGCGAAATCCTATCAGGAATTCGGCAGCGGCTATGCCAAGCAGCAGTCCACCAGACCGCAGACGCTTGGCTATGGCCTTAACGATAGCCCGGTCGGTCAGGCGGCACGGATGTCCGAAAAGCTGCTCGACTGGACGGACAATAGAGGTTCCGCCGGCACGGTGCTCACCATGGACGAGATGCTGGACAATATAACGCTATACTGGCTCACGGGCACGGCAACCTCGTCAGCCCGCTTCTATTGGGAAAATGTGGAGGTGGACAGCTCGGCCAAGGTGGAACTGCCAACCGGCATCACGCAGTTCAGCGGCGATCTGTTCGATTCGTCTCGCCGATGGGTCGAGCGCGCCTACCCTCAGATTTGTTACTGGAGTGAGAGCCAGATAGGCGGTCATTTTGCGGCTTGGGAGGAGCCCGAGATTTTCGCCGACGAGGTGATGGCTTGCTTCAGTCAGTTCCGCTGATCGCGCCTTTTCCCTTCCACCTGATCTAATATGGAGACGCCGCGTGCGTGTAAGGCAACCCAAGTTCGATTTCTCCCAATCTCCCGCGATCTGGACGCGCGTGCCAGAATTCGCCCACGCGCAGAATGGCGCATCGGTCGGCATTCCAACGCTGGAACGATTTCTCAATCGCGTGATGGCCAAGGCGCGTAAGGAGATAACAGGCGATGATCCGGCATCGGTTGCCCTGCGTGCGGACATCACAACGTTCATCCGGCAGGAATCTTGCCATTACGCCGTCCATGATCAGATGAACGCCGTTCTGGTTCGGGACGGATATGACCGGATTCCCGAGTTCGAGCGCGAAATAGAGGCGCATTATGAACGCCTGCTCGAAACGAAGTCGTTGGCGTTCCTCGTTGCTTATTGCGAAGGGTTCGAGACGCTGGGCCCGGCCAGCGCGATAGCTTGGTGTGGCGACAGTCTCGATGATTATCTGGATGGCGCCGACCCCAATGTGGAAATGATGTATCGTTGGCACCTGATGGAGGAGTGTGTGCATCGCCATGTGTGCTTCGATACCTTCAAGCGCCTGCACGGTGGGTATTTCATGCGTATATATGGCTTTCTCTACCAGTTGGCGTGCTTCAAGAAATATTCTGCACTGGTGAATGAGTATCTGCTCGAGAAGGACCGCGCCACAATGACTCCGGCGCAGATAGAGGCGTCGAAGCGGAGGGAGAAAGCCGTTTCCCGTAAGCTTATGAAGAACGTCATATGGCGCTTGATTAAGGTCTTCTCGCCAGCCTATCGCCCACACAATCTGCCGATTCCGACAAGGTGGAAATCGATAGTACAGGAGATCGATGCGACCTGGATTCCCAAGCAGGGCGTCCCGTCAGCCGCTTGACGTTTGGCGGCTGGGCCTCCGACCTCCCGGTTTTCCCCTTCGGGCGTCGATCGCCATGGCGGCCGCGGCATCTCGCGACGACGGTCGCCAGTAGCGGCAGCACGGGGAGTGATGTGGAGCAAGATGCCCGGCCGCCGAGCAACTTAGAAAATTGAATCATCGCATCCTTGATGATCCAGCTCCACGGAACAGTTTTCGGGGCTCGAGGTAACGTCCCGGAAATGGGCTGGTTTCGGTTCCAGTCGAGAGCGGCGGCTCTGGTTAGGACATTCATCTGCACACTTGCCGCCGTATCTAACGTGATATATTGATCTATCGGAAGGTAGAAATGTAGACCGATCCGGCTCTGGTCTTGGGCTGGATCGAACGCCGTGCGAGAGGCCAATCGGACCTCCGCGGGTGCAACGGATAGGATGTGCAATGGTAGACTTCAGCATCGACAGCGAGTTTAAAGCCAAGCTCGACTGGATGAAGGATTTCGTCGAAAATAAGGTCAGGCCGCTCGAATATGTCTACGATTACGACTTCGACGCGCCGTTCGACGTCAGCAACACGGCACTGCGCAAAATCATCGTCCGCCTGCAAGAGGAGGTGAAGGCGCAAGGGCTTTGGGCTGCTCACCTGCCGCCCCACCTTGGGGGCAGTGGTTTTGGCGCAGTCAAGCTTACCTACATGAACGAGATGTTGGGTCTTTCGGCGTTCGGGTCAGTGATCTTCGGCTGTCAGGGGCCTGATACGGGCAACTCTGAAATCCTCGCCATGTTCGGGACGGACGAGCAAAAGGAGAAATATCTCAAGCCGCTGATGGATGGTGAGATATTCTCCACCTTCGCCATGACCGAGCCGCAGGGTGGATCCGATCCAACCAACCTGCAATGCGTGGCACGCCGGGATGGTGATGACTGGATCATCACCGGGGACAAGTGGTTCTCGTCCAACGCCCGCAACGCATCGTTCATCATCGTGATGGCGGCTTCCGATACCGATGCGCCGCCTTATGAGCGCGCGACGATGTTCATCGTGCCGCGCGATGCGCCGGGCTTCGAAATCGTTCGCGACATAGGATTTTGGACGGATGCCCCCAACGCGGGTGGGCACCCCTGGATTCGCTTCAATGATGTCCGGGTTCCGGACTCTGCCCGTCTTGGTCCCGTTGGCAAGGGCTTCGAGGTTGCTCAATCGCGCCTCGGGGGCGGTCGTCTGCACCACGCCCAACGTAACATCGGCTTGGTTAAGCACCTGATCGACCTGATGGCCGAGCGCGCCGTCAGCCGTTTTTCCGGCGGCAAGCCGATCGCGGCCAATCAGGCAGTGCAGCACACCATTGCGCAGAGCTATATTGAGTGGACCCAGTATCGTCTGCTCGTTCTGTACACGGCTTGGATGTTCGACCAGCAGATGGAACATGGTCCGGAAGGCCGGAAGATGATCAGTGCGGTGAAGGCCGCAATGGCCAAGATTGCCGAGGACGTGGTGGTGCGGGCCGTTCATCTGCATGGCTCGCATGGCCTGTCGAATATCATGCGCTTTGGGCATTATCTTGCGATGGCCCTGCATGAAGGTGCGGCCGATGGGGTGACCGAACTGCATCTTGGCCTTGTCTCCAAGCTCGTTCTGCGTGGCTATGAGCCGCGACTGGACAGCAACCTGCCGAGCGAAACCATCTTCCTCAAGAAGGCTTGGGCGCAGGAGAAGCTCCGTCCTCTGCTCGACGAACTGGGCCTGACCTTCGAGGATGGGCGGGCGTCCATTGAGACGGACATTCCCGTGGAGAAGTATAATCTCAAAAAGGGTTCAGTCCGCCCCTGACAGAGCAAGGTTCGGTCGACTTGGCTGAGCCGCATCATCGCACCACATCATCGGTCACCGAGGTTCAGGATGGAAAATCAAGCGATGGATGCGCCGCTGGCGGTGGTGATCGGCGCGGGCGGTATGGGGGCTGCCGTGGCGGGCAAGCTCGCGGCCGAATATGCCATCCTGCTGGCTGACATTGACGGCGACCGCGCGCAGCAGGTGGCGGAGGACATCGGTCGCTCTGGGGGGAAGGCCAGTGCGGTACAGTGCGATGTCACCTGTCCCGGCTCCGTCGGCGCGCTTGCCGAACGCGTGGCCGGGGCAGGGGGCATGCGTGTGCTCGCCCATGTGGCCGGATTATCGCCGACCATGGGCGATTTCGATGCCATTCTTCGTGTGAATCTTACGGGCAGTGCGCTTGTTACAAGCGCGTTGGTGCCGCATGCCCGTCCTGGAGCCGCAGCGATATTGATTGCTTCGTTGGGGGCGCACCTTGGCGGTTTCTCGGATGAGGTGATCGCCGTGTTGCGCGAACATGCTGCGGCACCCGATCTGTCAGAGCGGCTCCGCCGTGCCATCGGGGACGGTCGGGACGTTCCCGACATGGCCTACCAGCTTTCCAAGTTCGGCCTTGTCATGCTGGCTCGACGCCGCGCGCGTGAATGGGGTGCCAGGAGCGCGCGAATTGTTTCACTTTCACCCGGGATCATAGCCACACCGATGGGCGCCAAAGAGTTCGAGGGCAACCCGGCGAAGCGACGCCTGTTTGAAATGTCGCCGCAGAAGCGGGAGGGAACAATGGACGAAATTGCCGACGTCGTCTCCTTTCTTGCATCTGAGCAGGCGTCGTTCATTTCAGGTACGGACATTCTGGTCGACGGAGGCCTCTCCGGGGCACTTTCAGATATTCCGTTTGGGGGTCTGCGCGCCGCTCCGGCATAGACCGGCTCCAGGCCACGACGGCGAAAGACTGGCGGAATTGCTATTGTAATCGGCGATAAACGATAAGCGCGGAGAACAGGATGACCAGGAAGCGCGTTGTTGTGTGGGGCACGGGCCCAATCGGGATGCCCGGACTGCGACAGTTGATCGGGCATCCCGAATATGAACTTGTTGGCGTGCACGCGTGGTCCCCCGACAAGGTGGGTCGGGATGCTGGCGATATTGCGGGTCTCGATGTCCGCACAGGGGTTATCAGCACCAACGATGTGGCTGAGCTTCTGGCCCTCAAGGCGGACTGTCTTGTCTACCAGGGCAATTATGCGGAGCGCGAGGCCCAGTGCACGGCCGATGTCCTGCCGTTCCTCGAAGCCGGCACCAATTGCGTCACGCCCGCGCTGATGGATCTTATCGCACCGCGTTACGGCAGGTCCGAATTTGTCGATCCGATCGAGGCTGCGTGCAAGAAGGGCGGATCATCGATATTCTGCGGCGGGACCGACCCCGGTTACATGACGATCGGCCATCTGTTCTCGCTCTTGTCCGGAGCCGGGCAGGTCGAGTCAGTCAACGTTGCTGAAGTATGCGACCTCAGTAAATATGCCGGCGTCGATTCGATGGCGCTCTATGGCTTTAACATGCCGCTGGATTACCTGCCGGAAATGTATACCGGCGATACAGGCCGAGCCTGGCACGAGAGCACATTGTGGGGCATCGCGGAGTATCTGGGTGTCCAGCTGGACGAGATCACCTCCAGCTGGGAAACGGCAGGCCTCGATCATGAGGTGGAGGCTGCGTTCGGCCGGATCAAGTCAGGTCATACCGCTGCGATACGCTGGACCATGACAGGCATGTATAAGGGTCAGCCACTCATTATCTACCGGAAGATCGAACGCGTTCATCGCGACGCGGCGCCTCATTTCGAACAGCCGCTGCACAACGCCGAGAGCGGCTATCAGATTACGATCAAAGGATCGCCCAGCTTTCACACGGAAATGGCGATGACCGTCTACGATGGCTGCAGTATCACCGCGCTGCATCCGATCAATGCAATTGGTAGGATTTGCGATGCCGCGCCGGGCATATACGGCCAGCTGGACCTCCCCGTCTTCTATTCGAAAAACGTCGTACGCTGACTGCCGTGCAGGTATTTGCTGCCGATGAAGCGGGTCAAGTGCATCTACGCCGACGAAGCCCTCGCGCTGCTCCAGAGCGGTAGCGCCGGGGGAAGGCTTTGTGTCAAGTGAGGAGTACCGGAATGGACACGGCTTTTGCAGGCACGCCATCTGATGTCTGCCCGCCGATCTTGGCAACGGGCACAACTGATGCACGTCTTGTGTTCCTCTCACTGTCGCGCCGGGAAGCGGTTGGACGAGACGCAGAATACCTTGCTTGGCATACGATGGATCACCGTCCTGAGCAGTATCGCATCGCTGGACTAAGGCATTCACTTAGGGTCGTTTCGACGCCCGAATGCCGCGTAGCGCGTGCGGCCAGCGTGGCTGAGTATGACGATGTAGATCATGTCGTCGCCTACATGTTCACGGGGCCTGAACCCATTCCAGCCTTCCATCAACTGTACCACGCGCTGGTCGACAATGGCAGATTCGAGCCGAAGTTGCCGCCCGTGGGATTTGTGGTTGGCGAATGCCAGGGGCGGGTCGCCGCACCACGCGCCGTGATCGGCGCCGATGTGGTGCCATGGCGGCCGATGAAGGGGCTGTACCTGATCATCGAAGAGGGAAGGGCTCCGACCGAAGACCTGATCGATGTACCCGGGGTCGCGGGTATATGGTGGTTCGATGGCCTCGACTCTCCCACCCCATTCCAGGGCACCGCGAAGGGACGCCAGATCACAATGTGCTACCTCGACGACGATCCGCTGGTCCCTGCCGCTCTGCTTGCCGAACGGTTGACCAAGCGATGGCAGGAGCGAGCAGTCGAGGGGCTGCTCGCCGCACCGTTCCATACCGTCGTACCGTTCGAATGGTCACGATATCTTCCTTAACTTTGGATCGGCCAAAGCGACCAATACGCGTTCGAGCCGCTTCGGCAGCAACAAGCGTTTTGCGATGAAGGTCGGTCCATCGCGATTTTGATTTTGGGATCGATCGCAAACCCTGCCGCCGAGCCAATCCCGATTGCCGTCAATGTCGAAACGGTGACCTAAACATGGTTTCAGTACAGACGGAGAGAGCCGACGTCGACCGAGGACCCGGAATTCCCTTCAGTACCGCACACACTCTCATGTTTGCCAGAAGGTAACGATGCGCCCGCCAGATACAAGGCTTGCGGAGCGTTCTCCGGCGCGTGGAACCGTAATGATTAAAGTCTTCCATTTCATCACAAAGATGATTTCTGGGTCGGTTGACACGATCAGGCGTAGTCCGGATGAATTTGCTCCGATAACCAAGTCACCTAACAAATCGGAGATTTAAATTGAGTTCGCAACCTGCCACTGGCCCTCTGTCAGGCATCAAGGTCATCGACATGACCCGCGTGATTGCAGGACCCCTTTGCGGACAAATCCTTGGCGACCTTGGCGCTGACGTTATCAAGGTTGAACGGCCGGGGGAGGGGGACGATAGTCGGCGCGTGGCGCCACCGTGGTTTCGTGAGCCAAGCGCGGACATGCCAGGGGAATCGACCTACTTTATCAGCGCCAATCGGAATAAGCGCTCGCTTTCCGTCGATTTCGCCAAGCCGCAGGGTCAGGAAATCGTACGCCGTCTGGCGCAGCGGTCGGATATTTTGATCGAAAATTACCGAACCGGAACGCTCGATCGCTACAGGCTAGGTTTCGACGACCTGCATGCCATCAATCCACAACTGATCTATTGTTCGATCACGGGTTTTGGGCAGACGGGCCCCTACAAGGACCGGTCCGGCTACGATTTCTTAGTACAAGGGATGGGGGGGCTGATGGCCGTTACCGGCATTCCTGACGGCGAGCCGGGCGGTGGGCCCATGCGTGTCGGCGTGCCTGCCGTGGATATCTTTGCCGGCATGAATGCGTCGATCGCGGTGATGGCGGCTCTTGAAAGCCGTCACAGGACGGGCAAAGGGCAGCACATCGACATCTCCCTGTTTGAATCTGCGGTCGCGTCTCTGCTCAATACGGCTTCGTCGTGGTTGAATGCTGGCGTGAAACTGGGGCGCACCGGCAATGATCATCCGAGCGCAGCGCCATATGGTGTCTTCGAGGCGTCGGACGGGTACATCATTATCGCGACTTTTAACGATCGGGAATTTGAGCGGCTGGCCCGTATCCTAGGCCATCCCGAATGGGTGGAGGACGAGCGTTTCAAGCGCAACAGCGATCGGGTGAAAAATCGCGCCGCGTTGAAGCAGGTGGTCGGCGCCGTGATTACCCAGAGGACGAGGGCTGAATGGGTCGCGATCCTCAATGCGGCAACTGTATCCGCCGGGCCGATCAACGAGATGAGCGATCTTGAAAAGGACGAACACGCGATCGCGCGGAAGATGTTCGTGCCGATGGAGACCTGCTGGGGAACGGTGAAGACCGTCGCCTCGCCATATCGTCTTTCCGCCACACCGCCGGACTACCGCTACCCTCCGCCTGCCATCGGTCAGCACAATGACGAGATTCTGCAGGAACTCGGCCTGTCTGTCCAGGAGCGGGCAGCGCTGATTGAAGCCAACATACTGTGAACCAGACGTCCGATGAGTTCGCCTTGGCTCTCAGTGCCGACCTTGGCCCATACCTTTGAACGGCCTGACACGCATAAGGATATGATCGAAGATGGAATACACAGCTATGACCAACCCCATGTCTCTGGCCGGTAGGACGATCATCGTAACCGGAGCGGGGCAGGGCATTGGCCGCGCCGTCGCCGATCTGGTGGTGGCTCTCGATGGCAATGTTGTCATTGCCGATATGAATGCCGACACCCTCGCAGCAATCAAAGACGACTTTCCCGAAGG